>Ga0224534_1001267_pt1 | contig 13589 bp, 14 predicted proteins | sample 714E12024metaG_FD_172012 | JGI IMG/M metagenome (GOLD analysis project Ga0224534, IMG submission 172012) | Peat soil microbial communities from Stordalen Mire, Sweden - 717 E1 20-24 | ecosystem: Environmental > Terrestrial > Soil > Wetlands > Peat | place: Sweden: Norrbotten County, Stordalen... | reverse complement strand
CGGGGATTGCGTTTTTGTCGGGCGGCCAATCCCCTGAACTGGCCTCGGCCCGTTTGAATGCCATGAATGTCAGATTCCAGTCGCGACTGCCCTGGGCTTTGGCGTTTTCCTTTGCCCGCGCCATCCAGCAACCGGCGATGGAGATTTGGCGAGGCGAGGAGGCCCACGTGGTGGCGGCACAGCAAGCGCTGTATCATCGAGCCAGGTGCAACCGGGCTGCGCGGCGCGGCGAATACAATGCCGCGATGGAAAAGGAGAACCAATGAGTGAGACTAACTACGGTCACCCCGGGAACGAAGGGCCGGAGCGCGACCGAGCGTATCATGACCATCGTCCTTACTGGAAAAGTGCGCATCATGATTGGCGTGTTTGGGTCGGTTTGTTTTTCATGCTCGCGGCTATCACGATCTATGTCATGAGCAATGACTTGTCGTTCTTCGGCCAACTGCACCGTCCGCTGCCTGCCGCCGTCGGAAACTAGCGGAGACCCATAGACCATGAGTCAAATGCTTCTGTATCCCCTCCGATTCGAACCGATCTATCAGTATCGGCTCTGGGGCGGCCGGCGTCTGGCCGGCGTGCTCACCGCAACGCTGCCGGGCGAGGGCCCTATAGGCGAAGCGTGGGTACTGAGCGACCGCGATGACCATGCGAGTCGTGTTGCCGATGGGCCTCTCAAAGGGCGTACCATCGCTCAATTGCTGGAGCAGTTTCCAGAATACGTGATGGGAAAGCTGGCCGGGCGATTCCGCCGATTTCCACTGCTGCTGAAGTTCCTCGACGCACGTGAAATGCTCTCGGTCCAGGTGCATCCCGCGGATTCGCACACGGACCTGCTGCCGGCGGGCGAGACCGGGAAAACCGAAGCATGGGTAGTGCTGGAGGCGGGGCCGGAAAGCCGCATCTATGCGGGCCTGAAGCCAGGTACCACTGAAGCCACTCTGCGCCAGGCGCTCACGGACGGAGGGGTGGCGGACCACCTCGCATGCTTCACTCCCAAGCCCGGCGACGGCGTCTTCATACCGGCAGGGACGGTTCACGCTTTGGGCGGCGACATCGTGGTGTTCGAGGTTCAGGAGAATAGCGACGTGACGTTTAGCCTGTACGACTGGAACCATGTCGACGCGAAGACAGGCAAACCACGCGCACTCCACGTCGATCGGGCGCTTGCCTGCATTGACTTTGGGAAGTGTGCGGGCGGCCTGGTGGCGCCCGTGGTGGAGGCAACGGAGCCTGTGGAACGCGAGCGGCTCTTTCGCTGTGAACACTTCCGGCTGTCCCGCCTGCGCGGACAATCGCCGTTCACCGTCGGCGCCTCGGGTGTGCCGAGCGTGCTGGTGTCAATCGAGGGAGCGGGCCAGGTCGAGCACGGCGGCTCCGCTTATGCCATCGGAAAAGGCGACGTATTTCTCTTGCCGGCGGTCCTCGGAGCATGTACTTTTCGGCCGTCGAGTGCGGTGAGCGTGTTGGAGATCGAGATACCGGAATGATCGCAAGAGTTCAAAGGATGGAAGCGCATTGAAAAGACTGATTGTTTTCGATCTGGACGGCACACTTGCCGAAAGTAAATCGTCCCTTGACGCCGAAATGTCGCGACTGCTGCATGACCTTCTCGGTATTGTCAAAGTAGCTGTGATTTCCGGAGGAGATTGGCCGCAGTTTGAAAAACAGGTGCTCTCCCATCTTCCTCATGACGAAACCCTGGTGAATCTATCCCTCCTTCCTACATGTGGAACGAAGTTCTTCCAGTACAAAGGGGATTGGAAAAAGATCTATTCGGAAGATTTCACCGCGAATGAAAAGGAGAAAATAACCAGTTCTCTAAAGAAGGCGGTCGAACAAGCGGGCTTCAAGGTTGAAAAGGTCTGGGGAGAGGTAATTGAAGACCGGGGAAGCCAGATTACGTTCTCCGCACTAGGTCAGCAGGCCCCCTTGGTATATAAAAACAAATGGGACCCCGATTTCACCAAGCGGAAGAAGATCAAAGCCCTCCTCGACACTTTGATTCCCGAGTTCTCTGTCCGAATGGGTGGCGCGACATCCATTGATGTCACCAAACCTGGCATTGACAAAGCCTACGGAGTCAGAAAGTTACGAGACATTCTGGGCATTTCATTGAAGGAAATGATTTTCATCGGCGATGCCCTGTTCGCGGGGGGGAACGACTATCCGGCTGAACAGGCAGGCGTTGTTTCCATTCCGGTTCAGGGTCCCAACGAGACTAAGCGGGTTGTCGAAACAGTCATCGCTTGTTTATCGGATCTTGGTCAGGAAGCGTGAATCTATGAAGGAGATCCGATGAGTGGATTCAAATTGCAGCGCCTGGGGATCGTGATGGAACCTGAGCCGGGCAATCCCCAGGAGGTCGAAGGCGTTTTGAATCCGGCCGCCGTTCGCGGCCCCGATGGCGAGCTCTACCTGTTTCCGCGGCTGGTGGCGAAGGGGAACTACTCGCTCATCGGGATTGCACGAGTGCGGTTCAATGACGCTGGCGATCCGGTAGGCGTTGAGCGGCTCGGCATCGCACTGGAGCCGGAAGCCGATTATGAGCGCCGGCCCGGCGGCGGTGGCTGCGAGGATCCTCGCATCACGTTCGTGGAGCCGCTCCATCGTTACATCATGACTTACACGGCGTATTCTCCAGAAGGTCCACGCATCGCCCTGGCCGTGTCGGAGGACCTCTTCCATTGGCAGCGTCTGGGGCTCGCGACCTTTGGCCGGTATCAAGGCGTCGAAATCGGCGACGTGGATGACAAAGACGCCAGCCTGTTCCCCGTCGCCATTCCGAATCCATCCGGGCATCCGGAACTGGCCATGCTCCACCGGCCGCTCTTTCCCGGCACCCGTCCCGAGGAAACCGCCTGCCACCCCGCGTCCCGTGAGGTGGATCTCGACCGGGAAAGCATCTGGATTTCGTACTGCCCCATGGCCTTGGAGGGCACTGAACCACATCACCTCGGCGAGTTTGCCTGTCACCACCGGCTGGCGACTCCGGTTTCGCCCTGGGAACGGCTCAAAATCGGCGGCGGCACTCCGCCAACCCTGACCCGGCACGGCTGGCTGATCGTTTATCACGGGGTGGGCGAAGTGGCGGAGTCGAGCAGCGGCAGACACCACTTATGCTACTCGGCCGGGGTGATGGTGCTCTCGAAGGAGCAGCCACGCCTGATTCGCTATCGTTCGGCGGAGCCGGTGTTGACGCCGGTGCTGCCTCAAGAACGCCACGGGGCCGTCGCCAACGTTGTGTTCCCCACCGGCATCGACCGGCGCGATGATCTTAACTCACCGGACCGATTCGACGTCTACTACGGAATGGCCGACAATAGGATTGGCGTGGCCCGCCTTGACCTGCCGGATTTCCTGCCGCCGCGAGGAGTCGCCGACCCGCCGGGAGGAAAAGTGTAAGGCAATCATGGAGAATAAATCCAGTTTTTCGAACCTCGGCGCAGTGGTCTCGGTGCGCGGCAGTGTCGTAGATATTAGGTTCGATGCACATTTGCCGCCCATCTACTCGTTACTGCACGCGAAAGCCGGGGAAATTGCCATCGAGGTCTTAGCTCAACTCGACGCGCATCGCGTGCGTGGAATCGCGCTGACCCCCACGCAAGGCCTCGTCCGCGGCAGCGCGGTGGAGGACACGGGCGGCCAGTTGAAGGCGCCGGTCGGCAAAGGAATTCTCTCGCGAATGTTCGACGTTTTCGGTAATGCCATCGACCGCCAGGCGGCGCCGGCAGATGTCCAATGGCGCAACGTCCATCGATCTCCGCCGCCCTTAACCCAGCGTTCCACCAAGTCCGAGATCTTCGAAACGGGGATCAAGGCCATCGATGTGCTGGTGCCGCTCGAGCGAGGCGGTAAAGCGGGTCTGTTCGGCGGGGCCGGCGTGGGCAAGACGGTGTTGCTTACCGAAATGATTCACAACATGATCGAGCACCAGAAGGGCGTAAGCATTTTTTGCGGGATAGGCGAACGATGTCGTGAAGGCGAGGAACTTTACCGTGACATGAAGGCGGCAGGCGTACTGCCGAACATGGTGATGGTGTTCGGCCAGATGAACGAACCGCCGGGCAACCGGTTCCGCGTGGGCCTCGCGGCGCTGACGATGGCCGAGTATTTCCGGGACGACGAGCATCGCGACGTGCTGCTGCTGATCGATAATATTTTCCGCTTCATTCAGGCGGGTATGGAGGTGTCGGGCCTGATGGGCCAAATGCCGTCGCGTCTGGGCTATCAGCCCACGATGGGTACTGAGCTATCGGGGTTGGAGGAGCGCATCGCCAACACCGATACCGGCGCCATCACCTCCATTCAGGCGGTATATGTGCCGGCGGACGATTTGACCGACCCGGCGGCGGTGCACACGTTTTCGCATCTATCGACGTCCATTGTGCTTTCGCGCAAGCGGGCGAGTGAAGGACTTTACCCGGCTATCGATCTCCTCCAATCCAGCTCAAAAATGGCCACTCCCGGCATCGTCGGCGAAAGGCATTATCTCCTGGCGCAACAAATCAGGCGGACGCTCGCCCAGTACCAAGATCTCAAGGACATCATCGCCATGCTCGGCTTGGAACAACTGGCGCCAGAAGACCGCAAAGTAGTAGCCCGCGCCCGGCGGTTGGAGCGATTCCTCACGCAGCCGTTTTTCGCTACTGAGCAGTTTAGCGGCATCAAGGGGAAACTCGTCAGTGTCAAAGACTCGCTTGATGGCTGCGAACGAATCCTGCGCGATGAATTCAAAGACTACCCGGAGAGCGCGCTCTACATGATCGGGGCGATTGACGAAGCGAAGGAAAAAGTCAAAGCCGGCAAGCCTCTAGATAAAGCCAAACGTGACTCCAAAGCCGGGGCCAAGAACGACCCGAAGCCCGTAGCCGAGAACAAGTCCAAGCCCGAACCGCAGGCGAAGTCGGAGCCGAAACCTAAACCGGAGGCCGAACATGCAGCAGCCGACGCTCATGAATCTTAAGGTCCTCCTGCCGTTCCAAATCTTCGCCGAGAAGACCGGCGTCTCGCGCATCGTTGCGGAGACACGCGATGGCTCGTTCGGCCTCCTGCCACACCGACTGGACTGTGTTGCTGCACTCGCGCCCGGGATTCTGATCTACGAAAACGAAGCCGAGGGCGAGGTTTACGTAGCCGTCGATGAAGGGGTGCTGGTTAAGACCGGCCTGGACGTGCTCGTCTCCGTGCGCAACGCAATTGGCGGAACAGACCTCGGCCAACTACATGAAGCGGTGAAGCGGGAGTTCCTGAACGTGAACGAACGGGAGCAGAGCGTCCGCTCAGTGATGGCGAGAATGGAGAGCGATTTCATCCGCCGCTTAGCGGAGTTTGACCATGAGTGAAGAACCGGAAACCAAGAGTGCAAAAGACGAGACTGCGTTCAGTCGGGAAATCGGCGCAAAGGCAGCACGCAAGCTAAGGGCGCGTAAATCCACGCAGGGCGTCTGGTTTGGCTTGGGCATGATGGGGCTTATCGGCTGGTCCGTGGTTGTTCCGACGTTGCTCGGCGCGGCGCTCGGTATCTGGCTCGACAATCGCCATCCGGGAAACCATTCCTGGACGCTGATGCTGCTGGTCATTGGCCTGGCCATCGGCTGTTTGAATGCCTGGCATTGGGTGGACAAGGAAGACAAGGAGATGAGGGAGGAACAAGAGGATGATGATGACTGAAGCTCTGAGTCTCGTGTTGGCAACGGTGGCCGGCGTCTTGCTCGGCGTGATATTTTTTGGCGGCCTTTGGTGGACGGTTCGCAAGGGATCTTCGTCCCAACAGCCGGCGCTTTGGTTTTTCTGCAGCCTGTTGCTGCGAACAACTACTGCGCTGGTGGGTTTTTATCTTGTCGGTTGTGGTCATTGGGAGAGGTTGCTCGTGTGTCTCCTTGGATTTGTCATGGCACGCCACATCGTGACCCGTCTCACCCGAACGTTGGAAAAGTCAACTTACTTCGCACAGGCGGCGACCCATGCATCTTAGTCCCGATCAGATCGTCTTCTGGCAATACGGAGTGTTCAAACTCAACGCCACCATTGTGTTCACGTGGGGACTGATGCTCGTGCTGGCCGGCGGTTCAAGGCTCATCACTCGCAAACTTTCCACCGGCCTCGATCGTTCCCGCTGGCAGAACCTTCTGGAAATCGTCGTCACCGGCATCGAGAAACAGATTGAAGATGTAGGCCTGAGTCACCCGGAGAAATATATCGGTTTTCTGGGCACGCTCTTCGTATTTGTCGGTGCAGCGAGCCTGTGCACCGTCATTCCGGGCTATGAGCCGCCGACTGCTTCGCTCTCGACCACGGCTGCGCTGGCGCTGTGCGTATTCGTGGCCGTGCCATTCTTCGGCATCGAGGAGCAAGGGGTGCTCAGCTACCTCAAATCCTATGCGAAGCCGACGGTCATTATGCTACCGTTTAACATTATCAGCGAACTTTCGCGCACGCTGGCCCTAGCCGTCCGTTTGTTCGGCAATATGATGAGCGGGGCCATGATTGTCGGTATCCTGCTCACGATTACGCCCTTCATCTTCCCGATCGTCATGACGGTGCTCGGTCTGCTCACCGGCATGGTGCAGGCCTACATTTTCAGCATCCTGGCAACGGTTTACATTGCGGCCGCCACGCGGGTCCGTAAGCCCAAGCCTATTCCCGTGCAAAGCGTTGAAGCATGAACTACGAAAACAAAAGGAGAATACTGTGGATAACATGACTATTATCGCGGTGGCATCAATTGTCATCGCCGGCATTACCATCGGTTTCGGCGTCATTGGGCCTGCGCTGGCTGAGGGGCGGGCGGTTGCAACTGCGCTGAGTTCGCTGGCCCAGCAACCTGATGCCTCTGCTACCATAACCCGGACCTTGTTCGTGGGCCTGGCAATGATCGAGTCCCTGGCCATCTATTGCTTCGTGGTCTCGATGATTCTGATCTTCGCCAACCCGTTCTGGAACCACGTCATCGCCCACGCCACAGGAAAATAGGCTATGTTAACCGATTGGTTCACCATCGTTGCGCAGGCGGTCAACTTTCTCATCCTGGTGTGGTTGATGAAGCGCTTCCTGTACAAACCAATCCTCCACGCCATCGATGAACGGGAGAAGCGGATCGCCACAGAACTCACGAACGCGGACGCGAAAAAGGCCGAAGCCCAAAAGGAGCAGGACGAGTTCCAGCACAAGAATGCGGATTTTGACCAACAGCGCGCCGCGCTTTTGAGCAAAGCGACAGACGAGGCGCAGGCCGAACGTCAGCGGCTCATCGGCGAAGCGCGGAAGGCGGCCGAGGCCTTGAGTGCCAAGCGACAGGAAACACTGAGAAACGACGCCCATAATCTAAATCAAGCCATCAGCCGCCGGGCCCAGATGGAAGTGTTTGCGATCGCTCGAAAGGCGCTGACGGATCTCGCCACGGTGAGTCTGGAAGAGCGCCTGGGCGAGGTGTTCACTCGCCGTTTGCGAGAGATGACCGGCAAGGCGAAAGAAGCCCTCGGCGAAGCTCTGAAGACAGCCTCCGACCCCGCGGTGGTGCGCAGCGCGTTTGACGTGCCTGCGGAGCAACGCGCAGCCATACAAAATGCGCTCAACGAAACATTCTCGGCTGAAAGTCGCGTCCGGTTCGAGACCGCGCCAGACCTGATCAGCGGCATTGAACTCACCTCGAATGGGCAAAAGGTGGCGTGGAGCATCGCGGATTATCTGGTGTCTCTTGAGAAGGGCGTCGACGAGCTTCTGAAAGAGAAGGAAAAACCTGAAGCCAAAGCCGCGCCTAAACCTGAGTCCAAGCCGGAAGTCAAAGCGGAAGCCGAGCGCAAGCCTGAACCTGAGTCCAAGCCGGAAGCCGAAACGGAGGCAAAGCCCAAGCCTGAACCTGGGTCCAAGCCGGAAGCCGAAACCGAGGCGAAGCCCGAGTCTAAACCCGAGTCCAAGCCGGAAGTCAAAGCAGAAGCCAAGCCCAAGCCTGAACCTGAGTCCAAGCCGGAAGTCAAAGCGGAAGCTAAGCCCGAGTCTAAACCTGAGTCCAAGCCGGAAGTCAAAGCAGAAGCCAAGCCCGAGTCTAAACCTGAGTCCAAGCCGGAAGTCAAAGCAGAAGCCAAGCCCAAGCCTGAACCTGGGTCCAAGCCGGAAGCCGAAACGGAGGCAAAGCCCAAGCCTGAACCTGAAGAAGCAATGCCAGGAACAAAGGGGCAATAAACATGGAACCTGAGAGCCTCCAGAACGTTTTCGACAGCGTGTTTGCCAGCATTAGCCAAGTACGAGAAGCATTCACGCCGAAACTGACGCCTCGGGAGGTGGGCACGATCACCAGTGTCGCCACCGGCATCGCCAAGGTGTCGGGTCTCCCTGGTGTGGGCTTTGAGGAAGTATTGACGTTTCCCGGCGACGCGCTCGGCATTGCGTTCAACGTGGACGAGGACGAAATTGGCGTCGTTCTGCTGGGCGAATACTGGCATCTCCACGCGGGAGATGAAGTCCAGCGCACCGGCCGTGTCATGGACGTGGCCGTGGGCGACGGATTGCTAGGGCGCGTCATCGACCCGCTCGGCCGGCCGCTCGATGGCCACGGGCCTGTGGCCTCCAGCAAGCGCCTGCCCATTGAACGCCCCTCCCCGCCCATCATGGACCGCGCGCCCGTCACGGTGCCTCTCCAGACCGGCCTCATGGTCATCGATGCGCTCATTCCCGTTGGACGCGGCCAGCGCGAGTTGATTCTCGGCGACCGGCAGACGGGCAAGACCGCTATTGCGATCGACACCATCCTCAACCAGCGCGACCAGGATGTGCTGTGCGTTTATTGTGCCATCGGTCAGCGCGCGTCCGCCGTCGCGAAGGCAGTGGCAACTTTGCGAGAAAAGGGCGCGATGGATTACACCGTCCTCGTGGTGACCGAGGGCGACGCACCGCCGGGTCTTGCTTATGTCGCTCCTTACGCCGCCACCAGCATCGCCGAGTCTTTCATGGAAGCGGGGCGGGATGTGCTGATTGTTTACGACGACCTCACCCATCACGCGCGCTCCTACCGCGAACTCTCTCTCTTGCTGCGCCGCCCGCCCGGTCGCGAAGCGTTTCCCGGCGATATCTTTTACATCCACTCGCGGCTGCTGGAACGTGCTACGCATTTGCGTAAGGAACTTGGCAACGGATCTCTCACCGCGCTGCCCATCATCGAAACCGAAGCGCAGGACATTTCCGCCTATATTCCGACCAACTTGATTTCCATTACGGATGGGCAGATCTACCTCTCGCCGACGCTATTCGAATTGGGCGTGCTGCCCGCGGTCGATGTCGGAAAATCCGTTTCGCGCGTTGGCGGCCAAGCGCAACGCGCGGCCTACCGCGCGGTGGCCGGCGACCTCAAACTCGCCTATGCGCAGTTTGAGGAACTCGAAACGTTTTCCCGGTTCGGAGCCCGCCTGGATGAAGACACCCGCAAGACCATCGAACACGGACGGCGAATCCGCGCCTGCCTCAAACAGCCGGAACTGGCCCCGGTGCCCGTGCCTGAGCAAATCGCCGTGCTGCTGGCATTGACCGCAAAACTCTTCGACCGTGTGCCTCTTGAACAGATGACCGACGCCGAGCACGCCCTACGCAAGGCAGCGGCGGATATCCCAGCGGAGGTGCGCAAGCGATTGGATACCGCGGACAAATTGAGCGACGAGGATCGCAAGACGATTATCGAAATCGCGGGAAAATCGCTTGCTCCCTTCCAGCCCAAGCCTGAACCCAAGGCCAAGCCGGAAGTCAAAGCGGAGGGCAAGCCCAAAGCTGAACCCGAGACCAAGCCGGAAGCCAAAGCGGAGGGCAAGCCCAAGGCTGAACCCGAGACCAAGCCGGAAGCCAAAGCGGAGGGCAAACCCAAGGCTGAACCCGAGACCAAGCCGGAAGCCAAAGCGGAGGGCAAACCCAAGGCTGAACCCGAGACCAAGCCGGAAGCCAAAGCGGAGGGCAAGCCCAAGGCTGAACCCGAGACCAAGCCGGAAGCCAAAGCGGAGGTCAAGCCCAAGGCTGAACCCGAAACCAAGCCGGAAGTCAAAACGGAGGTCAAGTCCAAGCCTGAATCAGCGCACAAGCCGGAAGCCAAAGCGGAGGTCAAGCCCAAGACTGAACCCGAGACCAAGCCGGAAGTCAAAACGGAGGTCAAGCCCAAACCTAAACCCGAGGAGAAGTCATGAGCAACACCACGGCTAGCATGCGCCGAAAGATCGCCGGTGCCGGGGATCTCCAATCCGTCGTCCGCACGATGAAGGCCGTGGCCGCCTCGAGCATCGGGCAATACGAGAAATCGGTGAGCGCGTTAGGCGACTACTATCGCACTGTGGAACTGGGGTTGAGCGCATGCTTCCGAGAAAGCGGGCCGGCGCCGTTGATTGCAGAGCGGAAAGGAAAAACAGTTTCCGGTCCGATTGGCGCCGTCGTGTTCGGTTCAGACCAAGGACTCGTGGGCCAGTTTAATGATGTGGTGGCCGATTATGCGGTCAAGATGCTGGCGGCTCTGCCGGCCAAAGCCGAGGTTTGGGCCGTCGGAGAGCGCGTGCATGAGCGCCTGGCGGACGCGGGCCTGCCGCTGATGGGACTATTCAGCGTACCGAACTCGGTCATGGCCATCACCCCCCTCGTCGGGCAGATTCTGGTGGAGAGCGAGGCGCGCCAACGGCACGGTGAAGTCACCGAACTCCACCTCTTCCACAACCGCCCAACGTCCGGAGCGGTTTATGCGCCCGTCGGCCAGCGATTGCTACCGCTGGACGAGCAGTGGCAGCGCAAGCTGGCCGAACTTCCCTGGCCGACGAGAAACTTGCCCGAGGTCATGGGTGGTGGCACCGCGACCCTGCGGGCGCTCATCCGCGAATATCTTTTCGTCTCCATCTTCCAGGCGTGCGCCGAATCTCTCGAGAGCGAAAACGCGAGCCGCCTGGCGGCGATGCAACGCGCCGACAAAAACATCGACGAATTGCTGGAGGACCTCAACAGGACATTTCACCGTTTGCGTCAGGATGGCATCGACGAGGAATTGTTCGACGTCATTTCCGGCTTCGAAGCACTGAGCGAGCAAAAGAAATGATGCGTATTGGCAACGGTACAGACCAGGGGTGTCCTGCAAGAAGGCGGCGATCCACGCCCCGTGAGTGCTGAGCGCGCCGCAGCCAGCTTGTAACACCGAAGGGATCAAGATGAAAATCAATTCAAAGAATTTCCGTCTGCGGCCCGGAGAAAGCCATCAACGAATTCGCAGTGCGCGGGTTCCGTTCCTTGGGCGTGGCGCGGCCGGACGCGCAGGGGCAATGGCAGTTTCTGGGAGTCCTCCCGCTTTTCGACCCGCCCCGCGAGGATTCCAAGGCGACCATCGCCACCGCGCGGCAGATGGGCGTGAACGTCAAGATGGTCACGGGCGATCAGTTGGCCATCGCCAGGCAAGGTGCCGGCAGGTGGCCAGCCCCGGCAAGGGAGCGTGGCGTGACAAGGAACGTGTTAACTTCGAGGATGATCCGATAGGAGAGATATGTTTCGTAGCCTGGGAGATTTGATGGGCGCGTCCATGATCTTACGGACGGAGGGATAGGAAGGATTTGCAACTTTCTTTTTGACGACGAGTTGTGGAAGATTCGTTATTGTGTCGTTGATGTGGGACATTGGCTCGCCCGTCGAGAGGTCCTCATTTCTATGAGCGCGATCGACCAGCCGGATTGGAAGACAAAGACATTGCGTGCCCGCTTGACCAAGGAACAGCTTCGAAATGGTCCGGACGTCGATTCGAAGAAGCCGGTGTCCCGGCAGCAGGAAATCGCGATGCGGGAGTACTTCGGATGGCCTGCCTACTGGGACACGGTTGTCGATAAGGTGTTTCCTCCCAATTTGATTCCAGCCGGGCGGGAATTTCCGGTGCATACCGAGGAAGACAACCACCTGCGGAGCTGGGAAGACGTGATTGGCTACGAGGTGTGGGCTAGCGATGGCGTGGTCGGGTATCTGGAGAGCTTCGTTGTGGATGAGGCCGTCTGGCATATCGGTTACCTCGATGTGAAAACAGGCGATTGGCTTCAAAGCCGCTCCGTGCTGGTTCCCACTAGCTGGGTAAAGTCCATTTCCTGGGCCGATCACCACGTGAATTTGCAGGGATCCCGAGAGCGGATTTAGGATCGATCCTCATCGCGCCCCGTCTTTGCTAACCTGAAAAGTAAGTCGTGGGAATCTCTGCGGACACACCGTTGTTCGAGTCGCACGCCACCTGGAAACGCCGCCTGAAGAACTGGTCGGACCCGGAGTGGCTTCATCAGCACGAAGATACAGTTCTCCTCGTCCTGACTCTGATCATCGGAGCCGTGGTTGGCCTGGTGATCGCGGCCTTCATCTACGTCACCGAGAGTCTCGGTTCCCGGATGTACCCGGCGGGCGGCGCGGCCTGGCGGCGGCTGGTGATGCCGGTCTTTGGCGCGCTCTTCACCGGGTATCTGCTCTCCCGCTATTTCCCCAACGCCCGCGGCAGCGGAATCCCGCAGACCAAAGCCGCATTGTTCCTCCGCGACGGCTTGATCAGCTTTCGGACTGTGGTCGGGAAATTCTTCTGCTGTTCGGTCTCGCTGGCAACCGGCATCGCGCTGGGCCGCGAAGGCCCGTCGGTCCAGGTTGGATCGGGTCTGGCATCGGTCTTTGGCCAGCGGCTGGGTCTGGGACCGGAGCGGATCCGGGCGCTGGTGCCCATCGGAGCTTCCGCGGCCCTGGCGGCTGCTTTCAACACGCCCGTCGCGGCGGTCCTTTTCACGCTCGAGGAAGTGATGGGAGATCTCCACGCGCCGGTGCTGGGTTCCGTCGTGCTGAGTTCGGCCACCTCGTGGATCGTGCTCCACCTGCTGCTCGGCGACGAACCGCTGTTTCACGTCCCCGCCTATCAACTCATCCACCCCGTCGAGTTCCTCTTCTATGCCGCCTTGGGAGTTGTCGGCGGCATCGTTTCCGTCTGCTTCGTCAAGCTGCTGCTTTTCATCCGCCTGCGCTTCAGGCAGTTGCCCAAGTGGAGCGAGTGGCTGCAGCCGGCCGCCGGCGGCTTGCTGGTGGGCGTGATGGGATGGTTTGTGCCGCAGGTCCTGGGGGTCGGTTATGGCAATGTCAGCCTGGCATTGAATGGCCAGATGGCGCTCGGTCTCATGCTTCTGCTGGTGCCGCTCAAGCTCATCGCCACCGCATCCTGCTACGGCACAGGCAATGCGGGCGGCATCTTCGGCCCCGCCCTCTTCATTGGAGCCATGATGGGCGGCGCGGCGGGCAGCGTGGCTCACCACCTGCTGCCGGATTATACCGGCAGCGTCGGCGCCTACGCGCTGGTGGGAATGGGCGTGGCGTTCGCGGGAATCGTACGCGTTCCGCTCACTTCCGTGATCATGATCTTCGAGATGACGCGCGATTACTCCATCATCGTGCCGCTCATGATTTCCAACCTCATCAGCTTTTACATCTCAAACCGCCTGCAGCGCGAACCGATCTATGAAGCTCTTCAGCACCAGGATGGCATTCATCTGCCCGCGGGAGTACGGGACCGACAGGAGATGCCGGTCGTCTGGGCCGCACTGACTCCCGCCGAACACGTTCTTTCCGACAGT
>Ga0224534_1001266_pt1 | contig 13597 bp, 5 predicted proteins | sample 714E12024metaG_FD_172012 | JGI IMG/M metagenome (GOLD analysis project Ga0224534, IMG submission 172012) | Peat soil microbial communities from Stordalen Mire, Sweden - 717 E1 20-24 | ecosystem: Environmental > Terrestrial > Soil > Wetlands > Peat | place: Sweden: Norrbotten County, Stordalen... | reverse complement strand
CACAATTTGTTCCGGCTGGTTGGTCTGGCTGTAATAATTGCCGTCGCCCAACTGGCCGATGCCATCGTCGCCCATGCCCCACAAGCTGCCGTCACTCTTGATGAACATGCTGAAACCGTCGCCCGCCGCGATCGCCGTGACGCCGCCGGCCACGATTTGCTCGGGTTTGTTGGTGTTGTTGCAAGTGCCATCGCCCAACTGGCCATATTGATTAAAGCCCATCGCCCACAGGCTGCCGTCAGTTTTGAGAAACAAACTGTGGGAGCCGCCGGCGGCAATCGCGGTCACATTGCCGGACACAATCCGTTCCGGCCGGTTGGTGGCGTAAGGATAAGCCGTGCCGTAAGTGCCGTCACCCAGTTGGCCGGATTCATTGTTTCCCATGGCCCACAGGCTGCCGTCGCTTTTGAGAAACAAGGTGAAACCGTCGCCGGCAGCAACGGCGGTGACACCGCCAGCCACGATTTGTTTGGGCAGGTTGGCGGTATCGAAGGTGCCGTCACCCAACTGGCCATAGGCATTTGCGCCGTTGCCCCACAAGCTCCCATCACTCTTGATGAACATACTGTGAGCACCTCCGGCGGCAATCGCCGTCACGCCTCCGCTCACAACCATTTCCGGCGGGGCGATGCAAAAGATGTAGGTGCCGTCACCCAGCTCCCCCACATAGTTTTCGCCCATGCCCCACAAACTGCCATTGCTCTCGAGAAACAGGCTGTGGAAACCGCCCCCGGCAATCCCGGTGACGGTTTGCGCGCCGCAAGCAAATGCCGGCAACAGAATCGCGCCCAGCAGGCAGAGTTGAATCAGATTATGTTTTGTTTTCATAATGAATTTTCAGGTTATATTATTGTTGCAATGGATTCAGGATAACGTCAGGGCGACTTGAGACGGAAGAGCAAATTTCCCGCCGGCGTCCGCTCAAGCGGTTGATATGATAAGTGAGACAGGCGCGACGCCTGTCCTGCGCTGTTTCGCGTTTTCATTGGCCGCCTCCGGTTTTTTCCGCCATCAGTTGTTCGAGTTTTTCCAGCCGCGCTTTCAAAGCCTGTATTTCGGCGTCCTTGGCTTTCAATTGCTCCTCGACCTTCCGGTTCAAGCCCTGGATGGCGGCAAAGGCGACGCCGTCGGCTTCGAGGGTGGTGATGGATTTGTCGTCGCTGCCGGGATAGAAGGCGGCCTTGAAATCCTGCGCCATCGGGCCGATGTGCGGGGTGATGTTCGTTTCCTCCCACTTGTAATGCCACTGGGTCACGGACATGGCCGCGAGTTTTTCCAGGATGGCCACGCTGTCCACCGGCGCAAAATCCTTCTTGGCATTGCGGTCGGAAAGGACCGCCCAAGCGGTGCCACCGGGAGCGAGGGAAACGCCCGCCGTCATGCCGGAGTTGGAGAAGAGCCGGTAGCCGCCGCTGGCGCGGAAGGTGGCGGAGTTGTCGTTGATGGAGGCGAGGCCTGAATTATAGCCGCTGTTGTCCGCCCAGACGAGGCAACCGTTATTCGTGGCTTGGGCATAATATCCCATCGCGGTGGAATAATCGCCGCTGGCGATAGTGTTGGCGCCCAGTGCCGACGAACAATAACCGCTGGCCGTTGTTGTATTTCCCATGGCAACTGAAGCTTCGCCGCTGGCCGTTGTAACTTTCCCCATGGCAACCGAGGCTTCGCCGCTGGCAACATTTAAAATGCCGCCTGGCACAGTGGCATCCGTGGCGGTAGCCTGATTATCCTCGCCGCCGCCAACTGTGGCCGCATCACCGCTGGCGGCGTTGTTTTCACCACCCGCCACCGTTGTATCAAAGTCGCTGGCGGTGTTCATGTTTCCGCCACCCACCGTGGCATAATCACCACTGGCAACAATTTTATATCCGCCTCCCACTGTGGCTCCTTCACCGTTGACGACGTTTCCCAAACCACCACCGATGGTTCCGAAGTCTGACGTCACACTGTTTAAATCTCCCATTGCGATGGAATAATCGCCGCTGGCGAGGGTGTTGGCACCCAGCGCCGACGAACAATAACCGCTGGCCGTTGTAGTATTTCCCATTGCAAAGGAGGCTTCTCCGTTGGCCGTTGCGAATTTTCCCATGGCAACCGCAGCCTCGCCGCCGGCATAATTCAAAATGCCGCCGGGCACAGTGGCATAATTGCCGGCGGCCTCATTATTCTCGCCGCCGCCGACTGTGGCCGATTCGGCGCTGGCGAAGTTGTTTTCACCACCAGCCACCGTTGTATCATACGCGCTGGCCGTGTTCTGGCCTCCGCCAGCGACTGTGGCATCATCACCGCTGGCAACGCTTCTGTATCCGCCTCCCACCGTGGCATTCACACCGTTGACAGTGTTTCCAAAACCACCGCTGATGGTTCCGAAGTCTGACGTCACACTATTTGAGATGGCATAACCATCCCAAATACCGTTCCAAATAGTGATCGCTCCTCCACCGCTGATGGTCGCGCCATTTACACCCGGGGCAACATAGTTCATTGGAGAGCCTCCGATCAAATTCGGCGCGCCGTTGGTGTTGGGTTCCAAGCGAAGGCCGCGCTGTCCGCCGGCCCAAACCTCCACCGGCTGGTCATTGGTGCCGCCGAGGAACTGGCCGGCGGCGACATTATTGCCGCCCAATTGCCAGAAGTCCGCCGCAGTCATCCCGTTCACCGCCGCCGCGTCCACGTTCGTCAGGTTCGCGCCGTTGCCGGTAATGGAACCGATCACCGTGATGTTCGTTGCCGAAAAATCCCCCGCTGTGCCACTCAATTGGCCCGCCGGAATCACGCCCGTCAAATTAATCGCGTTCAGATTTGTCAACCCGCCGCCATCACCATTGATGGTGCCGGCAATGTAGGTTGCGAACTGGTTTCCCGGTGTGCCCAGCCGGATAACCCCGCCTTCTCCCGCAACGCCAAGGTTGCCGATATCTATGTTGTTGCTCCCCGTCGTCAGGTTGTAACCAGCCTGGCAACCCAGGGCGATGTTGTCGGAACCGCTGGCGTTGAAGTAAAGCGCCTGATAGCCGTCGGCGGTATTGTCCGAGCCGCTGACGTTGGCCACCAGCGTCTCAAAACCATTGGCCGTGTTGTCCGAGCCGTCCTGATTATTGACCAGCGCCGACACGCCGCCAGCGGTGTTGTAAGCGCCGGTGTGGTTGAACAAAAGCGCTTCATAACCCATGGCCGTGTTGTTGCAGCCGCTGGTATTGTAATGCAGGGCTGAAAAACCATTGGCCGTGTTGGCAAAGCCGCTCGTATTTTGGTAGAGCGCCGACATGCCCATGGCCGTGTTGTGGTCGCCGCTGCTGTTGGCAAACAGCGCATAGCAGCCGATGGCGGTGTTGCCATTGCCGCTGCTGTTGTTGTTGAACGAGACTGCTCCGATGGCGGTGTTGTAAAAACCGCTCATGGTCAAATTGCCCGCGCCCTGCCCGGCGAAAATATTGTCATATCCATAGGCTTGAAGAACGCTGCTGCCGCCCAACGTAATCATGCCCGCGCTCGTCGTCGTCGTCGGAAGATTCAAATTGCCGTTAAGGGTCAGGTCTTGTGCTTGAAAGCTGCCGGTGGCGTCGCGCTTGACGAGGGTGCCGGGCGTGGCGGCATCCGTGGCGGCATTAACCGCAAGGGTGCCGCTGGCAATGCTCGCCGCCGTTTGGCCGCCCACGCTGGCCACCACCGTCGCATCTTGCGGGCCGTTGACGTCGCCGCCCAATGCGCCGGTGAAATTGGTGGCGGTGCCCGCCGGGCCGGTCAGGTTGCCGGCCGTGAGGGCGACAAAGGCATAGGGCGTGGCCGTCAACTGCTGCCGGGGCGCGAGCGTGACGAAGCCGCCCGTGCCGCCGTTGGTGCGCACGCTGATTTCCAGCCAGCGCGTGGCAAAGCTGCTGGGCGCGGCTCCAAAATCCACCAGCGCCGTGAACAGCCCGTTCGTCACGGGCACGGCGGCGTTGGTGACGGCGATGTTGGGCGAACCACCCGAGGCCGTGCTGCAAATGGCAAATTCCAGATCGAAAATCCCCGTGACGGGATTCGTGCCGCTGTTCAAACGTCCCTGATAGGTGAAGGCCGTGCTCTGGGCCAGCAGGTTTGTTGGTTGCAGGTTAAGAGTCAACAGCAATGCTGCGATGACTAATTTGATTGTGTGCTTCATATAGATTGGAGTTCAGTATTGATTCATTTCAATTTAGGAAATATCGGCTGCCTTTTATTTCAGTTTTTGTCCGAGCAGTTTTTCAATGCGTTCGAGCCGCGCGGCCAGGGCCTGGTTTTGCGCCTTCAATTCCGCGTTCTCGGCGTTCTTGTCCTCAACCTTCTGATTCAGCTCCTTGATGGCGTTGACCATCGTCCAGATGATCGGATCGTTGTTGACCGTGAGGTAGCCATCCTTGTTCGGCTGCACCGCTTCGGGAATCGCCGGCTGCACCTGCTGCGCCACCACGCCAACGTATTCCGGCTGCGACGGCAGGTTCAACGGATTGTCCGCCTTGTAATGATAATGCACCGGCTGGATCCGCTCCAAATCCGCCAGTCCGTGCGTGAACTTCGCGCCGACATCCTTCAGCCGCCCGTCGGAAAAAGTGCTCCACGAGCCGCCGCCCGGCTTGTCCGCCGTGCCGTTCACGGTGAGCAATGCGTCGGGAGTTCCCGTGCCGATGCCGACGTAGCCGTTGGTGACATTCATGACCATGCCCCAGTTGGCTCCCAAATCGCCCCACAGGCCGAAGTAACCCGTGCCGTCCATGCCCAAAAGCGCGCGGGTGGTGTGGCTCGTCGCGGCGCTGTCATACAACCACAATCCCGCGTTGACGCCGGACGAACTGCCGCGCAAAGCCATCCGCCCGTTCACATCCAGCGGGTAGCCGGGGCTGATGCCAATGCCCACCGAACCGCTGAAGTTCTTGGTGCCGCCGATGGTCTGGCCGCTGGACAAATCCACATACGTCGAGGAGAGGCTCGGCAGGTCGCCCGCCTGAATCGTATTGACCGACCAGGAGCCGCTGCCGGATGACCGGATGTATTGGCCCGACGACAAAACGCCCGGCGCAAAGCCCAAACCGCCGTTGGCGATGGACACAATGCCGGTCAGAGTAATTTGCGGGTTCTGCCCGCCGGACGAAGCCAGCGGACCGCTCGCGCCCACGGACAACACGCCGGAATTGTTCAAGGTCACGCTGCCGCCCAATGACACCGCGCCACCGCCGCTCAAGCCTGTGCCGGCGCTTACCGTGACGCTGTTGTTGGCCAGTTGATTGTTGTTGATGGACGACGTGCCAAGACTGGCGGCGTTCAAACTGGTCAGCCCGCTGCCGTTGCCCACAAAGCTCGTGGCCGTCACGGTGCCGTTCACATCCAGGGCCGACGCGGGGTTCGCCTTGTTGATGCCCACACCGTTGGCCGCGCGGATGAGAAATTGATTGTTCGCGGTCGAATTGAAATCCGCGTCCTGCGAATCCGCCCAGACGAAATCGCCGGCGTAATTGGCCTTGGCCCGATGGCCGGCGGCAAAGCTGTTCGTGCCGCCAGCAAAGTTCTGGTCGCCGCCCGGCACGATGGACAAGGGTGCGCCATTAGTGTTGTATTCGCCGCCACCGAGGAATGAGTCGTAAGCATTTGTCTGGATGGAATTGGCAGAGCCGCCGCCGAGGAAGGAAGAGCGGGCATTCGGCTGGATGGAATTCGCGCAACCACCGCCGAGGAAGGAATAACAGGCATACGGCTGGATGGAATTCACATAACCTCCACCGAGGAATGAACAGTTGGCATCTGTCTGGATGGAATTTACATAGCCACCGCCGAGGAAGGAATGGTCGGCATTCGGCTGAATGGAATTACCAGAGCCGCCGCCGAGAAAGGAATAATTAGCGGATACGCTGTTTGTGTAGGGACCGTAGAGGCCAAGATAATTCGTCGCGCCACCGCCGGCAATCACCGAGCCTTCCACACCGCTGGCAATGTAATTCACCGACGAGCCGGCAATGATATTCGGCGCGCCATCAGCGTTGGTTTGGACGGTCAATCCGCTTCCATTGCCGGAAGTCAGCACGGGTGCGCCGTCCACCGTCAGGCCGGCGCCGCTGGTAACAAATTGCACGCCGCCTGCGGCGCGCACGCTGAATTGATTGGTGGCTGTCGAGTTGAAATCCGTGTCCTGCGAATCCGCCCAGACGAAATCGCCGGCGTAATTGGCCTTGGCCCGATGGCCGGCGGCAAAGCTGTTCGTGCCGCCGGCAAAATTCCGGTCGCCGCCCGGCACGATGGAATTAGGGGCACCGTTGGTGTTGTATTGTCCACCGCCGAGGAAGGAATAGGCGGCATTCGTCTGGATGAAATTGTCCAAGCCGCCGCCGAGGAAGGAATGGTCGGCATACGGTTGGATGGAATTATTAGCACCACCGACAAGGACAGAACTCCAGGCATTCGTCTGGATGGAATTGACCCAGCCGCCGCCGAGAAAGGAACGGTTTGCATTCGGCTGGATGGAATTCCCATAGCCGCCACCAAGAAAGGATTCCGAGGCATACGGCTGGATGGAATTGCCACCGCCGCCGCCGAGGAAGGAATGGTCCGGTTGGATGGAGTTATTATCACCACCGACAAGGACAGAATTCCAGGCATCCGTCTGGATGGAATTGCCTGCGCCGCCGCCGAGGAAGGAAGCGTAAGCACCTGTCTGGATGGAATTCTCTTCGCCGCCGCCGAGGAAGGAATAATTGGCACCTGCCGATATGCTGTTGGTAAAACCCGTCGCGCCGCCGCCGGCAATCGTCGAGCCTTCCACGCCGCTGGCAATGTAATTCACGGAAGAGCCGCCAATGATATTCGGCGCGCCATCAGCGTTGGTTTGAATCGTCAGGCCGCTACCGTTGCCGGAAGTCAGCACGGGCGCGCCGTCCACCGTCAGGCCCGCGCCGCTGGTGACAAAACGCACACCGCCGGTGAAACGCGCGCTCAACTGGTTCGGGGCCGTGGACGCAAAATCCACATACTGCAAATCCGCCAGAACGAAGGAGCCATCGTGGTTGGCCTTGGCCTGCGTGCCGGCGGCAAAACTGTTGACGCCATTGGCCCCATTGCCATTGCCGCCCGGCACCGTGCCGCCCGCGCCGCCCACGCGGTTGTGCGCCCCGCCGCCAAGGCTGGAATAGGGAGCATTGGCCAGCACCTGATTATCCCAGCCTCCACCGAGGGCGGAAGAAGCGGCATTTGTCTGAATGGAATTCCCTGCGCCACCGCCAAGAAAGGAATGGTCCGCATTCGGCTGGATGGAATTATTTTCACCACCGCCCAGAAAGGAGTTGAGGGCATTCGGCTGGATGGAATTTTTTCCGCCACCGCCGAGGACGGAAGCGCCGGCATTCGTCTGGATGGAATTCTCATAGCCGCCACCGAGAAAGGATTCGCCGGCATTCGTCTGGATGGAATTGTTCCAGCCTCCACCGAGGACGGAATTGAAGGCATTCGGCTGGATGGAATTGTCAAAGCCGCCGCCGAGAAAGGAATAAGCGGCATTCGTCTGAATGGAATTCGCATAGCCGCCGACGAGGACAGAACTCCAGGCATTCGGCTGGATGGAATTGTCATAGCCGCCACCAAGGAAAGATTCTTCGGAACCCGCCTGGATGGAATTATCTTCACCGCCGCCGAGGAAGGAATGGTGGGCATTCGGCTGGATGGAATTATTCCAGCCGCCGCCGAGGAAGGATTCCTCGGCATACGGCTGGATGGAATTGCCATAGCCGCCGCCGAGGAAGGAGACGTCGGCGGACACGCTATTGGTGCCAGGGCCATAATAATTCAACGCGCCGCCGCCGGCGATCACCGAGCCATAAACACCTGGAGCGATGAAATTGCCCGACGAGCCACCCACAACGTTGACGATGTTGGAATGAAGGTTGTCATTGGCCGTGGGTTCCAGCCGCAGGGCGCGCTGGCCGCCGGCCCAGATTTCCACCGGCTGGTTGTTGGTGCTGCCAAGGAACTGGCCGTTGCTGACATTGTTCCCGCCCAGTTGCCAGAAGCCGGCGGCGGCGGTGCCGTTCAACGTCGCGGCGTTCACGCCGGTCAAGGAGCCGCCGCTGCCGATGAACGAGCCGGACAGCGTCACCCCGCCGGCATTGTTGGTGAGCGTGCCGTCCGGCAGTTGCGCCGGGGCGAGCGTGCCGGTGATGCCGGCGGCATTCACCCCGCCCGCCGCCGCCGCGTAAATGGCATAGGGCGCGGGCGTGACGGGCTGGCGCGGCGCGAGCGTGGCGTAATCCACCGCGCCGTTGGTGCGCACGTTGATCTCCAGCCAGCGGGCGCTGCCGTTGAAGACGTTGCCGCCAAAGTTCAGCGTGGTGGTGAACAGCCCGTTGGTCACGCCCAGCGTCACCAACACCGGCGTGCTTTGGATGCCGCCGGCGTTCGCGTCGTCATAGACGGCGAACCGGAAGTCATAAAGTCCGGTGGCGGGACCCGCGCCGTCGTTGAGGCGACCCTGGTAGGTGAAAGCCGTGCCCTGGGCAAAGGTGGTTGAGAGTTGAGAGTTGAGGGTTGAGAGCGCCAGCAGCACGATGGCTGCGGCGACCAGACGGATGATTTTTGTTTTCATAATTGGTTTTGGTCCCCGGAAGATGAGCCGGTGAAATTGCACTCAAGATCCGGATTGAAGACAATGGATTTGCTCACTGGAATAACCCAAACAAAATAGCGGGCGCGGGACAACAACCAAATGCCCCACGGAGAACGATTTTACTTTTTATTATTTTCAAGATTAGGAGCAGGCAATGATTGCAAAACCGGGGGCCGCGACACAACGAAGCGATTGGCAGAATCAATTTGGAGGCGATCAGAACGGCACTTTAATGAAGAGTGAAGGTCAAAGAGCGGACGGACGAAGTGCGGAAGCGGAGAGGAAAACAAAAAGCAGAAATCCAATGATTGGTTGCTTGGCTGCTTGGTTGTTCAATTGGCTTGCGTCTTTGCGTCAAAACGATCAGCGGCAGTTGGCTTGTCGCGCCAACCTTAAAACCGCCAGCCATCAACGGTTTTACAATCACGGATGCTGCAGCCGGAAGAACAGATTTCCCGCCGGCGAACTGATGTTCAGATAATTTGTGCCGTTGGAAGTCGTCACGCCGCCGCTGGCCGACCAGTTGGCTGGCAAAGCAAGGTTGTTGTTCTGCTGCAAGCTCCAGCCAGCCACGTCCTGCCAGAACGCCGTCGCCGTGCCGCCGGAATGGCTGATGTGGAGTGTCGGGGCACCCGCCGTCTGCACCACGGAAATGAGGCTCCAGAAGCCGCTGGTGAGCGAATAATTCCCGCCAGTCATCGCGCCGCTGGCGTCGGGCTGGCCGATGGTTCCGCTCAACGAGTATTGGCCGTTGGTGCTGGTGCCGCCGCCGCCGGAGATTTTAAGCAACGAATCAATCGGATACTAACACCGCCGTGCCACCCTTCTGCAGCGGTGCCATGGTATAAGAATCGTATAAAATGTTCCACCGCGAATTGAATTGGAATTCTCAAACCGTTTGTGCCTGATCTTGACGAGCGCTGATTTTTCCAGATATTTTTCCCAACATGGCAGAAGGCATAAAATGTCCGTGGCCGGTTTCTTTGAAGTGTTTCGTCATTGTTTTTTTCCTCTGCGAGTTGCAGCCGTTGGCCTCCGCCCAGTCCGACTTGCAGTTGCTGACCCGGACGGATTGGTTTGGTTCTCCCTATCTGGTGACTAATCCGCCGGCCAGTGCCATGACACATTTCAAGCCCTTGCAGGGCGTTTATCTGGTGATGAATCCGGCGCTTGTCACAAACCAAGCTTATCAGAACAAAGTCACGGCACTTGTCAGTCCGTGTCCGAAAGTTCAAATCATCCCCAAAGAGGCCAAGGTGACGAGGCTCAAATTTGCCGGAAAATGGGCGTTTCTGAATCGAGCGATGAGCCTCCTGACGTCGGCTTCGGCATTTTTTAGACACACTTTTATTGCACCTGACCCAGACGGCAATCAATCGCCATTGTCGGGGACGAATGCCATAAAAATGATTGGCGTCGTTGGCAGCGACAGCTTTACTGACTTGCACCCTTTTTTGATAACCAATGCGCCAGATGTTCCCGGCGTAACTGATCCCATATTCGATGCGTGGCCATTCAAGGGACATAGTTTGCGTGGCATTTATATCGCGGAGAATCCCAGGTTAATGGATGATACAAATTATTTGGCGGAAATAAACGCATTGGCTGAAAAAGTCTTCCCTTCACCCTTTGCAACTCCCGAAGGTTATGAACTATCGAAAATGTATAAACAACCTCATGTCATCAAGTGGCTTGTTATCGTCGCGCTGCTGGCATGGTTTTTCAGCCGCAACGAGGAACTCTCATTGGCAAAGCGTTGTGGATTGTGTGCTTCAACGGTCGTGGCCGTGTATCTAATGATGCAGGCGTATGCGGCTTTTCCAAGATATGTTTTTGGCGGCGGTGGTTGGTGGGGAATTCCCGCGTATTTCCGAATGGCTGAAGTCTTCCTTTTAACAATGGTTTTTTTCTACCTTTGGGGGGGCATCTTTGCAAACGTTATCGTCAGCGCCTTTGTTGCCCCCAGCAGCGACACACGCCCCGTCGAAGCCGAAGCCGTAAGTGGCAAGACGCCAGAACCCAGCGGAAGGCTGAAGCTTGTCGAGAGAAGAAAGATCATGAAAGGTGAACGGATTATCTGGCCGTTGCTGATTGCGCTGCTGCTTGCCACGGGTTTTTACTGGATCAAGACCCATCATGTGGCTCATGCCCCGGCAGCCCAAGGTTATTGGGGCAATTATGTGGTTCAAGGCATAGTTATGGGGAAAGAACCCATTGCCACAATCAACAACGTCAATTTCATGGTGGGACAGACCGCCTGGGTTGCCGTGGAGGATCACAAAACCCTGATCAAGTGCATTGACATTGAGCATGACCATGTGGTGATTCAGCAGGGAACCCGTCAGGTAAACCTGTATTTCAAGAACAACTGACATGTCGGCACTCGTCAACCAGTCGTGGCCCTTTTGCAGAACCAGAATGGAAAATCCGCGTCATCGGCGAATAAATCCGGGATTGTGAAATCGAAGGCGCGGGCGCGCTTGGAATGTGGTGACGCGGGTGCGCGTTTTCAAATGAGAAACGGCACGAGGGCCTTTACCCGCGCCCGATAGGCGGGATATTCGTCGGGGAAATGCCGCAGCATGAGCGATTCCTCCTGCTTCAGTTTGATCCAAAAGCCGGCGCACATGATTAGAAATCCGAGCCAGGATTGAAGCCGGCCCTGGACGATGGCGGAACTCAAAATCATCAGGAGAATGCCCGTGTAGATGGGATGCCGCACGAAGCGATACGGCCCGGCCTGAACCAGTTCGTGTCCCTGCTTGAAGGTGACCGTGGCGCTCCAGTTGCCGGCCAGGGTCTGGCGCGACCAGATCGCCACGGACAATCCGAGCACGCAAATGACGGCTCCGACGGCTCCCGCGATGCCCGTGTGCGAGGTCAGTGCCAAGCCCGTTGAATGGGATGGTATCGGAAACAAAATCATCAAGAAGCCCAGCATGATGGGGACGCGGTGCGCGATGATGGACAGCAAAGATTGCCGCTCCACCACCGGCTTGAGCCTGCGCGCGCTGCCGATCCAATAAACGATGTAAACCAGCCAGCACGCGCAGATAACCAGATTCGAGGCCGTGGCCATGTTGAACTTGCTTCCTGCTTATCGCATTCAGGCGGGAAGTCAAGCCGGCACGCCGCGAATCAACTTGCAGAAACAATTCTCCGACAAACTATCCGCCGGGGAGCGCGATTTGCTCCGCGCCGACATGGTGCGCGAGCGGTTGAAAAACGTGAGCCAGCCGATTGCCAAGCCAACGCCGCCGAACACGGGAAATTAATGCCAGTGCAATCCGCGAAGTGATTTCGCAGAACCTTCATGCCGCATTGTGCCGGTATGTTCTGATTTATTCCTGTTGTCATTGGACAAATCAGCCGACTTATAGCATTATGTTCCGAGTATGAGCGATGAAGCGATGAGCAATTTTACGCCGCGCGCGCAGCAGGTGCTCGCGCTGGCACGGAAGGAAGCCGACCGGTTGAACCACAACTACCTCGGCACGGAACATCTTTTGCTCGGCCTCATCAAGCTGGGGCAGGGCGTCGCCGTCAACGTCATCCAGAAGATGGGCCTCGACCTCGAAACCGTCCGCATGGAAGTCGAGAAACAGGTCGGCACCGGCCCCGACCAGAAGATGATCGGCAACATCCCCTACACGCCGCGCGTCAAGAAGGTGCTCGGTCTTGCACAGAAGGAGGCCAAGGCGCTCAACCACACTTACGTCGGCACGGAACACATCCTGCTCGGCCTGTTGCGCGAAGGCGACGGCTGGGCCGCGCGCGTTTTGAAGAGCCTCGATGTGGACATTGAGCAGACGCGCCAGGAAATTTTGAAGGAGCTGGACCCGAATTTCACCGGCGAGGAATCGTCCATCCCGCAGGAACCCGGCGAGAAGCCGGCCGTGCCGGAGAAAAAGGGCGAGGTCAAAACACCCGCGCTCAAGGCGTTCGGCCGCGACCTCACCGAAATCGCCCGCAAAGGCGACATGGACCCCGTCATCGGCCGCAAGAATGAAATCGAGCGCGTCATCCAGATTCTCTGCCGCCGCACAAAGAACAATCCCGTCCTGCTCGGCGAGGCTGGCGTGGGCAAGACCGCCATTGTCGAGGGGCTCGCGCAGGAAATCGCCAAGGGCAACGTGCCGGAAATTTTGTTGAACAAGCGCGTCATCACGCTCGACCTCGCGCTGATGGTCGCGGGCACGAAATATCGCGGCCAGTTCGAGGAGCGCATCAAGGCCGTCATGGACGAAATCCGCCGCGCCAAGAATATCATCCTGTTCATTGACGAATTGCACACCATCGTCGGCGCAGGCAGCGCCGAGGGCACGATGGACGCCAGCAACATCATCAAGCCCGCGCTTTCGCGCGGCGAGATGCAATGCGTCGGCGCAACCACGCTCAACGAATACCGCAAGTATATCGAGAAGGACGCCGCGCTCGAACGCCGCTTTCAATCGGTGAAGGTTGAAGCGCCGTCGGTCGAGGATGCCATCGAGATTTTGAAGGGCCTGCGCCACAAATACGAGGAGCATCACAAGGCCGAATTCACCGACAAGGCCATCGAGGCTTCCGTGAAGCTTTCCGACCGTTACATCACCGACCGGTTTTTGCCGGACAAGGCGATTGACGTGATGGATGAGGCCGGTTCGCGCGCGCGCATCACCACCATGACGCGCCCGCCGGAGGTCAAAGCGATGGAAGCCGAGATCGAGGAGATCAAGGGCAAGAAGGAAAAGGCCATCAAGAATCAGGATTTCGAGGGCGCGGCCCAGATGCGCGACAAGGAAAAGCAGGCGAAGGAGAAAATGGAGACGCTGCTGAAGGAATGGCGCGCGAAGGGCGACGAGAAACGCATCAAGGTGGACGAAGAGGAAATTTTGCACGTCGTCTCCAAATGGACCGGTGTGCCGCTTCAGCGGATGGGCCAGGGCGAGATGCAGCGGCTGCTCGACGTCGAAAACGAGATGGAAAAAGTCATCATCGGCCAACGCGAAG
>Ga0224534_1001265_pt1 | contig 13607 bp, 11 predicted proteins | sample 714E12024metaG_FD_172012 | JGI IMG/M metagenome (GOLD analysis project Ga0224534, IMG submission 172012) | Peat soil microbial communities from Stordalen Mire, Sweden - 717 E1 20-24 | ecosystem: Environmental > Terrestrial > Soil > Wetlands > Peat | place: Sweden: Norrbotten County, Stordalen... | reverse complement strand
CGCACTGCTATGAGTAGTGTCAAGGCTTGTGTGGCGCTTCGGCTGTTTTTGTTTTTTCCTAAAAGCGGTCTTTGTTTTTCCTTTCCGGCTTCCCGTTTTTCAAAACGTTTCCTTGGCGCGGTCAACGGACTTGGCCGTTGCTCTTCCTGCTATCCGTGCTCGGCCCCTCGGGGACGGCACCAGTTGACGCGTGCGGTCACAGCCAAGAAACGAGCGCGCCCAATCTCCAGATCGGGTTGTTGCCAACCCCAGTGCGGCTCCGGGCGCGCGCCGTTTCAAATCGTCTCGGTCGGCCTTCATTAGTTTTGGGTCTTTACGGTGGGCCAACCTCAGTCCTCCGCGCCGACCATCGTCCAGCCGAAGGTTTGGGCTGGAACACGTCCGGTGCGCCAGCGCCACAGATCAACGGCCATTTGCCGCGCCATGGCCACGATGGCTTTCTTCTTGGCGGCCTTCGTTGCCTTCGGGTTGCCAAATACATGTCTCCATTTCTTCACCAGCGCACAGTCGCGCTGCCACACGACCAGCCGCCAAGCCAGTTCCACCAGCGCGGTGCGCAGCCGCACGTTGCCATGTTTGGTGATCGGCAAGAGATGATGGCTGTTGCCGCTGGCACTGACCCCGCCGCACAGGCCGGTATAGCTGCCGACTTGCCGCCGGTTGCTGAAACGATGCCAGTCCCCAATCTCGCGTTCGACCACTTCATAACTGAGTCCGCCCAGGCCTTTGGGGCGCAGGGCGGGCGCCGCCTGTTCCAAGGCGGTGGTGGCGGCGTCCAGCTCGGCGGTCAGGGTGGTCAGCACGCGGCGGAAACACTCCAGCCGTAACACCAGCCAGGCCGGAAGTTTGAGTTTGAGCTGCGACCAGCGCCGGTCCTCCCACCAGCCTTTCTTTTGGCGCTGGCCCTGGGTGAGCAGGAGGCTGCGGCCTTGCGCCGCCAAGCGTTTGACTTCGCGTTTGAGCTGTTCCCGCTGGCGGCTTTCGATGCGTTTTTGTTCCTCCTGTGGCGTGGGCACGCGGACGGTGGCCAGGGCGTGTGGATTGCCGGCCACGTAGCGATCCAGCCGCAGCGCCAGTTGTTTGGCGTCGCTCTTGTCGTGGTTGACGCCCTTGTGCTGTTCGTCCAAGCAGACGGGTTGCACCACCAGGTTGTGGACACCCATCGCGATCAAGGTGCGGTGCAGGCCGTAGCCGAAAGGGCCGGCTTCATAGCAGCTATGCACCTGCCCGGCCAGAGGAAGCTGGGTCTTGATCCAGTCCAGGAACTTGACCGGGGTGAACTTTTGGGCCGGCTGGGGCGCGCTATTATCCAGAATGCGCACGACCACAATCGTGTCGGCGTGAACGTCCAATCCCAATTTGAGGGTTTGAGGTTTATTGCTCGCGACTTGATCCGCGCGAACTTCGGAGGTATTAAGTTTTTGTTTGAGCATACAGTTGGTTGGTGTAGCGCCTCGGCGCCCGCCAGCCAACTACTCATGTCATCTCCAAGACCTGTCGGAAATTCCAGCAATCTCCCATGTTGCGCGCAAGCGTTTTGGAGTGCGCCAGCCCTCTGGCGCTTTTGGAAGACGTGAGAGTTGCTTTTCAAATTTTTGTGCAAACTATCAAACCGCTGCTCGACGACGCCGAGGTTTTTCGCTTAACCTCGCGCCCGCATGGAGCAAGGACTCGTCACCGACATTGCCATTTGCATCATCGCCGCCTGGATTCTGGCGGTGTTGTCGCAAGTCGCGCGCCAGCCGGTGCTGCTCGCCTACCTCGTCGCCGGGTTCATCATCGGGCCGCACGGTTTCAAGTGGATCACCAACATCCAGAACATCCAGACCATCTCCGAAATCGGATTGTCGCTGCTGTTGTTCATGATTGGGCTGGAGATTGACCTGAAAAAAATGTTGAGCGCGGGCCGGGTCATCATGCTCACGGCGGCGGCGCAAATTCTCGGCTGTGTCCTGCTTGGCTGGATTGTTTTCGGCCTGATCGGTCCGGCGGAGAACCGGTTGGAAGCACTCTATCTTGGCGTCGCGGCGGCGATGAGCAGCACGGTCATCATCATCAAAATCCTTTACGACAAGCGCGAACTCGAAACGCTCGCCGGCCGCGTCACGCTTGGTGTGCTCGTGCTGCAGGACATCGCGACGATTCTGTTCCTGGCCATCCAGCCGAACCTGAAAAACCCCGCCGTGGGCGTGCTGACGTTGGCGATGGGCAAGGTGATTCTGCTCGTGTCGGTGGCGTTTTTGGCCGGCCGGTTTGTGTTGCCGCCGGTTTTTAAATTGGTTGCGCGTCTGCCGGAACTCGTGCTCGTCGGCGCGGTGGCGTGGTGTTTTACGATGGCCGGGTTCGCCAACTGGCTCGGCCTGTCCACCGCGATGGGCGCACTCATCGCCGGCGTCATGGTGTCCACGTTCCCGTACACGCTCGACGTCGTCGCCAAGGTCACCAGCATCCGCGATTTTTTTGTGACGCTGTTTTTTGTCGGGCTGGGCATGGAAATCCCAATGCCGACGTGGGGTTACGCGCTTTGGACCATTTTCTTTTGCCTGTTTCTCGTCGGCAGCCGGCTCCTCACGGTTTTTCCCGCGCTCTACTCCATGCGACAGGGTTATCGCATCAGCCTGTTGCCGGCCATCAATCTTTGCCAGATGAGTGAGCTTTCCCTTGTCCTGCTTGCGCTCGGCAAAGCCAGCGGCGACGTCTCGGACAATATCATCGGCATCGCCGCGTTTTCCTTCGCGCTCCTCGCGGTGGATTCAACCTACGCCATCTTCAAGAACGATTATATCCTCCAAAAAACCATCCCCTGGCTGAATAAAATCGGCTTCCGCGACCTCGACCAGGCCGCGCCCACGGATGGCATCGGCGAAAAACCCAAACGCATCTGCCTGCTCGGTTTCTCGTGGACCGCCAGTTCGTTGATTGAAGAAATCAGCCGTGACCAATCCGCGCTGTTGTCGGACATTGTCGTGGTAGATTTCAACCCGCAGGTTTACGAACAACTTCGCAAACGCGGCGTGCAGGTCATTTACGGCGACATCACGCAACGCGACGTGCTGCACCATGCCGGCGTGGCGGAATGCGAAATCATCATCTGTTCGCTGCCCAACATGGTGCTCAAGGGCGCGGACAACCTGAAAATGCTGCGGCAACTCCGCGAACTGAATCCGGAGGCGAAAATCATCGTCCACGCCGAATTGCTCGCCGACATCCCGGTCCTTTACGCCGCCGGCGCGGGCTTCGTCACCGCGCCGCGCCTGCTGGAAGCCGCCGATTTGCTCCACGCCATCGAAGCCGCCGAAAAAAATCTGCTCGACCAGAAACGCGGCGAACAATTGAAGCAATTGGAAGGGCGCAACGAGGTGATTCCGTAACCGGAGCGCCGGACTTCGGCACGGCGTGTTGCCCAGAGCTTATCTGCCGATGCCGATTTGGAAATCGGCGCTCCGTTCCAGCCTTTCAACCGGAGAAGAATCGGTTTAACCAAAAAATCTCGACCGGAAGCCGTTTTGCTGGCACCAAGTTGGTTTGTGAATTTACAAGCCGCAGAAAAAGCCGCCATCCAGGCCGCACGCGCCGCCGGCAAACTCATGCTGGCCAACTGGCACGCGCCCAAACGCGTCAATTCCGCCTACGCTCACGACATCAAGCTCGAATTGGATGTCCGCTGCCAGAAACTCATCGAGAAAATGCTGCGTGCCGCATTCCCGCAAATTTCCCTGCTCGGCGAGGAGGGTTGCTCCGGTGATGCGAACAGCGAATACCGCTGGGTGGTGGACCCGATTGACGGCACGGTGAATTACGCCCACGGCATGCCGCACGCCGCGGTTTCCATCGCGCTGCAGAAACGTGACGAGTGTCGGGTGGCGAGTGACGAGAACAACACACGAAGTCGAACGCCGTTCCACGTCACGCGTCACCCGTCACATGTCACCCTCCTCGGTGTGATTTACGGTCCGTTTACGGACGAGCTTTGGACGGCGGTTCGCGGCGGGCCGACGCGGTTGAACGGCTGCGTCGTCCGCGTCAGCCGTTGCACGGATGTCGGCCAGGCCGTCATCGCGATGGGATTTTCAAAGAGCAAATTGAACCTGGAGAAAAGTCTGCCGCACGTGAACCGGCTCTCCCGGCGCGCGATGAAAATTCGCATCATGGGTTCGGCGGCGCTTGAGTTGGCCTATGTGGCTTGCGGGCGGCTGGACGCCTATGTCGAGCGCACCATCAATTTGTGGGACATCGCGGCGGGCGCGTTGCTGGTGGAATGCGCCGGCGGCGAATTTTACACGCGGCCCGCGCCGGGCGGGAAATTCCGCATGGTCGCCGACAACGGCCGGCTGCGCCGGAAACTCCAGGTCGGAAGTCTGCTCAAATAGACGGTGGTGTTCTGATTTGCGGTGGTAGTGATGCCGCGCTGCGGCGTCTCCGGTCGCGTTCAGCGAGCGGAACAGATTGCGCCGCTGCACGCGGCGCGGTCATCGCAGCGCGATGACCCTACCCCCAAAATTAAATGGACTACTGCCAAATAAACGGCCAATTGCGCGTTATTTCAGGGTATGATATAGTTTTGTTTGTATCAGAACATGAACCACCGATGTATCCTCCGCATCGTTTTGTTATTGGGAGCCTTGGCGTTTCCAGCCTTCGCCGCACCGGTGATTGATCCCATTCCCAGCGCCAGCATACCCGCCGGCAAAACTCTGATCCTGCCGGTCACGGCAGGTTCGCCCAACGGCCGGCCATTGACGTTCACGGCCACCAGCAGCACCAATCGCATCACCGTCGAAGTCCACACCAACAATCCATTCTGGAAAATGTCCGTGGTGCAGGCGGCACCGGGAAATGCGCCGGGCGCATTTCAAACACCGTTCCGCGGCGGCGTGGCGACGGTGACGAACATCGGCGACATGACGTTCATGCTGTTTCGCGATCTCACCCCGCACACGGTGGACGTGATCCAGGGGCTGACGGCTGGCGGCATGTACACCAGCAACACCATTTTTCACCGCGTCATTGCCGGCTTCATGGACCAGGGCGGCGACCCGAACACGAACGGCACGGGCGGGCCGGTATTCCGTTTTAACGATGAATTCAATCCCCGGGCGATTTTCAGCGGCAACGGGCAACTGGCGATGGCTAACTCCGGGAAGGACACGGATGGCTCGCAATTTTTCATCACCGTCGCGCCGTACCGGTACGGCGATTTTGGTTACACCATATTCGGCCAGCTCCTGCGCGGGTTCAACGTCCTATCGAACATCAACAACACGGCCACCGACGCCAACAGCCGCCCGCTCGCCGATGTAATCATCACCCGGGCTTCATTCGTGCCCGATACGTTTGACACCGTCCTCACCCTCGCCGGCACCAACGCTGTTGGGGTAGCAGGAACGATCAGCGTCATCGCCGCCGACGGCGCAGGCGGGCGAGCTACGAATTCGTTTACCGCGACCACGGTTGCGGATGCGAACCTCGAAGCGGCGTTTCTGTATCCCAACACGGTCACCAATCTGGTCGCGCCGGTGAATAAACGGCTGACCAATTTTGTCTTCGGCTATGACTTTCCAGGCGTCACGAACAACTGGAAAGTATATTACGCCGATGCGAATTCATCCGTCAGCGCCACCAATTCGTTTTACACAATAGTTACGAATCAAATGCAATTCGTCGTTGTACCGAACACGAATTACATTGGGCCAGTGAGTTTCATTTTCTATGTCAGTTCCAGCCCGTCCTTTCTCAGTTACGATCAGCAGACCTACACCTTTGCTTTTGGGGACACCGTCATCAATGCCATCGCCACCAATTTCACCGCGACGGCGCTCATACCGTTCACGAACCGGCTGATGGCCACGTTCACCAACGGCGTACCGAACAGTTCCACCAACAACTTCACCGCGTTCATCAATTGGGGCGACAACTCGACCAATGGCGGATTGATCGTGACCAATCTTGGCGGGCGAAAAGAGGTGCGCGGCTCGCACACCTACACCAACGCGGGGAATTATCCGGTTTATCTCACCCTCCAGAGCACACACGGCGCGAGTGCGACGGTCGTATGCACCGGCAGCGTTCCGCCGGTCGTGAGCCTGACGCGGACGGGCACAAACAGCGTGGTGCGCTGGCCGGCCTGGGCGACTGATTATCAGCTTCAATCCGCCACCAACATCGCCGGGCCGAACTGGCCGGCGGTCACCAATTTCTCCGTGCTGACCGGCTATGACAGCGTAATCACCAACAGCACGACCAACGCCGCCATTTTCTTCCGGCTGAAAAAGTAGAAGCAGAAGCTTGCGGAAATGATTTTCTGAACATCAAAGACACGAAGACGCAAAGATTTTGGAATTGAAACGCGCCCTTCGCCCCGCCCGGCGGGGAGAGGGTGTCCGCAGGCCGGGTGAGGGGTTCGTCATGCCGTTCTAAACCTCGTTACTTCGTTGTAAAAAACGCCTTTAGCTTTTCCAAGGCCCCGGCGCGGTGGCTCAACCGGTTTTTCACGTCCTCATCCAGTTCGGCAAAGCTCTGCTCGAAACCCACCGGCACAAACAGCGGGTCGTAGCCAAAGCCATTTTTTCCCCGCGGCTCGAAACCAATCCGCCCTTCGCAGGCGCCGTCAAATAATTGTGGACCTTGGACTTTGGCCTTTGGACCTTGGACTTCAACCAGCGCGATGACACAGTGAAATCGCGCCCGGCGCTTTTCAAATGGAACGTCCTTGAGCAGTTGCAACAATCGGGCGTTGTTGTCCGCGTCGGGCGTGTTGCCGGACTTCGCCGAATCCAGGGCGGCGAACCGCGCCGAACGCACGCCCGGCGCACCGTCCAGCGCGTCCACCTCCAGCCCCGAATCGTCGGCCAGCACAAAAAGAGGTGACGAGCGACGGGTGGGAGGAAAAGTGACGGCCAGCCAGCGCGCCAGTTCAACGGCTTTCTTCGTCGCGTTGCCGGCGAAGGTGCCGGCGTCCTCCACGACTTTGGGCGGGTCGGGAAAATCGTTGAGCGTGAGGATTTGGGACGCGCCGCCAAGGATGGCGCGGATTTCGCCCACCTTGTGGGCGTTGCGAGTGGCAATCACGATGGTCGTCACGTGGAAACGATAGCAGTCAGACGTTTGCGCGCAACCCATCAGCTTCGTTTGTAAATCTCGCGGCGGGACTGGCCGGGTTTGCCCCCCCCCAACACGGTCCTCAATCCAGCAACTCGGCCAGCTTGCTGTGTTTGCGTTTGAATCCGTCAATCAGCCGGTCGTAGTGATGAATCCGCCGGAACGCACGCGCAATCAGGTAAACCCCCAGCCCGGTGAGGCCCAGATTCAGCAGCAGCAATGGCACCAGCCATTGTATCACCTCTTGCAGTTGATACATGCGCGACGTGGCGATCAAAATGCTCAACACCGACAGCGGGAACGCAAAGACGGCGATGCCGGTGCGCATGGTGGAAAGCGAGGTGCGCTTTTCCGACAGGAGCACCTGAACTTCATTGAGGATCGTGGCATCCAGTTCGGAGTCGGCCTTGGGCGGCAAGGGATTGCTCATAATTCAAGCCAGCGATTTCTGCACCAACCTTACCACAACCGGCCCGAAGAGAAACGCTTTTTGCCAACACCCACCGTGACCGGCAAGTTCCTGCCGCCCGGCGCGCAGATGCGCGGCGAATATCAGGTCCCCGCGGGCGCAGCTTCAGTTGCCGATCGTTTGTGCTCCCAGTCGGCATGCGCCTTCTCCAGGCACTGTGGACAAATACTGTGGGTAAAATCAGCGCCCGTGTATTTATGGAAGTAAGCTTCAATCTGATCCCAGTATCCCTTATCATCACGGATTCGTTTGCACCAGGCGCAGATGGGCAACAATCCCTGCAACGTTTTGACTTGATCGAGCGCATCCGCCAGCCGTGCCGAAACCCGCCTTAACTCCAGCAGCGCCATGACCTGCCGCGACAGAGCCTGCATCGTCTTCAACTGTTCGGCGGAAAGCTGGCGCGGTTGACGGTCAATGACACAGAGTGTTCCCAGCGCCAATCCTTCCGGGTTAATCAGTGGAAAGCCCGCGTAAAACCGGATATGAGGTTCGCCCGTGACCAGCGCACTGTCGGCAAATCGCTGGTCCGTCGTTGCGTCCCTGACGATGAAGGGTTCGTTCTGGAGAATCGCATGCGCACAAAACGCGACCTCGCGGGACGTTTGCTGCTGCTCCACTCCCAATCTCGATTTGAACCACTGCCGGGCTTCGTCCACCAGAGAAATCATGGCGATGGGAACCTCGCAAATATGCGCGGCCAGGGTGGCGATATCGTCGTAGGACTGCTCGGTCCCAGTATCGAGAATGTGATACTCCTTCAGGGCCGCGAGTCGTTCGGCTTCATTGGTTGGTAGCGGGGCTTTCATTTTTCAATGGCTTTTAATGCGGGATAAACCGCGACCGGCGCCGTCAGGGCCAAAACGGCATCCCCATTCGGGATCATGGCTGGCCGGTCGCGTATGGTCATAAGTTAAACGACATAATTGCTATATTCATTGTAACTTATCACAGATTGTTCGAAATCAAATTATTTGTTGTCGCCGGAAGTTTCACCGACTGTGTATTTGTGCCGCAATTGTATTTGCATCATGAGTTTAGGTGTGTAACGCGTCGCGATTGGAGGAAGAGAAAAACGGACGGATTTGCCGTTCACCTTTGTTGTAGCCGCGCTTGTGAAAGCGCGGTCAATGTGATCCGCGTTTTCACAAACGCGGCTACGGTGATTCAGGATTTAATACCGATCGTGCTCCGGCTTAACCGGCACGTCGAGGTGGTCGGCATGAGTCTCTTTTGGCCACTCAATGGCCAGCTCAGCCGGAGACAACGTAATTGACCCTGACGAAAAAAAACGGTTTCCTGTGCCCGGTCAGATTTATGGATCCGCAGAAACCCACGCTGGATGACTTGCGCATCAAGCGCAGCGACAAACCCGAATCGAATTTACGAATCCGGCCGGTCGCCATTGGCCTTTTCGTTCTGGTTCTGGCGGCAGGGGTGATTTGGTGGCTGACGCGGCCCAAAGCCATCGAGGTGCGGACGGCGGTCGCGCGCGAAATTGGCGGCGCCGGCGGGGACCACACGGTGCTGAATGCCTCCGGTTACGTCACGGCGCGCCGGGCGGCGACGGTTTCCTCCAAAGTCACCGGCAAGGTCGTCGAAGTGCTCATTGAGGAAGGCATGAAAGTCAAGGAAGGCCAAATTCTGGCGCGGCTGGACGATACGAACGTCAAAGCCAGCCTGGCCGTGGCGCAGGCCCAGTTGGAATCGGCCAGGGCGGCACTGGACGAAACCCGCGCCCAGCTCAAACAGGCGAACCAGGAATTTCAGCGCATTACCGAACTGGCCAAACAACACATCGCGTCCCAATCCGACCTGGACCTGGCCGAGTCGAATGCCAAATCGTTGCAGGCGCACCTGGCGCAGCAGGAAGTTGATGTCACCGTGGCGGATCGCCAGGTGGCCATGTGGCAGCAACAATTGGACGACATGATCATCCGCGCGCCGTTCGCCGGCATTGTGACGACCAAGGACGCCCAGCCGGGCGAGATGATTTCGCCGGTGTCAGCCGGTGGCGGGTTCACGCGCACGGGCATCGGCACCGTTGTGGACATGGACTCGCTGGAAATTGAAATTGACGTCAACGAGAGCTACATCAACCGGGTCGAACCCGGCCAGTCGGTCGAAGCCACGCTCGATGCGTATGCCCAGTGGAAAATTCCCTGCAAGGTCATTGCGATCATCCCGACGGCCGACCGCCAGAAGTCCACCGTGAAAGTGCGGGTTGGTTTCGACCAGCTTGACCCACGCATCCTGCCGGAGATGGCGGTGAAGGTGGCGTTTCACGAGCCCGGCGGCGGGACGACCACAGCGAATCGCACCGTGATGGTTCCGAAAACCGCGGTGCAGAGTCAGGAGGGACGGGATGTCGTATTTGTCGTGCAGAATGGAAGGGCGGAGCGCCGGGCGGTGACGGTGAGCAGCACGGGAGGTGACGAGGCGGTGATCGGCGCCGGCATTGCGGCCGGGGAAAGGGTCGTCGTGGATTCACCCGCCGGATTGAGCGATGGAGCGGCAGTCAAGGAAAAGAAGCTATGAGCGAAAGCAAATCAAACAATGGCACCCTGGTGCGGGTCGAGGGCGTGGGAAAAGTTTTCCATCGCGGCTCGGAAGACATTCACGTTTTAGCGGATCTGAACTTGCAGGTCCCGAACGGCGAATTCCTGGCGTTGATGGGACCGTCGGGGTCGGGCAAGAGCACCCTGTTGAATTTGATCGGCGGTCTCGACCGGCCGACCAAGGGCCTCGTTACCGTCGCGGGTGAACGTCTCGACCAGTTGTCCGACCACCGGCTGGCCGCGTGGCGCGCACGGCACGTCGGGTTTGTCTTCCAGCTCTACAACCTGATGCCGGTGCTGACGGCGGAACGGAACGTGGAACTGCCGCTGCTGCTGACGCATCTTTCCAAGGCGGACCGGATGAAGCACGTGGAAACGGCGCTGGCGGTGGTCGGGCTGTCGCATCGCGCAAAGCATTATCCGCGCACACTTTCCGGCGGCGAACAACAACGCGCGGGCATCGCCCGCGGCCTTGTCACCGACCCGACGTTGCTGCTCTGCGACGAACCAACCGGCGACCTTGATCGCAAGGCCGGCAACGAAATCCTGGATTTGCTCCAGGCGCTGAATCGCGAGCATGGCAAAACCATCATCATGGTCACGCACGACCCGCACGCCTCGGCGCGCGCGTCGCGGACGGTGTATCTGGACAAAGGACAATTGAGCAACGAACCGGTGAAATGAGAAAAATTGGAGTAATGGGATATTGGAGTGTTGGAGTGTTGGAGCATGCCTGCGCGACGTGCTTTTCCATCACTCCATCACTCCATTACTCCAGCACCCCGTTCTTCAGTCACTCCATCACTCCAATACTCCAGCTTTTCCCATCCCCATGAAATTCTTCCACCTCATCTGGTGCAATCTGAAGCGGAAGAAGCTGCGGACGTCGCTGACACTGCTGTCCATTGTGGTGGCGTTCGTTCTGTTCGGGTTTTTGATGGCGATCAAACAGGCGCTGGCGGGCGGGGTCAGCCTGGCACGCCAGGACCGGCTGATCGTGCGGCACAAGGTGTCCATCATCCAGTTGCTGCCGGAGAGTTACAAGGCGCGGATGGAGCGAATCCCCGGCGTGGCGCTGGCGACGCACCAGACGTGGTTCGGCGGCATTTACCAGGACCCGAAGAATTTCTTCATGCAGAATCCCGTGGTGCCGGAGGAATTTTTGAACATGCATCCGGAAATAATCCTTTCGCCGGATCAAAAAAAGGCGTGGCTGGAAACGCGGACCGGCGCCATCGTCGGCCGGAAAACCGCGGAACGGTTCCATTGGAAAATCGGTGACAAGGTGCCAATCCAGTCTTCTATTTGGTCGCAGGAAGCTGGCAGCCGGAATTGGGAGTTCGACATCGTAGGCATCTATGACGGGGACAAAAAAGAGACCGACACGACGCCGCTGTTTTTCCGCTATGATTACTTCGATGAGGCCCGGCGGTCGGGGGCCAAGGGGTTGGTGGGCTGGTACACCATCCGCGTGAAGGACCCGGCGCAAGCGGCGGAAGTGGCGAAGCTGGTGGACCAGGAGTTTGAGAATTCGTCGGCGGAAACCAAGACGGAGCCGGAGGGCGCGTTTGTGCAGGCGTGGGCGAGTCAAATCGGCAACATCGTGCTGATTGTCGCCGCCATCCTCGGCGCGGTGTTTTTCACCATCCTGCTGGTGACCGGCAACACCATGGCGCAGGCGGTGCGCGAGCGGACCGGTGAGCTGGGTGTGCTCAAGGCCATCGGCTTCACCAACGGACAGATCGTCGGGCTGGTGCTCGCCGAGTCGTGCCTGCTGACGGTCTTGGGTGGAACACTGGGCTTGGGACTGGCGTGGCTGGTAATTTCCCGCGGCGACCCCACGAGCGGCCTGCTGCCGATGTTCTTTTTTCCAACCCGGGATCTGCTCATCGGCCTGGGCCTCAGTATCGCGCTCGGTCTGGTCACGGGAATTTTTCCCGCGCTGCAAGCCATGCGCCTGCGCGTGGCGGACGCCTTGAGGAGAATGTAAAAATGGCAGCGATGAAACTATTCATTGGTAGGGCGCGTCACTCCGTGCGCGCCGAAGCCAGGCTATTCCAAAACGGCGCGCAAGGGACTGCGCGCCCTACCCTGTTTTGATTATGGCCGGCCCCATCAACTGGTTTTCACAAATCGTCTCCATTACGAAGTTCGGGTTGCTGAGCATCCCGCAACGGCGCGGCGCGGTGGCGGCCACGGTCATCGGCATCGCCGGGGTCGTGACCGTACTCGTCGGCGTGCTCTCGATTGCGGCGGGTTTCCGGCAGGCGATGACCGTTTCCGCGTCGCCCGACGGGGCCATTGTTCTGCGCAGCGGGGCCGACAGCGAAATGGTCAGCGGCCTGGGCCGCGACCAGACGCGCGTGATCGCCGATGCGCCGGGCGTGGCGCGCAATCCCGACGGGTCGGGACTCGCGTCCGCGGAATTGTTCGTCATCATCAATATCCCCAAACGCTCGACCGGCCTGGACGCGAACGTGCCATTGCGCGGCGTGGAAAACGCGGCGTGGCAGGTGCGCGACAACATGAAAATCGTCCAGGGCCGGATGTTTGAATGGGGCAGGAACGAAGTCATCATCGGCGCCGGAGCGGCACGGGAGTTCTCCGGGTTGGATGTCGGCTCGAAAATAAAAGTTGGCCGTTACGAATGGCCGGTCGTCGGGATTTTTTCGGCCAACGGTGGTGCAGCCGAATCGGAAATCTGGACGGATGCCAAGGTGCTGCAGGATGCGTATAATCGCGGCGACTCGTTCCAGTCCGTTTACGCGAGATTGAATTCACCGGGCGCATTCCAGGAATTCAAGGATTCGTTGACCTCGAATCCGCAGCTCAACGTGAAAGTCGTCCGGCAATCCGAATATTACACCGAACAATCGGAAACCATCACGCGGTTGATCACGACGCTGGGCTTCCTGATTGCGTTTTTGATGGCCATCGGCGCGGTGTTCGGCGCGCTAAACACGATGTACAGCGCCGTCTCGGCGCGGACACGGGAAATCGCCACGCTGCGGGCGCTCGGCTTCGGCAGCGGGGCGGTGGTGGTTTCGTTGATGATCGAGTCACTGCTGCTGGCACTGGTCGGCGGCGCCATTGGCGGCGGGCTGGCGTATTTCGCCTTCAATAATTTTCACACTTCGACCATGAACTGGCAGAGCTTCAGCCAGATCGCCTTCGCCTTCAAAGTCACGCCGGAGTTGCTGGTGCGCGGAATCGTGTGGTCGGCGCTGATCGGTTTGATTGGCGGTTTGTTCCCGGCCATCCGCGCGGCGCGATTGCCCATTGCGGCCGCATTGCGGGAGCTGTAATGGCGCAGAATGCCGCAACGAAAAAGGCGAACGGTTTCCACTCCGCCTTTGTTGTAGCCGCGCTTGTGAAAGCGCGGTCAATGTGATCCGCGTTTTCACAAACACGGCTACGGTGATTCAGGATTTAATACCGGTAGTGTTCCGGCTTGTTTCATCAAACCCCGATCAAGGCCGCGC
>Ga0224534_1001264_pt1 | contig 13619 bp, 13 predicted proteins | sample 714E12024metaG_FD_172012 | JGI IMG/M metagenome (GOLD analysis project Ga0224534, IMG submission 172012) | Peat soil microbial communities from Stordalen Mire, Sweden - 717 E1 20-24 | ecosystem: Environmental > Terrestrial > Soil > Wetlands > Peat | place: Sweden: Norrbotten County, Stordalen... | reverse complement strand
CAGCAGCGGGTCGTGCCGCAGCAGCCGGTCGGAAATTTTGTTCAGCGGCGGCAGCATCAGCGCGATGACCAGCACGACGAAAAATGAAAGCTGGAAACTGGCTTCAAAAATCTGGCGCGGTTCCCACAACAAAATGATGAACGCGGCGGCGGCGAGCGAGTTGACCGTGTCGCCGGGGCGTTTCAGCGCCCAGCCGCCGAGGACGACGGTCATCATTACGGAGGCGCGGATGGCGGACGGTTCCCAGCCGGTCGCGGCGGTGTAAAACCAGATGGCCGGAATGGCGATGAGGCCGCACCACGCGCGCGAGACTTGCAGGACGCGCAGCAGCGCGACGAGCATCCCGGCAATCAGCGCGATGCGCAGGCCGTCTATTGCGAAAAGGTGCATCGTGCCGGCTCTTAAGAAAGGTTCGCTGATGTCGCCGGTGAATGCCGTGCGCCAGCCCAGCGTCATCGCCCAGAGCAATCGCAGCGGCTCGTCTTCCACCGGCAAGCCGAGTGCGAGGGTTTTCTTTGACCAGTGCAAAAAGCGGTCGGTCAATGGCGGCTTCGACAAAATTGGCGGACGCAGCCGCCAGTCGTTGGTGGATCCGGTTTTGAGCTGGTAATAAATGCCGCGTGTCTGGAGATAATCGCGGTAATCGAAAAGGCCGCCGGCCAGCGGCGGGGGTGGCCGGGCGATGACACCGGAAATTTCGACCGGCTGGCCGGCGAAGAAATTGTCCGGGAGCGTGCCGGGCGTGGTGACGATGATTTCACCGGCGGCGGGTTGCCGGTTTTCTGCGCGTCGCAGTTCCATCACGCGAAGCCGAGCGACAGTCCGCCACATTTCCTGCTCGTTGCGTTCAACAATTTTCAAGTGCGGCGTTTCGGTCAAAGTGCCGCGCGCGGTGACGATGGCGGCGTCATTGCCAATCAGTGCGCGCAAATCGTTTGGAGACACGACGGCGGTGCGGCTGGCGAGATTGGTCCAACCGGCAAGCGCCAGCAGCGGCCAGATCAGGAACGGACGGAATTTTTCGAGGACGAGGACGACGACGAGGAGAACAAAGGCAGCGGCAAACAGCACCATGAGCGGCGGCTGGAAAGCCCCGCCCAACAGCAACCCGATGGTGTAACTGGAAACGACGGCGACAAGCGGGCGTTTCATTTGATTTTACCAGCGTTTTCGGCGGCAACCGTAAATCCAGAGCGCAAACAAACCCGCCGCGCCACCGACAGTGTCAAGAAACACGTCCGATACCAGTGAGGTTCTGTCGGAAACAAAACTTTGGTGAAATTCGTCGGTGGCCGCGTAGAACATGACAATCAGCAGTGTGAGCCGGGCTTTCGCCCAGTTCCATCCGCCTGCGCTGCGCTCCGGCGCGACAAGCGGGCGCGGTTTTCTTCCATCCATCTGCCGCAGCGCGCGCCAGAGCAGCAGCGCGAGCACGGCGTATTCGGTCAGGTGCGCGCATTTGCGGAAAAGGTGGTGGATGTCCTCGATTTGCGCCGATGACATTTGCGGAAACAACCAGTGCAGGAAAGGCTCAAAAAGTCCCAAAAGCCGCTCCGAATGCTGGTAAGAATGCGGGTCGGCGGACGCGGAAAAAATCAGCGTCATCCACAACAAAACCGGCAGCCAGAAATTCAAAAAGGCGCGAAACTTGGACACACCGAATGAAAACCGATGGAGGTTTGGGTTTCAAGTTTCAAGTTTTCAGAACGGAAAGCTGGAAACTGAAAACTTGAAACTTGCCCGCGCATCTGGCACACCAAAGCCTCCTGATGAACAAAATGCCTTTGATTTTTGCGGCGCTGATTTTTGCGGCGGCGGCGGGAGCGCAGCCACAGCCGGATTTGATCGCGCGAATCCATTTTGCCGGCGCGGATCAAATTTCCGCCGACACGAACCATCTCGCGTTCACAAATCTGTTTTGCTCCGTTGAGGCGCGGGCGCTGGAATCGCAAACGCTCGACAAGCTTTCGCGCGCGCCGGGCGTGTGGTTCAAATCGAAAATCGCCCCCGGCGCGGGCGACGGCGCGGCGCAATTGCGTCCGCTGCTGGACGATTTGCTGAAGTCGGAATGGATTTTGGAGTTGCGCGATGCGCCCGGCCCGCCGGAATACGCGCTGGCGATCCGGTTGAACGACGAGCGTGCGCAGCTTTGGAGCAAAAATCTGGCGGCGGTTTTGCAAAATTGGACGGGTGTTGCCGTCATCCAAAAGGAACCGGGCGCCTGGCAGTTGCAAAAAAACAACCCGCCCAATTTGTTTCGCTTCGAGCGCCATGGCGATTGGATTGTGATTGATTGCGGTCAGGATCAATTGTCGTTGCGCGGACAAATTCTGCCGCTCCTTGCCAAACCTCCCGGTGCGGAGACAAACTGGCTCACCGCCGAATTGAACTGGCCGCGGCTGGCGCAAATTTTCCCCGCGTTGAAGGAGTATGATTTCCCGAAAATCCAGATGCAGGTCGTCGGACGCGGCGGCAATTTGCGGCTGACCGGCAGGCTCGCGCTCGCGCAGCCGCTGCCGGCGCTCGAAAATTGGCGGCTGCCGGCGTCCATCATCCGCCAGCCGCTCACCAGTTTCACCGCCGCGCGCGGCGCCGGGCCGTGGCTGGCGAGGCAGCCCTGGATGCGGCCGCTTGAAATCCAGCCGCAGCCGAACCAGCTTTTCATCTGGGCACTGGCGCGGATTCCATTCGAGACATTTGCCGCCGAGCCGGTGCCGGACGCAAAGGCCGCGCTCGCCCAATTGGAACGGCGGTTGACCGCCGACACCAACTGGCAGAGTCATTTCACCACCCGGCTCGCGCTGACGCTGACGAACAATGAAATTTCCTGGCGCGGCATGCCCTTCATTATGCCGTTCGTGCAGGCCGTGCGCGAACCCGCGGGCGATTTTTTGTTCGGCGGATTTTTCCAAAATCCGCCCACAACCCGGCCGCTGCCGCCGGAATTGCTCGCGCCGTTGAACCAGCCGAATCTCGTTTATTACCATTGGGAAAACACCGCCGAGCGCCTGAAGGAATTGCCGCAAATGAGCCAGCTTTTGCTCATGCTCACGCGGCACCGGCAGCTCGGCGGGCAATCCACCGCCGGCAAATGGCTCAACCGCGTTGATCCGGCGCTCGGCAGCAGCGTCACCGAGGTTGCGCAGACCGCGCCAAATGAGCTGGCCTTCAAACGCACGGCGCCCGGCGGGCTGACGGCGATTGAACTGCTCGTTTTCGCCGACTGGCTCGAAGCGCCGCAATTTCCCGCCCTCGATTTGCGCCTGCCGCCGCCGCGCGTCCGGCCGGGGCAGAAGCCGGTCAAGCCGCTTTCACCGCCGCCAGCCGCGCCCAAGCCGCCGCATCCATGATTATGCTCAAGCTCGGCGTCAACATTGACCACGTCGCGACCATTCGCGAGGCGCGCTATCGCGGACGCGGATTCGGCGAACCCGATCCGGTCGGGGCCGCGCGCATTTGCGAGGCCGCCGGCGCGCACGGCATCACCGCGCATTTGCGCGAAGACCGGCGGCACATGCAGGACCGCGACATTTGGAAGCTGCGCGAAACCGTCAAGTCGCGATTGAACCTTGAAATGGCCAACGTGCCGGAAATCATCGGCATCGCGCTGAAATTGAAACCGGCCATCGTCTGCATCGTGCCGGAGCGGCGGCTGGAGGTGACGACCGAAGGCGGGCTGGACGTGGTTGCCGCCGAAAAATCCCTGACCAAGACGCGCAAAAGAATGAATGACGCCGGCATCGAAGTCAGTTTGTTCATCGCGCCGGACGAGAAGCAGATTGAAGCCAGCGCGCGAACCGGCGCGCAATTCATCGAGCTGCACACCGGCCAATTTGCGGAGGAATTTTTCCAAAAAAATTGCAGGAGCCGAGATAACGAGGCTCAGACTGGAAAATCAAAAATTGCTCAAAGCCTCCTCACGCCGGCTCCTACAGATGGAGTTGAATTGCAGCGGTTGATTTCCGGCGCGAAGCAGGCGCGCGCGCTCGGCTTGAAAGTGAACGCCGGGCACGGATTGAATTACGAAAACCTGCCGGTGCTTTGGCGTGTGCCGCATCTGGTGGAACTGAACATCGGCCACAGCATCATCAGCCGCGCGGTGATGACGGGCTTGGAATCCGCCGTGAAAGAAATGCTGCGGCTGATGAAAAAATATCGCGGGTGAATGGTTTTATTTCGGAGGGACGAGCGCTGCGAGCCCCAAATATCAAGAGCAACCAGGGACTTGTGTAATTCGTCCCTCCAAATCAAGACGCGGTTGAAATTGGCGGCTTGCGCGTCAATCGCAAATCGTAAATTGTAAATCCCAAATGATTCTGGGCGTCGGCATTGACATCATCGAAGTGGCGCGCATTGCGGCGTCGCTGGAGAAATTCGGCGAGCGGTTCGGGCAGCGGATTTTGCTGCCGGACGAAACCGCGTATTGCCTCCAGCACGCGCATCCGGCCCCCTTCGTCGCGGCCCGATTCGCGGCGAAGGAGGCGATTTCCAAGGCGTTCGGCACGGGCATCGGCGCACAACTCGGCTGGCAGGACATGGAAATCCGCAAAAAGGAATCCGGCGAGCCGTTCGTGGTTCTGCACGGCAGGGGAAAGAAATTGTTTGAATCCCGCAAGGCGAAGCGGCTGCTCGTCAGCATCAGCCACACCGAGAATTACGCGGCGGTGACGGCGGTTTTGGAAGGATAATCCAAAGATTTGGCGGATTTGTTCGTGCGAAGCTCCCCAGCGATAAAAAGCAATTTTTTCTAACGACCAAAACTCAGCCACGCCGGGATTGTGATGTCAACCGCGAATGCGGAACTGAAACGGCCAACCGGCGTAGGCTGCGATTGGCTAGGCGACTTCACTGGGTTTCTTTGCTTGGGCTGTGATGCGCTGAATGAAGGCTGTCTTGCCTTTGGTGTAGGCGACACGGTCGTTCGGGTGCGTGGTTACCAAGTCACACTTGAGACGTTCGTAGGCACGAGCGGTCTCTGGGTGGGCAATAAGATAGTCGCGGAAGAGAAGGCGCTCCCAGTGCTCTTGGAATGTCCGCCGACCGGTCACCATGTGGATGTGGTGCGTGCGGACGCCCCGGTCGTCGCGCTTAATGAAGAACGCATACCACGGCGGAATGTCGTCGCCGAAGCTGGGACGCCAGAAGTAGTCGTAGCCCTGCGCCTTAAGGATGGGCGCAATCTCGGTTCGGGCGGCGCGGAGGCTGGTCACCTGAACCAGCATGTCCACAATCGGCTTGGCAGCGAGTCCCGGAACGGCGGTGCTGCCGAAGTGTTCGATGCGGCGGATGAGTGCTGCCGGAACACACGAGCAAAGATGCTCCGCCTCGCGTCGAAACAGGTTGGGCCAGCGCGAGTCATAGGGCGAAATGCCGACATCTTCGCGGACGGCTCGCTGGACACGCTCTTGAAGTGTTTTCATTTCACGAGAGACGCTCGGAGTCACCTAACGTCCAGAGCTCAAGCACGCGGGACCAACCAGCGTGAACCGCGAAGCGGAACTGGACCGGCCATCCCGCGTTGCCTGCAGCGATTTATTAGCTGACCTCGCCGTGATCATCTGCCTTTCCTGCAATTTTCGAGATCCCAAATCCCACTAGCTCATATGCGCCAAACACAGCGCCAGCCATCACGAGACTGGCAACAAGTATAAATGCAAACGGGGTAGGCTTTGCGATCTGCCGGTCGTATTGTGCCGCTTGCTTTGCGAGAAAATCTTCGCGGGCCATTTGGCGGCGACTCGCAAACTGGTGCTGCATCAAAAGACTGAGCAGGATGCCAAACAATACGGCGGAACACAGTTTTCCAATGGTTCGAGATTTCATAGTCAGCTAACATTGTTATTCTGCCGCTCCGGGCGGCACGAATTTCTTTATAATTTCGACCATATTTCAGGCTTTCTATTTTGTCCAGAACAATTTAGCACTTTTGATAATACACTCCACGGAATCCAGAAACACCGCACACCGAGACAAGGTAATTCCCAATCCGAAGCCGGGGATAGAAGTGAGAAGCGCGCTGGATAGTTAGTTGAGCGTTGGACTTTGGGCGTTGGATTTCCTAGAATGCGCGCATGGGGCAGGCTGTGGCGGCGATTTTGATTTTCGCGGGCGCGAGCTTTTTTTTCGCGCTGGCGGAAACGGCGTTGTTTTCCCTCGGCAAATGGCAGGTGGCCCAACTCGCGGAAAAAAATCCGCGCGCGGGCAAAATCGTCGCGGCCCTGCTCGAACATCCGCAGGATTTGCTCGCGACGCTGGCGCTGGGCAACACGTTCGCCAACGCGGCGATGCTCGCGGTCGCGCTGTGGATGGTCTTCAACGCGCACTCGCCGCCGGCGCTGGCGCTGACGACGATGATTGCGCTGCTGGCGCTGACGTTGCTGGGCTGTGAAGTTTTCCCCAAAACCCTGGCGGTGCGGCAGCCGGAGCGCTGGGCGCTGCGCGTGAGCTGGCCGCTGCTGGTTTTTCAAAAGGCGACCGCGCCGCTACATCGCGTGGCGCGGTGGCTGGACGTGGCGATTTTGAAAAAAACCGCGCAGCAAATGGCCGCGACGCCGGCATTGACGGCTGCGGAATATCACGAACTGCTGGAAATGGCCCATCAGCAGGGCACGCTGGCCGAGTCCGAAAAGGAAATCATCCTCCAGATCATCAGCCTCCACCGGCGCGCGGCCCGCGATGTGATGCAACCGCGCGCCGGCATGGCGGCGATCTCCGACGACGCGACGGTGGAGGAAATGATTGCCGTCGCGAAAAAGTTCAAGCACCGCCGCCTGCCGATTTACGACGAAACGCCGGACACCATCGTCGGCATTTTGAACACGCGGGCGCTGCTGCTGGATCCGAAGGTGGATCTGGCCGACGCGATTGAATTTCCGTCGTTCGTGCCGGAGACGATGAACCTGCTGCGGTTGTTTCAGAGCCTGCAAAAGCAGCAGCGCGGGCTGGCGATTGTGCTCGATGAATTCGGCGGCACGGCGGGGCTGGTGACGATGGAGGACATTCTGGGCAAGCTCATCGGCAAAATCCATGCCGCGGCGCAACCGGAAGGTTTTGTCATGGAAAAAATTTCGCCCGACTGCTGGCGCGTGAGCGGAACGATGCGGCTGGACGATTTCCGCCGCGAGTTTCCCGCGCTCGGCGAAGTGCCGGAGGTCGAGACCATGGGCGGGTTGCTGGCGCATTTGTGCGGCGTCGTGCCGGAGGCCGGCGAATCGGCGGCGTTTCGCGGCTTGAAACTCACGGCGCACGCGGTGGACGAGCGCCGGGTGCGGGAATTGATGGTGCAACAGGTGAAATGACTAATTCCTAAATCCTAATGACTAAAGAAATCCCAATGACGAATGCCGAAAGTCGAATGGAATGCCGGCGTTGCTTCTACCATTCGTCATTGGTCATTCGTCATTTTTTAGTCATTAGGGCTTCGTTATTCGTCATTCATTCAGGGGGTTACCAATGAACCCCGGCATTTTAACCTGGATTTTGCTGGCGCTGTGTTTGTGCGCCTCGTTCCTGCTGTCGGGCATGGAGGCGGGCGTCTTTGCCTTGAGCCGGCTGCACGTGCGGCGGCTGGCGCGGGCCGGCAAGCCGTCGGCAAAGCTGCTGCACGGCTTCCTCGAACGGCCGGAAAGTTTCCTGTGGACGATTCTTGTCGGCAACACGCTCGCGAATTTTACGATTCTCGGATTCATGCTGGTGAAGATTCACCAGTGGCTTGTTGGCGACCGCGTTTTGATCGTCGCCGTTTATGCCGTCGTCGTTTTTTTGTTCTACGCGCTGTTCGACCTGCTGCCCAAGATATTTTTCCGCGCGCATCCGACCCAGTTGTGCCTGCTGGTGGCGCCCGTGTTCCGCCTCGTGCATATCCTGTTGAGCCTGCCCGTCTGGATTGTGGAAAAAGTGTCCACGGTTTTGCTGCACTGGACGGGCGGGCGGGCGTTCACGGGCCGGCTGTTCGGCAGCCGCGAGGAAATGCGCTCGGTCATGCAGGAATCCGCGCAATCGCTCACCAGCGATGAGCGCGCAATGATCAACCGCGTGCTCGACCTGCAAAATTTCACCGTGCGGCAAATCGCCACGCCGCTCGCGCAGGTGGTGGCAGTCGAGGCGCAAACGCCGCTCGGCGACGCGTTCCGGCTGGGGCGCGAACGCCAGTTTTGGCGCCTGCCGGTCCGGGAAACCCGCGACGGCCGCCCGTGCATCGCCGGATTGCTCCCGCTCGGCCCGCTGTTGTTCCGCGATGATTTGGATTTTCAAAAACCCGCCGCCGCGCACATGACGCCCGCGCTGTTTGTGGATGAAAACATGCGATTGGAAGTCGCGCTGCGCCTGATGCAGCGCGCCGGCCACCGGCTGGCCATCGTGCTGGCGCGCGACGGCGCGGAAATGGGCGTCGTGAGCCTGGAGGACATTTTGAAGGTCTTGTTTGGAGAGATGAAGCTGTGAGAAGAAATGACTAATTCCTAAATCCTAATGACTAAAGAATTCCCAATGACGAATGTCGAATGGAATTTCGCCGCCCGGCCTGCCATTCGTCATTCGGGCTTCGTCATTCTTTAGTCATTATGGTTTTGTTATTGGTCATTCAATCATGAATCTGGACGCTGTCATTTTAATCGTGCTCAAGGTGCTGGCGGTGCTCGCGCTGGTGCTGCTGAACGGGTTTTTTGTCGCCGCCGAATTCGCGCTGGTTCGCATCCGCGAAACACAGCTCGACATGCTCGTCGCCCGGGGCTGGCGGCGGGCGCGGATGGCGCGGCACATCGTCCGGCATCTCAACTCGTATTTGAGCGCGACCCAGCTCGGCATCACGATGGCCAGCCTCGGCCTCGGCTGGATCGGCCAGCCGGTGTTCACCACGCTGCTGTCGCCGCTGCTGGATTTGCTCGGCATCGAATCCGGCGTGTGGCTGCGGTCCATCTCGTTTGCCATCGGTTTCATCGCGCTGACCTTTCTGCACATCACCGTTGGCGAACTCGCGCCGAAATGGCTGACAATTCAAAAACCATTGCCGATTGCGCTGGCCACGGCCATCCCGCTGCGCTGGTTTTACCTGGCGTTTTATCCGTTCAACCGGCTGCTGAACCTCGCGGCCCGCCGGCTCCTGAAACAAATCGGCATCGAGCCGGACGCTGTCGCCGACCGCTCGCAAACGGAGGAGGAACTGCGCCTCGTGCTCGCGGCGGTTTCGCAGGGCGGGACGGCCGCCGGCCGCAACCTGATTTTGAACGCGCTCGATTTGCGCCATCGGGTTGCGCGCGAAGTCATGCGCCCGCGCCAGGAAATCGTCGTCTTCAACACCGGCGCGACGATGGCCGGCTGTCTGGCGCTCGCCGAAAAAACGCGCTTCTCGCGTTTTCCGATTTGCGACGATGGCGATTTGGACAGGACGCGCGGCGTCGTCCACATCAAGGACCTTTATGCGCTACGCGACAAAGCAATGACGGCGGCGGATTTGCTGCCGTTGGCGCGCAAACTCATTTACGCGCCCGCCACGGCGCGGCTGGAACAGTTGCTCCGGCTGTTTCTCGAACGCCGGCTGCATTTTGCCGTCATTGTGGACGAATACGGTGGCACGCTCGGCATCGCCACGCTCGAAAACGTGCTGGAGGCGCTCGTCGGCCAGATTCAGGACGAATTTGACCAGGAGGAGACGCAATTTGTCCGGCGGGACGCGCATTCCTGGGAAGTTTCCGGCACGCTGCCGCTCCATGAACTGGAAAAAATCATCGGCGCAGTGCATCACGACGAAAGCGTCGCGACCGCGAGCGGCTGGGTCACGCAGAAGCTCGGCGGATTTCCGAAGGCCGGCGACTCATTGGCGGTTGGAAACCATGAATTGCGCGTCGAGGAAATGGACGGCCAGCGTGTGGCGCGGTTGAAAATCATCCAGCGCGCCGGGCCGCAGGATTCTGACGAATAGTTTTCACCACCGCGCGCCCCGAACCGTGAAGACGGCGACTGCGACGCCAATGATTCCGTCCACCAAGACGGAAGACCAAAGTCCCAGCGTGGCTGATCCGACGCCAAAAAGCAAAACGGCGCCGAGCCAGATTCCGAGCGGGTGAAAATCCGGCGGGCGCCGGTGAACCGGGCGTTTGTTGATCAGCATTGGCGTGATGAACGCCAGAATCAGCAGCGTCATGACCGCCCAGCCCAAAAAATTCACCAGCGGCGCACCCTGCCATGTCAGCGGCAATTTCGTTGGTTCCCAAGACCAGTAATGTTTCACCCGCGACGCGAACGGGTCGAACGCGAGGTCAAACAGCACCGTCAACCCCGCCGTGAGGCCGATGAGCCAGAAACCGTAGGGGCGCGTTTTCCGCCAGGGGCGCAAAATGAGCCGCGCCACGCCGCGCGAGTTCAAAATCGCCACGATCCAGATCACCGGCATCGCCCACGGCACCGCATGAAAGAACAGTTTCGGCCCGGCGATATCGCCCAGCGTGAAGGTGCCGAAGGGAATGCCGGTTTTCAAATCGAGCCAGTCCGCCGTGCTGCTGGCGAGTCCGATGAAGAACGCCGCGAACAAAATGTTTTGCAGCGGCAGATGCCGCGACAGCGCGGCGATGGTGCCCACGACTGCCAGCAACAGCAGCACCGCCACCGGCCAGCCGGGTTTGCCGGGCAGGGACACCGGCCACCAAAGCCGCACCAGCACCAGCGCGTAGGCGGCGAACAACAGGACATTGAGCAGGCGCCGCTCCCATCTCGCCATTTTTTTAATGACGATGTTGTCCGATTTCAATTCAAATGGCATGGGCGAAAACTGATTGCGGGCATCCTACAGATTTCCCGCCATCGGCGCAGCAAATTTATTGCCCCGCGACACAAATTAATTGCCTTGTTTCCGGCGCGCATAACTGTTTAGCTCTGCGTGGCAAGAGAAAAGAATCATGACGCTGGAAGAAACCATCGTTCAGGTCAAGACGTGTGCCAGAAAGATGGACGCGCGCTATGGCCGGACTGTCTTCGACGAGTGGGCGGTGATTTCGCTGCAGGAAAACAAGGCGCGCGTGCTGGCCTACCTCGGCCCCCGCAACGATGACTTCCTGGCCAACTTCGCAAAAGACCTCGGCACCCTGCGCGCGGGACTGCTCAACGCGAGCTACGGCGTCGGTGATTTCGAATTTGCGCGGCACGGCACCGGCACCGGCTTTGAATCGTTCATGGTTTTGGGGCGGGCGATTTATCTGATTTGCAACAATACCCGCGAGTCCATGGACACGATTGCCAAAGATCCGGCCTGGCTCGCCGCGCAGGTGCCGTTTGCCGCATTGAGCGAGAAAATCCGCGCCAATCCGCTCGCCATCACGGGCGACGACACACAATCCTCCACGAAAAATTGATTCGTGACGGATCAATGGATTATTGGATTGAGGGATGAAATGGATGGCTGCGTGATAATCCAACAATCCATTCGTCCAGTAATCCATTAACCCAGCGCGTTCACCCCAGCAATCCCTCCCACAGGAAAAACCCATAAGCCGCCACGAGCGCCCAGCCCGCAAACCGCGGCAGCCGTCCCAGCACCGCCACGAAGAAGAAATGCACCAGCGCCGCGCCCAGCAGGATGAACATCGCCACGTGGAAAAACGGCGGCATCGCCATCGGGTAATACAGCGCGTAGATGCCGAGGCACAGCGGAATCGAGACGTGGCAGTCGCCGACCTGCGAGGCATAGACGGTTTCGGGTTGTCCGCGCCATGTGTAGTAAACCGCAAGTATTGCGTTGGGCAGAACCGTGATCCATCCGCTCACCCAGCCAAAATGGTCTTTGACAAAGCCGTGGTGGACGGAGAGTTGAACCCAATGCACCAGCCAGTCCGTGCTGATGTAAATTCCATACGCGCCGATGGCCAGCAGCGCCAGATCAAACGGCAGCGTCCAGCTCAACGACTTCCCCTGACGCACATTCGATTTCAAGACCTCGAACACATGGAAACATTGCCAGAACAAAAAGAACCCCACCAGCACCAGCCCGTCATCATAGGTCAACCGGCCTTTGCGCCCCATCGCCCAGACCGCGCCGGTGAAAAACAGGATGGCTGTCAGCGTCAGCAGCAGCGCGAGCCGGTTCAACTGCTGCGTCTTGCCGGCGGCGGTGTATTTTTTCACCGGATTTTTCCCGTTGGATTTGCCCTTTGACGGCAAAACTTTGGTTCCATAGAGAATTGCCGGCAGGCCGAGCACCAGCGTCATGTTCGTGATGTTGTTGACGAGGTTGTTGGTGACAATATCCGCGCCCTTAAAGCCGTTGATGCCGTAAATGAAGGCGAGTATCAAATTGCCCATGCCCGTGCAATACGGCATCACCAGCGTGCCGAGCACCGTCCCTTCAAAACCCTTGGCGCTCAAAACCTCGAGCCGCCAGAGCATCAGGGCCGACGCCGCGAGGAACAGCAGCAGAAACAGCCACGGCGCCCAATGCCCCGTGGCCTCAATCCAATGGATGAACGGGTTTGCCACGCGCGGAGTTTAATGGAAAAAGGCTTCCACGCGAATTTTTTCGATTCCGGTCAAAAATCGGATCTGGGAACCAAATGGTCTTGATAGCGGTGAACCGGCTTGATTCCGCCGGACAACGGCAACATTCCCCTCAAAGTCGGCTTGATTCCCGAACGGAATGGCTTTGTTCCGTCACAGGATGGCTTTGGTATGGAACAAACCAATGATATTCTGGAACAGAATGCCTTTGGTATGACACGGAATGGCATTGGTATGGAGCAAAACATCATTGGAAAACGATTTTCCATTGAAGGGAAGGAGCAAAACATCATTGTTCCGAGGCAGAAGTTCATTGTTCTGAAAGGGTGTTTTTATCAAAAAGCCAGCAAATTCACGGTTTTACCCGAAAATGACCCGCTTTGACCGGGTTTGGGCACTGGTGGGCGACCTATCAAGCCGGGGACGGAGGCGAAGGCGGACTTGTCGCGCCGACTTGTCTCGCCGAAGGCGGAAGTGAACCGCAGGCGGAAGCGCAGCACCACGGAAAGGGGCGGGCGCGTGACGGGTGGGATGACAAACTTTTAGATGCGGGTTCGGAATGCGTGACCATCCAGTTCATGTGTTTTTGCAACCGCGTCCCAAAAAATATGCTCCCAACTACTGAGAAGACTCTTTGCAGTTGGCCGCTCATCAGGGTCGTGAAACAACATTTTTTTGATAAGTGCTGCAATACCGGGTCCGAACGTCCCATGAATTTTAGGGATGTGAGTAAAGACCACGTCATCGAGCATCTTTCTTGGTGCCGCGATTGGAACGTGTCCTGTGAATAATTCACAAGCAACCAAGCCCGCTTGGTAAATATCACTTTTTGTCGTCAGTTCAGTTTTTCCTTGTGCATACTTTACAAGGTCTGGCGAGCGATATAGCCAAGGGATGCGTCCATCAAGGCTGTCTTGGTAAAATTTGGGGTCTGACGGTTCATCTTTCCCGAGAACCTTCAACAATCCGAAATCACCCAAGACACAAGAGTTTCCTTTTACAAATATATTTCATTCCCGGCCAATAACGATTGATACCGCAGCATTTTTGAGCGGATTGTCCTGAAAATCAAATTGGAAAATGACAAATCGGTTTAAGAATTTATGGTGTCGGCGCACTGGCTGTCCCACAGGATC
>Ga0224534_1001259_pt1 | contig 13657 bp, 11 predicted proteins | sample 714E12024metaG_FD_172012 | JGI IMG/M metagenome (GOLD analysis project Ga0224534, IMG submission 172012) | Peat soil microbial communities from Stordalen Mire, Sweden - 717 E1 20-24 | ecosystem: Environmental > Terrestrial > Soil > Wetlands > Peat | place: Sweden: Norrbotten County, Stordalen... | reverse complement strand
TTGAATTTTATGAAAGAATTTAGAGAAAAAGAGAGAAAGAATCGTAATCGCAGATTGTATTTTTCAGTGATTTCGTCGGTGGCGCTTTCCTGTGGCGGGACGGCGCTGGCGCAGACGAACAATGTGACGGCGGCGAACGCCGGCACATCGGGCAGTTCAACCAACGTCACCCAGCTTGGCAACATCACCGTAGTGGGCAGGCTGGACAAGGCGCGGGACACCATCATTCCCGACCTGGGCGCGACGGCGCATATCTTCAGCGCAGCGCAGATCGAAACCTTGTCGCAGGGCGCCAACGCGCCGTTCAACGAGGTCATCCTGCGCGCGCCGGGCGTGGCGGCGGATTCGGCGGCGAACGGCGACCTGCACGTGCGCGGCGAGCACGGAAACCTGCAGTATCGCATCAACGACGTGCTGCTGCCGGAAGGCATCACGGGATTCGGGCTGGAACTGGATCCGCGATTCGTGGACTCCATGCGGCTGATCACCGGCTCGCTGCCGGCGGCTTACGGTTTCCGCACCGCCGGCGTGGTGGACATCCAGACGAAAAACGGCGCGTTCGAAAACGGCGGCGCGGCCGAATTGTATGGCGGCAGCTATGACACCATCCGACCGAGCTTTGAATACGGCGGCACACAGGGAAAATGGAATTACTTCATGGACGGCAGCTACGACCACAATGACCTTGGCATAGAAAATCCCACGCCCAGCCATGACGCGATTCACGACACGTCGGATCAGGGCAAGGCATTCGTTTATGCGTCGCGCATTTTGAGCGACACGAGCCGCGTCAGCCTGATGGGCAGCGCGTCCTACAGCAACTTCCAGGTTCCCAACACGCCGGGATTGCAAAATGATCCAAACAATTACTCCGCGCCGGGCGGCGATCCATGGAAATCAGGAACCTTTGACTCATCCACGCTGAACGAAAACCAAAACGAGCAGAATTATTACGGCGTGGCGACCTACCAGAAATCGGCGGGCGATTTGAATCTTCAAGCCTCCGTTTTTGGCCGCGACAGCGGCGTGCATTTTACGCCAGACCCGATGGGTGATTTGTTTTTCAACGGCGTGGCCAGCGACGTGAACCGGAAACTTTATTCCGGCGGGCTGCAAGCCGACGCGAGTTATGCCCTCGGCGACAAGCACACGATTCGCGGCGGTGTGATGCTGATGGACGAATACCTGTCCGCCGATTCAACCACGACGGCCATCCTGATGGACAGCACTGATCCGGGCAGCTTCAACCCGCTGCACAGTTCGCCGACGACGACCATCGTTCAGAACGGCGTCTCGCACGCGCTGTTTGCCGGCGTGTATTTGCAGGACGAATGGAAAATCCTGCCCGAAGTCACGATCAATTACGGCGCGCGGTTTGACGAATATTATTCCACCTTCGACAAGGAGAACCAGCCCAGCCCGCGCGCGAACATCATCTGGCAACCGACGGATTCGACGACGCTGCACGCCGGTTACGCGCGTTATTTCACGCCGCCGCCGCTGGAAAATGTTCCGTCGGGCAACGTGAACCAGTTCGACGGCACGGCGAATGAATCTCCCGCCGGCCCGAACGCGCCGGATGGCACCGTCAGGGCCGAGCGCGCGGATTATTTCGACGCCGGCATTTCGCAAAAAATCACAAAGCACCTGCAGGTCGGCGTGGACGGTTATTACAAGGAGGCCAAAAACCAGCTCGACGACGGCTTGTTCGGGCAGACGCTGATCCTCTCGGCGTTCAATTACGCCGAAGGCAGGGTTTATGGAGTGGAATTGACCGGCTCTTACAACCGCGGCGGATTTTCAAGCTACGCAAATCTCGCCTGGTCGGTTGCGCAGGGTAAGGATTGGAATTCGGCGCAATTCCTGTTCGCCCCGAATGACGCGGCCTACGTCCAGAATCATTGGATTTATCTGGATCACGATCAGCGCGTCACCGGCTCTTTCGGCGTGGCCTACACGTGGAACGAATCCGCGCGCCAAAGCACGCGTGTTTATGCCGACGCGCTTTACGGCAGCGGCTTGAGACAGGACGGCGGCGGAGCGGATGACGCCGCGGGCGATCCCATTCCCAACGGCGCGAGCGTGCCGCAATATTATTCAGTCAATCTCGGCGTCGAACAAAGTTTCAAGCTCGCCCAGAACCGGTTCTTGAAGGCCCGGCTTGATGTCGTGAACGTCACGGACAACATCTACCAGCTCCGCAGCGGTTCCGGCGTCGGCGTCAACGCCGCGCAATACGGTGAACGGCTCGGCTTCTTCGGCTCGTTGAGCTATGTCTTTTGAAATGTTCCTCCGATGAACAACATGGATGCAAATCGAATCTCGCCCGGCTACGAACTGAAAGACGAGCTGGCCCGGCTTTGCCTGCCATCGGCAAACCGGGACGCGAATCTCAAGCTCGCCTGGGTGAATTCGATTTGCATTCTTTTTCTCCTGATTGGAATCGCCGGCGCGCGGCGCGGGTTGATTGCCATCAAGCCCGTCCCGCCCATCCAGGAAGTTATCCCCGTCGTCATCCAGCCGGCGGTGTTGCCGCCGCAGGCCATCGCCCAAAAACCGGAGCAGGCGGAACAAATTAATCAGCCGCGCGTCCTCGTCGCCCTGCCGAACGCGCCGAACATCAACTTCGGAGTGCCGACTGTCGGCGCGCTCGTCGTGCCCGCCGCGCTCGCGTCCGCGCCGCTGGCCGCCCCGGCGCGCATTGGCTCGCTCAACAACACCGGCGCGGGCGGCGACCGGCCCGAACCGCCTTATCCGCCCATCGCCCGGGAAACCGGCGAACAGGGCACGGTGAAACTCCTGCTCGGTGCCGACGCGGCGGGAAATATCATTTCCGTTGACGTGCAGGAATCGTCCGGCTTTCCCGTCCTCGACCGCGCCACGGCGGATTTCATCAAGCGCCACTGGCGGCTTCCGGCGGGCGAGGGCAACCGCCTTTTTGAAACCAGCATCACCTACCTGTTGCAACTGAACTGATTTTAACCATAACCAAACTCAATCCATGAATCCCATCCTCGCAAACATCGTTCTCGAATTCTTCCTCAAAGGCGGCCCGGTCATGTGGCCGATTCTCGTCAGCGCCCTCGTTGCCGTCGCCGTGGTCGGCGAACGCGCGTTCTGGTGGTGGCGCGAAAGCCGCAAGCGCGACCCGCAAAAACTGGAGCAACTCCTCGCCGCGCTGGAAAACTCCGACCTCGCCGCCGCGAAGAAAATTTCCGAAGGCTCGGAGGACCCGGTCGTCCGCATGATTCATCACGGCCTCGGCCACGTCGGTCACAAACACAGTTCGCTGTTGGGCGCGCTGCAGCTCGCCGCCGGCATCGAGCTGAAACGCGCCGGGCGTTTTCTCACGGTCATGGACACGCTCGTCACGCTCGCGCCGCTGCTCGGCCTGCTCGGCACCGTCACCGGCCTGATGCGCGCGTTTCTCAACATCGGCAGCGCGGAATTATCCGTCGTGGGCGTCACCGGCGGCATCGGCGAGGCGTTGATTGCCACGGCCTGCGGACTCGGCATCGCCATCTTCGCGCTGGTTCCCTTCAACTTTTTCTCCGCCAAGGTGACTCAACTGCAATTCGAACTGGAAACGGCGGCCACAAACGTTGAAGTCATGGCCGGCGGCGGCGGGAAAACGGGCGAGGCTGTTCACCTGCACAAGCCGGAGCCGCCCAGCCAGGCCACAAGCCACTGACCGAAATGACTAAATCCTAATTCCGAATGACTAAAGAATTCCCAATGACAAATATCGAATGTCGAATGGAATTTCGATGTCCGCTCAATCATTCGTCATTCGGGCTTCGTCATTCTTTAGTCATTAGGGTTTCGTCATTCGTCATTTTCCCATGAGAATCCCCTCGCCTATCCCGAAACGCCGGTCGCGGATTGTCATCATTCCGCTGATTGACATCATGTTTTTCCTGCTGGCGTCGTTCATGATGGTGAGCCTGGAGATGAGCAAGACCGAGAACATCAAGGTTCACCTGCCGCCCGCCTCCCAATCGCAGCAGGATTACCGGCCGGACATGGTCAACATTGCCGTGGACAAGTCGGGCGCGGTGTGGCTGGAGAAAAAAACGATCTCGCTGCCGGAATTGAGCCTGGTCTTGAGCAACCGTTTTCGCGCCGACATGAATCTGCCGGTCTATATCAGCGGCGACCGCGACGCGCTGCACGGCGACATGGTGAAGGTGTATGAAGCTGTTCGCGCGGCGGGCGTCCAAAAGGTCGCGTTCATGACCGACGGCGAAAGCTCAAAATGAAAACAAACCACGGATGAACACAGATGAACACGGATCGGTAGGGCGGGCAGTCCTCTGCCCGCCGGGGCGTCCGGCTGCCGTCAAGCGGCGCGCACGGAGTGACGCGCCCTACCACAGAACGAATCCGTGTCCATCCGTGTTCATCCGTGGTTGAAACGAAATGAAAATCCGCACGCCCATCCCGGAAAAAAAGTCGCGGCTGGAAATCATCCCGCTGATTGACATCATGTTTTTCCTGCTCGCGTCGTTCATGATGGTCAGCTTGCAGATGCAAATCGTCCGCACCGTGAAAGCGAATTTGCCCACCGCCACGCTCGCCACCCCCTCGAAGAAACCCGACATTGTGAATCTCACCGTGAACCAGGACGGCCAGGTTTCCGCAGACGACAAACCCATCGCCTTCCCCGAATTGTTCACGATGCTCACGAACCGTTACAGCCTGAACACCAACCTGCCGGTTTATATCACCGGCGCGAAGGACGCCACGCACGGCTCGGTGATGTTCGTGCTCGATTATGTAAAACGCGCCGGCGTCCAGCGCGTCGCCATCGCCGTCCAGGCGGCACCCGACCACCCAATTCCATGAAAAATTTTCAAGTGAACCTGCTCATCGTCCTCGCGCTCGGCCTTTGCGGCCTGTGCGCCCGGCAATGGTATGAACAAACCGTCCAGCGCGACGAAATCCAGGCCTTGAACCAGATGGTCTATGACCGCGACGCGTCAATCCAGAGCTACACCAACTCCATCGCCACGTTGAATCATCAGGTGGACCAGATGGACGCAAGCCTCGCCGAAATCAAGGCCGCCGCCGCGACCAATGAGCAACTCGTCATTTCGCAAAAGGCCGAAATCGCGCAACTGCAATTCGCCAGCGAAAACTTCACCAACGAAATTGCGCAATACAAGGCCGCCGTGGACGCGCTGGAATCCAAGCTGAAGGAAGCCTACGCGGGCATTGACAAGCAGAATGAAGCCATCACCAATCTTGTCGCCCAGCGCAACGACCTCGTGCAGAAATACAACGACGAAGTGAAAGACCGGAACGACGTTGTGGCCAAATACAACGACTTGGTGAAACAGTTCCAAAAGAAGCAAGGCGACTCGAAATAGCGGCATCAGCCGTCGCTCCAGCCCGTCCGGTTTTTTGCTTTGCCAACTTCGCTGGCCTGGACCACGATTAGCCCATGACCACACGAACGAAGCTGATAATCGCCCTGTGTGCCGTCGTATTTGGCGTAATTGCCCTGTTACTGATCAAACCACCGCCGCAGAAAATTCGTCAACCGATGAAATTGGAAATGCGCGTGTTCAAGATGGACGCGCATTCATTCTCCGCCGATTTCCAAACCAACGGTGTTTCGCCGAAGGCACTTTCCAAGAAATTGGGCGTGGATTTGACCGCGCCCGGCAGAAGCATCGCGTTCAACGACGGTTTGGGATTGTTGTTCGTGAAAGCCACCGCGTCGGAGTTGAACACGATTGAACGCGCCATCGAAGCGCTCAACCAAGTCGCGCCGCAGATTCACATGAAGGCACGATTCATTGAAGTGCCTGAAAACGATGTTGAATCCGTTTTGAAAGCGGGCGTGGCTGTGGACGACAAGAAGAAAAACACGGTCGAAATCATCACCGCAGACAAAATGAAACCGCTCCTGCGCCAATTGGAATCTGACGGCAAAACGGTGATGCTGGCCGAGCCGGAAGCCATCACGACCAGCGGACGGCAGGTTCAAATGCGTTCAGACAATTCAACGGTGGACTTGCATCCCTGGCTGCTCTCGGACGGCTACACGTTCTTTTTGGATGCCACCGTCAGCGCGCCGGAAACGCTGACCGCACAGGCAAATTTCTGGGACGGGCAAACGTTGGAGCTTGTCTCTCCAAAATCCGACGGAACAAACCGGCTGGTTGTTTTCATCACAGCAACCGTGGTTGACCCGGCGGGAAACCGCGTTCATTCGGACGACGAATTGCCGTTCAACCCGTCCACCATTCCACCGCAGCCGAAAATTTCTACCCCATCACCGTGATAGCGATGCCCGCAAGGATGCCGCTGGCGGCGAGAATTTTCTGCCAGTTGCTCCGCTCGCCGAACAGCAGCAGCCCGCCCGCGAAGGCCACCAGCGTGTTGCCGCGCCGCAGGCTCATGACGACGGACACCAGCGAGCCCGGCTGGCGCAGCGCGCCAAAATAAATGTAATCCGCCGCCAGCAGCGAGAGCGCGATGACCGGAATGCTCCAGCGCCAGCGAAATTCGTTGCGCTCCCACCAGCGCCGTTTCCAGCCGATGGCGAACGGCGTGAACAGCACCACCAGATAAATCGAAAACCAGCATTGCACCGTCGGCACGGAGAAATGCGCGCGGGCCAGCAGGTATTTGTCGTAAAGCGAACTCACCGCGCCGAGCATCGTGCCGGCCAGCAGGAAGCCCACCCATTTGTCGCGGTGAAAATGCACGCCTTCCAGCCGCCCGGCCATGGAAAGCCCGAAGAACGCCGCCAGCGTCGTGATGATGCCAACCAATTCCAAACCGGTCGGCTGCTCGCCCAGAATCAGCAGCGCGCCGAAAAGCGTCCACAGCGGGGTCGTCGCGCGAATGGGCGACGCGAGCGACAGCGGCAGGTGTTTCAATCCGAAGTAGGTGAAAACCCACGACGCCGTGACGATGGCGGATTTCAACAGCAGTTGCAGATGCTGCACCGGCGTGAGCGGGTCGGTAACGAGCGACATCGGCAGCAACCCTGGATGCGCCACCTGCACCAGCAGCAGTGCCGTCCACACGGCCGCGCCCGTCAGCGTGCTGAAGAAAAGCACCGGCAGCACGGCGTTGTCCCGGATGGCGTGTTTGATGCAAAGATCATAAACGCCGAGGAACAACGCCGACACCAAGCTGGCAACAATCCAGTTCATCAATTAAATTTCGGTAGGGCAAAGCTGCGGCTCTGCCTGAAAAGCAAGACGGGCGAACCGCTTTGGCCCGCCCGTCGAGCTGTTCAATTTTCCCAAGATTACATGTGCGGGATGATATTGCCACCGAATTGCGAGCACATGATTTCCGTCGCGCCGGTCATCTGCGCGCGAAGTCGCAGGTAACGCGCATTGCTGCCAATCGCGCCGTTCTGGCCTTTCACAAATCAAATCGGCGGCTTCCGCAGCCAGCAGCGCAACAACATTACCGTCGTTTGATTCCGATCATTTCTGCGCGCGGTAGAAAAACGCCGCGCCGGCGGCATTGGTGTCGGTGAACACGTTCGTGCCGCCGGTGTTCGTGAACATTCCCAATGGGGTCCATGAATTCAAGTCGCCGGATCTTGAGACTTGAAGCACGTCGCCGGCGGGACTGTAGATGTTGAACGAGAAATGTTTGGGGCCGGCCATCACGGGCGAGGCGAGCAAGAGGCTGTTCTGCGGGATGTAGTTCACGTAGGTGTTGTAGGCGTTCAGGGTGGCAACGTCCGTCATGAATGCGGAGCCGGGAGTGATGTCCAGCCAGTTGTCGTGGACATCAACGTAATAGAGATGGGTGAGGCTCGTCAGCGGATGGATGGTCGAGAGGTTGTTGTCGTAGAGATAGAGCCAGTTCAGGCTGTTCAACCCGGCAAGGCCGGAGACATCGGAAATGTGGTTGCCGCTCAAGTCGAGCGAGTTCAGGTTCGGCAAGCCAGTGAGCGTCTGGATGACGATGAAGTTGTTCCGGCTCAAGCCGAGCCAGTTGAGTTGGGTCATGCCGGAGACGCCCGCCGCGTTGGTGAGCTGGTTGCCCCAGAAATCGAGCGAGGTCACGTTGGTCAATCCAACGAGCGAAGGCAGGGCCGTCATTTGGTTCTGCCACATGCCCAGCCACGTCAACACATGCAGGTTGGTCAGCGGCGACATATCGGTGATTTGATTGGCCGAAACGTCGAGGGCGTAATAGAGATTGGTCAGGCCCGCAAGCGGGGTGACGTTCTGGACGTAGTTGCTCTGCATCGTGAGCCAGACCAAGGCGTGCAGACTGGCCAGCGGCGCGGCGTTGGTGAAGCCGTTGCCGCCGAGGCTCATCCATTGGAGGCTGGTCAGCCCGCTCAACGGAGTCAGGTCATGAATCTGGTTCCCGGCAAGGTAAAGGCTGGTCAGGGAGGTCCGGTTCGAGATGACGCTGGCATTGGTGATCAGGTTGTTTTCCAGATTGAGATAATAGAGGCTCGTCAATCCCGTCAACGGCGAGAGGTCGCTGACGCCGTTTAGATCGAAGCCGAGAACCTGGAGCGAGGTCAGGTTGGACAGGACCCCGGCTCCGCCGACATGGTTTCCGCCAGCCCAAAGCTGGTTAAGGTTGATCAGCCCGCTCACGTAGCTGAGGTTGGTGGTGGCTATGTAGCCGACGTCGAGATAGCTCATCAGCGTATGGTTGGTCAGCGGAGCAAGATTGGTGACCGCGCTGTAGTTGATCGCCAGCGTGTTCAGGTTCGGCAGGTTGGTGATGAAGTTCAAATTGCCGAAATGATTGCTGCTAAGGTAAAGGGTGGTCATGTTGGTAAATGCCGCCACGATGGGAACGTTGGTGACCTGGTTAAATGAGAGGGACAACCAATTCATTGCCGTCTTGTCCGCAAGCGGGGAGATGTCGCTGATATAGTTTCGATTGCCGTCGCCAAGCCAGTCGCCGCCCACATCAAGCGATTGCAGTTGTGTCATGCCGGCAGTGAAGGCGATGTCGGACAGACCGTCGTCGTGAAGGCCGAGGCTGTAAAGATTGGTCAGGCTGGACAGGCGGGAGGAGTAAATCAGCGGTCCATTGTAGTTGATTTGCAGCCAGCTCAAGGTCCCGGCCAGTGCCTGCATGTCGGGAATGCTGTGGATGGCGTTGTAGTTCAAACTCAATTCGATCAGGTTCGTCAGGCCGGAGACAAATGAGGCGTCCTGCAAGCCGCAGTTGTCGAGGTAAAGGTATTGCAGCGTGCTGTCCCAGCCCAGCGGACTGGCATCGTTGATCGGATTGTTGCCCAAATCCACGGTGTTCAAATACCGCGCGCACTCCAGGCCGGAGATGTTGGTAATGCCCTGGTTGTTGACATAGAAGTAGCTCAGGCCATCGAGATCGGTCAGATGAACCGTTGTGCCCGGGGCGAATCCCAGTGCCGCCACCACCTGGTTGCTCAAGCTCGGATCGGTGAAGGGCACCACGTCCACCACCTTCAATTGCACCGGGACGCTGATGACAATGTTGCTGCTGTCGTCCCACACGAGCACCTGGTAAATGCCGGACGCGGAGAAATCCACGGCGGACAATGTGAGGCTGGCAGTGGTATCGCCGGAAACATTGTCGCCGGAGACGTTTGTGCCGTTGAACTGCCATTGGTAGTAGAGGTTCGCGAGGGTTGTGGTGGCGACGACGTTGAAATTAACATCTTCGCCCGGCGCGGCAACGGTGTTGACGGGCTGCTGCACAATCGTCACAGTGCGGCCGCAATTCGGATCCCCGACATAAAGCCGGGCGGTGGCGCTGGCGGCAAAGCCGTTGCCGTCGGACGCGATGACGCGGTAAGCACCGGCTTGGTTCGTGCCGACATCGGTCATAGCGACGAAATTGTAGGTCTGGCCAGCGAGATCCGTGCCGTTGAACTGCCATTGGTAAGTTACGGAATTGGCAGTGCTGGTGGCGGCGACGGCAAAGTAGGCCATGTCGCCGACCGCAATGCAGTCATCCGCCGGCGAATCCCAGATTGTCAGCGTCGGTGAAATGTTTTGCGGGCTGTAATCCACACTCACATAGTTGTTCTGGAGGTTGGTAATGACATTCCAGGCGGCAGCGGCGGCGTTGGTATCCAGTAGATTCCCCCGGACATCCACGTATCCCAAATTGGGGAACAACGTGAGCAAACTGATGTCCGTGAGAAAATCAGTATTGAGATACAAATTGTTCAACAGCGTCAGATTGGTCAGCGACGCGAGGTTGCCGATGTGATCGCTCCCCAAGTCGAGCGAGTTCAAATTCACCATCTGGCCGAGGAATGAAACGTCCTGCGGGGTCGCAACATTGTTCATTTCCAGATCGGTGAGGTTGGTCATGGTGGCCACGGCGGCGAGATTGGTAAAGGCATCATTGTTGACATCGAGATGCCAGAGATTGGTGAGGCCGAGAATGGGCGTGATGCTGGCCACGTTGGGATTGCCATCAATCCACAACTCCTGAAGGTTGGTCAGGCTGCCAAGAAACGACAGGTTCGTCAGCCCGTCGCCGCCGAGGCTCAACCGCATGAGTTGATGGAAGCCAGCCACGAGCGGCGCGTTGGTGAGAGGGTTGTTGTAATACGCCATGAGTGAGGTGAGATTCCGCCCCACCGCCGGGGAAAGATCGTGGACGTTGTTGTAGCCAAAATCCAAGTCCTGCAGCAGCGGCAGGTGCGAGACAAAAACGATGTTGCTCAAATTGTCCGCCGTGACATGCAACAATGTGAGATTAGTCAGACCGTTTAACGCGGTCAGGTTGGTCGGCGACGAGTTCCAACTGGCATCGAGGTTGGTGAGCATTGTCAGCCCGGTCAGCGGCGAAAGATCAGCGACGCGCAGATAATAAAGACTCAACCATTGGAGATGCTCCAACCCCGTCAACGCCGTGACATTGGTGATGGAACTGTCCAACGGACCGCGATTGCCGCCGATGTCGAGCCAGACGAGATTCGTCAAACCGGCCACAGGATCCGCATCAAGCACGTGATTCCAGGGAACCACCAACTGAACCAGCTTGCGCAGTCCGCCCAGTGGAGCAATGTTCGTCAACTGGTCGCTGTTCAGGTCAAGAAAGGTCAGGTTCGTCAGGCTGGTCAGCGGAGAGCAGTCCGTCAACGGATTCCAGCCTGCATGGAGCTGCGCCAGCTTCGTCAGACCTGCGATCGGTGACAGGTTGGTCAACTGGTTGAAGCCGAGATCCAGCGTGAGGAGATTGCTCGCCGTTTCCAAGCCGGCCAAATCTTGAATGCCCCGGAAGGCGGCATTCAGGTTCGTCAACGTCAGCATGTCCGCCTCGTAAATTGGCGCCGGCGATGAAATCTGCAGCGCGTCCCTGACGGCGGATTCCAGGTTCGGATCGGGAAAATTAACCACTTGAGCCTTCGCCGACCAGCCGGCGGTCAAAACCAATGCCAGCAAGACGGCGGGAATCAGAGTGGAAGATGCCGCGCGTAAAAAAGAAAGTGTGCGTTTCATAGGCCCGCCTCGTTTAAGGATTTAACATTCACAATGCTTATCTTTATAATAAGATGTCAAACAAGTCAAGAAAAAAACGCAGCGTTCGCGGCTGCGGCTCTTGCTTTGCAGTCTGACCGGAGGCGGACAAGAAACTACATATGCTGGATGATGTTGTCGCCGAACTGGGAGCACTTGATTTCCGTCGCGCCGGTCATCTGGCGCGCGAAGTCGTAGGTGACGCGCTTGCTGCCAATCGCACCGTTCAACCCCTTCAAAATCAAGTCCGCCGCTTCGGTCCAGCCCATGTAGCGCAGCATCATCTCGCCGGAAAGCACGACCGAGCCGGGATTCACCACGTCCTTGTTCGCGTATTTCGGCGCGGTGCCGTGCGTGGCTTCAAAAATCGCGTGGCCGGTGATGTAATTGATGTTGCCGCCGGGCGCAATGCCGATGCCGCCGACCTGCGCCGCGAGCGCGTCGCTTAAATAATCGCCGTTGAGGTTCAGCGTGGCGATCACGTCGAAATCCGTCGGGCGCGTGAGCACCTGCTGGAGCGTGATGTCGGCGATGGCGTCTTTGATGACGATGCCCGCGCCGGGCTTGCCTTCGGGAATTTTGCACCACGGGCCGCCATCCATCTCCACCGCCCCGAATTCCGACTTGGCCAGCTCGTAGGCCCAGTCGCGGAAGCCGCCCTCGGTGTATTTCATGATGTTGCCCTTGTGGACAATCGTCACGGACTTGCTCTTGTTGGTGATGGCGTATTGCACGGCGGAACGGAACAAACGCTGCGTGCCGGTCTTGCTCACCGGCTTGATGCCGATGCCGACCACTTCCGGCGTTTCGCCGAAACGGATTTTCTTAAAATCTTTCGGGAAGTTCGCTTTCAGAAATTCAATTGTCTTCAGCGCCGCTTCCTTGCCCGCCTCGAAATCAATGCCCGCGTAAATGTCCTCGGTGTTTTCGCGGAAGATGACCATCTTGACCTTTTCCGGGTGCTTCACGGGCGAGGGAACGCCAGTGAACCATTGCACCGGGCGCAGGCAGACGTAGAGGTCGAGCATCTGGCGCAGCGCGACGTTGAGCGAGCGGATGCCGCCACCGACAGGCGTGGTCAGCGGACCTTTGATGCCGACGAGAAATTCCTTGAACGCCTCGACGGTGTCGTCGGGCAGCCAGTTGTTGAACTTCTTGAACGATTCTTCGCCGGCGAAAACCTCGAACCACGAGATTTTCCGTTTGCCGCCGTAGGCTTTTTGCACCGCCGTGTCGAACACGCGCACGGACGACGCCCAGATGTCCGGGCCGGTGCCGTCGCCGCGAATGAACGGCAGGATGGGGTTTTCAGGAACGGTCAGTTTGCCGTTGCTGATGGTAATTTTTCCGCCTGCGGGCGGGGTCACGTGTTTGTAGGCCATGATGTTAATTCAATTGTCAAATAAGCTGAAATGAAACGGCAGAACGCGCCAAAAATCAATCAAACAATTCGGGAATATCCCGCGCACCGTGAAGAACCCGGATGACTTCAATGCCATCGTTCGCCGGTTGATAAAAGATGACGTAGTTGCCAATGGGAAAACCTCGAAGCCCGGAACGAACATCGGAACGGTCTCTTCCGATGCCCGGCTGTTCGGAAAGCAACTCGCATTTTTCGCGAACGAGCAGAATCAATCGGGCGGCGGCATCGGGATTGTCTTGGGAAATGTAACCCTCGATTTCTTCCAAGTCGCGGCTGGCCTCAAGCGAAAATCGAACGCGGCTCATTTCTTGGCCCGCGCCCGTTGTCCGTTCTTTTCCATAAGACGGTCAAAAACCACTTTGCCGTCGAGAACTTCGCCACGATTGATCTGGTCAACGCCGATTTGGATTTCCCGGCGCAACTCGACGAGCCGGCCCTGGTATTCCTCCTTTGCGCGGATCAATTTCAGCCCTTCGTCCAGGATTTTTTCCGGCGACGAATGGCCGCCGCGGTTCATCCGTTCCGCGATGAACTTTTCCTGCTCGGCTGTCAACGTGACCGTCATGGCTTAAATAAACGTCAATTCAGCAATGCCGTCAAGCGCGGCAATTGGTCGTCAGTTTGGAGTTCCGCGTTCGCGGTGGGGCTGGTGGTCGCGGTTCCAAGCACTCAAGGCGGCGTCGCTGGTGTCGGCAAATAGAAATTGCAGCGTCGGCGATTCAACGTGGCCGTCGCAAAACACCACGTTGGCGCGGCCTTGATGACGTGA
>Ga0224534_1001258_pt1 | contig 13661 bp, 10 predicted proteins | sample 714E12024metaG_FD_172012 | JGI IMG/M metagenome (GOLD analysis project Ga0224534, IMG submission 172012) | Peat soil microbial communities from Stordalen Mire, Sweden - 717 E1 20-24 | ecosystem: Environmental > Terrestrial > Soil > Wetlands > Peat | place: Sweden: Norrbotten County, Stordalen... | reverse complement strand
ACGAATGACTGAGATCCTCGCTCTGGCGGCCCTCGCCCAGTTGCTGCACGCGAGGCTCGACGCCGGTCAGGTCGAGGGTCGACGCATCGGCGGGAGGACTGATTCGCGTTCGCGGACCTTCGCTCACTTCCAAGAGCAACACGATCTCATCGTCAAGCTGCGCCGCAGCCGCGTTCGTTGCTCGAGCCACTTCCGCGCCGGAGTGCGAAGGATTCACGTCATCAGCAACCACGATGGGATTGTCCTCGACGCGACGCCCCGAGTCGGACGATCAGGGACGTTCGCCTCCTCCGTTTCTGAGGGCTCTCGCACTGTCGTGCGCGACCACTTCACCAACCACATCCAAGAACGCCTTCGCCGCTCGCGGCCAGGTCGCCTCGTGGGCGTACGCAAAGGTCTTATGCTCCATCGACTGCTTGAGCTTGGGATCGCCCAGTATGGCGTTGACCGCGCGGCCCAGCTGTTGCGCATCGCGAAATCCAACCAGCGTCCCGCGGCCGTAATCCAGTGCCTCAGCAGCGTGCAGATACCTGGTAGACACCACTGCTTTCCCGGCGCCGAGGGCGTAGGACAGGGTGCCGCTGGTGATCTGATTCGGATCCAGGTACGGAGTGACGTAGACATCGGTCGCCAACAAGAGTTCGATTATGTCGTGCTGACTCATGTACTGGTCGATGAAGCCGACGTGATCGCTCATCCCTAGCGAGCGAGTCAAGGCGACGAGGCTGTTTCGATACGTCTCCCCCTGGTCTCGCAAGAGATCCGGATGCGTCTGTCCAGCGATGAGGTAGATCGCATCGGGATGTTGCGCCACCACCTCAGGCATGGCCCCAATCATGTACTCCAGCCCCTTACGGGGATCAACCAACCCGAAGGTGGAGATGAGACTGCGTCCCTTGACTCCCAGTTTCGCCTTGAACGTGGCTCGGCCGTGGGGTTCGATGACGGGCGTCCCGTGCGGTATGACACGGGGAGAAGCGCTGATGCCGTAGTCGCTGAGCAAGAGGTCGACGGCGGTCTCGGCCATGACAACGATCTCATCGCTCAATTCACTGATCGCTCGAACGGTCTTGCGCATTGACGCAGAAGGGTTCGGCAGCACCGTGTGCATCGTGGTCACTACAGGCTTGCGCAGCTCACGAAGGAAGTCCGCCAGGTAGTCCTCGTAGATGCTCCCATTCCGTCCATCGGCGGAGGTGGGCTCATGAAACTCCCCGTACAGACCGAACTCATGCTGGACACTCACGGCATCCGCATTCGACAAGCTGATTGACCTCGCCGCGGCCCGGTAACTCTCAACGTCGCCCTGGTGAATTCGCCAGCGCACATCGGACTTGTAGGCACGCAGGGCGCCAGGTTCATCAATGGCTGCGATACGACACGTCGTCGGGTGATCGCGGGCCCGTAAGGCCGCTATCAAGTCCCCAGTGAACGTCGCAATTCCACATCGACGGGGAACAGCGGAGGAGATGAAAACTATGCGGATAAATTCAACATAACCGGTGGACTGGACGCTCGTCAGATTCCGGTGTGCCGAGCACGACCTTCCAATTCTCCAAAGGGACCACATCCGCAAAGTCCACATCAGTGGCCTCAGTTGAAGCGCTCGTCTGTTCCGGAGAGTTAATCTCGCCGCGAACACGCGGTGGGGATGGATCCATAAGGATTAAGGCGGATTTCCCCAATCGATTAGGGGAGCAGGTCTTTACCACCGTCCGAACTAGCGTTCCAAATCAATCGATTCTGCGTTCCAAAAGTGGGCGTCTACGCGACTTTCGAACATCTAGAAGTCCTCGTCACAGGCAACTCCCGGAGGTCCCACGGGAGTGGGACCTCCGCGCGAAAGTCCGGGTGAATCTCCGCGCGTAGATCGTCCCCCGGCCTCGGCGGCGGGCAATGAACGAGGTGAAGCCCACCGGGCATTTCGGAGGTCCGGGCATGCCCTGGTCTCGCAGCGTCTCCATGAAATCCGGCGCCTTCACCGAATCTTCTAGCAAAGGCCGAAGTTCGGCGTTACCTTGGTCATGTCGAAGAAGGAATCGCTCGCCGTGTGTGATTCCTCGTGGACTCATTAAGGGGCTTGTCGTGAACCCACCTCACCATGCGTCCCTTCAACGAGCGGCGATCCTTCTCGTTGCCGCACTGACGCTCTCAGGATGCGGCGTCGTTGGCAACGCCACATCCCCGAAGACATCTCTGGCGACGACAATCCCTACGTCTTCGCTGTCGCCAACCTCGCTCTGCCCGTCTCGTTCAGATTTCCTCACGCAAGGAGCCAACGGCGATCTCGGCGGCTGCTTTCGCATTCCCGATCTGAGAAGCAAGTCATTGGTCGTGTCCGTCCAGACGGTTGTGAATCACGGGTCAAATTCATCGGAGTCGCCGACCTGGGCCACTGGAACGATTGATGGGGCCGATCGTCTCACGCTGGTATCGCAGAAACCCGAAGTGAAGCCAGGCGAACGGGTCGACGTAATCGGGAGAATTGCGAGCCCTCTCACTAACATCCCTTCTTCTGAGTCCTCATACGCAACGTTGTGTTGGGACGGCTGCCAGTCTGGCCTCCAAGAGCAGGGCGTCCCCGTCCACTGGTCCACGCGAACCACCTTCCACGCAGTCCTTACGGTGCCTTCCACAGCGTGGCTCACGACCAGAAACGGGAAGGTGATGGTCCATCCCCTCGTCGCCGGCACGTACTCCGTGGGCGTTCAGTGCTTGCTGGCGACTTCGGGTTGCGCACTCGGACCCGCCGATGCGATCACCTCCGTCCACCTCAACGCTCCAACGCCAAGCCGATGCGTCGCGCACCGTTCGTGCCTTTCACTTCGGCTGAGCACGTCCCGGGGTGCAGTTGGCGACGTTGTTGAGGTCAGTGGTTGGGCACCACTTGAGACCATCATTGGCCAACCGTTTGGCTATGACTTGTCCGTCGCCAGTGCCAGTGGCACCAAGCGGTACCCCGAACTCTCGGTTACCAGCACGGCCAAGGGTTCGGGGTACGACGACGTCGTCTTGTCACCGCGCGTGCTGAAGGTGGTGCCCGAGCGGACCTGGTCGGCTTTGGGGCGAATCACGTATCGGTCGTCGGCCTGGTCGGGCCTCTCGCCAATTACTCCGGTGGGGAACTCCTCGACGATCGCGTGGTGCAGTCCTTCGGGGTTGGTGATGGCCAATGGACGTCGGATCTCTCACGTGCCTAACTCGGGCGTCGCGGCCGCGATACGAGGTGCCGGTCTGGGTGTCCTGCCCGGAATCTCAACGCCAACGTGCTCGACGGTCCTCGTCGATCCTCTGAACCACCGATCTATCTTCGCGGGCTTCGGCGCCGAAGTGGGAGGCTCGATACCTCCGGAGTATCTCGCCGGCATGTACACGACCGACGGCGGTTCCTCGTGGAAGCTGGTGCCAACGCCGTCTGGCCTGTCCCCCCAGGATTTCTCCCTGTTCACCACATCTGGTCACCGGGTCGAGGCAGTCTTCTTCGACCCCACTTCGCAGTCCACATCGCCTATCCCCTTGGGGTCTGACCAAGGCCTCGTGTCGACTGAAGAGACCGTGAACGGCGGATTGACCTGGACGTCGTCGACGCTTTCCTGTCCCAGTCACGGGCCGTGCGTCTCGTTTGGTCCGTTTCTGCTTGGAAACTGCGCGATGAATGGTACGGACCAGGCACTGATGTTCCAATCCGCGCCAAGCGCCAACAAGACAAAACACCAATGGCTCGAGATCGCCTTCGAGGGCACGTTTAACAACTGCTTTACGCAGCAACTCGTGGTGACTTCCGCCAACGGGCTGTTGCTCCTCGATCCCTCCTCGAAGTATGAGTTCTTGCAATCCGACGACGCGGGGCGGACCTGGTCCAATCGGAGCATTCCCGCCTTCCCCGGTCAAGGCGTACAACCCACGTTCGGCGATGATCTGGTCTTCGCACCTGACGGGGACCTTCTCGCCATGGTGACGTCGCCGACCGGTGCGAAACAGGAGTTGTTCCTTCTCGCGCCCCATCAATCATCGTGGTGCGAGGTACCGAAGGTGTTCGGGACCACGACTTCCTCTGGCACCGTCGAGTCCCTTCGCGTCACTGGCTCGAGCCTGATCTGGGATCAGACTCGCTACAACGGGTCTGCAACACCGCCGTCGGAGCTAGACGTAGTACCGCTGACCAAGATCACGTGCTAGCAACGTCCACAACTCGGAAGCGAGTCGTAATTACTGGATGCACAACGCCGCGAAGACAACATCACGTCGGCCTTGGGGCTACCGAAGTGGCGAGACGAGACGCTGGTTCCTGGCAGCACCACGTTCGCAACGAGCGGTTCAAACCTCCGCACCGCTCTTGGCTCACACGGGTCCCCGTCGCGGCCACGAGTGCCGTCACCACCAAGGCGCACCCGCATCCCAGAACACCCGTGACCCATTTCATGGCACCGCGAGAGTGGGACCGCCGACGGTGCGGGGGTGTCGACCGGTGCGACGTTGCTCCCGCGACCCAGCTCCCAATGAGCTGGTCGGTGACGGCGAGGTGAACGCCCCGGTGGTTTGGGAGGGGGGGGTACCCAAACCACCGGGGCGTCGAACTCACCGGGGCCGACGGCCGCACTCTGCGCGGGCCATCGGCCCCGGTCCGGCGGCTCCTAGGAGACCAACGGATCGAGGCGCGCGACTACCTCTCGCAGCGTCGAAGCCAGGTCGGCCGGGCAGTCGCGGTTGAAGATGGGACCGGAGCCGTCGCTCAGCAGCGTGTTGGCCATCGCCACACCTCGAGACGTCGGCATCGGAGCCAGCAGCGCGTCGACCAACTCGTGTATCTGAGTCTGCGCGGCGATGATCCGTTCGCGCACGACCGGCACTCGCGGGTCGATCAAGGTAACCGGCTCGCGAGCTTCAACGAGGAGCGCGAGCCAGTTCTCGGCCAGCCCCCGGCGCTTGGTCGGCGCGGTGAGCAGCTGGGCCCTGGCGGCCAGTAGTCGGCTGGACTCGGGGGCCCGCCCGTCGGCGAGCTGGCGGTCGAGCGACCCGCCGAGCAACCTGGCTCCGAGCAGGACCGACAGTGGGGTCGGACCCATGGGCAGTTCCGGAGACACGTGGGCTGTTACCTGCGAAAGTCCCGAGTTATCCCTCTGGACTTCGTCCTGGCTGCACGCGTCCCTCTTCGCCGCCCGGCGCTCGTGGAGACTCACTCTCGGCTGCTCGTGCTTGAGGTCGCGGTTCGTGATGCTGAAGTTGCTTTCAATACTCATGATTCCCTCCTATGGGGATTTCTGTGGCAATTCAATTATCGCCAACGGATTACGAATAGGTTCTTAATAATGGTGCCCGACTCGTCATAATTCCTTAACGTCAACCGCCGCACCGACCGCTCGCCGACTGCGGCGCCACGATGCGCAGACTCCCTGCGAGGGGATCTCTGGGGACGTCCCTGGCGACGCCGAGAACCCATTCGACCTGACGTCGACGAACGACCCCTACGGTCATCGATGGTCGAGCGAAGCGTCCGCACGAGGAGTTCGGATGATTCCCCATTCGCGAACCACGCGGGTGCGGTCACCGTCTTGGCTTGCTCGCAAGAGGCGCAGTTCGGGCTGGCGAGCCGAGGCTGCTGCGTGCGCGTACCGACGTCCGCGCCCCACGACCCGTCGTCGGGGCGCCGATGGACGAGCGCCGAGGCGACCTCATGGCGGTCGCGCCGCCGGGGGTGGACTATTATTTGGCGACGTCTAGAAGGTGTGCCGGGAAGACTGGTCGGCGGCAGGGAGCGTCAATGATCACCGTCCACGACCGTCTCGCCGGTTCCACACGCCAGAAATTGCTCGCGGCCACGTCGTCCCTGCGTTGGCGCGCCACCCCTGCCTCCTCCCTGCCAAGCCCGAGCGCGGCCTCGCGCCGCCCCGGCGGCGGGTCCTGGACCCCGGTGATCGTTGCGGACCGTGAATAAGGCCGGGAAACTGCCCAACTGGCGCTGGGAGGCGCTGCGCACCACCTTGTGGTTCGTGCCAGCCGTGCTCATAGTGCTGGGAACGCTGATCTTCATCGTCACGTTCCAGATCGACGTCGCCGCGTACTTCCACCAGATCGAGCTTCCGTCCTGGCTGCGAAACGGAAACTCGCAGTCGGGCCGCGACGTGCTCATCGCCATCGCCGCCGCCATCATCACCGTCGTCGGCGTGGTCTTCTCGATCACCATCCTGGCCCTCACGCTGGCCTCCCAGCAGTTCGGTCCGCGCATGATGCGCAACTTCGTGCGCGACGTCGGCAACCAGGTCACGCTCGGCGTCTTCGTCGCCACCTTCGTGTACTCGGTGCTGGCCCTCGGATCCATCACCATCTACCCCCACGGCGACTTCGTGCCACGCCTCAGCATCACCGTGGCCGAATCGATGCTGCTGGTGGACGTCGCGGTCCTGATCTACTTCATCAACCACGTCGCCGCTTCCATCCAGCTCCCCGAGGTGATCGCCGGAATCGCCCGTGACCTCGAGTCCGCCGTTGACACCGAGTTCCCGGTCGTCGACCACGTCGACGTCGCGCCGCGGAGCGCGAGGCAGAGCTCGAACCTGTCCCAGCGGCCTGAAGAGCTGCTCGCCATGATCGAGGACCGCGGTGGGGTCGTCCTCGCCGCCAAGAGCGGCTACCTCCAGTTCGTCGGCTACGCCCAGCTCGCCAGGATCGCCAAGCTGGTCGACGCCGTCATCCGCCTCGACCACCGACCGGGCCACTTCATCGTCGCCGGGCGGCCGGTCGCCAAGGTGTTCCCCCGCGGCGCGGCCGGCCAGGTCGAGAAGGCGCTGGCCAAGGCGCACGTGACCGGACCGCACCGCACCTTGATGCAGGACCCGGTGTTCGCCATCGACCAACTGGTGGAGATCGCCATCCGGGCGCTCTCGCCCGCGGTCAACGACACCTTCACCGCCCTCACCTGCCTGGACTGGATCTCCTCGGGCCTCAGCCGGATCTCGGGGCGCGAGTTCTCCGAGCACGTCTACCGCGACGAGGAGGGCCGCATTCGCCTCATCGGAGCGGACTGGTCCTACCCGAAGATGGTCAACCGGGCGTTCGACAAGATCCGCCAGGCATCTCGCGGCATGCCCGCGGTCATCATCCGCATCCTGGAGTCGCTCACCGCGGTGGTGGACGCCACCACGTCCGCGGCCCAGCGCGAGGTCCTGCTGCGCCAGGGCGAGATGGTGCTGCGCAGCGCGACCGAGTCGGTGACCGAGCGTCACGACCTCGACGACATCGAGGTGCACTTCGTTCGGCTCCGCGAGCGTGTCGCGATGCTGAACGACTCCGGCGCCGCCTGACCAGGAACTTGATTGGTGCCCCCGACGCGAGAACCCCGATCGAGCCAGGCTCCGCCGTCACCGACGGCACCTTCGACGAACAAGTCCTTTCCCCCGACCTCGAATAGATGTAAAATGCGGCCATCTCGAGGCAGTCTCCAGTGGAGGCTGCCAAGCAAGGGGGCGGAAGTTATGAAAATCTCCTTCTCATTTCCCGGCACGTACGGACGATCAGGCAGAGAGCACGCCGACCGCCGAAGTCCGTGCACCCGCGCGCGGCGCATCGTCGTGTCATTCACCGGCGCCTTGGTGTTGCTGACGGTCACTGGAGCGCCGGCCTTCGCGGTCCATTCACCAATGCAGACGGGGCGGGCGGACAGTGCACCGTCGTCCGCGACCAGCAATGCCTGGGGAGCCGTCCCGACAGCACCCACCAACGTGCGAGCCGTGGGGGGCAACGCCAGTGCGACCCTCACCTGGAGCGCTCCGACGACGAACGGCAGAAGCACTATCACGGGCTACATCATCAAGCCCTCGTCCGGTGGTTCCCAGGCCGTGGGCAACGTGACCAGTGCCACGATATCGGGACTGACCGACGGCAATCTGTACACCTTCACGGTCGCGGCGGTCAACAACGCGGGCACCGGGCCCGCTTCGACGCCATCGAACGCAGTGACACCCACTGCTGCTTCGACGTCCGCCCGAGCGGCGTTGCTGCTTCCCCTTTACGATCCGTCCAGCACCGACTGGGCGACCGCCTGCAGCGATCTCAGCGGGACCAACTCCTTCGTGGTGGCCGATATCGGCAATCCGGGTGGCCCGGGCACAGTCGCGAGCGCGAGTTGGGCAGCCAACATCGGAAGCTGCGGCGCCGACGTCGTCGGCGTGATGGGGTACGTCGATACCGGCTACTGCTCGGTCCCGTTAACGACCGCCGAGAGCCAGATCGCCGACTGGTACAGCTGGTACGGAGCCGACGGCATCAAGGGCATCTTCCTCGACCGGGTGGACAACCCCGCATCGCCGACGTCGACGTGGAACTGCCTGTCAGGGACCACTTCGGCCACGACCTACTACCAGGCGCTGGCGAGTTACGTCCACGCTGAGTCCTCCGGGCAAACGGTGGCCTACAACTTCGGCACCAACCCGATGAGCGGCTGGGCGCTCTCGAGCACCGTCGCCGGACAGAACGCCAACGTCGTCGTCACCTTCGAGAACCAGGCCAGTGCCTTCGCGACCTGGTCGCCGGCGAACTGGGAGTCAAGTTACCCCGCCGCAGACTTCTCGGTGATGCTCTATGGCGACCGCAACGCGAACGATCCGGCGGCGACCTGCGCCCTCGTCGCCAGCCAGAACATCGGCTACGCCTTCATCTCCCCGGCGAGCGCTTGGACCGTCCTGCCGCCGGCCAGCTTCCTGAGCGCCGAAATCGCCGACTGCTAGGGTCCCTCGGCCGCGCAGATGCCGGCTGCCGGGACTGGCGCGAATCCGGGCGAACTTCGCGCGGGACCGACGAGCGCCTACCGTGGACAGCGAACGGAGCGACGAACCGATTGTCGCCGCGACGACATCGCAAGTGAGGTGGATCTTGAGGCCAGAACTACTCCCCGTGCCCCGTGTCGGGCACCGGCCCGCCGCGCAGTGGAGGGCCGTGGCGAAGTCGGCGGCCGGGCAGATGAAGAGCAACCGCGTCAGCCTCGCGGCGAGCGCCTTCGCCTATCGGTGGTTCCTCGCCATCTTCCCGATAATCATCGCCCTGCTGGGGGTCGCCACGCTCGTCACGGTGCCGCGCAGCGTCGTGGTCAGCCTGATCCACGGCGTCTCGAAGTCGCTGCCCTCGGGAGCGGCCCAAGTGTTCACCGTCGCGATCTCGCACACCGCCCGGCGCTCCGGGGCCGACCTGTGGACCACGGTGGCCGCGAGCGCGGTGGCGCTGTGGAGCGCGACCTCGGGGATGGTCATGGTCGAAGAGGGGCTCGACATGGCCTACGACCTTGACAAGGACCGCTCGTTCCTCGCCAAGCGCATGGTGGCGCTGCCGCTCCTGGCGGCAGCGACCGTGCTCGGTGGCGCCGCCTCGGCGCTGGTCATCTTCGGGCCCCAGCTGGGAACCCTCATCAAGGAGGCGAGCCCGTTCGCCAGCTCGGAGTTCGCGGTCGCTTGGACGATCCTGCGCTGGGTCGGCGCGCTCGCGCTCATGACCCTGCTCTTCTCGATCCTCTACTACGTCGCTCCCAACCAGCCGAGGCGACGGTGGCGTTGGACCAGCCCCGGAGCCCTGCTCGCCACGCTGCTGTGGGCGCTGGTGTCGCTCGGCTTCTCCATCTACACCTCCAACTTCGGCTCCTACGGGGCGACCTACGGGGCGTTCGCCGGCGTCGCAATCCTGATCTTCTGGCTCTACCTCACCGGCCTGGCGATCCTCGTGGGAGGAGAGGTCGACGCCGCCATCGAACGCCTGGCCGGGCGCGAGGTCGGCGAAGCCGCGCCCTCGCCGCCCGCCTGACGCCGCGCGGGCTCGACCGCGAAGCGAGGTTCTCGCCGCCACGGCCCGGGTCCGGGCGGTGCCCGAACCCTTCGTCGCTAACCTGTATGTCTCGTGGCAATCCTCGTCGACCTCCAAAACGTCGCCCTTCAGGGCCCTGATCGGGCCGTCCTGGAGGACCTGTACCTCACGATCTCCTCGGGGGACCGGATCGGCGTGGTCGGCATCAACGGGACCGGGAAGTCGGCCCTGCTGAAGATAATCGCCGGCGAGCTGGAGCCTGACTCGGGTGACGTACGCCGCGGCCGGAGTATCCAGGTGGGCTACCTGGAGCAAATCCCCGTCCTGGCGAGCGGCACGGTGCGAGAGGTCCTCGGCACCGGATGGCAGGTCGACGCCGCACTCGACCGACTGGGGATGCTCAGTGCCGCCGACATCGACACCGCCCACCTGTCGGGGGGCCAGCTCAAGCGCGTGGCGCTGGCGCGCATCTTCGCCGAGCCCAACGACGTGCTCATCCTCGACGAGCCGACCAACCACCTGGACCTGGGTGCCATCCAGTGGCTCGAGCAGCAGATCATCGACTTCCGCGGCGCCGTCGTGCTCGTGAGCCACGACCGGTTCCTGCTCGACCAGGTCACGACGCGGATGGTCGAGATCGACCGTGGCAAGTCGTTCGTCCACGCCGGCGGCTACTCGCGCCTGCTCGAGGCGCAGGCCGAACGCGAAGAGCAGGCGGCCTCGGCGGAGCAGACGCGCCGCAACCTCGCGCGCACCGAGCTCGCCTGGCTGCGGCGCGGGGTCAAGGCCCGCTCCACCAAGCCCCAGGCCCGCATCGACGCCGCCCAGCGCCTCCTCGCTCGCCGGCCCGAAAGCGCCGCGCGCTCGGGCACCCTCGAGCTCAGCATCGACACCCCACGCCTGGGCACCATGGTCATCAGGACCCACAACGTCGCCTTCTCCTACCCCCGGGGCCGGCGGATCCTCCACAACGTCAACCTCGAGCTCGGTCCGGGCGACCGCGTAGGCATCGTCGGGCCCAACGGCGCGGGCAAGTCGACCTTCGTGGACCTTCTGGCCCAGCGTTTCGAGCCGTCGGCCGGGACCGTCAAGCACGGGCCCACCGTCGTCACCTCCTACTTCGAGCAGAACGGCGGCACGTACGACCTCGATTCCACCGTCCAGGAACTCGTCGCGGGCCCCCGGGGCGTGCCGGGCTCACCCGCCGACATCGCCCTGATGAGGCGGTTCTGGTTCACCGGAGCCCTTCCCCTCACGAAGGCCAGGGACCTTTCGGGCGGCGAGCGGCGGCGCCTCCAGCTGCTGCTGACGCTCTCGGTCCATCCGAACGTGCTGTTCCTCGACGAGCCGACCAACGACCTCGACCTCGAGACGATCCGGCTCATCGAGGATTTCCTGAGCCAGTGGCCCGGGACACTCGTCGTGGTCTCCCACGACCGCACTTTCCTGAGCCGCACCACCGACCGCCTGCTGGAGGTCCACGCCGACGGAACGATCTCGGACATACCGGGCGGCATCGACGCCTGGATCGCCCGGGCAGCCGGCGTGGTCTCGAGCCCCACGGCGCTCGTCGGCCCAGCCGACCCCACAGCCGCTGCCCGGGCGCCGTCGGGAGAGGTGCCCCTGGGCCGCCAGATTCGCGAGGCCGAGAAGAACATGTCGCGGCTCGATCGGCGGCGCAGCGCCCTCACCAAGAAGCTCCTCGCCAGCCCCGACCACTCGGAGATGGCCAGGCTCGGCGACGAACTTGAAACCGTGCAGCAGGAGCTCAGCGCCGCCGAGGACTACTGGTTAACCCTGATCGGGTGAGGTAATTCCCCGAGGCCGCGCCATTCGCCAGGGAAGCGCCAATCGACGGAAATGACATCTCTAACTCCTGATGGCGCCGAAAATAGCGCTACCAGGCCGCTGAAACCGGCCCCGGGTCGCGTCGCAGGGCCCCGAATCGTGGTGCTGGTGGGGCTGACCGAAAGTTACGGGCCGCGCCGGACATGATGGTAGTGAGAAGTGCGCGTCAGAGGAATCGAGAATAGCCATGACCATGCCTGGACAGCCGTCAGCGAGATCGGGGCACCGAACCGAGCGAGGAGCGCGCCTAGCGGGGGTCGTTCTGATCGTCTGTTCGCTTTTCAGCGCCGCGGGCGTCGCCGCGGCGGGCGGCCAGGCGAAGGTGAGCGCCTCGCTCGCACGAGCGTCGTGCTCATCGTCAGAACTGAGAGAGGTGACCTCGACGAACCTGGCCAGTTACGGACCGGGGGCCCTGGTGAAGATGACCGTCTCGATCACCAACATCTCCTCAGCGACGTGCTCGATCACGGTCGGGCCAACCTCCCCTTCGTTCGTCGTCACCAACTCCAGGGGTTCCGAGATCTGGAACAACTGCTTCGCCGATGACCGGCCCGGCGCTTGCGCCATGTACCTGGCGGTGCGCAGCCTCAAGCCGAGAACCGCGTTCACCGAGACTTTCACGTGGGACCAGAAGATCGGTGTGGCGCGAGTGCCGGTCGGCGTCTACCAACTGACGGTCCGGGCCGACGGCATCTCCACCAGCCAGGCGGTCAAGTTCGTGATCGCGGCCAGCGCGCCGCGCACGCTCACCCTGACTCAGGCGGCGAGCGGCCATCGCTACTCGCTGCGCGTGGGCGACCGCCTCGTCGTGAAGTTCTCAGGTCCGTCGAGCTACTCCTGGACCCTTCCCGTCTCCTCGAATCAGGCCGTACTGCTGCGAAGGTCAGGCTCGTCGGGCAGCACGACGACCGGCACCTTCGTGGCGACCGCCCAGGGCACGTCGCGGGTGACGGCGATCGACAACCCCAAGTGCTACCCGCAGTGCGCGTCTCCGAGCCGCCTCTTCACCGCGACGGTCGCCGTGACTGGCTGAGCGGTTCCCCGGTCGAAGCCGAAGACCCGCCAACCGGCGCCAATCGGCACCGCCCGAAGTCGGGGAGGACGGAGATCAGCGCCCGGCGAGAGAGATACCGGACCGGAATGGCTGACTCGACCTGTCGGCCGAGCCCGTCGCGCTGAGCGTGAGGTCGTAGAGGTCCGAGGTGCCGCCCGCCGACGTCTCCCAAATGGCGCCGGTGGCGGGATTCGAGTCGACACCGGGACAGCCTCTCGGAAACGGAGGGCGAGATGCGCGGGCCGCCCGACGCCGTCACGTGAAACTGGATGAACGACCACCGATCACCTTCGCGGATCCTGCGCATGTGCTGACCGGTCCGGAAACCACGTTGTTCGTGAACTCCCTGGTCGCCGGGGTTCCACTGGCATCAATGATGCTTGGCCGTCAAGGCCTCCGTCGACGCCACGACACTGATATTTCCGCTGATGACGCCGGAAGAGCCGTTGGGAACTAGCCATTTGGAGAGAACGCCGGCCGCCAGCGACCCGGAAGAGGGATCGGCGTCACCCGTCCCGGCCAGTTTCTTGGAGTGGCCGGTCACGACGCCCGTGAGCGTCAACGTGCACGTCTTGTTACCGGTGTGCCGTAGGCGTCGTGGTCGGTGCGCGAGTCCGCGCAGGTCCAGAGCTTCCGCGGGTCGTCGACCGTGGTCAGCCGGCTCGAGCTCGAGACGGTCAGGCTGGCGTTGGTGCCGGTGGCGACCGCCACCACCGAGCTGGCCGGCACGGTCGCCGAGGCGAGTTGGTCGCTCAAGGTGTTCGAGGCGCTCGCGCCACGGAGTTGGCGGACAGTGCGGTCTGAAGGATGACGGAGGGAGTGACGACCGAGGCGAACGAGCAACTGCGGCTGTCGCCGAAGGAGTTGGAAATTGAGCCGCTCGGTGGGTGGCCGCCTGAGCGAACGAGTCCTGCACCGTCAGGCTGCTGTCGGCGTTGACCGACAGAACGTCGTTGTCAGCCGGAGTGAGGAT
>Ga0224534_1001256_pt1 | contig 13665 bp, 16 predicted proteins | sample 714E12024metaG_FD_172012 | JGI IMG/M metagenome (GOLD analysis project Ga0224534, IMG submission 172012) | Peat soil microbial communities from Stordalen Mire, Sweden - 717 E1 20-24 | ecosystem: Environmental > Terrestrial > Soil > Wetlands > Peat | place: Sweden: Norrbotten County, Stordalen... | reverse complement strand
ATCTCTTCAGCAGTACCTGCCAGATCGGGAGTATTGGCCGCGATCTTCTCCACAGCCAGCCGATAAGTGTCGAAGCCGACCATCGTGACAGACGCTGCTCCTGCCCGCACCAGGACGCCAGCGTATTGAGGCCTAATCTGTGAAGAGGACGCCGCTATGCCCACACGCCTGGCGGTCTTCTTCCACGCAACACCTGAAATAGTCAATGCTGTGCCTGTCGCATCCTGACCTGCCGGAAAATCCTGCACCCTCATTTTCTTGACCGAAAAGTGGCTCTTGCCCTGTCTGACCGTAACCGCCGTCTCCGTCTCCTCAAACGACAGTTCTCCACTAAGTCGAGCGACCAGGTCCGTCAGCCTTGCAGTCGGAAGCACCATCTGACCATCTTCCTGCACTTCTGCCGCCACCTTGACCCGAGTCGTGAGTTCGAGATCCGTCGCCGTCAGCAGCAGCCCTTCATCCACCGTCTCCACTAGCACCCCACCCAGTAACGGATGCATCACGTGAGTCGTGACCCTCTTCGCCGATGCCAGCCCTGCCTGTAAATCTGCCTGCCTAATTGTGAACTTCACCCATTTTTCCCCCTTAAAAAGTTAGTTGCTCTTGTACGCTGTCTGCTTCGGCCTCAGGACGTTCTGCTGCCTTCTTCTTGCCGTTCTTCTTGCTCCTCAGCGCAGCCCCGGCTCCAGCCGTCGTCAGCAGCGTTTTCTTCAGCGCTTCGAAGCTGCCGAAGCCGCCGTCCTCCAGGATGCGGCAGAAGGCGTCCACGACCGGCACGCCTTCCGGAGTATACATGGACAGGATGCCTGGGACATTCTCCATGCAGAACGCCTTCGGCCACAGTTCCAGCACTATGCGGGCGTACTCGAAGACCAGCGAGTTCCGGGGGTCCATGATATCCTGCTGGCCGGATGTGCTGAAACCCTGGCAGGGAGGGCCACCGACGACTAGGTCAAGCTCGCCCTTCTTCAGCCCCACCGCGTCCAGGATCTCGCTGCCCTTCAGCTTTCGGATGTCACCGAAAAAGTAGTGCTTTACTGGTGGCACGTCCTGGTTCCGGCTGCTCCAGTTCGAGCCTGACATCAGGAACGTTGACAGTTCATTCTTCTTCTTTGTCTCCCGCTCCAGGACCCTGTTCAGCCGCTCCTTGTCCTTCTCTCCATCGATGTAGTGAATCTCGATCGGGTAGCTGCCCAGGTTGCTCATGTACGTGATAGACGACCATTCATCGTTGTCCACACCGGCCACGACCTCGAAGCCGGCCTGCATGACCCCGAGGGAAAAGCCTCCCGCGCCGCAGAACAAGTCGACGCACGTCGGGTACGAGCGCTCAATCTCCGTGCCCTCTGGAACGTAGAGGCCGGATGGCCTTTGCTCGTATCCGTCTGTCCAGTCAACCTCTCTGATCGCCATCAGCCGGCCCTCCTCTCCTGCACGCCCCAGACGTCGATCTTCGGCAGCCGGTGCTTGATTGCGTTAGTCGAGCGCCCAAGTACCACGCCGATCTGCTTGAGAGTATGTTCATTCCTGCGGTACAGCGAGCACAGCCGGGCGTCCTCTTCAGCCGTCCAGCGCAGCATCTCCCGCGGCATGCGTCCAGCCTTGTCCTGCTGACGCTTCTTCTCGATCCAGTCCGCGGCTCGCCTCTCGCTAAGCCGGGCGTCCTTGGCGACACCGACCACAAACAGCAGGAACGGCTCCCGCAGCACTTCCGGGACGCTGCGCTTCTCCAGTCCTTCCAGTCGCCTGTTCTTGACCGATTCAGCCAGCAGGTCTCGCCGGTTGCATTCCCGCCGGACGTCCCCGGCTCGTGTGGCGTCCCACTGATCCGGATGCTGTTGTAAAAACGCCAGCAGGTCCTGCGGCCTGATCTGCAATATCTTGCCGCTGGGGCGGTGGTGCGTCTTCGCTTGGGATGCCTTCAGCCAACGCTGTTCAATCCACTTGCCGACCGTGATCGTCCTGACCCGCAGCAGCTTACCGATGTCCTGCTTGGTGAACTTGGACGGGTCGACGATGCCGCCCAGCTTCAGCCGCTTTGCCTTGACATGAACAGCATTTTCACTGCGCCCCAGCTTCCGGGCGATCTGCTCCACGCTGAGCTTGCCCCAGGATGCCCGCAGCGCTTCGATCTCTGTCTCTTTCCACACCCTATCGTCCATATACCCCACGGCCGTTACCTACCCGCCTGCCAGCGTCTGACTGCGCTGATCTGGCATCCGGTCTCCGGGACAAGCAGCGAATGATCCGGCGCTGCCAGGATCTCCTGCACCAGTTCGTCCCTGTCGGCCAGCCCGTGGCGGATCTTCCAGCAGGCGATTACCGTTCCGGTTCTGCCCACGCCTCCCCGGCAGTGGATGTATACCGGCATGCCCTTGGCGATCAGTTCGTCGATCGTGTCCAGGATGTAGGCCATGCGCGCCGGCATCGGAGCCGACAGATCCCAGACTGGTATTCTGATCGCCTTCGTCCGCAGTTTACGGCGCACACTCAAAACGTGCCAAAGCTCGGCGTACGGCACGAACGGTACTCCCAGACGGTTGATCTCCCACTCCTGCATCAGGTTGACGATCGCTCTGATCCCGACGTTCAGCATGGCCGTCAGCTTGCGCCTGGCGACTCTTGAATCGCGGTTTCCCGGAAAGTTGCCGGCCAGCAGTTTCCCCGGCACTACCCACTTGGACTTCTGAAAGGGCACGTCCCTCTTTTCCTCGACTTCCGGGACAGCCCCCAGACGGCTCACGTCAAATAATGTGCTGCTCAGCATCTCACCCATTCCCCCCTATACCTCCTGCCTGATTCGGCTGCTCCCAAGGAGCGACCCACTCCTCGCCTGTCTTGCCAAGCAGTTCCTCTGCCGGATCTGCTTCAGTCGTTGGGGCGTCGCCCTCGCCTGATTCCGGCTCTTCCTGGTCTGCCGATGGCGCATCCTGATCAGCGTCAGTTTCATCCATCTGGTCAGACGCTGGAGTCTGTTCGATGCAGCACCCTGGGACTTGCAGCCCACGCTCCCCAATGGCCTGGAGCAGTTGCATGAGCAATTCCTCTTTGTCCAGGCCGACCTTGCTCAAATTTGCATTCCGTCTTTTCAGCGTAGTGCCCAGCACGTCCCAGCAAGCATGCAGCTTGACCAGCAAGCCATCCTCTCTCATGTTTGCCAGTTGCTCGTCAACATCCTGATTGCCAAAGCGCCTATCAAAGTGGTCGAGCATCTGCTCCTGCAGCGTCGGTTCCGAGGCCGGATCTGCCGCAGGGTCAGCAGGTCCCTCCGGATTGATCAGGCTGGCGGGAAAGAGATCGTCAGACGGATCGTTCTCGATCGATTCTGGCAGCAACAGTTGGATCGGCTCCAGCCTCGAGGCCAGCATGATGTCTTCCATCTTCATCGTCTCGCTGGCTATGTCCATAACCCAGATATGCTTTTTGCGCCCTTCGACCGTGACCTCTTTAGGCCGCACGGCCAACAGAAGCGGGATCATGGCTATCCGTCCGCCAGTCAGGCTCTTGACGTAGTCGATGCCTGAGTTTAGCTGCACGATTGAATGGTAGCTAGATGTGTCGATCTGCCAGATCCCCAGGCCCGGCACCTTGTACAAAAGAAACTGAATGCTCCCGATCGCCCGGCAGTGCTTCTTCGCGTACCACTCGCATATGTCCGGGTTGCAAACATGTTCGACGATCTCCCCGGTTTCCTTATCGATCTCCTGGGCTAACTCGCCGTCGCCTTTGCAAACGAGGCCGGTTCCGCTTCCGTAGCGCTTGTACCATTGAGCAAAAAACTTGTCTGTCTCCTCGACCGGCAGCATGATATGCAGTAGCCGCGGCTTATCGCCATAAACCTCATGAAACGCTTTTGCAGCACCATCTGACGTGCTCTGATCTGAGTTGACGACGAAATAATCAACCGCACGTGGGTATTCGCTGCGTTCTCCCTGCACCTTGATGCCCAGCCGGATCTTGCCGATCCTCGGAATCTGGCGCCGCTCGCTGAGTCTCTTGATTGGCATTTTTACTCAGCACCCCCAGCCATGAGCCTAGCGATCGACCGATAACAGGCAAAGACGTTCTGCCTGTGGCTGAGCGCCATCCGGGCGCGGGCCGCTGCATAGTTAGCGTCAGCAATGCGGTTTCGCTGCTCGGTGGTGTTGGCTCGCAGGCTGTTCTTGCGCTCGATGTCGTTCTTGCCCTCAATCAGGCCGTTCGCCCAAAGCTGTACTTCCCACTCTGCCAGTGCGTCCTGTGACGCCTGCACCCTGATCGTCTCCTGGTGATAATCCTTCTCTGCCTGGTCGATCTCCCCGGGAAGCTGAAGCAGCCTGTGGATCACGACCTCCTTGGACACCGTCAAAATCTTCTCTTGCTCACTCATTTCTCACCCATCCCTTCCCCTAATTAACCTTTGCCAGCAGGGTGACCGCCTGTTGCATGGCCAGCTCATAGTTGCTCTTGGCGGACACGGCCTCATACTGCAGCGTCTGCTCATACTTGTCGACCAGGTTCCCCAGTCGCTGCACACGCTCGATATACTGCTGGGCCAGCGCCTTCGTGACCTTGCGCTTTGCGCTGTCGCCCAAAAGGTCGACCATCTCTTTGACCAGGACCTGGCTGTCCTCCCGGACCTGGTCCTCCAGGGACTCCTGCAGCATCTCTTTCTGCTCGTCGGCGTTGATCACCGGGATCGACCAGAGACTGCTCTTGTGGCCGTTGGTGTTGTGCTTGGACAGGATGCTGACCAGGCGCTTGAGGCTGTCGATCTTCTCCCGGTGCTCCTCAGGCGTGAAATAGACGCCGCCGCTAGGACGGACGTTGACCGGGTCGCAATCCCGCAGCACGCTCCAGATGATGTCCCGGACAGTGCGGCCGTTGTAGTTTTCCTGCTCGATGTCGTAGTCGACCATGAAGGCGTCGATCGCCGCTGCCTCTTCCTTCAGCAGCGTGGCCAGCGGCTGCATGCCAAGCGCGGAATACTTTCCCTGCTCCGTCAGCCGCAGGTCTGCAACCGCCAAGTGCTGCAGCCGGGTGTTCTGCCGGTCACGGATCTCCCTGACGACGTGCCGGACGATGACATCCTTGTTCTGGCGCACGTCCCGGATCAGCAGGTTCAGGAATTTCTCTTCGCTGGCATCACCGATCGGGATCTCTTTCATTTCGATGCGCTTCGTCGCACGCCTAAAAGCATCCCGCGGGCTGATCGGCTTCGGCAGGTACTTCTGGTCGATCCCGGCCTCGTCAAAGGCTGCGGCCAGATCGTCCCGGACCACCCGGCAGTCGCTGATCGTGAACCACACCAGGGAGCCAAGGAACTGGACGTCCACTCCCGATCTCTCCATCGCCACCAGGTTGTCCGGCGTGACTTTGCCCAGCTTCCTGGCCTTGATCCGCTGGCTGACCTTGACCGAAATAGCCTCAGCCTTCTCCGGATACTTCAGAGCCTCGATCAGTTCGTCCCTGGTAAAGCTCTTGTAATTCCTGATCGCCGCCTCTTTAGCTTGCTGCAGCAGTTCGTCGTATGTCGGCATTGCGTCTACCCCCTTCTAATTTTCAGTTGGCCTGTTGGCCTAATAGCACTCCTCAAAAATGTCCCCGGCCAGTTCGTCGGTCAGCGCCGTGACTGGCCAGAACCTGGTCGAGATCGCCGTCAGTGTGCCGTACATGTCATAATCGTGGCCTGTCAGAATCCCCCACACCCGGAAGCCCAGGCGCTTCTGCTCGGCCAGGAATAACGCCTTGCGCTCCTCTGTGACGCCGCATTCGCCGTCCGTCAGGAGCATGATGTCGCCCTCCCGGTAACCCACCTGCTGGATCAGCTCCAGGCCTCGCATGATCGCCGGTTCGTAGGATGTGCCGCCCGACGTGCCCATCTGGGCGACTTCCAGAAACTTTTCCATGCTGTGCTCGTTCGGCTCGAAGTGGACTTCCTTGACGATCCGGGTGTTGAAGAACACGACCGCCGCCTTGCGCTTCTGCCTGGCAGCCGTGTCCACCAGCGCCAGCGCCGTGGCGATCGCCCATTCCAGACGGTCGCCGCCCATGCTGCCGGAAACGTCGATCAGTGCGATGATCGGTCCGCGTCCCTTAGGTTCGTTGGCCTCCAGTTCATACTGCATCAGGGCGCCCTCGACAAAGCGCCGCATGAAGTCTTTCTTCAGCACAGGGTGCCTGAGCAGCGCCAGTTCCTGCGGCAGCACGTGCCCCAGGTCCGAGCCGAGCGTGATGCTGTGGATCTCGTCCCGGGACCGCCTGACCTTCTGCTTCTGGCGGCTGCGGGCTAGGTTCCGGAAGCGCCCGATCAGGTCGGCGATCTTCCGCATCTGCCAGGTCGTCAGCTTCTTAGCAAGCTGCAGGCGCTCGCCGAGCGGCATTGTGACCAGTTCGCCCTGCTCCATACCCCAGCCACCGAGAGCGTCCTGTATGTCCTCGGCCTGCTTCTGGCCGGCCTGCATCGCCAACCTGACCGCCCGCCGCATATCCTGAGCGGCACCCTGCAACAGTTCCTTGGCACGGTCGGCACACTGCTTGGCGCTATGTCTATGCGCAGCAGCCATATTCGGCTCTTGTTCGTTTGCAGCGCGTTGCTCCCATTTTTGTGCTGCCTGAGCCTCACGCATCGCCTTGCGCAGGTCCTCCCGTTCCTCGACCTCTTTAACCAGCGCCTGCCCGGCTGCCATCGTGGCGACCCCTGCCGCCAGTTCGTCCAACACCGTCGACACCCGTGTCTGCTCGGTCGTGGGGTCTTCGTGGATGCGCTTGACGAATTCCCGGTTGACCTGTGCCGCTGTGCTGACCTGATCCTCTGGCACCAGCTCAGGGTTCGCCTTGTAGTACGTCGCCCAAAGATCATTGAGAAGCGACGGCCACGGCTCCGGATTGCTGCCGTTCAGGCTCCGCAGTTCGCCGGAGTCCTCGACCAGATCGCTGAAGATCGCCTTGTCCAGCGCATCCTGCCTGATGTTGTCCTGGCTGCTCTGGATGCGGCGCTGCATTTCGGGCGACAGCCCTAAGTAGCTGCTTAGACCGTGAGCTTCAGACATTTCGCCAGGACCTCCTTGTTCATCTCAGTCACCCGGGCAATGATCTCCACGATCCGGCCATCGCTCTTGTTGGCCGTCCGTGCCTCAGCCGCCAGCTCCTCCAGCTTCTTGATCGCATACTTGATCTTGCCGTTGGCCTCCATGCCGGCAGCCGTGGCCTGATCGTCGGCGGCGTTGACAGCGTTCTGGTAGACCTCGGTGACCTCGTCCAGCAGATCCTGCGCTTTGAGGTCTAATGGGTTTGCCAGGCCGATGATCGCCTGCCGGATCTGCTTGATCTGGTCTTTCTCCACCCAGAGCGCAGCCGTCAGCGGAGCCAGGTCGTTCTCATTGGCTACGTCCCGGCCATCCAGCCAGGCGTTCGCCTTGACGATGTCCAGCACTGCGCGCCAGCGCCGGTCGCTGACCTGGATCTGCATTTCCTGGAGCTTCTTCCTAAGCTGGGCGATCAGCGGCAGCGCCTTGTCCACGGCGACCTTGCTGCAGGCCGATTGCGCTCTGTGCAGTTCGTCCAGAGTAAGCTTCGTTTCGAGCGGGGCAAAGCCGATTTTGAGCAGGCGCTCAAAGTTGCGGTCATCTTTGAGGTAGTCGACCATATAGCGCATGATGAAGCGATCCCAGAGCGCCCCCAGTTCCTCCCGGTCCTCCGGCAGTTCGTTCGATGCCCCGACGCACATCTCCAGGGGCACCGTGACCGTCTGACCGTCGTTCTGGAATTTGCGCTCGTTCAGGACGCCCAGCGTGGCGTTAAGGACGGCGCTGTTGCACTTCCATATTTCATCCAGGAAGGCGATCGTCGCCTCCGGCAGCTTGTTTGTGGTCACTCGCCTATAGCTGTCGTTCTCCAGCGCCTTCAGGCTGATCGGGCCGAATAGCTCCTCCGGAGTGCTCGTCCGGCTCAGCAGCCACTGGAAATACTGGCCGCCGTCGATCCGGTTGCAGACGTCCTCGGCCAGCATGGATTTGCCAGTGCCGGGAGGACCCAGCAGCAGCACGTGCTTCTTGGCCAGTAGCGCCACCAGCAGGCCACGGATGACCTCAGCTCGCTCCAGATTGCCAGCATTCAATTCCTGCTCGATGCTCTTAAACTTGTCCTGCAGCATTCTCAACCTTCCCCTTTCGTTTGCCGGGCTAGCTCGCCCAGCTCATTAATTTTTCCAGCCAGCTATTGATCACAAAATTGTACGGGACTACATCAAACCGCTGCCGCCAGAAGGCCTTGTGCACCGTGTCCATCATGCAAGAGCGGCACGGTTCCGGCAGCGGCTTACGCAGTACGTCGCCGAGTCGATGCGGCGGATTCTTAATTTCCCTGTACTGGCAAGCCGCGCAGTATCCTACGATCATGAAGTCCCCGACGTGGAACATTTCAGCGGAATCCATGAGGACAGACCTCCTCGTCCGGCTTGCTGCAGTCGTCATACATGGATTCCATCCCGAACTCCGGACCCATCGGGTAATTGGCGACAGTCTGCAAATGGCGGCAGGCGATGCACTCCTCTGGCGGTTCGGCATCGATTGCTTCCAGCGAGCCGTATGAGCATTCTGGGTCGAGAGCATGAGGTCCGTGCTCGTCAAAGTAGCAGTCCTGGAAGACTGAGCACTTCGGGCACCATTCGAACTGATGACTGGACTTGCGCAGAGCGTGGCTCATTTGCCCACCACCAGCCAGTAATGCACGGCCTGGGCAATCAGCCAGAGCACGTAGAGTGCGCCCAGGGCGATGCTGACCGTGCAGAACTTGTCGCCTGCCTTGCTGGCGATGAAATGGGCGCCGCCCTCAGCTACGTCGTCCTCAATTTGTGGTTTTGCCTCTTGGCACCGAGAATTGATCATGATATAATCTCCTTGTCACTAGATGGCCGCTTGCAAAGCGGCTGTTTTTTTGTCTCCGCAGTAGCCACGATCCATACATTTACGGTTATGTTCTGCTACCAGGACCGAGACGTCTGTGATCTTCCAGAGCACTTCCTTGAGCACTCCGATGTTGTGTTCCAGGTCCAGGAAGACCTGGATTGCATCGTCGAAATCCCCCCATTCCTCCGGACTGAAATCCTGTTGACCGGTTTTATTGACGGCTAAATACATGATCTTGGAAAGCGCTGCATCGGAAGCCCGCATCTTACTCGCCAGTTTGAGGATCACCCCCGGCAGGCTCTTGTCTACGTGGTCCAGAACCTCGTAGGCGAGCGCCTGCCCGATGGCGCAGTCACGGCGGCAGAAATGCGTGACGATTTCGGGAGCCTTGTACGCCCGAGACATTTCCAAGGCCACAGCCGGTTCGTGGATGTGATCCTCCGCTTCAATCTTGCAAAGCGTCCTCGTTGCGACATGTACCTTTTCTGCTGCTACCTCAATACTGAGTCCCGTCCTGTTTCTGGCAATCTTATACATTCTCATTCACCTCCTCTCGATTTATGATTTAAAAGACATCAGCCAATCGTCGCCTGCCGCCGTTCACGCTTTTTCTTCAGTCCTCCACACCCTGGCGGCAGTTTCGTCGATAGCTGCTTGCGCCCAACCATTGGACCGATCTGCAAAAAGTCTGCTGGCACCGGCTTGACCGGTTTGACTGCAGCGAGGGCCACGTCCGTCAAATGCTTGACCAGCGCTTCCACGGGGATGCGAATGCCGCTTTTCTTACCTGTGCCGGTGCGATACGCGGGAAATCTGCCCTCGGAGATCAGTTTATAGACTGTGTCGGGGCTGACTTTCAGTTGTTTAGCTGCTTCAGGTACGGTGTAAGTCAAATCAGCCATGTGGGGTCTCCTTAGATCGCGTCATTGGTGCCAGTTGCCACATTCTGAACCTGAGGGCACAAAAGAGCCTCAAGCGGGACGCCAAATTGACTGTGCACTTCTATTGCAACCCTCCTAGAGACTGGCAACTGCTCATGAATAATCATGGAATAGAGGCTCTTTGAGATGTGCAGCCGCTTAGCCATTTCATTCTTTTTCTCAATGCGGTTGTCGAAGCGTACCTTTTCAAGTATATGCAAGTTCATCACCCCTGAACCTATTATATTCAACGTTGCTGAACTGGTCAAGCATAATTTTAAAAATATTTAGCATCCATGAACTGCTATTGTCTGTTCAGATTTTATGAATTATTCTAATGGCGGGTGATGCATAAAATGACATTCGGGGAAAGACTTAGACATTTGCGAGAAGAAAGAGGACTGCGGCAAGAGGATGTTGCAGAAGCTTTTTTTGTTGTGAAATCGACTGTCTCTCAATGGGAAACCTCAATTCATGCTCCACGTGACCAGGCTACCCTTGTCAAACTGGCTGACTATTTTAATTCAACAGTTGATTATTTGTTAGGCCGCTCTGCCGAGCCTCATCCCCTAGCCGGTTCATTTCCTTTAGGAGAAACTAGACGAATTCCCATTTACGCCGAAGGAAGCGCCGGACTACCCAAGTTTGTCCCTGAAGACATCGTCGGCTATGAATACATATCAGCAGAGGACGTACGCGGTGGCGAGTATTTCTTTCTCCGCGTGACAGGCGATAGTATGATCGGCAAGCGCATCCAAGAAGGAGATCTGCTTCTAGTCCGAAAACAGCCTGTTTTAGAGGATGGACAAATCGGAGTGTTTGTTACCGAAGATGGTGTAACTATCAAAACATTCCACAAACAAGGCAACTTAGCGATTTTAACACCAGAAAATCCCGCTCATAAGCCTCAATGTATTCTGTTGAGGGATTTGACAATAGTTGGTGAAGTCATAGAGGCGAAGATTAAATTTAATGGGAGGTAGTAATTACGACTTATGAAAATCAGCCTATTAAACATCAAAGAAAGAAGAATAATCTTCCTAGCATCTTAATTTCTTTAACAATAATAGTTCTGGGCATTATGTACATACATCATTTAGATTCGTCTCCATCCCCTATATCAACCACGCCTGAGCCATTTAATGTAACTATGACCGCTACTCCTGTAATTCAATCAGGAGAAGTGAGTTTTCATATCATAACTAACTTGCCTGATGGAATGACGTTAGTCGTCGATCTTTATAATGATGATTCCACTTATCATGAGCAAGACATGGGTATCTATGTAAAAGATGGCGTTGCAGATACAATCTTTTTTTCAGACAATAACAATCCCTTAAAAAAAGGTAAATATGACCTTCAAATTATATCACCATTCTCATTTGTTCAAAGCGAAACTGTGCAAAATGTGATAGGTAAGCACGGAGAATATATGAGAGGAAATCTTGTAATTGATGATTCTGCGATCAATTTTAATGGGCTTTATTCAGTCAAATACGATAAGGAATTTAATATTTGAGAGGCAATTCCTATGCTCACCACGCATGTCGAGGACCGCGGAACATCCTGGCGGCTAGTGATCAACACGCAGCCGCGGCGCACCATCCGCAATGTCAAGAAAAGCGTCCTCAAGACCGAGAAGGAGGCCAAACGATACGCGGACAGGCTGGCCGACGAGATCGAGAAAGGCCTCTACCAGGAGTCTTCCAGCATGACCGTGGCCGCTTACTTTGATAAGTGGGTCAAGCACATGATGATTGAGGGAAAATGGGAGTATAAGACGCAGATCAGAAACCAGGGAATCATCGACAACTATATAAAGCATGCCGATCACGGCATCGGGCATATCAAGCTGTCAAAGCTAAATTCCAGCATCCTGCAGATCCAGGATCATCTCGACTGGCTCCAGGAGGACGAGAACGACGACGATCCAGCCCTGGAGAACAGTACTGCTCGGAAGCACTACAACCTCATGCACGCCGCTTTCAGGCAGGCCGTAAAGTGGGAATTGCTGCCCAGCAATCCCATTGATAGAGTCGATCCCCCCAGAGTCATTAAGAAATATGACGCGCCTGTGCTTCCCAATGGCAGCGCCATCGTCGATTTCCAGGAATCGCAAAAGGGCACGATGCTGTTCCTGCCATCAGTCATATCGACTACCGGCAGCCTGAGACGTGGAGAAGTCTGTGGACTGCAGTGGCAGGACATGGAGTGGAGCACTGGTCGCGTTTGGATCAGGCGCAGCCTGCAGAGGATTAAGGGCGAGGGACTAAAGCCGAAACCATATACCAAGAACAAGAAGATTCGTTCGGTCGTCCTGCCGCCGACCGTCGTGGAACTGCTCATGCACGAATACCTGACGCGCTACGATGGTGACGACTTCGGACTGCACGGCAAAGATTATATCTGCGCGTGGCCTGAGGATACCAGGTACGGGCGCCGTGGCCGTCCTATCGCCCCCGACTACCTCACGCACGAATTCGAGAAGAAGAAACTGCCGATCACCTTCCACGGCTGCCGTCACTCCCACGACAGCCTGCTCGCCCGGCTGGGCGTTCGAAACAAGCTGATCGCCGACAGGGCAGGCCGTGACGAGGCGCTGACTGAGAAGACCTACACACACCTGCAGCCCGATCAGCAGGACGAGGTTGCCCAGCTAATCGAGGCCGAACTGTACAAAAAACCGGAGGCACCCAAAGGCCCTCCGGAAGAAAAATAGCACCTGTTTCAGCACCTATCTAACATAATTGCTGATCTGGAAGAAAAAAACAGCCCCGCAGTTGCTTGCGGGGCTTGCTTTCTACTGGAGCCCACATCCGGGCTTGAACCGGAGACCTCCGCCTTACCAAGGCGACGCTCTACCTACTGAGCTATGTGGGCATGGTTGCGGGGACCGGACTCGAACCGGCAACCTTCGGGTTATGAGCCCGACGAGCTACCAACTGCTCCACCCCGCGGTTTAATTGATGGAGGGGGAAAGATTCGAACCTTCGTAGGCTGAGCCAACGAATTTACAGAACTTCCCATAATCCTAATCCCCTCAAACCCTTGGTACAACTGGTATATTTTCCTTCGCTATGTTCAATGGCACACGGATAAAGTGTTATGCCATCTCCTTTTATTCGACTGATCCGTTGCACCTTGTTATTCTACCACACTGCCGGCAAATATATCAACAGTAGTATGAATGCTCCTGACTGCATAAACCTCTCCACTGCGCCTACTGCGTCCACAATGCACTAATCGCAAGCCTTTAAGAGGCAGAGGCATGGTGGAGACAATACCTCTACCAGCTAAAATGGCTCTACCTAAAATTCATCGATCTTTCCATTCAAGTAGAGACGTAGAGGCAGTAGAGGCATTTTTACTATATTCTATACCATTTATTACTTGTTGCGCCTAATAGTAGTTTCCCATTTTCCACCAGCCGGTCACTCAACATCCGGGTTCGCCTAGATGGCCGCAGCAACTGCTGCGTTTACGTTAGGTGATAACTTTTTATTTTCCAGATGAAAGGCTACCGAGACACATTATAATCCGATTTATTACTTGAACGATCAGCGCGCATTCACCCAAACGAGCTATAATTATGGTAAAGTAAAAATGCCAGCGTCGCTTCGCTCCGATCGTGGGCACTTTCAGTCGGAACGCGTGGGCAATTTCAATCGGAACAGATGGGCACTTTCAGTCGGAACGCGTGGGCAATTTCACCGGAATCTGCGTACCGAAGGAAGTTCATATGAAGATGTAAATATTGGACAGAAACTCCGCACCTGATCTCTGAACCCCTTGTGCCCCAAGATCCCTGGCGTTAAAGAAAAATATCGTAAATTCGCGTTTTTTCTCGATAGAAAGCA
>Ga0224534_1001255_pt1 | contig 13670 bp, 13 predicted proteins | sample 714E12024metaG_FD_172012 | JGI IMG/M metagenome (GOLD analysis project Ga0224534, IMG submission 172012) | Peat soil microbial communities from Stordalen Mire, Sweden - 717 E1 20-24 | ecosystem: Environmental > Terrestrial > Soil > Wetlands > Peat | place: Sweden: Norrbotten County, Stordalen... | reverse complement strand
GCTGTGGGACGTTGCGCCGCTCCTCGCAGGCGCGGATGAAGCGGAAGAGCGCGGCCTGTAGGGTGAAGGGAAGCTCTCCGACGCTGTCCAGGTAGAGCGTGCCGCCGTTGGCGGAGTTGAGCAGCGAGGCGGCGGTTGGCGAGGATGCGGAGCGTGTTGGTTCGCCTTTGGCGATGGATTCGGCGAGCGCGCTAGCGTTGGCGACGATGAATGGGCCGTCGGGACCGGGCGAGAGGGCGTGAATGGCGCGCGCGATGAGCTGCTTGCCGGAACCGGTCTCGCCGCGAATCAGCGCGGTGCGAAAGTAGGGGGCGATGCGCTGGACCTGCGAGCGCAGGCGGCGGATGGCAAGGCTTTCGCCCAGCAGAACCGGGTCGCGCTGGATGTTGCGGGAAGCGGAGGCGAGCGCGGAGCCTACAGGGTCCGAATTCTGCGAATCGGAGAGCGGTTGCCGCAAAGAACTCGCGGAGATGAAGTGGCTGCTCGACATAGCTTACAGCCTTCATCGGCGCAAAACGTGTTTCAGATGAGTGGGGAGAAAGGAAAATGGAGGGGAAACAGAGTGCAGGCAGATGCGGGTCCATGGTTAGAGATTTTTAACCGGGCACAGTTCTTCCGGCGGCGATCAATCGGCCACCGAAGACGGGTTTTCGGCTGATTTGAGGGAATGCGTGTACCGGGCGCTACGCGGCTGCGGTGGCGCAGTAGGCGTCGAAGGCGCGGGTCAGCTCCTGGGCGATGGCGGGCGCCGTAGATCTCTCGATGGCGGAGCGCTGCATCAGGTAGACGAGCTGGCCGTCGCGCAGAATGGCGACGGCGGGCGAGCTGGGCGGATTGCCGGCCAGGTAGTCACGGGCGCGCTGGGTGGCCTCGCTGTCCTGCCCGGCGAAGACGGTGACGGCATGAGTGGGCGTGGTGGCGTGCTGCAGTGCCATGCGCACGGCGGGACGCATCTTGCCGGTGGCGCATCCGCAGATGGAGTTGACGACCAGCAGGGTGGTTCCGGGCTTGGCCAGCGCGGAGTCCACCTCGGCGGCGGTGCGCGCCTCCTGAATGCCGGCGCGGGTCAGTTCCTCGCGCATGGGGACCAGCATGATCTCTGGGTACATCGACGAACCTCCTGGGAAACGCGGCTGTTGGTGAGCTGCTGCCGCTTCGTGCTCTGTTGCTCCCGTATTGAATAGATGTCTGGCAGGAAGCGCCGGATGCAGGAGTTGTTGCAATTGGCTGGATGCAATCGGCGAGTTGCTCTACTCTGAAGGCGTGACGATTCTGGAGAATGTTTCGCTGGCGCAGTACACCACGCTGGGCGTGGGCGGCCCGGCGCGCTGGTTTGTGGAGACGGGCGACGAGGAGGAGATACTGTCGGCGGTGCGCTTTGCGCGGGCGCGAGGCGTCCCGTGCTTCATCCTGGGCGGGGGCAGCAACCTGCTGGTGAGCGACCAAGGGTTCAACGGCGTGGTAGTGCGCGTGGCGGGCGGCGCGCTGGATTGGGCGCAGGCGGGCGACGGGACGGCCAGCATTACAGCAGGCGCGGGGGCCGAGTGGGACGCGGTGGTGCGGCTTGCTGTGGAGAAGAACGGCGCGGGCGTGGAGTGCCTGGCGGGGATTCCCGGCAGCGTGGGAGGAACTCCTGTGCAGAACGTCGGGGCCTACGGGCAGGAGGTCTCACACAGCATCGTTCGCGTGCGCGCGCTGGACCTGGCGGCGGCGAAGGCGGTCGATCTGGTGGCTGCGGAGTGCGGCTTTGGCTACCGGCGCAGCCTCTTCAATACAACCGAGCGACGGCGTTACGCGATTACGCGCGTGGAGTACAAGCTTGCGATTGGGGCCAAGCCGTTGCTGGAGTACCGCGACGTGAAGAATTATTTTGCGGAGCACGGAGTTGCGCAGCCAACGCTGGCCCAGACGGCCGACGCTGTGCGGGAGATTCGCGCGCGCAAGGGGATGCTGCTGGTGGCAGACGACGCGGACTCGCGCAGCGCGGGATCGTTCTTCAAGAACCCGGTGGTGCGTGTGGAAGAGGTGCGGCGGCTGGCTGCGATTGCGGGCTGCCGCGTTGCGGATGTGCCGCAGTTTCCGGCTGGCTGGGGATTCGAGCCGGAGGATTGCGTGGTGAAGCTGTCGGCGGCGTGGCTGATCGAGCTGGCGGGATTTCAGAAGGGATTTGCCATGGGTCGCGCGGGGCTGTCGACGAAGCATGTGCTGGCGATTGTGAACCGCGGAGGAGCGACGGCGGCGGAGATCGTAGCGCTGCGGGACGCGGTGATCGAAGGGGTGTGGGCGCGGACGGCGGTGCGGCTGGAGCAGGAGCCGGTACTGCTGGGATTTGCGGCGGCGGGTTGATTCGGCTGGAACAGATGGGCGCTGTGGACAGAGCGTGGGGTAGGGAAGAGCGCGGCGGTTCGTTGGGAAGATTCCACCTCATGCGATAGGCTAAAGGCAAGACAATGAGCGCGACCCATCAACTACGATGCACAACCTGCGGCGCAAGGATTGCAGGAGACGCTGTTCGCAGCGATTTTCGCTGCCCGGATTGCAATGGGCTGTATGAGGTGATCTACCCGTGGAGCCAGGGATGGAGCGCGGAGAAGACGGCTAGCGCTGAGGTGCGGCTGCCGAATCCGGGCGGGATGCGCCATCTATGGCAGGAGCGCAGGACATCGACGATGCCGGTGGACCAGAGCGGGGTGTGGCGATTCCGCGAGCTGCTGCCGATTGTGCGCGACGTGGAGCGCGTGGTGACGCTGCGCGAGGGGAATACTCCGCTGTACGAGATGCCTCGCTCGGCGGAGCTGGCGGGCGTGGACTGGCTGCTGGCCAAGCACCAGGGAATGAATCCGACGGGCTCGTTCAAGGACACGGGAATGACGGCGGCGCTATCGGTTGCCATGGAGCGCGGCTTCCAGTGGGTGGCCTGCGCGTCGACCGGAAACACTTCGGCGGCGATGGCGGCCTATGCGGCGCGCGCCGGGCTGCGATGCATTGTGTTTATTCCCGAGGGCAAGATTGCGTGGGGCAAGCTCTCGCAGTCGATGGACTATGGCGCGCTGACGGTGCAGTTGAAGACCGACTTCGACGGATGCCTGAAGCTGCTGACCAAACTGGTGCAGCAGTTCCCGATCTATCTGCTGAACTCGGTGAACCCGTACCGGCTGGAGGGGCAGAAGACCCCGGCGATGGAGATTGCGGAGCAGATGGAGTGGCAGGTCCCGGAGCACCTGGTCGTGCCGGGCGGGAACCTGGGCAACTCGTCGGCGCTGGGCAAGGGATTTCTGGAGATGAAGCACCTGGGGCTGGTCCAGCGCGTGCCCAAGATCCACGTGATCCAGGCCCAGGGCGCGAACCCGCTCTACCGCTGGTTCGGCGACGAGAACCGCGAGATGAAGCCGGTGAAGGCGGAGACGCGCGCGACGGCGATCCGGATCGGCAACCCCGCAAGCTGGAGGAAGGCCTCGCGCGCGATCGAAGAGACCGGCGGATGGTGCGAGCAGGTGAGCGAGCAGGAGATTGCGCTGGCCAAGGCGGAGATTGGGGCCGAGGGCGTAGGCTGCGAGCCCGCGTCGGCGGTGACGCTGGCCGGGCTGAAGAAGCTGGTGGCCGCGGGCCGCGTGACGCGCGAGGAGCGCGTGGTCCTGGTGCTGACCGGGCACACGCTGAAGGACCCGCAGTACACCATCGACTACCACAAGGGCGAGCTGCTGACGGCGGCGGAGATGGCGGGTGCGACCGAGGCCGAGCGGGTGAGTCACGCGGCGCTGCGCAAGCCTCCGCTGGTGCTGGAGGCGGACGAGTCGGTGGTGCTGCGCGCGCTCGAAGAGCGCATGGCGAAGGCTGATGCGGCGGGGACACAAGCGACGCCCGGAAGTTCAAAATGAGCGAGAGTGAGGGGCGGGACTTGGGTCGGATTTTGAGTGACAACGAGGGCGCATTGGCTGGCGGAATCCGGCTGCGTCTGCCCGCCACCAGCGCGAACCTGGGGCCGGGATTCGATGCGGTGGGAGTGGCGTTGGCGATTGCGTTGACGATCGAGGCGAAGGCGTTGCGGGCGCCGGGGGGGACTGAAGAACGCACGGAGCTGACGATTGCGGCCACCGGGCGCGACGCGGAATGCTGCGCGCGCACCCGGGACAACATGATCTTCGAGACCTATCGCGAGGTGCTCGCGGGCGCGGGCCGCGCTCTGGTTCCGCTCGATCTGCGCATCCACAACGAGATTCCACTGGGCATGGGTTGCGGGTCGAGCGCGGCGGCGCGGCTGGGCGGAGTGATGCTGGCCAACCACTTCGGCGGGCTGGGCTGGGACCAGCGCGCCTGTATCGAGGAGGCAACGCGGCGCGAGGGCCATCCCGACAATGTGGCGGCGTGCGCGCTGGGGTATATCACAGTGTCGGTGGTTAGCGGGGATTCTGATCGCTCGGTGCATTCGGCCACCTGCGGCCAGCAGTTGGCGTGGAAGCTGCTGCTGGCGTTTCCGCCGGTCAGTCTGGCGACCGAGAAGGCGCGGGCGATGCTGCCCGCCGAGTACACCCGGAGCGATGCCGTGGCCAACGTTCAGCGGGCCGCGCTGATGGTTGCCGCGTTCGCGCTGGGACGGGGTGATCTGCTACGGGTGGCGATGCAGGACCGGATGCACCAGCCGTTCCGCATGGAGGCCTGTCCGCTGCTGGAACGGCTGCTACCAATGGCGGGCGATGCGGGCGTGCTGGGCGTTGCGCTGAGCGGCGCCGGGCCAGGAGTGCTGCTAGTGGTCGAGGCGGACGCCGCGACCGCGGAGATTGCCGAGCGGATTCGCCAGGCGGCCGGAGACGCGGAGCTGGAGATTGTTGAGACAAATATCGGCGCGGGCGCGAGCGTGGAGTTGCTCTAAGTGGAGGATGACGGCTTCTCAATGCCTCTGAGCGATTTGAACCTTGCACAGCACTCGCGCATCTATTATGAAGAGAGATTGAATCGCGCATTTATGATGAAGTTGGATTGAATCTCAAGTTTGAGGGAAGACGCCACCTCGCCCGTTGGGCGGAGTGGCGGGAGGAGTAAGTGATGGCTGGACAGTTTGTGACGGCGGTAAGCGACGCGGAGTTTGAGAAGGAAGTGCTGCAATCGGAGCAGCCCGTGCTGGTGGACTTCTGGGCCACATGGTGCGGGCCGTGCCGCGCGCTGGCGCCCATCGTCGACGAGGTTGCATCGTTCTACAACGGCAAGCTGAAGGTGATGAAGATGGATGTGGACGCCAACACAGCCACGCCCATGCGTTATGGCATTCGCGGCATTCCCACGCTGCTGCTCTTCAAGGGGGGCAAGGTCGCCGAGCAACTTGTGGGCTTTGTGCCCAAGGACATGATCGACAAGTCGATTGTGAAATTGCTGGCGTAATTTTCGTTCGCGCCTGTGCTGGCGTTTTTGTTTGCGGTTTCGTCTGCGATTCCGTCTATGCATTGATCGCGTTTCAATCCATGGAGAACTGCCCGGTGGCCGGTAGCGCTGCCGGGCAATTTTTTGCCTGCGCGGAGATGCTTTCGCCGCGAAATGCTAGACTCAGCACGGAATGCTGGAATGGATGATCTTTCGCGCGGTGCTGGTGGCCTTCTTCATTTTGGCCAACAGCTTCTTTGTGGCCGCGGAGTTCGCGCTGATCAGCGTGCGCCAGACGCGCATGGAGCAGTTGCTCGCCCTGGGCCGACACGGAGCGCGCACCGCGTTGCATCTGAAGCGCAACCTGGACGATTTTCTGCCCGCGGTGCAGTTCGGCGTCACCCTGGCCGCGCTCGCGCTGGGCTGGATTGGCGAGCCAGCCGTGGCCGGAATGCTGCTGGCCGCCGCCGGGCGCTGGCTCGCCGTGATGCCGCCGCACGCGCTGCTCTACGCGCACACGGCTGCCATTGCGATTGCGTTTGCAGCAATCACCTACTTCGAGCTGCTGCTGGGCGAGCTGGTGCCGAAGTCGCTGGCGCTGCAACGTGCCGAGCGCATCGCGCTGGCCGTGGCCGGGCCGATGGACGTCTTCATCCGCATGACGCGGCCGGCGGTGCGGCTGATGAACCGCTCGGCGGCGCTGGTGCTGCGGCTGTTCCGCGCGCCGCTGCACGGCGAGGGGCAGGTGCATTCGCCCGAGGAGCTGAAGATGATCGCCACGGCCACGCGGCGCATGGGCCTGCTTCCCGTGTTTCAGGAGGAGATCATCCATCGCGCCATCGAGCTGAACCACGTGACGGTGCGCGAGATCATGACTCCGCGGGGCAAGATATTCTCGCTCGCCGCCGACATGACCATCGAGCGGGCCAGTGCGCGCATTGTGGAGGAGCAGCACTCGAGGGTCCCGGTGTATGAGGGGGCGAGCGGCGCGACGGCTGGAGGGATGGCCGACCCCGACCGCATCGTCGGCGTGGTCTACTCCAAGGACATCTCGCGGCTGATGCACTTTCGCGCGGTTGCGCTGGGCCTCGGCGGCGCGGTGGACGCAGGGTTGACGCTGCGCCAGGTGATGCGCGACGTGTTTGTGGTGCCGGAGACCAAGCTGGCCGTCGAGCTGCTACAGGAGTTTCAGGAACGCCGCCGCCAGATCGCGGTGGTGGTGGATGAGTTCGGCTCGACCGTGGGCATTGTTACGGCGGAGGACGTGCTGGAGCAGGTGGTTGGCGAGCTGGAAGACGAGTTCGACATAGCCGCCCGAACGGCCGGTTTCAACGCGGAGGGGGTGATGTTGCTGGACGGCAGCACCACGCTGCGCGACCTGGACACGCAACTGCACTGGACGTTTCCGCGCGAGGCTGGAGTGGAGACGCTGGCGGGATTTCTGCTGGCACAGCTCGGCCATCTGCCGGATGCAGGCGAGAGCGTGGAGTACGCAGGCCGCCGCTTCGTCGTCGCCGAGATGGCCGGCCGGCGCATTGCGCGCGTGCGCGTGGAGACGATCGCGTCTGAACCCTCAACCAACAACCAGCAAGCAACAACTAGCAACCTTCCTTGACCATTCTCCCCAAACCCGTTCGCCGCATTCTGGTTACGCTGCCCGTGCTGTGGGTGGTGGTTTCGGTGGTCTTTCTGCTGATCCATCTCGTTCCGGGCGATCCCATCGTGCAGATGCTGGGCGAGGGCGCGACCGCGTCCGACGTCTCTGTCCTGCGCCGTGCGTACGGGCTGGATGCGCCGCTGGGCACGCAGTATCTGCGCTACTGGCGCGGCGTGCTGCACGCCAACCTGGGCGAGTCGCTGCGCCTGCACGACTCGGTGACGCACCTCGTCCTGCAGCGCTATCCCTACACGCTGGCGCTGACGCTGGCCGCGCTGCTGATCGGGATTGCGGTCTCGCTCCCGGCGGGCGTCGTCTCCGCGCTTCATCGCGGACGCTGGCCAGACCGCCTGCTCGGCGTGGTGAGCCTGGGCGGGCTCTCGTTTCCCAATTTCGCGCTGGGGCCGATTTTAATTTTGATTTTTTCGATTGAACTTGGATGGCTTCCGGTCTCGGGCGCGGGGACGGGGCGAATCTTCGGGCCGCGCTTCTGGCTCTATCTCATCCTTCCCGCGATCACGCTGGGCAGCGGGCTGGCCGGAGTGCTGACCCGCATGGTGCGCACGGCAATGCTGGAAGAGTTGGGGCAGGACTACATCCGCACCGCGCGCGCCAAGGGCCTGAGCGAGCGGACTGTGGTATACAGGCACGCGCTGGGCAATGCGCTGATCCCGGTGCTGACGGTGTTGGGCTTGCAGTTCGGCAGCCTGCTGGCCGGCGCTATCGTCACCGAGACGGTCTTCAGTTGGCCGGGGATCGGGCGGCTGACGCTTTCGGCCATCTCCAACCGTGACTATGCTCTGGTGCAGGGATGCATTCTGGCCGTCGGGATGACGTATGTCGCGGTCAACCTGCTGACCGACGTGGCGTACACACTCGCCAACCCGCGCATGAGGTCGTGAAACATTTGCCGGAATACGGTTCAGCAACGGGAGCTATTACGTGAAGGATTGGCGCTTCGCTTTGTTGTTCGCGATCTTCTTATCCTGCGCTACTCTCTGCGCGCAGACCGTACCAACTGCGCCCGCGCAGCGAACCTTTCACGATCCGGCGTACAAGATTAGCTTCGACTATCCGGCGGATTGGAACTTCGCGCGGCGCGACCACGAGATCAGCACATTCCGCCTGGACGCGCGGTCGGCAGTGCGGACGACGCTGATGCGCGCGGTGGCAGAAATGCCGGAGAACCCGTTTCCGGATTCGACCTTCAGCGGCGCGTACCTCTACTTCAGCGTGACGCCGCACATGAACGATGCGGCGTGCGCGAGGCAGGCGGCACCGGCGGTGCAGGGAAGGCGCGGCGCGGTGAGCGAGATCGCGGGGATCGGCTTCGCCCACGACCACGATGAGCAGAGGGCGATCTGCACCGTGCAGCGCGACGAGGTGTACACCACGCTGCGGCGCGGCGCGTGCTACCGCTTCGACCTGACCATCAATACATTCTGCGGCGAGGCCTCCGGCGTCCGGGAGATCACGCCGCAGGAACTCGACGCGGTGCGCGGCCGCCTCGAAGCCATTCTCGCCACTGTTCAGTTCGACTCGAAGTAGACTGCGTGGCCAATTGCCTACTGGTGAAGCGAATAGACCACGCAGGGCACCGCAGTTCAGAGGCCCGCCTTCAGGGATAGAGCAGGATGGCGATGTTGTAGGAGGTGAAGGGCGCCGTCAAGCTGCCAGTGCAGGCACCGACGGCGGCCTGGCGGTAGCGGCCCGAGGCGAGCTGGGTTTTGAGCTGGTCGGGCAGTTGGGTGAGGCTGCTGGAGGTGAAGCGCATGACGAACGTGGGCTTGCTCGCGCTCGCGTAGCCGCTGGCCATGGAGCAGGTATGGCGCGCGGCGGAGGTGGCGTCGGCAGTGTTTGCCAGCGCGATCTTGCCCAGTTGCGCGATGAGGGCACGGATGGCGAACTCCTGCTCTTCGATGCTGGCGGACGGCACGGTTTTGGCGAAGTCCTCCACGGCGTAGAGCTCGCCGTTGCGCGCGATGACGCGGATGCCGGCGGCGTCGATGGCGTGGTCGAGCAGGTTGGCGCGGTGGCCTTCGGAGTTCATCCACATCTCGTGAATCTGGACGGCGCTGGGTGCCTCGGCGACGTTCTCGCTGATGAGGCTGAAGGCCACGCCCGTGCCGGCGGCGCGACGGGCGAGCGCGGGCTCGCCGGGGAACTGGTGGGAGATGGAAGCGTGCGCGGCCATCGCCTGGGCGTGCTGGGCCGCGGCGCGGGCGAGCTGTGGATCGCGATGCAGCAGAGGCAGGTTGCGCGCGGCGCGCTCCTGGTTGGCCGCGGAGAGCAGGTACTGCTCGGCGACGGTGGGGGTATCCGCGGCGCCGGCGGAATGCTGCGCGACGGCGCACGGCAGCAGCGCCACGGCGGCGGCCAGAGCAAGCAGAAGATGCGTCGATGCGTAGAGCGGCCTCATGCAGGGAAGAACCCTCCCACTTAGATGCAACCCCAAGCGCGGCGAATGGATGCGTTGACGGCGGCGCGCTCAGGCGCCGCGCAACTCCGGCAGGCGATCGCGGTAGCGCCACATCAGCGCGATCAGTTTGCGAGCGCCCCAGTAGCGGGGGATGAAGCGCTTTGGATCGGAGAGGCAGCGAAAGAGCCAGCAAAGATAGAGGCGATCCACCCACACCGGAATCTTCACCTGGTCGCCGCTGAGAAAGGCGATGGCCGCGCCGATGCAATGGATGGCGGGCCGGTAGGCGAGATGCTGCTTGAGATAAAGGCCGAGGCGCTCCTGGGTCCCGCCGCCGAGGGTGGTGAGGACGTGCTGTGGGCGCAGGCGGTCCAGCAGCGCGAGCAAGTCAGCGTCGGCGATCTCCGCGCCGTACATGGGGGCCAGGTAGACATGCTGCGGGGCGACCCGGATTCCGTTCTCCGCCAGCCATTTGAGGTTGGTCGCCGCGCTCTTCGGGCTGGCCATGATCCAGAACGTGTTGCCGGGGTGGCGCACATCGGGCTGCAAAAGCAGTTCGCGCAGGTATTCCAGGCCGGAGAGCCGCTTGAGCGAATCGCGCTCGATGAGGTTCCAGACCATCACCATCAGCGCGCTGTCCGCGATCACGATGTCCGCGCCAAGCAGCGCATCGCGGTAGCCGGCGTCGCGGTCCAAGTCCTTGAGCGCGGGAGCGGCCGGCGACACCAGCAGGCCTCCACCGCGAATGGCCGCAACCGCATCGCTCGCCGGTCCGCCGAAAAAACTGACGCCGAGGATCGTTCGACGGATGCTGCCGGTGCCTTGCTCGGAGTTGCCCATGCGGGACTGCCTGCTCGTTTCTGTGGAGTCGAGGACTACCTTGCGGGGCCGGCGAGCATCTCGCTCTCGATCCAGTTGTAGGTCTTCTCCATGCCAACCCGCAACCGGATGGACGGCGCCCATCCGAGCTTCGCCATGATCAGCGTGTTGTCGCTGTTGCGTCCGTTGACGCCCTTCGGCGCGCTCAGGTCGTAGCTGCGCTTGAGCTTGATGCCGGCGATGTCCTCGACCATGTCCACCAGTTGATTGACGGTGACGAGCTCGCTCGATCCCAGGTTGAGCGGCTCGTGGATGTCGCTCTCGATGAGCATCCGAATGCCCTTGAGGCAGTCGTCGATGTACATGAAGCTGCGCGTCTGGCTGCCGTCGCCCCAGATCTCGATCTCATGTTTGCCGCTGTGCTTGGCATCGAGCACCTTGCGGCAGATCGCCGCCGGGGCCTTCTCGCGGCCGCCGTCCCATGTGCCGAAGGGGCCATAGACGTTGTGGAAGCGCGCGATGCGGCACTGTAGGCCGAAGTCCTCCTCGAAGTGGCGGCACATGCGTTCGCTGAAGAGCTTCTCCCAGCCATAGCCGTCCTCGGGCATGGCCGGGTAGGCGTCCGCTTCCTTCAACGCGGCTGCGTCGGGGCGGTTCTGCTTGTCGCCGTTGTAGACGCAGGCGGAGGATGAGTAGAAGAAGCGCTCGACGCCCTTGTCGCGCGCGGCCATCAGCATGTGGGTGTTGATCAGCACGCTCAACATGCACAGCGCCTTGTGGTTCTCGATAAAACCGATGCCACCCATGTCGGCGGCCAGTTGATAGATGCTGGTCGCGCCCGTGGCCGCGGTCAGGCAGTTCTGCCTGTCCTGCAGGTCCAGCACAAGATTTTCCACCCCGTTGGTCACCTGGTGCCACTCCGCCAGCGGCTTGATGTCCACTCCGCGAATCACATCCACGCCCTGCGCGATCAGGTTCTTGACCAGATGTCCGCCGATAAACCCGCCTGCGCCGCAAACAATCGCACGTTCCCTTTTTAGGCTCATCCCCGCTCCTGTGATTCCATCCATCCATTCAGATGCATCGGCTGGCATCCTGGAAACAATACCCGCCATCCGCCTCTGGAACTTTGTGAAATGATTGTAAGGCAGATGAACAACGCTCCACCAATTCGGCAACGGTCGCGCCTGTGGCGGAACATTCGGCAGCAGCCGCTGGCGGCAGTGGGCATCCTGCTGCTGGCGGGCTTTGTGGCGTGCGCGGTCTTCGCGCCGTGGCTTGCGCCGAAGGACCCGGCGCAGCTCGACCTGGGCGGCCGCCTGCTGGCGCCGGGACACGGCCACTGGTTCGGCACCGACGAGCTGGGCCGCGACATCCTCTCGCGCACGCTCTATGGCGCGCGGATCTCCCTGATGGTGGCGGTCTCGGTGGTCTCGCTGTCGCTCTCGGTGGGGCTGATCGCGGGCGCGCTGTCCGGCTTCTATGGTGGATGGACCGACACCGTGATCAACGTATATGTGACCAATGCGTTCATGGCGCTGCCCGGCATTCTGCTTGCCATAGCGTTTGTGGCGTTCCTCGGGCCGGGGTTGTTCAACCTGGTTCTGGCGCTCTCCATCTCCGGCTGGGTGGGCTACGCGCGGCTGGTGCGGGCGCAGGTGATGGCGGTCAAGGAGCGCGAGTTTGTGGAGGCGGCGCGCGCGCTGGGGGCATCGGACCTGCGCGTGCTCGTCCGCCACATCCTGCCCAACATCGTGCAGCCGCTGATTGTGCAGGCGGCCATTGGGATGGCGGGCGCGGTGCTGGCCGAGGCCACGCTCAGCTTCCTCGGCCTGGGCGTTCCGCCGCCCACCTCAAGCTGGGGAGTCATGCTCAACGACGCGCGCTCCCACCTCTTCGATTCGCCGCACCTGGTTGTGTTTCCGGCCATCGCGGTGATGCTGGCCGTGCTCTCCTTCAACTTCATCGGCGATGCGCTGCGCGACTTCCTCGACCCGCGCACGCGGCTGACGGCGGGCCAGTGACGAAGCGCGCGAAGAAGGAACTGACCATCGGAGTGATCTCCGACACCCACGGCCTGCTGCGACCGGAGGCGATCCATGCGCTGATCGGCGTGGACCACATCCTGCACGCGGGAGACGTGGGCGACCCGCTCATCCTGGACAAGCTGCGCTGGATCGCTCCGCTGACGGCGGTGCGCGGCAACGTGGACGTCACGGGCGTCTGCCGGCGTCTGCCCGCCAGCGTTGTGGTGGAGCTGGGCGGGCGGTACTTCTACCTGGTGCATTCCGTCGACGACCTCGACCTGAACCCGGTGGCCGCCGGCATCGCGGTAGTGGTCAGCGGCCACACCCACCGCGCGGAGAAGCACGTACGGAATGGCGTGCTCTACCTGAATCCCGGGAGCGCCGGGCCGCGACGCTTCGATCTTCCGGTGACCCTGGCCAAGGTGAGCGTGGCGGATGGAGTGGTGCGCGCGCGCATCGTCAAGCTCTGCGCCGGCGAGCAAGAGTAGGGATCGAGAGGCTGCGGGGACAATCTGTTGTTGCCGATTGTTTTGAAGGGGCGCGGCTTTAGCCGCGCCGGCACAGCCAATCGATCATGGGGACTATAGTCCCTGAGGGAAAGATTGATTGACTAACCGATCCACTATGCAATGATCTGAAACTTTGACCCTGGCAGGTGGGTTTGTTATAACTAAGAGGTTGCGCGGCGAAGCGGCAGGACGCGGCGCGGACTGTTCCTGAGTAGCTCAATGGCAGAGCATTCGGCTGTTAACCGAAGGGTTGTAGGTTCGAGTCCTACCTCAGGAGCCATAAAATCAACAACTTACAAGGACCTCCTTTCCCGGCTTCGCCGAACTTCGCCGAATTGCTGAAATACCTTTCACGTTTCGCCCCTCGACACCCATGCTCTGAATCGGCGCCTTCCATCCCTTGAGGACCCCAGCCGTGCGCGAGTTTACGGCCTGTAGCACATTCTGATCAATTGTCTGGACATAGATATCGCCCGTGGTCTTGATGCTGGCATGCCGCAACATGCTCTGAGTGTCCTTCAGTGAGCCATAATTCTGCATATCGGTACCCAATGTTCGCCTCATTACCTGAAAGGTAATCAGGCGGTTGGGGATGCCTAACTTGCGAGCGATTGGACGAATTCTCCCGGCCAGGAAATTCTTGCCCCAACGAGGTACAGCCTGCCCTTTTCGTTTTCCACGCCCGAAGGTGGGGAACATGAGGGCGTCAGGTGACGAGTCGGCGCATTGCCGTCGCCAGTTCTCGAGGACTGGACGAACCAACTGCGGAACGGGGATAGCTGCTTTGTGAGTTTTCGGCAAGCGTGCGTGACGCCATCTGAGTCGCGCTGCTAAGTTCAATCAGCCGCCGAGGTCGGCTGAAATTGAACCGCAAAAGCACATTG
>Ga0224534_1001254_pt1 | contig 13672 bp, 11 predicted proteins | sample 714E12024metaG_FD_172012 | JGI IMG/M metagenome (GOLD analysis project Ga0224534, IMG submission 172012) | Peat soil microbial communities from Stordalen Mire, Sweden - 717 E1 20-24 | ecosystem: Environmental > Terrestrial > Soil > Wetlands > Peat | place: Sweden: Norrbotten County, Stordalen... | reverse complement strand
TAGGAACTTGTTGAAAAAGGCGCGGGTTGTCGCGACGAATATGTGGGCTCATTCGTCTAACAGACATGCGCGGAGACGAACGGATTCAGGATGGGATGTTCAGCTATGTGTCGTTGGAGCAGCGGGTTCCTGCGGATCATCCGCTGCGCGGAATTCGCAAGCTGACGGACGCCGTGCTGGGTTCTTTGAGCCCGGAGTTCGACAAGTTGTACAAGGCCTCGGGCCGTCCTTCGATCGCGCCTGAGTACATTCTGCGGGCCTTGTTGTTGCAGGTGTTCTTCTCTATCCGCTCGGAGCGGCTGCTGGTCGAGCAGATCGACTACAACCTTCTGTATCGCTGGTTCGTGGGCCTCGGGATGGACGATGCGATGTGGAACCACGCGGTGTTTTCCAAGAACCGCGACCGGCTGCTGACCAGCGATGTGGCACAGCGATTTTTCGCGGAAGTGAACCTGAGGGCGAAGAAGTTCATGTCAGACGAGCACTTCACGGTGGACGGCACGCTGATTCAGGCTTGGGCGTCGCAGAAGAGTTTTCGCGCAAAAGACGGCTCCGACGACGGCGATGGCACGGACTTTCGCGGCCAGAAGCGCTCCAACAAGACGCATGAATCAACCACCGACCCGGACGCGCGGTTGTACAAGAAGAGCTATGGCAAGGAGTCGAAGCTGAGTTACCTGGGCCACGCGCTTGTAGAGAACCGCAACGGTCTGATTGCGGCTGCGATGGCAACGCACGCCGACGGATATGCCGAACGCGATGCCGCCCTGTTGATGCTCAAGGAGAAGCAGGAAGGCCGCTCGCGCCGCATCACAGTAGGAGCGGACAAGGCTTACGACAGCAAGGATTTCGTCAGCACGGCGCGTGAGTTGAATGTTACTCCGCATGTTACAAAGAACGAAAAAGGGCGGCGCAGCAATCTGGATCGCAGGACGACCAGGCACTTCGGCTATGCCATCAGCCTGAGCCGCCGCTGGCTGGTGGAAAAGGGCTTCGGCTGGCTGAAGCAGACCGGCCCATTGCGTCAAGTAAAGTTGCGAGGGCTGGAGAAAGTGGACTGGCTGTTCGTCTTCAGTTGTGCCGCGCACAACCTGGTTCGTCTGCCTCGGCTCATCGCTCAACAACCACCGGCAAGGCTCAGGGAGCAGTGTGCCTGAAATCCGGGTCAGGGCTCTGGCAGAGCCCCCGCAGACCCTGCAAAGCCCCATAAATACAGACGAATCGCCCGATTCAAACCAATTTCAGCCCACGGAAAGATCAAATCCCCAACAAGCAAACCTACTTGGGGGAAATTTCAACAAGTTCCTAAAGCGGGGACAATTCTCGATCCTGCGATCTACCCGAGGTTGCGATCTTTTCAGGGTTGACTGGCCGCCAGGAAGCCAGGGAGTTGCGGAAGCCGGAGAGCCGCGGAAACTGAAGAATTTCTGGAATAGATTTTCCCTGGTTTCGTGTCCCGCAGATACCGCCGTCAGGAATAATGCCTGTTTTCTGTCTTTTCCGCCTGTTTTCGACTCCAGCGCAAAATGCGCACTCCCCGTGGCGGACAAGCAATAAAGCACAAACACACCCCACGATAGAAGATTCCTGCGGCGATGACAGCGTCACAGAAGATTTGATCGCCCATGCGGCCACCTCTTTCTGCTCCCCGTCCCTGACTTTCCGCTTTTCGTTCCAGATGCTCTGGACTCTCAGCGCCATCTGCCAGAGTTGGATGCAACTCTGGCAGATGGCGCTCAATTCTTCCCGACAGCAAATGCAAGTCCCCACAACCAGGCGCCGCAGACCAACCAGGCGCCGAAGACCGCAGGCCACGGTGGCAACGGGCATGGGCGACTGCCACAAATCGTCCCTCAACTGCGTGCCAGCAGCGTCAACGGCCTTGAAGGGAAGGCATGAATCTTTCGCAGCCCGCCGCGTCCGGCTAAGAGCCGCCCCACGCGCTCGAACGCGCACAAACGGATTCAGCCGGCTGCGAGCGGATTCAGCCGGCCTCAATCGGGCTCAGAGGCTACTCGGCCGCCTTCTCCGCGGCGAGCCGGGCCTTGTTCTCTTCAAACTGCTTGGCGGAGCGCGCCACATGGTCGCGAGCATAGGCCGCGTCATGCCAGCCCTTGACCTCGACCCGCTTGCCCTCCAAATCCTTGTAGATGGAGAAAAAGTGGGTGATCTCCTTCAGCATGTGCGGATAGATGTCGGTGTAATTCCAAATGTTGTCAAAGCGCGGGTTGTTTTTGCCCACCGCCAGCACCTTTTCGTCCAGTACGCCCTGGTCCAGCATCTCCAAGAGGCCGATGGGACGCACCTCCTGCACGCAACCGGGAAAACTGGGGCTGGGCACCAGCACCAGCACATCCAGCGGATCGCCGTCATCGCTCAGCGTCGAGGGAATGAAGCCGTAATCCCCTGGGTAGTGGACCGGCGAGTGCAGGTTGCGGTCCAGCTTGAATACGTGCAACTGCTTGTCGTACTCAAACTTCTGGTGCCCGTCCAGTGGAATTTCAATGACCGCTCGAAAGATCTCGGGGGCGCGATCGCCAATCGGCAACTCCAGATAATTGACCATCTCTTTTGGTTCTCCTTCAATGGGGGAAGTTCTAACCGTGGACACGTAAACGGCGCGGAAACCGTGACCGAAGCCTGACCGGTCACCCGCCGTCCACCGGAACTAATATAATCGTTGATGATGAAGGCACATGTCTATGTCACGCCGAAGACCTCGGTCCTGGATCCGCAGGGCCAGACCATTCAGAACGCCCTGCGCAAGATCGGATTTGCGGATGTAACCTCCGTGCGCCAGGGCAAGTACTTCCAGCTTTCGCTGGCCGATGGGCTAAACGCGGCTGCCGCCAGCGTTCAGATCGAGCGCATCGCCCGCGAGGTGCTGACCAACCCGGTGATCGAAGAGTACACGTACCGCATGGAGGAATAAAGCCCGGCCGTGGCGAGGCTCACGGGTTCCAGAATCTGGATGTGGGGCGCCCAGCGAGGCTCCCTGGTCTCAGGATCGGAAACCTGGGGGCACCCAGCCATCCCGGCCGCACTCGCCGCGCATGATCCGGCCCACTTGGCGCAACAGATCGCCGCCGCCGTCGCTTAGAATCATTGCATGTGCGGAATCGTCGGTTATGTCGGTCCTAAAAAGGTAGTTCCTGTCATTATTGAAGGGCTGCGGCGGCTGGAATACCGTGGCTACGACTCGGCGGGCATCGCCGTGGGCAGCCCATCCTGCTCGATACTCGAGGTGCGCCGCGCTCCGGGCAAGCTGAAAAACCTGGAAGAAGTTCTGCGCGAGCATCCGCTCGATGGCACCTACGGCATTGGCCACACCCGCTGGGCCACGCATGGGCGGCCCACGGAGGAGAACGCCCACCCGCATCGCGATTGCACGGGCCGCATCGTCGTGGTGCACAACGGAATTGTCGAAAATTATCTCGAGCTGAAGCGCGAACTCATCGCGCAGGGCCACAAATTCGTCACCGAGACTGACACCGAGGTCATCGCCCACCTGATCGAAGAGGTGCAGAAAGAGGCCGAGGCCGCTGGTCAGCCGATTGCGCTGGAAGTGGCCGTCCGCCGCGCCGTCAAGCGGCTCACCGGAGCCTTTGCGCTGGGAGTTCTGTCGGCCCTGGAGCCGGACAAGATCGTCGTCGCCCGCTTTGGCCCGCCGGTGATCATCGGCGTGGGCGAGGGCGAGTACTTTGTCGCCTCCGACGTGCCCGGCATTCTGAACCACACGCGCAACATTTATTTTCTGGCCGACGGCGACATGGCCATCCTCACCCTGGCCGGCGTCAAGCTGACCGATTTTGACGGCAACCCTATCGAGCGCAACCTCACACACATCCAGTGGGATCCCATCCAGGCCGAAAAGGGCGGCTACAAGCACTTCATGCTCAAGGAGATCTGGGAGCAGCCCAGGGCCATTCGCGACACCACGATGGGCCGCGTCTCGCTGGACTCCGGCCAGATTTTTTTGGGCGAGATGAAGATCGCCGACGAGGAGTTGGCCGCCGCCACCTCTCTCAGCATCGCCGCCTGCGGCACCAGTTGGCACGCCGCGCTGACGGGTGACGTGGACTACGCCAGCGAATACCGCTACCGTTCGCCCATCGCCGGCCCCCATATGCTCGGCCTGCTCATCACCCAGTCGGGCGAGACCGCCGACACCTTGGCCGCGCAGCGCGAGATGAAGGCCCTCGGCTCGAAGACCGTGGCCATCTGCAACGTGGTGGACGCCATGGTGGCCCGCGAGGCGCACGGCTCCATCTACACCCACGCCGGCCCGGAGATTGGCGTAGCCTCGACCAAGGCCTTCACCGCGCAACTCACCGCGTTGTTTTTGCTGGCGCTCAAGCTGGGCCAACTACGCGGCCACCTCGACCAGGCCCAATCGGTCGTGCTGATCGAGGAGCTGAGCCGCATCCCGGCCAAAATTGAAGAGGTGTTGCGCTCCCGCACCGCCCAATGCGAGCAACTGGCCAAGGATTTCTCCACCGCCCGCGACTTCCTCTATCTCGGCCGCGGCATTCACTTCCCGATTGCGCTGGAAGGCGCTCTGAAGCTGAAAGAGATCTCCTACATCCACGCCGAGGGCTATCCGGCTGGCGAGATGAAGCACGGCCCCAATGCGCTGATCGATGAGACGCTGCCGGTGGTGGTGCTGGCCACGCGGGACGAATCCGATCCTGCGTCAAAGCTGCGCTACGAGAAGACGCTCTCGAACATTCAAGAGGTCACCGCCCGCTCGGGCCGGGTGATCGCCGTGGCCACCGAGGGCGATACGACCATCGGCGGCCTGGTCGAGCAGGTCATCCACGTTCCCCCGGCCACCGAACTGCTCTCGCCGCTGATTGAGATCGTGCCCTTGCAGTTATTGGCTTACTACATCGCCGTCCGGCGCGGCTGCGACGTTGATCAGCCCAGGAACCTGGCCAAATCGGTGACTGTCGAGTAAGGCTTTCCCTGCGGAACGGCCAAGGAATCGCTTTCTTCAGTCCCGAAGCGCTGGTGGGAGGCTAGAGCGGTTCTCCAATTCACGTACACTGACCAACTCTGTGCAAGGTGGCTTTTTCTTAAGAATATGTCTAAAAACCGGGTTTGGAGCGAAGGGTACGGGCTTTAGCCCGTACATCAATGCCGGGAGTAGATCGGGCTTTAGCCCCTGAGGGAAGCTTTTCGCAGCCATTTGCATTCCCTCAGCGGCTAAAGCCGGCAATTCAACCTTGCCATCAACGGACGGGCTGAAGCCCGTCCCCTTCAAAGCTCACAGTGTTTATACAGTTTTTAAGGAAAAAGCCACTTGAGTGCGCGGTTTCGGCGCACAGCAATTGGAGAACTGCTCTATTCGCCTTCCTCCGGCGGCTTCTCGGTGATCTGGCTTTCTGTAAGCCGTTCAAGCTGGTGGCGCCAGTCGAGCGACTCGACAAAGCTCTTCGATTCGCGCCAGCCGGGTTCGACGATGACGTGCAACTCCAGATAAACCCGCGTCCCGAGCAAGGATTCGATCTGGCGGCGGGCTCGGGTGCCGATTTCCTTCAGCTTGGAGCCGCCTTTGCCGATCAAAATCGCCTTCTGGCCGTCGCGTTCGCAATAAATCGCCGCCGCGATGCGGGTGAGCGGCAATCGGGCCGGGGCCTGGCCTTTTTTACGGGCCGGAGCCGGCGGCTCAGCCTCTTCGAAGCGCTCGATCACCACGGCCGAGGCGTAGGGAACCTCTTCGCCGGTCTCGACCAGAATGCTCTCGCGGATCAGTTCGGCGACCATGAACCTCTGCGGCTGGTCGGTGTACTGGTCCTTGGGGTAGAAGCGCTCGCCCACGGGCAGCGCCTCGACAATCTTGCGGACGAGCAGCTCCATGCCGTCGCGCTTGCGGGCGCTGATGGGGATAACCTCGGCGAAGCCGAAGTGGCGGGTGAGCGTGTCGATCAAGGGCAGTAGCTGGTCCTTGGCCACCAGGTCGATCTTGGTGAGAACCAGGAAGACCGGGCAGTCGAGCTTGCGAATCAGACCGAAGAGAAACTCGTCCTCGCTGGCCCAGTTAGTGCGCTCGTGCCTGGGAGCGTGGGCGGCTGGAACTGCAACCGAGGCTTTGGAATCAGCGGCTTCCCAGGTCCCAGAATCGGGACCTGGGGTGCCCGCAGGCTCTGGGGCACCCGGTTCCGCGTTGGCCGGAAGATGCGGTTCTGCGCTGGCGGGCGCACCCGGTTCCGCGCCTGCCTCGGCGGGTTCCGCGGCGGCAGCTTCCAGTTGCACCCGGCGCGTCGCATCCATCAGCACCAGCACCAGGTCGCGGGTTTCCAGAGCCTCGTACACCTCTTGCAGCATGCGCCGGTCAAGGTGCGATCCGGGCTTGTGGACGCCGGGCGTATCGACAAAGACGATCTGCGCTGCCGGATGCACGCCTTTGCGCGCTGGAACTTCGACCACCCCGGCGATGCGGTTACGGGTGGTCTGCGGCTTGGCCGAGACGATGGCCACCTTTTCGCCGGTGAGAGCGTTCAGCAGAGTGCTTTTGCCGGCGTTGGGCCGGCCGAGAATGGCGACAAATCCAGATTTCAAAGGTGGTAATGCTCCTGACTGAGTTTACGGCATTTTTGGATGAACGGACCGAAAGAGTCCCAGTGAGAGGTTCGTGGTTTCCCACCCTAGACCACCCCAACGACGAAGACCTGTCGTTGGGGACCCCGATGCGACAAGAACAGAAACGTCGCGAGGGTGGGGCACCCAAGAAGTACAGTTTATTCAGGTTTTGCCGGGCTAGCATCCCCCGCCGGCGGGAAGACCCGCAGCCGCTCGACGCGGCGATCGGTCGAGGCGACGACTTCCAGGCGCAGGCCGGCGGGTTCGAGCAGGACCACCTCGCCGGGAAGCGGAATGCGGCCCTCGATCTCGCTGACCAGGCCGCCCAGCGTGGTGGCTTCGTAGGGCTCATCCAGTTCAACCGGCGCGCCTACGAGGTCTTCCAACTGATCGACGGGAAAACCGGCCGGAACCAGCCACGAACCGCCGGGCTCGCGCTGGGGATCCTCGATGAGCGTCTCCACCTCGTGCTCGTCGCGGATGTTGCCCACGATCTGTTCGAGCAGATCCTCGATGGTGACCAGCCCGGAGACGCCGCCGTACTCGTCGATGACGATGCGCATGTGCTGCTTTTCGCGCTGCATCTCGCGCAGCAGCTCGTAGCCGCGCTTGGTCTCGGGAACGAAGACGGCCGGGTGCTGGATGCTGGCGACGGTGCGGGTGCGGGCCTCCTCGTCGCGGATTTGCAGCAGGTCGTGGACAAAGGCAATGCCGGTGACGTTGTCGAGCGAGCCGGAATAAACCGGCACGCGGGAGAAGTTATTCTCGCGCAGCAGGTTGAGGAACTCTTCGAGGGTGATCGTATCGGGCACGGCAAAGACTTCAGGCCGCGGGGTCATCACCTCGCGCACCAGCTTGTCGCCGAACTCGACGGCCGAGCGCACCAGGTCGCGGTCGCTCTCTTCGAGGATTCCCTCCTCTTCGCCGGCCTCGAGCAGCGCCTCTACATCGGCTTCCATCTCCTCCTCGGGGCTGGCCGACTGCTCGGCCAGCGAGGCCACGGAGAAGAAGAAGCGGACAAAAACGGTGATGGGCGTCATCAGCCAGAGCAGCAGGCGGATGGGCCAGAGGAGGCGCGCCGCCCAGCGGCCACTGGTGCGGTTGAAAAGCAGCGAGGGCAGAATCCGATTGCAGAAAACCACCACCAGCACCACGGCGAGAACCGCCTGGGCGATCTCCGCAGAGGTGGGCCGAACCAGCAGCGGAGCGCGGTCAAAGAGCACCGCGCCGAAATCCAAAGCAATCAGGCCCAGGGCAAGCTGCTGCAGAACGGCGGCGCAGAGCTCGGCGTGTTCGCGGCTCAGGCCCAGCCGGGGCTCGACCTGTTCCTCCCATGCGTCCAGGTTTTCCTGCTCCTCGCGCGACAGAATCTTGCCGAACTCGCTGTGGACGAGGCAGATGTAGGAGGCCAGCGTCTCGACCAGGGCCAGAAAGACAATCAGGAGGATGAAGAGCGGGGTCATCGGCCACCTGCGGTGGGGCTAACCTTTTTCGGAGCTTTGAAAGGGCGCGGCTTCAGACGCGCCGCCCGACCGGCAACCAACATTTTGGGCTTTAGCCCCCGATGGATTGTCTTTTCCGCAATTTGCATTCCCTCAGCGGCTAAAGCCGGGCTCTTCTTGGGGCTCTTTACGGCACGGCTAAAGCCGTGCCCTTTCAAAGCTGGGGCCGCTGGGGCCTTTGATGGAGTTTTTGTGGCTGGTTTGCAGGCGGACGGCCTGGGCGCTTCGGCGCGCTCGATGAGCCCCTGCGGCAGGCCCAACCGTTCGCGGAGCCGCCCTTCGCGGCGCGCCATTTGGCCCTCATCGGCCTCGTGGTCGCCGCCGGCCAGGTGGAGCAATCCATGCAGAATCAGCACCTTGATCTCGGTCGAGAGGGAATGCCCCTGCTCGAAGGCCTGGCGGAGCGCGGTGGGCACGGATATAGCCAGATCGCCGGCGATCTCCTCGGCGCCAATGCCCTCGGCGGGAAACGAGAGCACGTCGGTGGCCTTGTTTATGCCCCGGAACTGGCGATTGAGTTGGCGAATGGCGGCGTCGGTGGTCAGCAGCACCGTGACCTGGCCCTTGAGGCGGACGGTTTTTTGGGCGAGCGTAAGAAAGCGGGCCAAGGTGCGGGCGGAGGGAATGCGCTGGTTGCGGGGGGTGGCCGTTGGGCCGGAGGCGACAGGCCGCTTCGCCGAAGTTGCCTTCGGCGCGGGGGCGGGCTCCAAATCTGGGTCGAGAAGGATCATCGTGCTCGGGGCCGCAACCTGCGCTGCCCCGGTTCACTCTCAATTCTACGCGAGTTGCGGTTTTAGAGCGGTTCTCCAGTTAATGTGGAGTTTCAAGAATTGTGTAAGGTGGCTTTTACTTCCACCCCAGCGACGAAGACCTGTCGCCGGGGATCCCGAAAGGAAAAAGCCACTCAGCGGTGGTGGTTTCCCTCTACAGCAACTGGAGAACCGCTCTACTGCGGTTTGGCCGGACGCAGCGGCTGCGCCTGGGGACGCTCTTCGCGCGCCGGAACGCCGACCTCAATCGCCTCGCCGAGGGCCAGCGGCAGCTCCCGCTGCTGCGACTTGACCGACTCGTAGGCCCGCACGATGCGCTGCACCAGAGCGTGGCGGACTACGTCGCAGTCCTCGAAGTGGCAGAAGTGAATGCCTTCGACGCCGTCGAGAATGTTGATCGCGTCCAACAGGCCGGATTTGCGCGGGTTGGGCAGGTCGATTTGTGTGATGTCGCCGGTGATGACCGCCTTCGAGTTGTAGCCCATGCGGGTGAGGAACATCTTCATCTGCTCGATGGTGGTGTTCTGCGCCTCGTCCATGATGATGAAGGCGTCGTTCAGCGTGCGGCCGCGCATGAAGGCCAGCGGGGCCACCTCGATGATGTTCTTTTCTAGCATCTTGTCGACTTTTTCAGGTTCGAGCAGGTCGTAAAGAGCGTCGTAAAGGGGGCGCAGGTAGGGGTCCACCTTGTCTTGGAGTGTGCCGGGCAGAAAGCCCAGCCGCTCGCCGGCCTCGACCGCGGGGCGCACCAGCACAATGCGGCTGACCTTCTTGGCGTTCATCGCGGCCACGGCCATGGCGACGGCCAGGTAGGTTTTGCCGGTGCCGGCCGGGCCGACGCCGAAGACCATGTCGTTCTGCTCGATGGCCTCGACGTACCGGCGCTGATTGATGGAGCGCGGCTGGACGGTTCTCTTCACCCCGGCCGAGCGCTGCTTGCCGCTGTCGGCCAGCGAACGCAGCGTGGTCGCGGAGTCGGTCACCACCAGGCGCAGCATTCCGTTCAACTCGCCGTTATGAGGGTTGACGCCCAGCCGGCGCAGCGCCTCGAAGTCCTGAAAAACCTGCCGGACGCGGGCCACGCCGGTTTCAGGCCCCTCCACATGCACGGCGTCGGAACGAAGATCGATGTGCACATCGAGCGAATCTTCCATCAGCATGAGATTTTCATCGTGAGTCCCGAAGAGGGGCTCGAGGTTGGGCGTGATCTCCAAAGCGATCTTCAAAGTTTTCTAAAGCCTCCACGAGGACGTGCGGTTGCGGTGAAGCGGTGGCGGACGGGGCTGAGAGTTGGCGGGCACGGGGTGGCAATGAAGAATAGGCCGGCAGCCGGCGAGGCAAAAGCAAGCGCGATGCCCCGGACGGACTGCAAGCAAACCGTTGAATGTAAAGGAGAGTGCGAACCAGCGGCGGACGGCGAGGCTGAACCACTGGAGGACGGCAAGGCTGAATGAGCGGGAGACGGCGGGGCGCAAATTCCGTCCGAGCCTGAACTCTGGGCTGAGGAACGAAATCGCGGGTTGGCGTGGGTAACCAAATCCGTTATCTGCGCTTGAGATTAGCGCCGCCGGAGCAGGGAGTCAATGCGGGGAAGAAGGTTTTTGTGTAAAAACAAGGCGAAATGCAAGATTTTTTGATGAAAATGCGTTCTGAGCAAATCTTGGAAATGCTCTCTGGCAGTTTTTCTTTGAGGCGCCGGTTTTTCCCTGGAATGCCTGACGGGACGTAGAACCGGCGGGCGGGACTGGTGGCGCGCTGTCCTTCGTAACCTGCGGCCACTCGTAATCCGTCCAGCTTGCAATCCGTTCAATATTGCAATTTCCCTGCCGTTTCGTTATGATTCAAAAATGTGTCCGGGGGGAACCCTGGGCCGTCACAAACACCACGGTTTCTGAACCCGTTCAAGGGAGCTGGCAGCGGCACGCAAAGCGCGTTAGCCGTGTGCCCGGCACCCGCGGGGTCTCCGCAAAGCGGGGCTGGCAGGGGCGGTGGGAGACGAGGGAAGAATGGCCAGAAAAGTCAGCAAGAATATTGTGAAGGCGCGCGAGGCTGTGTCCAAGCCGTCGTATGCGCTCGCCGAAGCGGTGGATCTGCTCAGGCAGGTGAAGTACGCCAAGTTCGACGAGACCGTTGATTTAACCATGCGCCTGGGTGTGGACACACGCCATGCCGACCAGATGGTGCGCGGGACCGTGGTTCTGCCGCACGGGCTGGGCAAGACCAAGACGGTGGCCGTGATCGCCACCGGCGACCGCCAGAAGGAAGCGACCGAAGCGGGCGCGGACTTTGTGGGCGGCGAAGAGATGGTAGAGAAGATTCAGAAAGAAGGCTGGACCGCCTTCGACGCGCTGATCGCCACTCCGGACATGATGAAGGTGGTGGGCCGCTTGGGCAAGATCCTGGGCCCCAAGGGCCTGATGCCCAACCCCAAGACCGGAACGGTCACCATGGACGTAGCCGCGGCGGTCAAAGAGATCAAGGCCGGCAAGGTGGAGTTTCGCGCCGACAAGACCAGCCTGGTGCACGTGCCGGTGGGCAAGCTGAGCTTCGACGTTCAGAAGCTGATCGACAACGCGACTACGGTGATCGGCGCGGTGGTGCGCAACAAGCCTTCGGCGGCCAAGGGCAAGTACATCAAGAGTGTAACGCTCAGCTCGACGATGGGCCCTGGAGTGCCGCTGGATTCGGCGGTTGCCGACGCGGCTGGCAAGCACTAACGACAGGGATCAGGGGGCAGGGTTCAGGGTTCAGAAAAGCCTGCTCTCTGCATGACCCGGTCTGAGCAGTCAAAACAGGATTCGCAACAAGCGCCCGTTAAGGGTGAGGAGAGGGGCAAGGGGACGAGGAGCGAGGGTTGGCGTGCAATGAAGAACTGACCCCTGATCCCTGACCCCTGATCCCTGCTGGAGCAGGACGATGGCGATTTCAAAGGCGAAAAAGACGGAGAAGGTCCAGTTGCTGGCGAGCGAGCTGGAGAGTTCGACGACGGCGATTATCGGCACTTTTACCAAGCTAACCGTGGCCAAGGACTTTGCCTTGCGCAAGGTGATCCGCGAGGCGGGCGGCAAGTACCGCGTGGTGAAGAACAAGCTGGCGGCTGTCTCCGGCCAGGGCACGCAGGTGGAGGCCGCGCTGAAGGGCCTGAAGGGCGTGAACTCGGTGGCCTTTACCTCGGGCGATCCGGTGGCGCTGGCCAAGGTTTTTGCCAAGTGGGCGGGCGAGAACGCGGAGTTTCAGTTCAAGCTGGGCATGGTGGACGGCAAGCTGCTGACGGCCGACGAGGTCAAGGCGCTGGCGACGATGCCGGGCAAGGAAGAGCTCTTCTCGAAGCTGCTGTTCCTCATCAACGCGCCGGCGCAAAGGCTGGCGACCGTGCTCAATGCCACAGGCCGCGACATGGCGGTGGTTCTGGGCCAGGGCGTGGAAAAAGAAAAGTTTGCCGCGGAGGCTGCGGCCTAGGGTATTTTCACCGTTTCGCGCCATGAGGGGTTGTGCGATCCCACCCTAGCCGCAAGGACAAAAACGCGGCGAGGGTGGGGCACCCCAGCAGCGTGATTTGGTTGCGAGTTTTGGCTGTAGGGCAGGCGGGAAGTGCGCGGGTCTGGGCGCATCGGAAACTTCCGGTTTGGCTTGCGGCCGTAAAGAAAAACAATTCAAACGGTTCTGATTGGAGAAAAAAATGGCGGATATTGCGCAGTTGGAAGAGCAAATTGTGGCCCTGAGCCTGCTGGAAGCAGCGGCTCTGGTGAAGAAGTTGGAAGAGCGTCTGGGCGTTTCGGCGGCGGCGGCGGCTCCGGTTGCAGTTGCGGCGGCGGGCGCGGTGGCTCCCGCAGCTGAGGAGCAGACCGAGTTCCAGGTGATTCTGAAGGACTTCGGTGCCAATAAGATCAGCACCATCAAGGCCGTGCGCGAGGTTACCTCGCTGGGCCTGAAGGAAGCCAAGGACCTGGTCGATGGCGCCCCCAAGGCGATCAAGGAGAGCGCGACCAAGGAAGAGGCCGAGGCGATCAAGAAGAAGTTCGAAGGCATCGCCACCATCGAAATCAAGTAGGCTCGATCGAGCAGAATCGATCAGGCGAGTCCGGCCGCAAGGCCGGGCAACTTGCAAGGCTGGCCGGGACGCGCTACGATAATCGTTGCGCGTCTTTTCGGCAAGCCCCGTTTTTTTGCGGGAAGTGAAGCGGTTTCAGCCGGAGCGCCTTGACAGTTGTGGAGTGGTACGCAAGCCTCCGCTGGCCGGGGCAGAGCCAAATCCTCCGGAGCGTGTACCGCGTTGTAGTTAAGTGCTTTAAGGCCAAGGAGATAGGCTGGGTTTCCGTTGGCGGTTGACGAGTGGCTGGCGAGCGAGCGGCAGAAGCGAGCTTTGGGATCGGCGAGAGTAGTGCAAAGGAGTTCGGATGGGGGCACAGGCGATGGGCCGCGCTCGTGAGGCATTGTGTCCTTACGGGCTATTCGTGTCTCCCGACTGCAGCGGAGCGAAATTTCAGAAAAAATCTGCCTGCCACACCAGAATCGCAAACAGGTTCAGTCGCCGTTTCTGGTTCCTCGATTATGCGCAGTTTAGCGCACCTGCCGGATGTGCGGCAATGCCCGCGACGCGTTTTTGACCGAACTCAAGGGGAAGATGCATGACCCCCTGATTTTCCCCCGGCGTACGCGCGGCCTGATATAGAGGCCTGCCGAGAGCGCAGGGATGGGGACTGGAGATTCAAGAGCGCCAGTCCGGTTTTTTCGACGTACTTACCATAATCAGCCGGCGCCGAAGAGACTCAGGTGCTGGCCCGGCCCGGCCCTTTCGGGGGCTTCGGCGCTGGAATG
>Ga0224534_1001253_pt1 | contig 13678 bp, 12 predicted proteins | sample 714E12024metaG_FD_172012 | JGI IMG/M metagenome (GOLD analysis project Ga0224534, IMG submission 172012) | Peat soil microbial communities from Stordalen Mire, Sweden - 717 E1 20-24 | ecosystem: Environmental > Terrestrial > Soil > Wetlands > Peat | place: Sweden: Norrbotten County, Stordalen... | reverse complement strand
AAGGACGAGTATCTCTTTGGGCCGGACCTGCTGGTGGCTCCGGTGATCGATGAAGGAACCGAGCGGACGGTGTATCTTCCGGCGGGCGAGTGGGTGGACTACTGGACGGGCGCGTCGGTTGCGGGAGGGAAGGTTGTAGTGGCGGACGCGCCGTTGGATAGGATTCCGGTGTGGGCGCGCGCAGGGGCGGTGATTGCGAAGATTCCCGAGGATGTGATGACGCTGGTGCCAGAGAAGGAGAGCGGGAATTCGTCGGTGAAGTCGCTGGATGATCGGCGAGTGTATGAGGTGATCGGAGACTCGGCTGGCGAGACGCGGGTTACCGACTTCGAGGGGCGCGTGGTGGTGCGCACGGCAAAGTCGCTGAAGATCAGCGGAGGACCGGCGGCGCGGGTGACTGTGCGCTGGAGATTTGGTGCGGTGACGAACGCGAAGGTGAACGGAGTTGTGGTGAAGGTGCAGGCGGGAGCAGACGGGCCGTCGGTGGAGTTCGACTACGCGGCGGAGAGTTTGGTGGAGTGGGAGTAGGAACAGTTGTGAGTTGCCGATTGGTACGGCGCGGATGCGGCGGCTTGCAAAGCGGAGCGGGGGCGGTTAGCATCCAAGCTAGAAACCGGCCTGCAAAGCAGGTGCGGGGGACAACGCTGGTTGAACCAACATTGAATGAACAGGGGTCCTGCTCGTATATATGGCTCGGTGTGCTGTCCGCCAGTTCGGAATGCCTGAAGAGCCACGGTAGGGTTCCGCCGTCTTAGGACGGGTTCACCAGCACTTCTCCCCACGGCCCCGCGGGTCGGTTTTCTATTGCTGCGAGCCGACGGCGCGATGGTGTGGGAGGGACGTGGGCGATGCCGTCTATGAACATGTTGCGCAAGGGGTCGAGACGGCGGTCGGTGCGGGCCGAGTACAGGGCCACGCGGGGTGTGGAGGCGGAGCCGGAGGTCGTTGTGCCGGTGCTCGACCTGGACGAAGACACGGAGTTGGAGGATGGGGTACGCAGCTTTGTGGCGGACGCGGCGGCGGCGGGGATGCGGCTGGACGCGTACCTGGCGCAGGCGATCCCGGAGATCAGCAGGGCGCGGGTGCAACTGCTGATCGAGGCGGGGCAGGTGCGGGTGGACGGCGCGGCGGCGAAGGGCAAGCAGAAGATGCGCGGCGGCGAGGCGATCGAGATCGAGGGCGAGCCGCATCCCGCGCCGCTGCACGCTGTGGCGGAGGAGATTCCGCTGGACATTCTGTATGAGGACAAATTTCTCGCCGTGGTGAACAAGCCGGCGGGAATGATGGTGCACGCGGGTGCGGGGGCGACCGACGACGCGCGCAATCGGGGCACGCTGGTGAACGCGCTGCTGTTCCACATGGCGAAGCTGTCGGAGGCGGGCGGCGAGCTGCGGCCAGGGATCGTGCATCGGCTGGACAAGCAGACCAGCGGGGCGATTGTGGTGGCCAAGGACGACGCGACGCATCGCAGACTGGGCGAGATGTTCTCCATGCGGCGGGTGACGAAGACCTACATCGCGCTGCTGCATGGGACGCTGGCGAAGGAGAACGTAACGGTGAGTCTGCCGATTGCGCGGGACCTGGTTCGGCGGACTCGGATGACGACGCGGCGCACGGACGGGCGCAATGCGGTCTCTCACTTTTCGGTGGTGGAGCGGCTGGCGACGCGCTATGGCGCGTTCACGCTGGTGGAGGTGCGGATCGAGACGGGACGGACGCACCAGATCCGCGTTCATGCGCAGTCTCTTGGACATCCAGTGGTGGGCGATACGTTGTACGGCGCGGCGCGCGTGATCCAGTTGGTTGACAGGCGAGAAGCAGATTCCTCCCCCTTCGACAAGCTCAGGGTGTGGAATGACAAGCAAGACGGTAGCATAGGGCTGGAGCGGAACTTTCTTCATGCGGCGCATCTGGAGTTTGCGCATCCTCATACGGGCAAGACGGTGGCTGTGGATGCTCCGCTGCCGCGGGAGCTGGAGGAGTTTCTGGCGCTGCTGAGGACGGAGCGGGTGTGAGTTGGGTAGAATCATGCAAGGGAATAAAGTGAAGAGAACGAGCGAAATCGGCTGCGGTGTTGCGGGCCATAGGAAGATTATTTTTGCTGTTTGCGCGGGGATGGTCCTGGCGGTTGCGGTTGCGCTGGCGCGGGGACAATCGGCGGCGACGGCTACTGCAGCGGCGGCGTCTGCGACGGATGCGGCGACTCCGACGCTCAAGGTGCAGGCCAACGAGGTGGACCTTGTCTTTACCGTGACGGACAAGAACGGGAAGTTCATCACGGGGCTAAACCAGTCGAGCTTTGGGCTGCTGGACAACCACATGCCTCCAGAAGCGGTGCTGCATTTTTACCAGCAGACGAACCTGCCGCTACGGGTGGGGATCATGCTGGACACCAGCAGCTCGATCCGGCAGCGGTTCCAGTTCGAGCAGGAGTCCGCGATCACGTTCCTGCTACAAGTGCTGCACCGCAACGACCGCGCGTTCGTTGAGGGGTTCGACGTGCAGACGGACGTTGAGCAGGGATTTTCCAACAACATCGACCTGCTGAGCCAGGGAATCCACAGGCTGCGGCCGGGCGGCGGGACGGCGCTCTACGATGCGCTCTACTCGGCGTGCAAGGACCAGATGCTGACGCTGCGGGAGGAGGGCGTGGTGCGCAAGGCGATCGTCCTGGTGTCGGACGGCGACGACGACTTTAGCCACGCGCAAGAGGAGGACGCGATCAAGGAGTGCCAGCGGGCGGAGACGATCGTGTATGCGATCAGCACCGATGTGAGCCCGAGCCGGGACAAGGGCGACAAGGTGCTGCACGATATCGCCGAGGCAACCGGCGGGCAGGCCTTCTATCCGCTCAAGAGCGAGGACGTGGCGCTGGGCTTCATCAGCATCGAGGAGGAGCTGCGCAGCCAGTACCTGCTGGAGTACCGGCCGGCGAACTTCAAGCTGGATGGGTCCTTCCGCACGATCTATCTGCACGCCAACGACCCGCGATACCATGTGCGGGCGCATACGGGCTACTTCGCGCCCAAGGCTGCCGAGTAGAGCGGCTGGGCGATTCGCTACCTAGTACCCCCCCCCCGTGCTAATAGCGTAAAGTATTCAAAAGATGCTATTTAAGCACGCGCTAAGCGCGTGAGACGTATTTAAGGCGAAGATCTGTCTGTTTGCTGCTGCGTCGGTCATTCGGATATTTCCTTTGTGTGCGAAAAAGTATCAAAGTATTCAAAAAAGGCATGTTAAGTCTGGACTTGTCTGGTTAAGTCTGGACAAAGTCTGGACTTTGGCGCGGATGGATTTCCGGCTCGGGGCCTTGCAGACTGGCCTTGAACGAGATGGGTTGCTGCTGCGCGCATATTTCCCCCTGATTTAATGATACGCGACGGAGCATAACTACTATGCCAACTATTTTTCTGGTGGAAGTGGTTTAGTTGGTGTTGGTTATGTGGATTTTTGGGCGTCGAGGGTCTTGACAGGAAAGACAGGGGTCAGGGGTGAGGGGTGGGGGAAGAACAGGCGACGGCGACAACAAATGCCCGGGGCTAAAGCCCTTTGCTTCCATGGGCCATTATTCGTGGGGCTGAAGCCCCCCGCTCCCTCCGAAAGGCAACGGCAAAGGCCAATACGGAGATTCTGGCTGCGCCAGAATGACGAGCCAAGTCAGGCGACGGCGACGGCGGAGATTTGCGGGAGAAAGGGGCGGGCGGTTGAGGCGGGGCGAGCTTCATCGGGGTCCTTCGCGCTCGAGAGACGCGCTCAGGATGACAGCAAGAACAGGCGAAGGCAACGGCGGAGATGGAGGTGGGGGGTGGGGCGGGTGGTTTGCGCGGGGCGCGGGAGGGGCTGGGTTGGGCAGAAGACAGGTCTCAGAAGCGAGACCTGGGGCACCCGGCGCCAGGCAGTCGACGCTTGCAAATAAAATGCCAGCAGTGCATGATGGTTGAGTATGCAAAAGCGCTTACGCAATGAGAGCAGCAATCAGTCGGCCAGCCGGGTCGTCGCAATCGCCACGGGGACATCCAACAGCGGGGCCAGGTCCGTTATGGCTGAGATGGGCAGCAAGGGTGGAAAGATAGGCGGGAAGCGGAGGGCAGCGAATATGTCGCCAGAACAGAGACGTGCATCTGCGTCATTAGCAGCCAGAGCGAGATGGTCGGGAAAGAAGCCGCAAGTGGATCCAGTGGAAGCGAAGCGCGAGGCCGCGTTGCGGAAGATCGCCGTTATCTTTGAAGAGCAGATGACGAGTATGGGACTGAACGAAGCGGAGAAAAATGCACGGGTAGCGGAGTTCGCCGCATTTGTGGATTCTAAGGTCTCCTCCGGGCCTCGCGCCAAGCAGCCAACGCCGCTTCAAAACGCGGCTCTCCGGGCCTAAGTTCAAAAAACTCAGCGGCACCTTGTCGGAACGATTCCTCGTCTTCGGAGTCGAGCAGGGAGCGTAGCTTATCCTGCACCTCTTCCACGCGCCTTCGTGCCTCTCCCGCTGCGGTACGCGGCTTAGCTTCGCTGAATGCCGATCTCTTCTTCATTGGTCCGTTTCCGCGTTCTTGAGTATCCACTCTTTTTCTTCTGGCATAAGAATCGAGACCTGGGGCTCCCGCTAGCCGCCCCCCGTTTATTGCTCCATCTTTCCGAACGTCTCCGGAAGATCAACTTCTGTTGATTCCTTCTGCCCTAATTCGATCAAACCAAAGGTGTTTGGTGCGGTTCGGCTAAAAACTCTTCCCTTTCTGGAATAGCTTCCCAGCGTTCCTACAAGGGAAACTCGGTTTTGATTGTCTACTGTCTTGCCGAGCTGAGTGAGAATATCATTGATATGCATTGGTTTTCCGGCTTCCTTGATAATCTCGCGTACCCTTGCCAGCGATGTGCCGGGACGCAAACTGAATCCAGACGAAGTAAGACCATTATTATCAGTTTCTTTTGGCAAGAGTTTAGAAGAATCCTGTAGAGCTTGGAGATACGACTGAGCATCTCGAATCCGCATCTCTAGTTCATGGATTTCTGCTTTTTTACGCTCTATGAGTTTTTGAAAGTTATCTCGTAGACCCATTGGGCACCTTCCTTATTGCAGTAGCTTACACCATGGGCGAATATGGGCGCAAGGGAAATTAAAGTTTTCTCTCCGATTGTTTAACCTTTGGTGGGTGTATCATCGTGGATCAGACAGGAGAGCCCATTATGGCAAACAATTTAGAGCAGCTTATAGATTCCCTGGAACTGATGAAAAAAGTCGCGCCCAATAGCGAAGACTATTGGATGGGCCGTGATTTGCAGTCTGCACTTGGGTATACAAATTGGGCGAACTTTGAAAGCGTTATTCGCAAGGGCATACAGGCATGTAAAGGAACTATGGTGAACCCGCAGTATCACTTTGTTGAATCCAGCAAGATGATCGAGGCGGGCAAGGGCGCAATGGTAAAAAGGGCTGATTGGCTCTTGACCCGGTATGCTTGCTACCTAATCGCGATGAACGGCGACCCCACAAAGCCTAAAATTGCCACGGCTCAAAGCTATTTTGCGGTGCAGACTCGACGCCAGGAGATCGCAGATGCCGCAGTAGAAGTGGATCTTGATGCTGAAAGGATTCAGCTTCGTGAACGCGTTCGTATCAATAATAGAACTCTCGCTGGGGTGGCGAAGGATTCTGGAGTGAAGAGATTTGGCCTCTTCAATGATGCGGGGTACAGAGGGCTTTATGACATGGGAATTGCCGAACTCAAACGCCTTAAGGGAATAGCAGATAAGGATAGTGTTCTCGATGTGGCGGGACGTGAAGAGCTGGCAGCTCACGATTTCAGGATCACGCAGACAGAAGCGAAATTGAAGAAAGAGGGCATTAAAGGAGAATGGCAAGCCTCAAACGCTCACTTGCAAGTTGGACGGGAAGTCCGAAGTGCAATCAAACGCGTTCAGGGAACGATGCCCGAAAAACTTCCCAAAGAACAGAACATCAAGACTCTTATTTCATCTCGAAAGAGTGCGGCAAAAAAATTGAAGGGTGCGAAGCCGAAGGAACTCCAATGAAGGTTTCGGGGATATAACTAGCGGTATTGCTCGATGCGGGCGAGGAGGGCGAGTTTGCGGGTGGGGGGGAGGAAGCTGGCTTCGACGGAGTTGGCGGCGAGCTCGCGGAGCTGGTCGAGGGTGAAGCCGAAGTGGGAGTGGGCGAGGGTGTACTCGTCGAGCAGGCTGGCGCCGAACATGGGTGGGTCGTCGGAGTTGAGGGTGACCATGAGGCCGAGGTCGAAGTAGGCGCGCAGGGGGTGGTCGTCCAGCGCGGGGCAGCAGCCGGTGCGGAGGTTGGAGGTGACGCAGACCTCGACGGGGAGCTGGCGGGTGGCGAGGACCTGCATGAGTTCGGGGTCGTGATGGGCGGCGAGGGCGTGGCCGATGCGCTCGGCGCCGATGTTGATGGCGGACCAGATGCTGGCGGGGCCTTCGATGAGGCCACCGGTTTCGCCGGCGTGGGCGGTGAGGCGGAGGCCGGCTTCGCGCGCCTCGGCGTAGAGGGCCTTGAACTGGGATGCGGGGCCACGAGACTCGTCTCCGCCGATGCCGATGCCGACGATGGAGGGGTATTGCGCGTGGAGTTCGGCGGCCTTGCGGAAGACGCGGGCGGCCTCTTCGGGGCCGAAGTTGCGTACGGCGTCGATGAGCCAGTAGATGGTGGTGCCGAACTCGCGCTCGGCGCGGATGCGGCCGCGCTCGATGGCGGCGACGAAGGGTTCGACTTCCGCGTGCTTCCAGTGGTAGAGGATGCCGAAGGAGATGTAGACCTCGGCGTGGACGACGCCCTGGGCGGCGAGGGCGCGGACCATGTTGTAGGTTATGAGCTCGTAGTCGTCGGGGGTGCGGAGGCGCTCGGTGACGGACTTGAAGGCGGAGAGGAAGCCGAGGAAGTCGGCGTAGGTGTAGAGGCCGCGTGCGTCGTCGAGGGTGAGCGGGGAGGGGTCGTTGCGGCGGGAGAGGGCGACCAGGGTTTCGGGCTCGATGGTGCCCTCGAGGTGAAGATGCAGCTCGACCTTGGGGAGATTGCGCAGCCAGGTTGAGAGGTCGAACTCGGGTGCGGGAGGTTTGCGGCTGGTCGTCATCTACCTGGTTGCCTTGGCCTTGAGGCGCTGCATGACCAGCGGGGGGACGAGGCCGCTGACATCTCCGCCCAGCATGAAGACTCCCTTGATGAGGCGCGAGCTGACGTAGGTGTACTGCTCGGTGGGCATCATGAAGAGGGTTTCGAGGTTGGGGTCGAGCTTGCGGTTCATCATGGCCATGGGGAACTCGTACTCGTAGTCGGAGATGGCGCGAATGCCGCGCAGGACGGCCTTGGCGTTCTGGGCGTGACAGAAGTCGACGAGCAGGCCGTTGAAGGTGGTGACGGAGACGTTCTGGAAGCCGGAGGCGGCGATGGCTTCGGCGATCATCTCCATGCGCTCTTCGACGGAGAAGAGAGGGGCGCCTTTGTCGGAGTTGCGCAGGATGGCGACGACCAGCTCGTCGACGATCCGGGAGCCGCGCTCGATGAGGTCGAGATGGCCGTTGGTGAGGGGATCGAATGTGCCGGGATAGATTGCCTTGACGAATTTCATGGCTAGAAGCAGGATACCTCAGGCCAGCGGAATCGGGCCTGCCGCAAAATATTCCGATGCGGGCGTAGACTTCCACGGTACTGCTTCCGTCTGTCCTAGTAGCCGCTCAAAATGAGCAGGCGGTGCGCCGACTGGGGCCGTGGAAACCTTGCAGCCCCGGCGGGAGCCGTCCAGCGAATACGGCCGCGGGAACGCTTATGGGGCATGAAGGGGTCCGGATGTTTCCATCGACGAGCCTGTCGCTTGGTGCCGAAGCGCGCAGTACGCCGCTCGACGACCTGGAGAACGTGGTGGCGATGTACCAACCGCGGGTCTTCCGATTCCTGCTGGCGACGCTGCGCGACCGCGACGCCGCCGAGACCCTGACGCAGGAGACGTTTCTGCGCGCATGGAGCGCGCGCGCGAGCTTCCGCGAGGACTGTTCGCTGGCGACCTGGCTGATCCGGATCGCGCTGAACCTGGCGCGCGACCACACGCGGACGGGACGGTTCCGCTTCTGGAAGCGCGTGTCGGCCAGCGCGGTGGATGTGGCGGATGTGGCGGCGTTCGTTCCCACGCGCGAAGGCTCCGCCGAGGCACACCTGATCGCGCAGCAGCAGGTGGCAGGGATATGGGAGTCGGTGGCAAGACTTTCCAGCCGGCAGCGGTCGATCTTTCTGCTGCGGTTTATGGAGGAGATGGAGATCCCCGAGATTGCCGCTGTTACGGGCCTGCCGCTGGGGACGGTGAAGAGCCACCTGTACCGCGCGCTGGCCGTGGTCCGCGCGCAACACAACACCCACGGCGCTACGCCGCGCAACCCAACACCGCGCAGTGCAGTACGGCGCGACGCAACAACGCGCAACGCAACAACGAAGGAGACGCAATGACTCCTCAACCGAGGACAGAAGAACTGGCAGGGCAACCCGGCGGCGGCTGTGCATCGCTGGGCGAGAGCCACCTGACGGGTGAGCAGTTCGGCGAGCTAATGGCCGGGACGACGGAGGCCGCGGGAGGTGAGAGCACATCCGCCGAGGCGCATCTGAAGGCGTGCAAGCAGTGCGCTGAGGAGCTTGCCAGCATGAAGGAGGCGATCACGCTCTTCCGCGAGGCAAGCAATGCCTACGCCAACGAAGAGCTGCGGCGCAGGCCGCGATGGATCCTTCCGGAGCGGCGTTCAACCTCGCTCTCTCTTGTACCGGCGTACTGGGTCGCCGCCGCGGCAATGTTTCTGACCGCGCTGTTTCCCTTGCAGTTGCTGCGCCGGCACAATGTTGCTCCGCCGCCTGCGGTGGCGACCAGTAATGCCGACCGCTCCGCGCAGTCCGACGAGGCACTGTTGGAAGACGTCAACAGCGAGATCTCCGCCACGGTTCCAACTCCCATGCAGGCGCTGGCCGATCCAGGCGATGACGAGACCGCGGCCAACAGCGAAACATCCGTTCCGACTTCAAACCAAAGGAAGGACTAACCATGACTCCTCGATTGACTCTCAGCCCACTGTTTGCCCTCGCCGCATTTGCACTGTGCGGCACGATCACGCTGGCGCAGCAGACACCAGCGCAGCAGACCCCCGCAGTGCCGGCGGCAACCGCACCGGCGGCTCCCGCTGCGGCTCCCGCAGCCGCACCTATCGAACGGCAGACGCCGCCAGGCCCCGGAATGGGCCCCGGAATGGGCCAAGGAATGGGCCAAGGAATGCACCAGGGAATGCGGCCTGGGATGGACCAAGGAATGCGGCCTGGGATGCGGCCCGGCATGCAGGGCAACTTCCGCGCCAACATGATGCGTAACCGCGGCAACGCGCGCGGCGGCTTCCGTGGGGCGCAAGGCGGTGGCCTGGGCGCGGGATTCCACATCGCCCCCGGCGGAATGTGGTGGAAGAGACCCATGGTGGTGCAGCGGCTCGCGCTTACGCCCGAGCAGACCAAGAAGATGGACGGCATCTTTGAGCAGAGCCGGCTGCAACTGATCGACCTGAAGGCGAACCTCGAGAAGCAGAATACGATGCTGGAACCGCTGCTGAGCGCCAACCCGCCGGACACGGCCAAGGCCTTGGCGCAGATCGACAAGGTGGCCGAGGCGCGCGCGGAGTTGGAGAAGGCCGACGCAAGAATGCTGCTTGGCATTCGCGGGGTGCTTACTCCCGAGCAGTGGACCAAGCTGCATGAGGGGCGCGGTGCGGGCGGATTCGACGGGCCTGGTGGAGTAAACGGCGCGGGTGGATTTGGAGCAGGACGCGGCCCGGGCGGGCCCGGCGGGAACCATTTGGTAGCGCCCGTTGCGCAGCCCTGATTCCGCATCCGACGACTCCCAGGTCAAAGTCGCGCGGTGGAGGGGTTGTATGAGCGAAGCAAAAGCCCGCCAGTTCGGCGGGCTTTGCTTTTGGGTTCTGGCGCGGCATGTGCACCTTGCTCGCGCTGCCTTGATAGCGAAGCGATCAAGGGAACGCGAGTCTTCAAAAAGAGTGAACAATTAGGCATCCATTCGACTGCGCTCAGGACAGGCCTTGAAGCCGTGCCCTTGCGAATCGCCTGTCCCGGCGGCGGTGTGCCATAGTCGCTACTATCCGCCGTCGAAAAGCGTGGGTATAAGGGGGTATGGGCCGGTTGCGTCGGCGGCCCTTTGCGGATTGAGAGGAGGCCAGACAATCGAAGGCAATCCCAGCTTCATGCGGCGGGCGATCGCGCTGGCCACGGGAAACGTTCTCTCCCGCGGCGGAGGCCCGTTTGGCGCGGTGGTGGTGCGCGACGGCAAGATCATTGCGATGGGCACCAACCTGGTGACGTCGACCAACGATCCGACGGCGCACGCCGAGGTGGTCGCGATCCGCGCGGCGTGCAAGGCGCTGGGCGACTTTCAACTGACCGGATGCGAGGTGTACTGCAGTTGCGAGCCGTGCCCAATGTGCTTGGCCGCGCTCTACTGGTCGCGCTGCGAGGCGATCTTCTATGGCAACTCCGCCGCCGACGCCACGGATGCGGGCTTCGACGACGCAGTTCTGTATGAGGAAGTAGGCCGCCCGCCGGGCCAGCGCAGAATCCCCATGACGCGCCTGCTGGCTGGCGAGGCGAAGGAGAGCTTCGACGCATGGCGCACTCTTCCCGGTAGAATCGAATACTGACCATGGCAATCAAGCGCAAGACCTCACGCACGAAGACCGCAACCACCTCCAGGAAGACAACGCTTGTCTGCGCTGCTGCGAGTGCCTGCGCAGCCGCGCCGGTGAAGATCGCGCTGCTCGGATTTGGAACCGTCGGCAGCTCGGTGGCGCGCGTGCTGGCGTCGTCGAAGCTGTCCGACATCGAGCTGACCCACATCTTCAACCGCAACGTGGAGCGCAAACGCGCGTCGGACGCGGCGAAGTGCGTGCCCGAATCGGTGGTGTGGACGGAGAACTTCGACGAGATCCTCAGCTCCGGCGCGGAGATTGTGGTGGAGCTGGTGGGCGGACTCGATCCAGCCGAGGGCTGGCTGAAAAAGTGCTTCGCGGCGGGGAAGTCGGTGGTGACGGCCAACAAGCAACTGATTGCGTACCGCGGGGCCGCGCTCTCGCGGCTGGCGGCGAAGCACGGCGTGCAACTGGTGCATGGAGCGACCGTGGCCGGGGGCGTGCCGGTGATTCCCGGGATTCTTCAAGGGCTTGGCGGCGACCAGATCACGCGCATCAGCGGCATCGTCAATGGGACGTGCAACTACATTCTGAGCCACATGGAGACGGGCGCGGAATACGCCGCGGTGCTGGCCGACGCGCAGGGGCTGGGCTATGCGGAGGCCAATCCGTCGGCCGACGTGGATGGCTTGGACGCGCGCGCCAAGCTGTGCATCCTGTCGCGCATCGCGCTGCACGCGGAGCTTGATCCTGACGCGGTTGCCACGCAGACGATCTCTACGATCGAGGCTGTTGATTTTGCCTATGCGAAGGAGTTGGGCTGCACGATTCGCCAGGTCTCGCGCGCGCAGTTGGACACGAAGAGCAAGCTGGTTCATGCGCGGGTGGCGCCGATGCTGGTGCCGCTCACCTCGCCGATTGCATGGTCGCACGGCACGCAGAATATGGTGGTCACGTCGGGCCACTTCGGCGGCGATGTGGTCTTCTCCGGTCACGGCGCGGGCGGCGATCCTACGGCGGTTGCCGTCGTGTCGGACATACTTGCGATTGCGCATCACTCGGTTGCGGTCTCGCTTCCGGTGCATCGCCGTCAGGTCACGGGCGAGTTTCTTGCGCCGCACTACCTGCGCTTTGTGGTGAACGACAAGCCGGGAATCGTCTCTGGGATTGCGGGGGCACTGGCCAGGGTCGGGGCGAACATCGACTCGCTGCTGCAGCGGCCGGGCTACCCCAAGCACAGCCTGCCGTTTGTCATCACGACCGAGCCGTGCCTGACCTCGACGATCGAGAAGGCCGTCGCCGCGATCGCGAAGATGGACTCCATGCTGGAGCGGCCGCTCTGCCTGCAGATTCTCACCATCGACGACAAGGCAGAGTAGCTGTGGCGCGAGCTTGATGAGAGAGGACCAGCAGGGACAAATTTGTTCCGCGGTCAGTTTATTTTTTTGATCCAGATATTGCGCACCGAGACTTTGGCGGGAGTTCCCTCAAGTTCAATCCCAATCTTGCCCGGCTGGTTGTTGGATGAGGCTGGATCGTCGTCGATGTAGACGGCCATGAGTTGGCCGTTGAGGATGTGGAGGAATGTGCCTCCGCGCGCGATGATCTCGTACTGGTTCCAGTCGTTGACCTTCACATAGCCGCCAAGCGCGCTGCGATCGCCGATGGTCCCGATGAGGTTGGGAGCGGAGCCCGCGGCGGAGTTAACCACCTCACCGCGCCAGGCGATGATGCCGAGCGGCGTGTTCTCCGAGTAGAACTGGCCGGAATAGGAGGCGTGCAGCGGGTTGACGGGGAACCAGAAGTCGGCCTGTGGACCGGTCATCATCCAGTCGAGATTGAGTGGCTTTCCTCCGGGTCGAGGAGGCTTATTCCAGGGCAGCCCGGTCTGGCTGCGATACTGAATGCCGCTGCCTCCGGCGATCTCGCACTTGATCTCCAGCCTGAGATCGAAGTCCTTGGCGATGAGATTGCGGCGCCAGATATAGGTGTTGGCGACTGGGTTGTCCTTGCTGGATTCGCCGACGATGGCGCCATTCTCCATACGCCAGACCGAGGGATCTCCCTCCCAGTCGGCCAGACTCTTGCCATCGAAGATCTGCGAGAAGCCGGTGTGATCGTTGAAGTCCATCGCGGCCGGCTCATGAAACTGCGAGCGAACGGGGGGAGGGCCGGGCTGGGGCGCGGCAGGCGCCTGCGCCAGCAAACAACCGGCGCCGGCAACCAAGAGGATTGAGGAGAACCCGCAGAGGCGGAGGGCATTTCGTCGCGTGGAGTGATTGTTCAACGGGATCATTGGAACCTCGGAGTGGAGAATAGACAGATTGGGACGTAGCCGGAGCATATTACATCACTGGGTTTGATGCGCTGCGAGCATTCCCTCAGGGGCTAAAGCCCGCGATTTTTCTGCTCGCTGGTGGCGTGGCTAAAGCCGCGCCCTTTCAAAACCTGATTCAAGCAACCAGTTCTAATACTTTGGCAGGGCGGGGTCGATTTTTTCGGCCCAGGCGAGGATTCCGCCGGCGAGATTTTCGACGTGGGGGAAGCCTGCGTTCTTCAGGATCAGCGCGGCCTTCTGGCTGCGCCCGCCGGACTTGCAATGCACGACGATGTCGCGGTCTTTTTGTGCGGCGAGTTCGCCGACGCGCTTGGGCAGATCGCCCAGTGGGATAAATGGCGCGCCGATGTTGACGATCTGCACCTCGTGCGACTCGCGCACGTCAAGGACGAAGACGTCCTCCTTTGCATCGAGGCGACGCTTCAGCTCCTGCACGCTGATCTGCGGAATGCCGTCGACCAGAGGCGCGTCGCGGCGGCCAAGTAGCGAGACACCAAGCGCGCGCGCTGTTGCAATCGTCAAAGAGTTCCCTTCCTTCGTGTGCTGGGTTTTGGTTCGCGCGGCTGGCCTTCTTGCGGAGTGCCGATTGAAGACTGGCCGTGGATGTGCGACAGTTAAGCCCAGTCTAACGGATCGAACATTATGGCCAAAACGAAGCAGCCA
>Ga0224534_1001248_pt1 | contig 13714 bp, 12 predicted proteins | sample 714E12024metaG_FD_172012 | JGI IMG/M metagenome (GOLD analysis project Ga0224534, IMG submission 172012) | Peat soil microbial communities from Stordalen Mire, Sweden - 717 E1 20-24 | ecosystem: Environmental > Terrestrial > Soil > Wetlands > Peat | place: Sweden: Norrbotten County, Stordalen... | reverse complement strand
CTGGCCAGGTCCGCTTTCGTCATTCCGGAAGCCTCACGAGCTTGATCGAGCGAATTGACCAGATAATCAATGGTTGCGATCCGCATCGACTCGACGATGTACTCGCGCAAGAATTCCGGGTCCTCAAGGTCTCTTGCCAGGTCATCCCAGAACACGCTCGTCTCATTTGTCATCAGCAGACCCTCCTTAAGTCAGAAAGACAGCGTAGCACATATGATACGCCATGTCCAGAGGTTTACGTAGCACATTTGTTACGCTGGTCATGAAAATACCTCATTCCGATAGAGCGGACGGCAATCCCCTTCAGCGAAAGCATGCCCGACAAAGAGTTTGTCACTTGCTCGGGGATTGTTGGTATCGGTGGGCCGACGTGCACGTTCTCCGACTGGCGAGTCGAAGAGTGGGAGGGCGCGGTGATCTGACTGCCTACCTTGAAATGTTCCCCGCAAACCAGACGATGTGGTAGAGCGCGGTGACCAAGAGAAGGCCGACGTCGACGGCTAGGACTTTGCGACTTGAAGCAGTCTTGCGACCTCGTCTGGCAAGAACCCACACGCTAAGAGCGACAATTGCGATGGGGGGCAATGGCGGCATGAAGGCCATGACAATGGCGCCCAGCAGAAACGCTCCGACCACCCAGGGCCAAAGCGTGCGGACGTTCGGTCGATGCGAAATATTATTCATCGGCATCTCCCCCGAGTCCACGAGTTATCGATCGCCGAACCCTTTCTAGTGTACGGGGGGCCGACGTCAACAATCCGACTGGCGACTGGTCCCCTGGTAAGTAGATCTACTGTAGGGGTAGTTGGAGGTTTGAGTTGAGTCATTTAGCAAGAGGCATTCGCACGCTGGGAGCACTCACGGGCGCGGTCGTTCTCTCGTTCTCGCCCGTGGGCTTGCTCACGGGATCTTCGAACGCCGGAGCGGCGGCGGTGCGGACCTGTTCGTCAAGGGTTCTCTCACTAAGTCCGGGCTTTTCTCAGGCAGGCATGGGAAACGAAGGCACCCCGATCGTGATAACCAACAATGGGTCGGCGGCGTGCTCAATAGCTGGGTACCCGATTGTTGTCGCCCACACCGAGGCGGCCAGTCCCCACCCCGTCACTTTCGTACACAGACCTCGCTCACTGGTCTACGTTGTTGCTCGCGTGAGGACCATCATCGTTGCTCCCAAGGGAACGGCCTCTTTTGGTATCTCGTATGTGGACGCACTCGACCAGCAGTATGGAGAAGGTCGAGACTGTCTGATGAGCTCCATCACCGTTCAGCTTCCTCAGGTCGCCCCTGCGCGCAAGATAACCGTCGCTTTCAGGAAGGGGTCTGACGGCTTTGGTGGACCTATCAACTCCTGCTTCACGGGTTTCGAGTTTGGCCTGACGCCGATCGCGAAGGGCTCGACCCCGCTAGAGCACTAAACGACTCCCCTTCGGCAAACAGTGAAGATCAGGGGCCCGACATGAACCCGCACGCTAAACGATTTCGCTCGCTCAAGAATCCGCGCATGATCTCACGGGCCTGTCTCGACCCCCTCAATCAGTGCCGCCGGGACCGAATCTCTTGGTGAGTCACGCGGGTTCATCAGCGAGTACTTTCACAAGAAAAGCAATCACGATCGTTCCGACCACCCACCGGCACCAATCCTCGAATCGTTCCAATACGAGATTTTCCCTATTTAGGCGTATACAGACATATTCAGCTCTTAGAGATTCAAACTCGCTCATCAGCGCTGCCTCGAGGGATGTCTCAAACTTGGGGCATAAGGCGAATCATGTATTCGTCGAACAATGGAACCGTGAATTCTATGAGGCCCCTTCTGGGCGAGAAGCACATGGCCCGCCGAATCAAAGCGTCGCGCGTTGGACCTAGTGCATTTGTGGTCTTTCCAAGGATTTTGGCGACGTCCGCAGAGTTCACCGGTCCCCGACCCAGTTCGGCCATCGCCCGCAAGTATGCGCGCTCGGAGTCATTGGTCTTGCCGATCCGAACGCGGAAGAACCCGTCGTCGAGTTGAGCGATGGCGAGTGGCATACTCCGTTCGACGTCGTCGAACGTGATGCGGTCCGGTCCATCGGCAAGGTTCCATGCTGCCTTCCCGAACTCCTGGATGAAATAGGGAAAGCCCCTGCTCGCCTCTCGGGTTCGAGTGAGCGCGTCTTCTTCCCACGTGACACCCTCGTCGAGCGCCGGAATCGTTAGGGCTGAGCCTGCTAACTCATCGTTCAATGAACCAATGGTCGAGAACTCGAAAAGACGTTCGGCGTAGGTCTTCACGTCACCGGTGAGCGCAGCCAGTGAAGGAAGCCCGGCCCCCGCCACGGTGATCGGAAGGTTGAGCTGTGATGCGCGGTGGAGCCCGGTGATCAATGCGGTCAGCGTCGCGTAGTCCACGTAGTGGAGTTCGTCAATGGTGATCAGTACGCCCGTGTCGTACGCTCGAGCAACCTCGCCCACCTCGACGAAGAGTGCCGCCAGGTCACTCGAAAGATTCCCCGAATCCGCGGGACCCGCAACGGCGTCGACGTCGATGCTGATTTCGAGGCCGTCGGGTAGTTTCAAGCTGAAGGCTTTGAGTATGCCGAGCGCTCTTCGAACTCGCTCTCCGATGCGGCGCTTTGCGTCCATGGCAAGCAGCACCCGCCGGAACGCCCCCACCAGTTCCGGTGCGAGCACTCCATCTTCGGATACCTCAATGTGTTCGTGAAAGTACCCTCGACTCTCGGCCAGAGTCTCGAATTCGACCAGGAGAACCGTCTTGCCCACTCCGCGCAGACCCGTCAGCATCTGGCTGCGACCGTCTCGACCCAGTAACAGCCGCTGTAGAGCGACGTCCATTGCATCGATCTCGCGATCCCTGCCAACCAGCGCTGGTGGTCGGGAACCCGCGCCCGGGCTGTAGGGGTTGTCAACCGGGTTCACTCCCTGAATCTACCTCAATATAGCCATTAATAGCGGATTCCCTATATAAGGCTACTCAATCCCCCACCAACTTCTGCCGCGTGGAACTCGATGGCGATTTTTCGGAGCCGGCAGATGATCTGAAGGGTCCCGCACTACGACTTGCGCTGGCTTGCCGAAGTAGGAAACGCAAAGTTTGCTTGTTTCTTGGGTCCTCGCTTCACGATTCGTGTCCTCCCAGGATGGTGCAAACTTGAAGCACCATGTACACCATTCACGCGACGAAGAAACTCCTCACTCGTGTGAAAGGGCCCTTCGCTCCAACTGTCGAAACCCCCACCACGTCACTCGGGAATTGGTACGCCACGGCCATGTTCTGGCGCCCGCAGGTCGCACTCTTCGTCAACGAGCAAACGCTGCGGCCGCTGCTGGTTCCACTCGCACCCGCGACAACACTGTTGGAACGTTTCCCAGAGAACCTTCGCGTCATGCTCGAGATTCTCTGCGTCAACCCGTCATTCATCGCCACCGAGCGTTGGGCCATGAACGAGGGCTCCTACGCCAAGACCGCCAATCGCCAAGTCCTCGGCGTGATGAATCGCTTCGAATTCGAACTCGAGTACGTACGCGAGCGTTACGACGACAACCTCTTGCAGCTTTCGCTGTGGCAGTGCGACCTCCTGGCGGGGCCACTTCGGGGTGGCTCAAGAACACCGAGGGAGGAACTGTTGACGCTGGTCGAACAGAAGTCAAGATAAGCCCACGATGCGTGCAAGCGACATGATCAGATGCTCACGATCATCCAGCGTTGCTCCCAGCCTGTAAGTCGTGGGCGGCGCATCGCGCCAGGATCGAGTGGAAAAATCCCTAATTTCATCCCTAACATTTCTCGATAGCCACGGAACGCACTGAACGCACTGAACGCAAAACCCTATGAATATGGGGTTCTCTGAATCTAATGAATAGAGAATGATGGGCTCGGTGGCCTTTTAATCCCAAGGTGCCGGGATCGAGACCCGGGCGGCCCACTACCCCCACCAGGACTTTTAGAGCATTTTCACCTCATATTTCGCAATAGAACTCACGAGTCATCCCACGGTTCTTCAGAAAAGGGCGCCGTCACAAGCAGGGGGCTGATCAGTGATTTCGCCCTCTAGTAGCGGTGGCAGCGTCTCAATTCAAACCGTCAACTGAGAGAAGTCATTCCGAGGGCGGTCACCCGGTCGTGCAAACTTGAATAACCATGTACACGATCCACGCGACGAAGAAACTCCTCGGTAGGGTGAAGGGGCCCTTCGCCCCTGCGGTGGAGAACCCTACGACGTCACTCGGAAATTGGTATGCCACGGCTGTCTTCTGGCGACCACAAGTTGCACTCTTCGTCAACGAGCGGTCGCTGTTGCCGCTGCTGATTCCGCTGGCACCTGCGGCAACTCTCTTGGAGCGATTCCCGGAGAATCTCCGGGATATGCTGGACAAACTCGGCGTCAATCCGGCATTCATCGTCGCCGAGCGATGGGCCATGAACGATGGCTCTTACGCCAAGACCGCCAATCGCCAAGTCCTCGGGGTGATGAATCGCTTCGAATTCGAACTTGAGTACGTACGTGAACGTTACGGCAACGACCTCATGCAATTATCGGTTTGGCAATCCGACACCCTGGCAGGACCCCTTCGGGGCGGCACGAGAACACCGAGGGAAGAACTCCTGGAGCTGGTCGAGCAAAAGTCAATGTGAACCCACGAAGTGAGCACGAAGTCCTCTCATCGTCTCGGCTGGATCATTGGCCGAGTACCTTTTGAGGATTGCCCGGAGCCTGCGCTCCGCCGAAACTGGATACAGATTTGGAGTTGGGGCATTCTTACCTCCGATTTTGCTCTAATAGTGGTAGGCTAAATCCGTATTTGTTCTACTATTAGGAGCAAAATCATGGATAGCAGCACTTCGACCATTATCCTCAGCGGCGAAGTGCCTCGCTCCACGCTCTCCCAGATGTCCGCACGCGGGGCCGTAGTACGCCTGGCTACGGGCGTCTACACGACCGACACGTCGAGCGCGCCCGAACGAGTGGTTAGGCGAGAGTGGCGGACCATCGCCGGGCGTCTCTTTCCTGACGCCACGATTTCGGATCGTTCCGCTCGAACAGCCGGACCAGTAGATGGAACGCTATATCTGGTCTACCCGCACAACGACCGTGTTCTGACCTTGCCCGGACTCACCGTTTCCCTGCGCCGCGGCGCCGCTCCCCAACCAGACGACATTGCTCTTCCCAGCGGCCTGCACCAAGCTTCGCTCGTCCGGGCCCTCGCCGAGAACGCCATCCCCTCAAGGGCTCGCCGCGGTGCGCTCTCGCGCCGGCTCACCCGCCACGAACTCGGCGAATGGGTCGAGCGCGTCGCTCGATTTGGCGGTGCCGACGAGCTCGGTCAGGTGCGCGACCAAGTGCGCACGCAGGCACCACTACTCGGGGTCAGCGCCGAGGACGCTGGCGATCTTGACAACCTGATCGGCGCCGCGCTGGGGACGAGACCAGTGTCGGGTCTGCCGCGGTCACTTCGACAACGTGCGCTCGGCATTCCCTACGACGCCGAACGAATCGAACGATGCGACGTCCTGGTCGCCGCACTGCAATCAGTCGCCCCCCAGAACCATCCCGCGGCTCCGCTCGAGCCCAGCATCCTCCCCTTCTACGAGGCGTACTTCTCCAACTACATCGAGGGCACGGAGTTCACCGTCGAGGAAGCTGAAGATATCGTCTACCGGGGAATCGAACCCACCGGACGACCTCAAGACGCCCACGATGTGCTCGCCACCTTCTGGCTCGTGAGTGATCTCGCTGAGATGAGACGACTCGCGGATGGTCCCAACGAGTTCCTCGAACTTCTCCAGCAGCGCCACGCCCGAATCATGGAGGCACGCCCCGACAGGCACCCCGGACTCTTCAAGGAGCGTGCCAACCAAGCCGGAGCAACCGTGTTCGTGGACCCCGACTTGGTTCACGGAACCCTCATCGAGGGATTCAGCCGTCTCGACGACCTCGACAGTGCATGGGAGCGGTCGGTCTACGTGAAGTTCCTCGTGGCCACGGTGCATCCATTCGACGACGGCAACGGACGCTTGTCTCGAATCATGATGAACGCCGAATTGGATGCCGGTGGACAGTCTCGAACGATCATTCCCACAGTCTTTCGCGATGACTACATCGGTGCCTTACGTCGCCTGGATCGTGCCAACGATCCCTCGGTGTTGATTGACGCCCTCCGTTTCGCGAACGACTGGACTGCTCGGATCGACTTCACCAATACCTCGACCGTCCGCGCACAGTTAGAGGCGACTAACGCATTCGCTGAAGAGGGCGGCACTGAGCGTCTCGTGCTGCCACCCTTCCGTCACTTTGTCGCAGCGGAAGAAGAACCGCTACGCAACAAAGTGCAACAACTCGAGGAGAGCGGCAACCCTAATATTCAGACACGAATCGCCGAACAGCGCGCCATGTTCGATTCATCCATGAACTTTGACACTGCAGAGAACTACCCACCTACCCTTGAGTTGTAACCCACATTTCCCACATTTCATCCCACAGACCAATCCGACACCACCGGACGAATCCGACACCACCAAACAGATTTTCTTTGAAATCCGGATGAATCCGACACCACCGGACCAATCCGACCATATGCATGCCTCTTTTAATCCCAAGGTGCCGGGATCGAGACCCGGGCGGCCCACGATTAGTATGTATTAGTTCGGTTCCTACCTGACGAAATACATTCGACACCTGCTTTACACGACTTCGAGACCTGCTTGACAGAGTTTCAGGACCTGCTTGACACTACGGCCGCCACCGGCCTTTGCTCTAACTGAGCGGGAGGTGGCCCATGCTGTGGGAGACGAGCAAAATGGAACAACGTTACGACGCCGTGCTCGGCGTCTTGCGAGATGGTTTCACGGTCACCGAGGTGGCCAAGAAGTTCGGCGTGAGCCGACAAAGTGTGCACAGCTGGCTCCAGCGTTACGAGGCCGGCAGCCTCGAGGCGCTCGCGGAGCAATCGTCACGACCCCATACATCGCCCACCCAGATCGCGGGAGCGGTCGAGGCGCGGATCGTCGAACTTCGACGACACCACCCGGGCTGGGGACCTGTGCACCTTCGTCATCAATTGCAAAAAGAAGGGGTCGAACCGTTGCCGTCGGAGTCCTCGGTCTATCGCGCACTCAAACGAAGCGGTCTCATCGAGGAGAAGGCCAAGCGCAAGAAGCTCCCGACCTACAAGCGCTGGGAACGCGGGCGTCCCATGGAGCTCTGGCAGATGGACGTGGTGGGAGGCGTGCTCTTGGACGACGGCGCCGAGTGCAAGATCCTGACGGGCATTGACGACCACTCGAGGTTCATGGTGTGCGCGGGGATCATGACGAGGGCGATATCTCGCCAGGTGTGTGGGCACTTGGCCGCGGCGCTGGAGAAATATGGCACACCCGAAGAGATCCTCACCGACAACGGCAAGGTCTTCACCAACCGTTTCGGTCTCACCCCCACCGAGGTGCTCTTCGACCGGATATGTCGCGACAACGGCGTCCAGCACCTCTTGACCGCGCCCTTCTCGCCGACGACCACGGGCAAGATAGAACGCTTCCACCGAACGCTTCGCCACGAGTTCCTCACCGCGCGGGTGTTCTCCTCGATCGAAGTCGCCCAACGAGAACTCGACGCGTGGATCGACGACTACAACACCAACCGTCCCCACCAGAGCCTCAAGATGGCGACCCCCGCCGAGCGCTTCTACGCTCCTCGCGAGAACGCGCCAGGGCTGAAACTCGACCTCACCGCACTCGACGACCGCAGCGGCGACGACTGGGTGAGCCGGACCATCTCGGTCAACGGCATCATCTCGGTGTCCAACCAGGTCTTCAGCTGCGGCAAGCACCGCAGCGGCCACCTCGTCGACGTCCACGTCCTCGACACCTTGCTGCAGGTCTGGGACGGCAACGAACTCATAAAGACCGTGCCAAGAACGACGAAAGGAGAAGTCCGCAAGAAGAAAGCAGAACCACATCGGAAAAGGAATAATTAAAGGAAAGTGTCAAGGAGGTTCTGACACTATTTAGTCAAACAAGTCACGAAGTCTTACAGGCCCACGATTAGTAGATGAACGTTCACGCTCGTGGATCACAATGGTCGCGCCACTATGGAACGAAAATCGAAGAAATTCGAAATATTCGCCGCGTCGTAGGTCATCGCGAGCGCCACATTGGAGCGCTGTCATTGGACCTGCGTTCTGCAAGTGGATTTGCAATCTCGTGTCAGCGGTCGCGTGCCGCCTCATGTCAGTGAGCGGCCCGGCGCTCGTAGCGCGCTCGCCACAATGGGGCCCGACACCATGAAAGGGAAGTGATCGCGCTTTGATGGCGCATCGCTTGGGCCTCGGGCGCGAGGCGCTATCTCAGTTTGAGCGTGGGGTTCGAATTGTCAATGTTGCAGGTCGATGTGCCGTCCGCTGCCGGCGCGGCGGTCGTGCCGGTCACGTCGGCCTTGATGATGATGCTCATCCCGGCCTGGCTGCCGCCGTTTGAAACGAACGCCGCGGGTTTCAAACTGCTGACCATTTGGAATGTGATCTCCGAGTCGGCGGTTTGGTTCGTATTGAACCCCGCCTTGGTCCAGCCCGCGTTGGTGTAGAGAAAGGTTGCCTCCAGGAACCCATTGCTCTTGATCGTTGGGAAGCCGGAGAGCACCGGGATCGTGACGGGCTCCTGGATCGAGCCGACGTTACTGAGGCACATCATATGGATTGGGCCGATCTTCAGCTTCGTGATGATCTTGGTCGTAGCGTACTTTTGGCCGACCACCGTAAGGCTCACCGGGAATGGCGAGACATCGTAGTTCTGGGCAGTCACCGTCGCGCTGTAGGTACCGCTGTAGAAGTCCAGTCTCGCCGCGTAGGCGAGGCTCGTTCCGACGGCGAGGCTCGTCCCGACTACGAGCACCACGGCGGCAGCCGCGCAGGCGATGCGAACTCGGGCGGGGACACTCACGAAAGGGAATGTACCACGGCTAGAAGCGCATGCGACTAATAGGCCTCCCGGTGGTAATGGAGCGGAACTACTCGAGAGAGGAGTCTCGGCGTCTAAGAGGTCCGATTTATGGCTGGTAATCCAGCCACTGGAAAACGGCAGTTGAGCAAGGCGCCACGTACTTCTACGTCGGATTTGGTAGCGCGAACGTAATGGCATCCTCGCCAAGCATTCCGCTGAATCCGGTAAGAGTATGCGAGTGCTTGAGAAAGACGTGACGGGTTCCGGGACACCCCACAAAGCCCGAAGCGATTTGGCTGTCTGCTTCCTAATTACGGAGCCCGCTCCGCTCGGGAAGGCATTCTTCGATCTCCAAAGATTCCACTGCGACGGTCATGATAGTCTAATACCAATACTTCGCAGTTAGGAGTAGTTAACGGTGTTCAGATATTTATGATACTCTAACACCGTTACATACACGTAACGGAGAGGTGGTGGATGAACAATGTCACAAGTTGCCGGGATATCCAGTCGCCGACGCAGTGATCTGGCGCGCGTGCTGTCATCCACGCGAAACTTCATCACCCCTGATGATGTCGTCACGGCTCTCAACGTTGATCCCGATACCGCTGCGAAAAGGCTGGCTCGATGGGCTAAAGATGGTTGGCTTCGACGGGTCCGCCGCGGACTGTACATCGCTGTGCCCGTAGGCGTGACGAATCCGTCAAGTTGGACCGACGACGCGCTCGTCGTCGCCAACGAAGTTTGGCCACCTTGCTACTTCAGCGGTTGGACGTCGGCGAACTACTGGGGCCTGAGCGAACAAGTCTTTCGCTCGACGATAGTGAGAACGACGGCGCGCATTCGAGAGTCCCCGGTCACGCTGCTCGATCACGACTATCTCGTCTCTCATGTTGGCGAAGAATCAATGACGTGGGGACTCAGCACTGAATGGCACGGCGCAACTCGTCTGCTCTTCGCCAGCCCTGCTCGGACCATCATCGATATTCTCGATTCACCAATCATTGGCGGGGGTATCCGCAACGGAGCCGAGATCCTTAACGCGTATCTCAACGAATACGATCCAAGAATGTTGATCGAGTTCGGTGACCGACTGGGTAATCGAGCCGTGTTTAAGCGACTCGGCTATCTCATTGAAGTGACTAATCAAGAATTCCCCGACGTCATCGCGGCCTGTCAAGAGCGAGTCTCCACCGGCATCTCCGCACTTGACCCAAGCGGCCCGAGCGCCGGCCATCGGGTCATGAAATGGGGACTGCGAATAAACGTTCACGTGGGACCAGAGAATCCCTCATGATCGAGCAGCGCGAACTTGAACAATTGCGCGGCGAGTGGTCACTGGAGTCGGGAGTGATTGAAAAGGACTACGTGCTCGGTTGGCTGTTGGCCGGCATTGCTCAACATGAAGCACTGTCACAGACGTGGATTTTCAAGGGTGGAACTTGTCTTCGCAAGTGCTACTACGAAACCTACCGTTTCTCCGAGGACCTCGATTTCACTGTGACGAGAGGAGGCCCTGAAGACCCGACAGCCTTGATTCAAATCTTCAACAGTATTGTCGAGTGGGTACGCGAAAACTCTGGCTTGGAACTCGCGATTGATGAATCATCATTCCGGGTACACCAGAACCGTAGAGGAAACCCCACCATCCAGGGCCGAGTCGGTTACCGAGGGCCTAACCCTCCACCGGTCCTGCCCAAGATCAAGATTGACGTGACCTCCGACGAACTCATCGTGGATTCGACCGTGTTACGAACCGTCGGCCATCCCTACAGCGATGGGCCCCTGCCAATTTCGGGCGTGCTCTGCTACTCGCCATCGGATCTGCTCGCGGAGAAGGTGCGCGCGCTTGCCGAGCGCTGCCGTCCCCGCGACCTCTACGACGTGATCCACATGTATCGCCATCCCGACCTTGTCGGTAGGTCCCAGGACGTGCTCACCTCGCTCTCCAAGAAGTGTGAGTACGTAGGCATCGAAGTACCCACGCGTGAGTCAATTCATTCCTCTCCGTTTCGCTCGGAAATTGAACTCGAATGGGTGAACATGCTGGGCCACCAGCTTCCGAAGCCCTTGCCCGGTTTCGCTCAGTTCTGGGACGGACTCGACGAGGTCTTTGCCTGGCTGACGGGCGATCTTGAAACCCCGTTACTTCAGCGAGCCTCTCAGAGCGGCCTCGACGAGACTTGGGAGCCGCCCAAGGCGATCGCCTCCTGGCGTGTCGGGTTTCCACTCGAACTCATTCGCTACGCCGGTGCAAACCGTCTCAAGGTCGAGATTGACTACCGTGCCGAGCAAGGCCGGAGCGGACCACGGATTGTTGAGCCATATTCGCTACGTCGAACATCAGAAGGAAATATCTTGCTCTTCGTAATCAACGATCGCGGGCTGTTGCGCGGTTACCGCATCGATCGAATTGCGGGAGCCAGTGTGACGCCGCTTGTGTTTACTCCCAAATACCGAGTCGAGTTCTAATTCAAACGGTCGAGTGAAAAATGTGGACGTAGCGCTTCGCCAGTGAACCAACGCGATGGGCGATTTCTTACTGCGGCGGAGGAATGATCCCCTGCCGCGCGCTGGCCGTTGTTGAATCGCGGACGCCAGAATCGGGTGGAAAAATCCCTAATTTCATCCCTAACATTTCTCGATATCCACGGAGCGCACTGAACGTGCTGAACGCAAAACCCTATGAATATGGGGCTCTCTGAATCTAATGAATAGAGAATGATGAACTCGGTGGCCTTTTAATCCCAAGGTGCCGGGATCGAGACCCGGGCGGCCCACCAGTAATACCAAGGACTTTCAAAATTCTTCACCAATTCGTGCGGCTCAAATCCCTAATTCCGTCCCTCCGATTTGCTCGAGATCGCGAAGGAGACAAAATCTAACGGCCGACGCTGCGACGAACGAGTGAATCTTTCGTGGATCGATCGTGAGCGGTTCACCAATATCACCCATTGACACAACAACACTTAAGCGAACGTCAAGACAATGTCTCGTTCTCCGATGGCTCAAGGACGGGCTGGTCGAAAAGCGTTAGATATGCGTCGTAGCGATAGACACGGTTGCGGCGTTGGCCGGTGACCTCCCTCAGTACGCCCGACGCCTCGAACCTCGAAAGGATGGCATTGGCGGTGGGCTGAGACACACCAACACTCTTTTCGACCCACGCGGCGTTGGCCAAAGGTTGACTGAAGAGTCGATCCAGGACCGCCAGATCGTTGAGCGTGCCCCCGTTCATCTCAAGGGCGAGCCGGTGGGTCTCGCGCATCGCGTGCACCTTCTGAGCCGTCTGCGCCGCCTCGGCGGCAGTCTCACCGATGCCGCGCAGGAAAAAGTCGATCCATGCTTCCCACGTACCGTGATCCCTGACCTCCATGAGTAACTCGAAGTACTTCGACCGGTTACGACGAAGGTAGGTGCTGAGGTAGAGGACGGGTGCGGTGAGCACTCCGCGTTCGCAGAGCAGCAGCGTGATGAGTAGTCGCCCCATGCGCCCGTTCCCGTCCAGGTAGGGATGGATGGTCTCGAACTGAGCGTGCGCCAGTGCGCAGTCCACCAGGAGCGGGAGCGCACCAGCATTGTCGCGTGAGCTGTCTAGGTAGCGCTCGAGCTCACTGAAAGCGGCTTCCATTTCGTTTGGTGGTGGCGGCACGAAGGTGGCGGTGTCGATGGAACTGCCGGCAGCGATCCTTGAGCCAATCCAGTTCTGGGTCCTTCTGAACTCACCGGGCGAGCGGTCAGACCCACGTCCCGTTTGTAGCAGTCGTGCGTGGATCTCGCAGAGGAGTCGACGACTAATGGGGAGATCAGTGAGATGAGCCATGCCGTAGTTCAGCGCTGCGACGTAGTTCACGACCTCTTGGACATCGAGCTCAGGAACCTCGCTGGTCCTGGCGTCGAGTTCAAAGGCCAACAAGTCATCAAGGGTACAGTCGGTACCCTCGATCTGGGAACTCAGGAGGGCTTCCTGGCGGACGTACATGGCGAGGAAAAGGTTGACGTCGGGCAGATTGAGTGTGGCTCCATCCAGTCGACCGAGGGCCTGGTCGGCTCTCGACAAACTGCCCGCCAACTGGGACAGATCGAGCCTGGGAATTGGTGGCAGGGCACGCGGAATGAAGGCCGAGTACCCAGCCGACTGGCGGACGTAGAAGCCTGAGCGTTCGCTGCCGTTCATAAGTGCCCCTTTCCTAGAGTCGACTCCATCGAGTCTTACATAAGTATAGGCCACTTGTCTTATTTAACGCACCCAATACGGGGCGTTAGGAAAGCACCGTGTTGTATCGCAGCCGCTGTTGAATCGCGGACGCCAGGATCGGGTGAGAAAATCCCTAATTTCATCCCTAACATTTCTCGATAGTCACGGAACGCACTGAACACACTGAACGCAAACCCCTATGAATATGGGGTTCTCTGAATCTAATGAATAGAGAATAATGAACTCGGTGGCCTTTTAATCCTCAGGCGCTGGGATCGAGACCCAGGCGGCCCACTGAGTAGATGTGAACGTTCACGCTCGTGGATCCCAACGGTCGCGGTTCCCTGCAGGGAAAGTCGAAGATTATAGAATTATTCGGAGTTTCACAAACCACCCCTGCACTTGTTCTGCAAGACGTCGCGCACCGCCACAGGCCTCATTTTAGGCCTCCGATTTCTGCATCACTGTGAAAGCCGGGAGATATGTAGGAAAGTTGTGTTTGCGACCCTGAGTTGAGGAGTTCCGCTGGCCCCGTTAGGTGGGCCGGGTTCCGTGTTGAAATGTCATTAGGCAATCAACCTCAACAA
>Ga0224534_1001246_pt1 | contig 13749 bp, 17 predicted proteins | sample 714E12024metaG_FD_172012 | JGI IMG/M metagenome (GOLD analysis project Ga0224534, IMG submission 172012) | Peat soil microbial communities from Stordalen Mire, Sweden - 717 E1 20-24 | ecosystem: Environmental > Terrestrial > Soil > Wetlands > Peat | place: Sweden: Norrbotten County, Stordalen... | reverse complement strand
AAGCCACGGAAAACGGAACGCCAGAGCAGTACCTTGCATTTCTGGAGAAGCAAACCAGCAGAGAATGGCTTGATGCCGTCTGGTTCGTGAGCTTGAGAATAGCCCTGGAAATGGGCAGAGTCGAAGTGGTGGGCATGCAGCCGACGGTGACCCGTCACAACATTGATCGCACAACCGGCGTAGCTGCACATGAGCAGTTCTGGCACACACTCTTCCGGATGGCTGACGACGTAACCGTGATCACGACGAACTACGACATCCTGTGCGAACGCGGTCTGCGAATCAAGCCGCGACCCCGTATACGCCTGCCGGGTTTCAATTACGGATCAGGCCGTGAAATTCTTGCGGGTGGTGGCTATCCCAGCTATTCGCATATCGTTAAAGTCGCATGCGAAGGCCGCGTTCCCGTTTACAAACTTCACGGTTCCGTTTCATGGTCGGTCAAGGACGGCAGCCTGATTAAATATCATGACTGCCGGCCGGCGATCCGCGGCGACGCCGCGATCATAGCGCCCGTGACAAACAAAGCTATTCCTGCCGTCTTCAAATCAATCTGGCAGTCGGCCGGGTTAGCGCTGCGCACAACATCCACATTGCTAGTCGTTGGCTATAGCCTGCCCGAGTACGACGTTGCCGTTCGCGACCTCCTCAAACACAATCTTGGCCCTCACGCGCAGGTTCACGTCTTTGATCCTCAGCCAACAATCGCCGAGCGGTACAAGGTTCTGTTGCCCGGAATTGTCGTCACCGCTCAGCTAGGTTTTCCCGAAGGAATCGAGCACCTCGCGCGCCTGTTAGGCTGATCCTCCCGGCAACCGAGCCCGTCCACTGTCCCCCGCAGTGCGGACGTTCCGCCGAGGAACACCGCGAGCTTGCCGGTTTATAGCGCTCATATCCTTGCCGTCTTCCGCAACCCTTGTCCGTTCCCGTTTGCTGCACGGTTTTCTCATAACCCTGACGCGATCATGGGCCGGCGGCGGTCCCTGTCAACGGCTGGCCCGCTCCATTCGCCGCCCTCCCTGCGGTCAGTTGGCTCCCGTGTGGCCGTTCCCCTGCGGTGACAGGTCCCTCACTACCGCCTGCCCTTCCGATTCCCGCGTCATGAGAAACCCCGACGCAAGAGAAAGGAACAGACAATGCAGAATACAGAACGGCAGGATATCTACACCCGCATCACCGGAAAAATCGTCGCTTCCCTGGAGGCGGGCGTCCGTCCCTGGATCAGGCCATGGAGCGGAGAAAACACAGCCGGGCGGATCACGCGCCCCTTACGCCACAACGGCATGCCCTATTCCGGCATCAACATCCTGATGCTGTGGGCCTCGTCGGTCGAACAGGGCTTCGCCTCGCCAAGCTGGATGACCTTCAAGCAGGCGCTTGAGCTGGACGCCCATGTCCGCAAGGGCGAAAAGGGCTCACTGGTCGTGTACGCCAATTCGGTCACGAAGACCGAGAAGAACGATGCCGGGGAGGATGTCGAGCGCGATATCCATTTCCTGAAAGGCTACACGGTGTTCAATGTCGAGCAGATCGAAGGCCTGCCCGAGCAGTACTACGTGAAGCCGGAACCGAAATTCACCGCCGTCGAGCGCATCGGTCACGCCGAGGCGTTTTTCGCAGCCACCAAAGCCGATATCCGCCACCGGGGCGGCCAGGCTTACTACGCGCAGGGAGCCGACTATATCCAGATGCCGCCGATAGAGAGCTTCCGCGACGCTGAAAGCTTCTATGCCACGCTCGCGCACGAAACGTGTCACTGGACGAAGCACCCGTCCCGTCTTGAGCGCGATTTCGGACGCAAGAGCTGGGGCGACGAAGGCTATGCCGCCGAGGAACTCGTCGCCGAGCTGGGGTCTGCGTTCCTGTGCGCCGATCTCGAACTCACCCCGGAGGTTCGCGACGATCACGCCTCCTACATCGCCTCGTGGCTGGAAGTGCTGAAAAACGACAGCCGCGCGGTCTTCACCGCCGCCGCCCACGCGCAGCGCGCCGTCGATTTCCTGCACAGGCTCCAGCCGCAGCGCATAGAGGCCGCCGCTTAGGCGGCCTTCTCAATGGCATAACGATCCCACCGAAACACCGGGCAACACTGCGGCTCTCAACCCGGGAAAATCAGTAATGCTACAATGGAATCGGCTATAGTCTGAATGCAGTGTTCACATACACGGCACTCTAGCGCAACCGACCTCGCCACCGGAGGCCCACCCATTCGGTGAATTTATGGAAAAGCACTTCACTAGACAAGGTCTCGACCTCAAGCAACGGCAGCTAAAGCTCCAAGAGGACAAAGTCAAGGCGACCGGACAAGAAGCAGGGCAGGAAGCTGGCATCAACTGCGATTGGCACGACAACTTCGGCTACGAAGACGCCAAGAGACGGTTGGAACTCGAATCCTCAATTCTCGCGGCACTTCGCGATGAAGTCGCCGGTGCGAGGATAATCAGCATTGAGGAACAATCTGAGACAGTTAAGATTGGTGTTACCGTTCAAATCCTGTTAGGCGGCGACGAAAGATCCTACACCATAGGTGCCTTTGGCGAGTCTGCTCCCTCTAGCGGGCTCATCAGCTACACGAGCCCCCTGGGGCGCATATTGTTTGGCATGCATCCCGGTGACACTAAGCGTGCGCAATTGGGCGGTAAGAACGTCGAGATCGAGCTAGTGAGAATTTACCCACCCTCATATCGCTATCATGATCTCATCGCACTGCTCATGGCTAGCGCAGCTGCGTCGTCGCAGTCTCGATGAGAGTTTTCTAAACTCCCAGAGCGGCCGCCTCATCCTTAGCAAATGAAAGACTCGCGAACATGTACAATCCTTTGACTGTGCCCACACGGTCAAACGCAATTTCGGCATCAGGGTATATCAACTTCATCAGCCTGTGGAATTGATCTTCGGAATAGAAGTTGTGCCCTTGGTCCCCATGTATCTTGGTGTAATACCAATTGAACACCTTCGCGTGGAGCCGCTTCTGTGGGTCTTCAATATCGACCACAATTAAGCGTTTGCCAATTCGTTTTAAACTCTCCATCCACGCTAGTGCCTCGTCTCCGGTCCTAGCATGATGCAAAGTATTCTTGAGGATTACCACATCGAACTTAGTCTTGAACGGAAGGTCACTCAAATGATGGTTGGTGAACAACACATGCAAATGTCGGCGCCTTGCCTTGTTCCTTGCTCGTTCCATTTCTCGCCAACTTATGTCGTTAGCCACGCAGAGTTCCACGCTGATATTCTTCGCGATTTGACAAACCATCGTATCGTCGCCCGCGCTCGCGTCCAGGACAGATGACGGTTGACCTAGCTTACTCAATACCCGCCGCTTGAGTTGTCGTGAAGCTAAGACGTAGATCACTTTGCTGATAAGCGTCCTATGAATGAATCGTGCTAAACGAATACCTAGTCGCCTCGGCCCGTCAATTTCTCCGATGGGCAGCTCTGAGGTGGGCGACAAGTACAGACTCGCAAGCAGCTCCTTTGCGATTATGAAGATTTCGCGGTTGGAGAACGCCATCTTCTCTGGCGGACTCTCTTGGAAGAGCGCCTCGTTGGGTTTAGACACCGCTGCTTTGTTTTGCCGGTGTTCAAGTCCGGTGCCGGCAAGCATCACATCGATATCACCAGTCATCTTCGGCGTCCCTCTGCACCGTCCCATAAAGGCAAGACCGACGTGAGTAATTTTGCCGCCATTCCACTGGAACGTGTTGGTGACGAGTGCTATCGGCCGGAGTTCGTCAATCCGAAGATTCGTCTCGTTTGTGACGATTCGGTGTACAGCCTCTTCTATGAATTCATTCCTACTGTCCAAGATGGGTCCGCCCGGAAGCTTCCAGCCGATAGGCTCATCGGGACCGACCATGCTGTGGCTGTATATTGTAAAGAATGCACCGTTCTTGTCGTAAAGGGCGATGACGACAAAGTTCACGGTCTTCTGACAATGTTGAAAGAACGCCGCGTCTACGGCCCATTCGTTCTTGAGGTGGGGCAGCGAGTAAAGAGCGGCGTACTTGCCGATTAGACCTGCGGTGCGCTGTTGTACTGTGCCATATACTTCTTCGAACAGCTTGCGGATTTCGCCTTCATTCATGGTGTGAGGCCGCGCCGTCATGGTGATCATAGGTCCAGTTCATGCTCGAGATTCAACTGCTTCAAAATCACATCGGCCGTCTCTTTTGGCGACAGGGTGGTGTTGTCAACTTCAAAAAGGTCCCAGTCCTTGTAGCGTTGAAGCAGTATTCGGTCGATCTGGAGGTCTTGTTCTATTTGATCGTTGTAGCTGAGGCCGCGACTTTTCAGTCGGCGGAGCCGCTCATCTTCCGCGCATCCCACGAGGACGGTCATATCGGGCTGGAGAATCTCCAGCGTCTGGATAGGGACTGCGCTCGCCAGACCTGCCGCTGTATGATAGCAGTGCGTCGTTAGGACATAGCGATCGCAAATAACTGGTCCAGTGTTCAGAAGCACTCCAATCTGGCTTGAGGAGTACACGACAGCGGAGAGGTAGAAAAAGTACCGGGCAGTGATATCACAGAGATGGTCGACCTGATCCCGAATGTCCTGAAACGGTGGGGGCGGAACCTTGTAAACAAGCCCATTCAACCGATCCGCCAGGATATTTGCCACAGCACTTTTCCCAACGCCGCTTAATCCCTCAAGGGCGATAAAGGGTCTTTTCCTCATCGGACAGGAAGTTTAGCACAAAGCGTTGACCGAAAATGGGCTTCGACAGGCCTTCGGCGCTCGGCTCGGTGCGGCGGGCGGGTCATTGTCGAAAGAAGAATAGCGCGATCTACGCTTGGTGTTGAGGTGCCTTCAAACTCGCGCAGAACCCGCCCGATACCATGAGGCCGGCCATGGCGTAGTCGCAATGATGCGTCCCGGCGCCCCGGCCCGAGGGTTGCCACCTCGCCAGGCCTGCGGGATACATCCTGGTAAACGCCGTCCACGTCAGTTGGAGCATCCCGGCACTCCATGTTGACGGGAAGCCTATCCGGAGAAGTGCTGACGACACGGAACGCCGTCAAGGACTGCGCTTTGTTCCAGCGAAAGCGATGCGGCGGCTTGTTTTAACGCCTATGTCCCTCCGGGATGGCTCCCCCTGCCGGCACGGTTTCCGAGGCTCATTGGCACACGCCCAACGGCTCACAGCATCCTGAGCGTCTGATCATAATGCATTGATCTGTATACAGGATGCGCCAAAATTAGGCAATCAACACATGATTAACTTGTACTAGTACAACATCATTGACTTGTGTTGAGACGGCATAATATACTTGTAGTGATACAACAGTAAAGACTTGCAGCCCTCCGGAAGGAGTTTACGATGGCCACACCGAACGAAAAGCTCGCCGCGTCCCTGACAGCCCTCCGGGACCTTCAGAAGGCCGGACGGCGCGTCTTCCAGTCCCAGGAACTCAGCCGCACCGATCGCGAGCGTTTGCTCCAGAACGGCTTCGTTCAGGAAGTTATGAAGGGGTGGCTGATCTCCTCCAGTCCGGGCGCGCGCGCCGGAGACAGCACGCCGTGGTACGCCTCCTTCTGGGAATTCTGCGCGCGCTATTGCGGCGAGCGCTTCGGCGAGGAATGGTTCCTGTCGCCCGAGCAGTCGCTTCTCCTGCACGCGGAGAACACCGTGATCCCGGCACAGGTCATCATCCACACCCCCAAAGGCACCAACAACAGGGTCTCGCTGCTGTTCAGCACGTCGCTCTACGACCTAAAACAGCCACAGCTGCCGCCTGCGGCGGATCTGACCGTCAGGGACGGGCTGCGGCTTTTCTCTCCGGCGGCGGCAATGCTCAGGGTCTCGGAGGCGTTCTTCACCGACAACCCCATTGAAACCCAGGTCGTGCTCGCGAGCCTGCGCGACGAATCGGAACTGCTCCGGCGTCTTCTCGACGGTGGACATTCAATCGTTGCGGGCCGGCTGGCCGGGGCGTTCCGCCGCATCGGCCGAGCCGGGGCCGCGGACGAGATCGTCGCGACCATGAAGGCCGCCGGATACGACGTGCGCGAGAGCGATCCCTTTGCGGGCCGCGCGGCGCTTGCGCCGGTGCCCGCTGCTGCTGCTCCCATAGTCGGGCGCATGCAGGCGATGTGGCAGTCGATGAGGGGAAAGGTGCTCGAAATCCTTCCTGGGCTGCCCGGCCTGCCGCGAGACAGGGATGCGTATCTGAAGTCCGTGGAGGACATCTATCGCAGCGATGCCTACCATTCCCTGTCAATCGAAGGCTACAGCGTTTCGCAGGAGTTGATCGAGCGCGTGATGGCGGGCAACTGGAACCCGGACCATCATGACGCGGACCGGCAAAGCCGCGACGCCCTGGCGGCGCGCGGATACTGGCAGGCATTTCAGTCCGTCAAGGCCAACATCGGCGAGATCATTGCCGGCACAAATCCCGGCCGCCTGGCCCGGACCGCTCATCGCGACTGGTACCGGGAACTCTTTCAGCCTTGCGTGGCTGCCGGTCTGATTGCGCCGTCCGCTCTGGTCGGCTACCGCAATGACGCGGTCTATCTGCGCACGTCGCGTTACGTGCCACCGCGATGGGAAGCGGTGCGCGATGCGATGCCCGCTTTGTTCGATCTGCTGGAGAACGAGCCGGAGCCCGGCGTGCGCGCCGTTCTCGGCCACTGGCTGTTCGGCTACGTGCACCCCTATCCCGACGGGAACGGGCGCATGGCCCGTTTCCTGATGAACGCCATGCTCGCCTCGGGCGGCTATCCGTGGACGGTCATCCGCGTCGAGGACCGCACTGCCTATCTCGCGGCGCTGGACCGCGCCAGCATCGACATGGACATCGGTCCGTTTGCGGGATTCATAGCGGAACGCGTCAGATCGTCCATGGAGAAAGTTGCGGCCTGAAAAGCGGGAAACCCGTCACCGTGAGTTGCGGTTTTCGGGCACCGGCTTTGTCCATAGGTTACAGGCTATCGCTGCATCATTGTTCCATAGACCATAGCCTATCGAAACCGGCCAGCTCTGCATGGATCAGCCCGCCAGAAATCGACTGTCCCCTGCACTCATGAGCGGCCTGGCCGGTTTCCTAAAGGGGCGTGCCGCGCCTGGGGCGCCAGATGCCACGGTGCTGCGCCTGCGCGTACCTTTCTTCGGCCTGGTAATAGGGGTCCGCGGCTCTGGCCAGGCCCATCTGCACCATCAGGCTGCCGACATCGGCGCCGTCGCTATAGCAATGCATGACGTGCCGGTCGCCTTGAGCGCCTGTCTCGTCGCAACTGAGCACGCCCTTCCTGAGCATCGTCTCCAGATACAGGTTGGCGGCGAACGAAGCGGGTTCAGCCGGATCGAGCGCCTTCAGGCCCCACAGGGAGACGGTTTTGCCCGAGGCGACGATGGTCGCGCCGTCGATCACCTTTTCGAAGGTCAGCGTCTGCGGTGATGCCCATGCGCGGACCGGGATAGCCAGGAAGACGATGAGAAGCAGAACCGCACGCATCAATGGGTGGTCTGGGTGCTCAGGTGGGCCGGCATCTGGAGGGTTTCAATCGCGTCGGCGATCCGGCGCCAGACCTCCATGCCGTTGCTATTGCCGATCCGCCGGTATTGTTCCAGGCGGTTCATGGCTTCCAGCAAGGCCCCGCCGCCATGCTGGCCGATGAGGACATTGGCCGTGCGGTATATGTCGATCTCGGAAATCATGATTTTGACTTGCGATCCTGCATGGCTTTTTCCGTTTCGCTCAGAACTTCGGTCCACCCTTTTTCGAGCTGGTCCGGGTTCCACGAATCGGGCAACCGGGCATTGCCATCCGCGCACCAGTTTTTGAAATCGTCCATAAGGACCTGGGAGCGGGCTCGCGCGCGCTGCCATCTTGATAGATACCTGTCGTAAGGCAGGATTGTCATTCTCCCATGTACCTTTTGTTCCGGTCGATCCAGCCGCCTATCTCGATCAGGCAGGCCCGCGCCACTTCGTTCCGGGCGCTCTCGTCTTCCCAATACAGGCAGCGCCTGAATTGTGTTGTAGCCCTCTTCACCGGCTGGCCGCAAACATATTCGAGGTGCCGCAGGGCGTCCAGAACCTCGAAGGGCCGGGACTGGCCGTCCAGGTACAGGCGCAGCGTCATAAGGGAGTCGTGCAGCTCCCACGCCGCGGCCAGATCGTCCTTGTACGGACAAAAGGCCATATTCCTGTATATCTGCTTCCAGCTCATCGCCGAGTCATGCCTCAGAACCGAAAGGGAGTCAAGAACAAAACAAGAACGCTTGTTGCAGGCGTATGGTTTGTTTCCGATTGACCCGCTGCCCCCGCTGCTCTTAAATCGTCAGGACAACGAACCAAAGATTCTCGCGATGGCCCGAAATTCCAAACACACGCCCGAAGCTTCTTTCTACCGGCAGTTGGGTCGTAATCTGCGCGTCGCCCGGAGCGCCGCCGGCAAGAGCCAGATGGAAGCCGCCGAGCATATCGACGTGAGTTTCCAGCAGCTACAGAAGTATGAAAGTGGCGCGAACCGCATCCCGGTCTACGGCCTTGTCAGCCTTGCGGCTTACCTTGAGGCGCCGCTCTCGCAGCTCATCGCCCCGTCCGACGGCGATTCCGAGTTTCAATCGCTCGCGGCGCAATTCAGCGGCAAGGAGTTCCACGCGCTCATGGAAGCGTGGGCGGTTCTCAAGGACCGCCAGACGCGGGCCGCGCTCCTCAACCTGGTCAAGTCCCTTGCCGCCGCCAAGAGGTGACCTGTTCGCTTCTACTGCACCATCTCGTTGCCCGCCAGCTTCGTCATTTCATAGCGCAGGATGCAGTAATAGGTCGTGACGAGAAGATTGAACGACGCATCGATCATCGTGATGATTTCCTCGATGTTCGTCTTCACCGCCTCGCCGCGCAGAAAATCCATCGCCTTCAGAATCTGCGACGCCTTGGCGAAGTCGTACGTGTACTTCTCCCCCGCGTCCAAACCCAGTTCTTCAAGGCTAGGCGGCTCTGGCATTCTCCCGTTCTCCTTCGCATGTGAATCTCAAGACGCTGTCTGTGATGCCGGTTTTGCGGCGCACATTCGCGAGCTGCTGCGCCGTCACCGGAATCGCGACCGCCCGGCATTTGTGGCGCCCGAGAGCCTCGACCGGACCGAGATATTCCATCTCGATGCCGGGACGCTCGAACACGCTGCGGTAGATATAGGTGGGCATCAGCCCGATGATCTTTTGCAGGCCCAGGCTGAGCCCGAACTCCAGATAGGCGCAGGCCATCTCGTGGATGATGCGCTGCCTCAGCTCCGGCGGCGCATCCTTGTCCACGCAGTAGCGGGTTCCTTCCCAGACCGCTTGCGATTGCAGCAGGGATTTGTCCTGGACCAGGTGCGGCCACAGATCCTTCAGCATGCAGGACAGCACGGTCGGCGTCAGGCGGCTCACGCCGAGCGCTTCGCCTTCGTCGGTGTGGTAGACGAGATAACGGCTGGCCGGCGTGTCGTACCGGTCGAACTCCATGCCGTCATAGACCGAGACATCGTATTGCTGCCGCTCGATGAAGCCCCCATAGCGCAGCCTGAACTGCGAATGAAAGGCGGGTCCGAACTCGTGGACGTTCTCGGCTGAAATACATGAAATCATCGCTTCCTCCCCTGTTTTTTGTTGAAACAGCGAAGTCAGCGTCGCAAGAAATATGCGGGGAGTAACCCCACGCGATCGCGTGGGGCCGCTTCAGGGCCTGATCAGCCCATAGGAAAGGGCCTTGCTCACGGCCATCACTCGCGTATTGGCATTGAGCTTTTTGAAAGCCGTCCTGAAATACGAGTCAACCGTATCCTCGCTCAGGTTGAGGATGGTGCCGATCTCGCCGTCCGTCTTCCCGCTTGCAGCCCAGGTCAGGACCTCGTGCTCGCGCGGCGTCAGGTAGACCTGTCTTTCCGCAAAGTCCTTCTTGCGGTTGATCCGCTGAAAGGCGATGTAGAAGTGGTTGCAGTAGGCAGTGATCAGATCGAGATTGCCATCGAATGAGTCGAGCTTCTCGGTGCTCGCGAGGCCGATCCCGGCAAACTGGTTCGGTCCCCACAGCGGCGTGCAGGTGCCGTTATACAGCCCCGCCTCGATGCCCATATTCAGGCACTGGAACTGCTGCCTGGTCATGTGCATGCGCTCGGGAATCTCCGCCCAGGTAAAGGTGACCATTTTGCTCTGGCAATAGCTGATGACCGGATCGAGACGGTCGTAGCCCTTCTCGAAATAATGCTTCATCCAGTCTTCGGGGTAATTCTGGATGACGCCCACGCCCGGCTTCATGTCGATATGATCGTGCGCGGTCTGGAGGCAGAAGATCATCCGGTCAAGCCCGTGCTGCTTGACCGTGCCTAAAAACTCCTTCACCAGCTCATCGGTCGTCCGGGCGCGGTTCGCCCTCTCCACGAATGTTTCGAACGAAACAAGCATCAAACTCCAAGGCTGCGGAAAGCCCCTCCCTTTTGCGGGGAGTTAACTACCGGTTGCAGAATTTTGCAAGCTTTATGCGGTGTTCTGGCGCCCCGGCCTTTGCCCAGTGTTTCGGCGGCGTGCCGCCGGGGCCGGCCGTCGGGCTCTAGTCGTCGACCGCCGCCGCGAGTTGCGACGGCGTGACTCCCCGAGCCTCCCACCCGCTTCGCGTACAGTGAGTCTCGGCCGCCTGCCCGGTGACGATCCCTGGCGCTTTCAGTGGACGGTGGGCAGTGGACGCTGTGAGGCCGTCACAGGGCATATCAGATTTCCTTAGCTGTTTTTACGCGGAGCCGCGAGGCGTAGTGTTCACTTGTTTTGATTGGAGCGCCTTATTCAGCAAGTAGAGCAACACAGCGCCGGCGGCGTATAGAACGAACACCGCTACGAACACGCTCAACACCGATTTTATGTAACCTGCCGATGAAAGATCAAAGTCGTTCAAAAAGCCGTGGAACCCAAATACACCAACGAGATAGAAAGCGATTATATATCCCAGCGCGAACAGGATCGGCAGAAGGAATACAGTTCCTATTGTCTGGGCGTTCTTAACTCCAAGCCAAAGCAAGAGTGCCATCCCAAGAAAGGTCGATACGATAGCAACAGGCTTACCTACAGCGGCGAGGCTGGTGCTGGCTATTAAACTGAAAGCCATCAAGCCTGTGGTCTGTAGTAGGATCGCTGCAAGGCTGAAATAAACAGTTTTCACGGCGTGGTCTCTTCCTGACATCGCAAAGCCCGTCCACTGTCCCTCACAATGCGGAGGTTCCGCCGAGGAACACCGCGCCGCGATGCTGTAGGCCCCTCCCGTTTTGGAGATTTAACTACCGGTTGCAGAATTTTGCAAGCTTTATGCGGCTTTCAGCCGCGCCCGGTGCTCCGCCAGCAGGGGCCTGACCTCTTCCGGCAGGAACTCCCGGAAATGACCGTTGACCGCCAGCTCGCCGGTCAGCAAGCCTATCGGGTCCTGTCCTTCGAGGCTTCCCAGATTCGGCTCGTGCACGAAGTAACCCATCACGCGCTGCAGGCGCTCCGGCAGCGTGCGGGCGACCTCGTGCGGCACGGCAAGGTATTGAGGCTCGGCCTGACGCAGCCAGCCCAGGGAATAGCTGTGCACGATGCCCGTGCGCGGCTTGTCCGTGCGGTTAGCCCCTCCCCCGTGCTGCAGCGATCCCAGCCAGATCAGCACCGAGCCGCGCTTCATCACGCCCTGCACCTCTTCGTGAGGCTGCGCCTGGCGGTCGAGCGGCCATTTGTGGCTGCCCGGCACGACATGAGTCGCGCCGTTCTCGGCGGTGAAATCATCCACCGCCCACATCGTGTTGATCATCGCCTCGAATTCCGGATGGACGAAGTTGAACATCAGGTCGTCCCGGTGAATCACCTGCGGCGGCTCGCCGGGGCCGATCCGGATGGCCTGCGTCAGGTTGAGATGATACCCCCGGCAGCCCTTGAGCAGGAAGTGATCCATCACGCCCAGTATGGCGGGGTCGATGGCCATCGACCTGCACACCGGCGACTTCGCTATCAGCCCGCTCAGCCGTTTGGTCGCGTAGCCGTAGAAATCGCCCTGGCAGTTCGGCGCCTCGTCGAAATGCGGCGCGAGTTCCGCCGCCAGCGTCTCCACCTGCCGCCCATTGAGCACATCCTCGATCACGACGCAGCCGTCGCGCTCCAGAATTTCGTTAATGACGGCCTGCCCCGACGATGCCTTTACAGTCTTCACTTCAGCCATGTTGTCCCTCCCGCATGAAAGTTGATGGCCTTCACTCTGGCAATTCCGCACCGCGCCGTAACCCCACGCGATCGCGTGGGGTTACTTTCCGGCCCCGGCGGTCTTCAATTCAGGGGTTCATTCGGAAAGGGGAACGCGATGACAGATATTGCTTTCGACTCGAATATCCGGGAGCCGGGGACCGGCAGGCTGGATATCGCCACGCTGCGGGAACTCGGCGCGCGCGCGCTGTTCCCGTGGCTCACCGACGCCGCTAGGGACTGGCTCGTCATCGCGGCGGCGGTGGCGATCATCCAGCTATGGCCGCATGTTTACACCGTGCTCGCCGGCATCCTGATCATCGGCAACCGCCAGCATGCGCTCGCCATTCTCGGGCACGACGGCACGCATTACACAATCTCGCGCAACGCCGCGCTCAATGATTTCCTGACGAACCTGTTTTGTTTCTGGCCGCTCGGCCTCACCGTCAGCGGTTACCGCGCCCTTCACTATGCGCATCACAAGAACACCGGCAATGAGAACGATCCCGAACTCGGCCACAAGCGCATGCGTGCGCCCCAATGGGATCTCCCCGCAACACCACGCACCGTTCTGCGTTACGCGCTGAAGGACCTGATCGGCTATTCCCTCGCCGATTACGTTATCATCGTCCGGTTTTCAAAGCCCCGGAGGCGGGCCGAATATCTGCCGCTCGCGCTGTTTCACATGCTCGCCATCTCCATCCTGCTGGGGCTGGGCGCATGGCCGGTCGCTGCGGCCTGGTACTTCAGCCTCGTCACCTCGTTCATGATGTTTTTCCGGCTGCGCCTGTGGTTGGAGCATCAGGGAACCGACGATACGCAGCGCGTCGGGCTGACGCCTTGGCAGGCAGTTCTCCTGTCGCCGCATAATGCGTGGCATCACTGGGAGCACCACCAGTACCCGACAATCCCGTATCACAAGCTGCCCGAAGCCCGGAAGCGCCTCAGCGGTCCCGCCATTCTGACGCTGCGCGATCTCACCGGCGCGCTCGCCGGTACCCGGCACATTCCCTCAGGGGCAGCGCTCAAGGTTCCGGCGGACCCCGGCAGCTCGTTGCCGAAAGACAGGGAGATCGCCCGTGCCGTCTGACAAGCCGGACGAACGTCTTCTGATCGAGACACTCTGCTGGCAGCTCAGCGCCGTCATCGATGCCAGCAATGCCACACCGGGATTAAAGACGATCGCCACGATCATCACCGCCGCACGTTACGCCCGCCGCACCGCGATGCCGGCCTTCGTCGCCGCCTCCATGATCGCCAACTACATCGTCAGGGGCGATCCGTTCTGAGTTGTCCCCATTCCGTTCTTTGCGGTTGTCCTCACCCCATCATGTACGCCTACAGGCCGCGCCTTCCGCGTCAATGCTCAGAGCTTCTTTCGTTCACGGCCTCCCGCCGGGACCCTCCGCGAACGAACAGAAACTTGTGACACGTTCCGGCTCTGCGCCCTGTGGACGGCTCCCGCGTTGAGGACAACCACTGCACAGGAGCTGGAAATGACGACAGACGAACCGATAGCCTTCATTGATTACTGGGATGCGGTTGATGCCGCCCTGTTGAAAT
>Ga0224534_1001242_pt1 | contig 13754 bp, 12 predicted proteins | sample 714E12024metaG_FD_172012 | JGI IMG/M metagenome (GOLD analysis project Ga0224534, IMG submission 172012) | Peat soil microbial communities from Stordalen Mire, Sweden - 717 E1 20-24 | ecosystem: Environmental > Terrestrial > Soil > Wetlands > Peat | place: Sweden: Norrbotten County, Stordalen... | reverse complement strand
CCATCGTACACGACGCGGGCCGGATGACGGAAGGCCGAGGGAAACCTGCCCCCAAAGCGAGCTTCGCTCGCCGGCGGGTCTGGAGACCCGCCGCAGGCGTAGACGCCCGCCCCACATTGACAGATTCACAAGAATCGTCGCGGCGCGCGTAGAACAGGCACTATGGCACCAGCACGAATCGTTCGATCGCTATCCTGGCGCTTTTGTCCGCGCGGATGCGGTCTCGATGGAACACCACTTTGATGTCGTCGAATTGCCGTAAGGCAGCGGCCGGAGGAACCGCAAAACTCAAGACCTGCTCGGCAGGCGACGCCGATCCTGCCGGAACTCTCCCCAGGCTCTGGACCAGATTTATGGCCACGGATGTGTCGATCAGAACCAACTCGAGCGAGACGGTTCCGGGATACGGGTCCATGTTCCGAATGGCAAGGTCGATCCGAGTGCAGCAAGCCACACTGACTGGCGGATCCAGCTTTTGATGCGCCTCCATCCCCAGGCGCACGCCGTCGGTGGTATGGAACGAAAGTTCGGACGTGCTGCCGCGGCGGATAATCGATCGGCGCGGGGGCCGTTCAGCCGGCCACCGGAACATCCAGTATTGACCCGAAAACGGGATGCCCACCGGGCTTCTCACGGGCGCGCCCAACCTGCCTGGCAGCGCAGGCGCGGGAACGACGAGTGTGGCGTAGGGCTTCAACGGCGGCAACAGGATCACGCCGGGAAAGTCACCGCCTGGTCCCATGCTCTCATCGGGACGCTCCGGGAGATCCGGGGTCGGCGGCGTGGCGGATTGGCCTCCCGGACCGGAAATGCTTCTGCCGCGGACTGAGATCCCACCGAATGTTAGCGTCGCCGCCAACAGAAAGGTCAACACGACGCTCAGTGCGGAGTGCGGCAGAGCGGGCGGTTTTCCAGGCCGGTACGCGCCGGTTGCGATAGAGAGCGATGTTAGAATCGCGGTGCTCATGGCAAACAGAGCGGCCGCCCGAAATGGATGGCCCCAAAGCATCGCGACCAGGCCCGCTTGAGCGGTGAACGATCCCATCAGAACCGGGGCCGAGTTCCACGAAAGGAAAGCGGCATCCGGCGAGGCCACGCGGAACAGGAGCGCCGGCTCCGCGCGTGCCGGTTCCATACGACGGATGGGGGAATCAACGACGCCCCACTGGGAGATCAGTTGCCGCGTGGCGTTCGCCACCAGAACAAGGCTCGCGGCAAATGCGCCGGCCAACGGTGTAGACAGCAGCACGATGGCAGGAGCAAACCACATCGCCGGCGCCGAGGTGCGCAGCGAGAAACGCGTTGCACGCGGCACGTCCGCCAGCGAGACCACGAAATAGACCCAGAAAGTAACGACAGCGCAGCAGATCCAGGCGAGCGCCACGTAGAGCAACGCTTCGGCGAACATGCCGGCCAGGGATTCGAAGCCGAGCCGGGGACGCACGTTATGGATCCAGACGAACCAGCCTGTGGCCACGACGCCAGCCACCTGCGCGGCGGCGATCAAGCGGTCGCCGATTTTGTGGGATGGGGACACCCTCATCACATTTGACACCACCGAGGCCGGGAAATGCTCGCCGCCTGGGCTTACAATAAACCCGTGACTTTCCCAAGATCCAGCGGGATTCTCCTGCACCCCACCTCGCTGCCGGGCCGGTTCGGGATTGGGGACCTCGGTCCGGAGGCCTACAAGTTTGTCGACTTCCTGGCGGCAGCCGGGCAGCGGATCTGGCAGGTGCTGCCGTTAGGCCCCACCGGCTACGGCGATTCGCCCTACCAATTGTTCTCGGCTTTCGCCGGCAACCCGCTGCTCATCAGTCTGGACCAACTGGTCATAGAGGGGCTACTCCTGGACGAGGAGTTGGAGCGGGCACCCCAGTTCCCAGCGGACGAAGTGGATTATGGCCGGGTGATCCGGTTCAGGCTGCCGCTGCTGCGCACCGCGTATGAGCGCTTCAAGACGAATTGGAAGAGGCGCGACGAGTTCGCGGACTTCCGCGGCAAGTCCAGCCAATGGCTCGACGATTACGCACTGTTCATGGCATTGAAGGCGGCGCATGGCGGCGAGGCGGTCTGGAGCCGGTGGGAACCGGCCCTCGCGGCGCGCCGGCCGGGCGCGTTGAAGGAGTGCCGGAAGGAGTTGGCGCAAGACATCGAAGCCCTGGAATTCGCCCAATACATGTTCTTCCGGCAGTGGCGGAGCCTGCACAATTACGCCCGCGACCGTGACATTCTCATCATGGGCGACCTGCCCATTTACGTGGCGCACGACAGCGCCGACGTGTGGGCCAATCCCGACCTGTTCCAGTTGGATGCGGCTGGCGATCCGGCGGTGATGTCGGGCGTGCCGCCAGATTATTTCAGCGCCACGGGCCAGTTGTGGGGCAATCCCATTTACCGGTGGGATCGCATGGCCGAGACCGGCTTTCGCTGGTGGATCAACCGGCTATTCGCGGCGTTCACGCAGGTGGACCTGGTGCGGTTGGACCATTTTCGCGGCCTGGAAGCGTATTGGGAAGTGCCCGCCGGCGAGACCACGGCGCGGAACGGCCGGTGGGTAAAGGGTCCGGGACCCGCGCTGTTTGAGGCCTTGCAAGAAGCGCTTGGGGAATTGCCAATTGTGGCGGAAAACCTGGGCGTGATCACGCCGGAGGTGGAAGCCATTCGCACCGCGTTCGGCTTTCCGGGCATGGCCATTCTGCAGTTCGCGTTTGGGAAGGACCCGCAGGCGCCCGATTTCAAGCCGCACAACTATCCGCGCGACCGCGTGGCATACACGGGCACCCACGATAACGATACTACTGTGGGCTGGTGGTCGAGCTCAGGCGCCGGCGACAGCACGCGCACCGCGTCGGATATCCAGGAAGAGCGCGACTTCACACGGAAGTATCTGGCCACCGACGGGCGCGAGATCCATTGGGTGTTCATCCGGGCGCTGATGGCGTCGGTGGCCAACACCGTGCTATTCCCCCTGCAGGACGTGCTGGGCCTGGGCAGCGAGGCCCGCATGAATACGCCCGCCGTGCCCAGTGGCAACTGGCGCTGGCGCTATCGCGCGGAGATGCTGACTCCGGCGATGGCCCAACGGCTGAAAGAAATGGTGTCCACCTATGACCGATAAGCCTCCCAATAAACCCAGGCTGGATTTCTGGCAGATCTGGAACATGAGCTTCGGCTTCCTGGGCATCCAGTTCGGCTGGGGCTTGCAGATGGCCAACATGAGCGCCATCTACGAATATCTGGGGGCGCGCGCCGACCAGATTCCGATTCTGTGGCTGGCCGCGCCACTGACCGGATTGATCGTGCAGCCGATCATCGGGCACGCTAGCGATCGCACCTGGAACCGGCTCGGGCGGCGGCGTCCGTACTTCCTGACCGGCGCAATTCTGAGCTCCGCGGCGTTGATCCTGATGCCGCGCGTTTCGGCGCTGTGGATGGCGGCGGGTCTTCTGTGGATACTGGACGCGTCGATCAACATCAGCATGGAACCGTTCCGCGCGTTCGTGGCGGACATGCTGCCGGAAGATCAGCGCACGCGCGGCTTCGCCATGCAGAGCCTGTTTATCGGGCTGGGGGCGGTAGTGGCTTCGGTGCTGCCCGGATTCCTGCTGAAGCTAATGGGCAGCGGGGCCGGAGCCGGGGGCGGGCAGATTCCGCTGCCGGTGCGGATATCCTTCTACATAGGGGCGGCGGCGTTCTTCGGCGCGGTGATGTATACGATCGCCACGACGCGCGAGTATCCGCCAGAGGATCTGGAAGCGTTCCGCCGGATGAAGGCGGAGAAGCGGGGCCTGGCGGAGAACGCGCGCGAGATTCTGGAATCGGTCGCCGCCATGCCGCAGACCATGAAGCAACTGGCCTGGGTGCAGATCGCCACGTGGCTGGGGCTGTTCTGCATGTGGCTGTATTTCCCGGTGGCGGTGGCGCACAACGTGTTCGGCGCTACAGACCCGCATAGCGCGCTTTACACCGAAGGCGTGGCGTGGGGCGGCTACTGCTTCGCCATGTATTCGGCGGTGTGTTTCGTATGGTCGTTCGCGCTGCCGCCGCTGGCCAACGCGCTGGGCCGCAAGGCCACTCACAGCCTGTGCTTGTTGTGCGGCGCGGCGGGGCTGATGTCGGTGGCGGTAATCCACAACAAGTGGCTGCTATTCTTCTCGATGGTGGGGGTGGGGATCGCGTGGGCCAGCACCATATCGATGCCGTACGCCATTCTGGCCGGATCGCTGCCGGCGGAGAAGACCGGCATCTACATGGGGATTTTCAACTTCTTCATCGTGACGCCGGAGATTGTGGCATCGCTCGGTTTCGGCTGGGTGATGGCGCACCTGCTGGGGAATAACCGGCTGCTGGCGGTGGTGGCCGGCGGCGTGTTCTTCGTGGTGGCTGCGGCGCTGATGCAGCGCGTGCGGGATGTGGGGGTGGAGCGGGTGGCGGGTGTGAGGGAGGGTGCTTCGGTGCGGGGGGCCTGACGTGGGGGCCGGTTCGGTTATCTGGCGGCGGCACGGGGTGTGGACTTGTCCTTGACCGGGGACCAATCGCCGAACCCGACACGCGCGTTTCTGGGACCACAAAGCACCGAATACACAACCCAGCCATGGCAAATATGCGCGGAACCCCATGTCAGTAAACTTCTAGGAGATCCCATGGCGCTAGAGATTCAGGAGTGGGAAATATGGCACGCCTACACTACGTACCTCGAACCGGCGGTAATTGATTTAGACGGGAGCGCTCGGCGATTGGTCGCTTCAGGCCTCGCTGAATGTGCCATGTTAAACGACGGGCGTACCTATTGGCGATCGAATAGTGCAGTTTGTTCTGGCTCCACGGTCATCGAAGTAGATTCGCTCGGCGGACGATCTACTTTCCGATTAGACCTGGACGACGGATGTAAAGCGAGACCTCATGGCTTTGCTTTAGAGGCCTGGGGGCAAGCATCCTATTTCCTGATAAGCGAGCGCAGGGTGTTGGGGGACGACACGTCGCTTCCTGCTCCGTATCTCCGCGCCTACCTTGGCAAGTGTGTTCTGGCGCCAACATTGGAGGACAAAGCAAGTTCCCACTTAACTTTATATCCCGTCCTGCTGGCGTATGGGTCAGGTGTTCTGATGGTCGAGTTCCGCATGATCGGACCGAAAACCGCCACACCGCTGGCTGATTTCATTGCCGGCGGCGTAAACCTCTTCAAATACAAATTCGGCCATGTTGAGGTTAGCCCGGGACTCGCGGCGCTCGCGACGCGTGCCTATTATCAGTCCGTTCATAAGTGGAATTTCATCCGGCGACTTCAACTCATGCGGCTGCAGGTGGGGCACGATATGGCGGTCAAGCAGCGAACGACTCGGCAAACGGATGGGGATTTCTTTTTCGACCTAGTCCCGTTCAGCGGAACCGAGACCGACGACCTGGCATCGATTGCGGCGACGATCTCTCATACAGCCGCCTTCGTCATTGGCCGCCCGAGGGTAGGCCTTGCCTTCCTGTTGCTGGGGCAGCGCCCTCTTCTTCTACTAGGCGAATTCTGGACAGGTCGACCGCATATTCATCTCGTCCGCTTCCGCGAGCAATGTAACACCGCCTCGGAAAATGAAGCCCGCCATGGATCGGACTTCGCAAGAATACTTAGCCGTGTCCCCGTACTGGGTGATGCTGAGGCGAAGCGCATGTTGCCCAAGGACGCCCGGTTATTCCAGGACTACAGCGCGTATATCACGTCCGCTTCCACGCTCTGGGTCTGGTCAATGGACGGGTTGTCAGAACAAGAGCCCTGGATGGACCCGAATCGGGGAAACCTGATCTACGAGCGGCAGGTGCTAGCGGAACTTCTTGAGTACGGTTACATGCTGCATCGAAGCCTCTATCACCGCGTAGAGGCGTTGAGCACAACCGCCGAAGTAATTGCAGTAAGAAGAGCGATCCTGCATCTGCGCCTGAGAATGCGCGAAGCTAGTCATTCCGGTGAGATCCGAGAATTGCTTGAGAATGGCTGGAACGAACTTGGCCTGACAGACTTGGCCTCCGAGATAGATGCCGGCCTTGAGCTGCGGGCGTCTGAGGCGCGTTCCATGGAAGCCCTGCGCTCCACGCGCGTTGGCTGGGCTCTTGCGATCGTGTTCGGATTTGTAGCCGTACCAACGCTGGCTGATCAAGTTATCCAGCCGATTTGGAAGCTGACGCGGTTCCACATTGTTGCCGATCCTTCGTTGACAACGGTCATCTCAGATGGAATCGCTGTATTCATGGTCCTCCTAGTCCTCATAGTGGCCTTGTTTGCGCTCTCCCGACGCGGGATGTGATCTTGTTGCCCACGGTCACCGGATACACTGGTACGTCGCGGGTCGGTTCATCCACGGAAGCCTGACGGCGCTGCCGACGCTCCTCCAGCTTGGCGCGATAAACGTCGTGCGTCAGCTCCACCACGGTAACGACGGACGGGCGCGCAAGGGATCATTTGCGGAGCGCCAGCTTTCGCGTGATTTCCTCATCTTCAATTGCGTCCGCCATTGCCAGGGCTTTGTCCAAGCGGAAACCCTGTTCCGCGCCGAGAGAGAAGGTCTCTTGCACAAAGCGCCTGCGGCTCCTCTCGGCACCGTAGGCGACGGCCGCCAGGATATCTTCGCGGGTCAGTTGCGGATACTCCTCCAGGATCTGATCCATGGTCGTTCCCGAATCCAGGAAGTCAAGCAGCAAGGAGACCCAAATACGCGTACCGCGAACGCAAGGTTTGCCGGAGCAGACGTTGGGGTCGACCGAAATTCTGTTGAGGAGAGGGTTTATGGCGGCGCCGAACATTCGACTTCCAGGATACCATTTGCCCGTTGGGGTATCGCTCTGGCAATCACCAGCGTGCGAAGCAAAAGGTCACTCGCGCGAATCTGCCTCCTGCCGGATTGCCTCCATTTGTGACCGCAGCACCGGTAGATGAACCGAAACAATCTCCCAAACACGTTCGAGGTTTATTCCCAGGTAATCATGGACCAGCACGTTTCTGAATCCCGCAATCGCCCGCCAGTCAACCTCGGGATGAAGATCTCTTAGGCGATCGCCGATCCGCTGCGTGGACTCGGCGAGGGTTTGGAGATTGCGCAGAACCGCATCTTGAACCATTTCCGACTGGCGAAAGGCCTTCTCGCCGCTCTGGCAATACCGATCTATGCGCTGGATGCATTCGAGGGCGTGATGAACGTAAAGTCGGTCGTCCTTCACAAAGGAACCGCCTCGTGCAGCACGCGTTCCCGGATCAGTGGATGGAGCGCACTCTCTTCGGCAACATCCACTCTTCGACCCAGTTCTTCTTCCAGATCGACCAGCAGACCTCCTGGGAACCACGGTGGTGTGCGCGGGCCGGCGTCGACCAGCAAATCGAGGTCGCTGTCCTCGCGCGCATCGCCCCTTGCAAAGGAGCCGAACACACGCACCCGCTGAACGCCGTGTTTAGCCGCGATGGCTAGAATCGCGGCACGTTTATTCTCGCCCAGTCCTTCAATGGTCATTCGTTCCCGTTCTCGCACTTGCAGCAACAGTGATCTATATGGGGGGCGAAACATCACCCCGCCAGCACTTCTACGCAATCCGGGCCGCAGATCTTCTCTAACTGCGCGCGGAATTCTCGGTCGGGGCGCACCTTGGCGGGCACATCCAGGATCACCGAGAAATCGCGCGGCATCTCCAGCCGCAACCGCACGTGCGACTCGCCGGGCTTGGCGTGGAACAGTTCGCGCAAGGCCGCGGGCTTGTCAGCCACCCCGTTGCGGCCCAGCCACACGCGGATGGAAATCAGCGACGGCAGATTCACGCGCGCCGTTTCCAGCGGCTGAATGTCCTGCACGGAAATCTTGGGCGGCGCATTCTCTTCGGGCAGCACCAGCCCCTTCACCAGCACCGCCTTATCTTCCACGATCTGGCTCGCCAGCCGCTCAAAGCTGGCGGCGAATACCATGCCGTCGACCGATCCGGTGCGGTCTTCGATCTGCAACGCTGCCCAGGGCTTCTGCTCCCGGTTGCGCTTGCGCTGGATGCTGGTGAGCACGCCGCACAAGGCCACCTCCGTGTTTCTTTCGAGCCCTTCCAGATTGCCGGTATTATGCGTCGCCAGTTCGCGGACTTTGTCTCCGTAATCGTCCAGCGGGTGCCCGGTCACGTAGAAGCCGATCATCTCCTTTTCGCCTTGCAGCTTTTCGCGGCCCGTCCAATCGGGCACTTGGGGCAGTGGCCTCTCGACAGGCGCATCCTCCGCGGTCATATCGCCGAACAGCCCGCCCTGGCCGCACACGCGGTCGCGCCAGACGCGCTGCCCGGCTTCCATGGCGCTCTCGGTGGCGGCGAACAACTGCGCGCGCGTGCCCTCCAGCGAATCCATGGCGCCGGCGCGAATCAGGCTTTCGATCATGCGCCGGTTGATGGGACCCAGGTCCACGTGCTCGCAGAACTCGTAGATGGAAAGGAAGCGGCCCAGCTTTTCGCGCGCGGCGCGAATGGCTTCGACGGCGTTGGGACCCAGATTCTTGACGGCGCCCAGCCCGAAGCGGATGCCCTTGCCGTTGGGCGCCGTGTCGTCGGGCGTGAAGCTCCAGTCGCTGGCGTTCACATCCGGCTGGAGCACGGTGATGCCCATCTCGCGACACTCGTTGATGTACTTCACCACCTTGGCCGTGTTTCCAGTTTCAGACGTCAGCAGCGCGGCCATGAAGTCCACCGGATAGTGCGCTTTCAGATAGGCCGTGACAAAGGCGAGATAGGCGTACGCGGCGGAATGCGACTTATTAAATCCGTAACCCGCGAACTGTTCCATCAGGTCGAAGATCTTCTCGATCTTCTTTTGCGGGAAGCCGCGCTCCAGCGCGCCCTTGATGAAGCGCTGGCGCTGCGCGGCCATCTCCTCGGCTTTCTTCTTGCCCATGGCGCGGCGCAGAATGTCGGCCTCGCCCAGCGAGTAGCCCGCCAGGAGGTTGGAGATCTGCATCACCTGCTCCTGGTAGACGATCACGCCGTAAGTCTCTTCCAGCAGCGCCTTCAGTTCGGGCAGATCGTAGACCACCGCCTTGCGGCCATGCTTGCGATCGATGAAGTCGTCGACCATGCCGCCCTGAAGAGGGCCGGGACGGTAGAGGGCGTTGAGCGCGGTGAGATCCTCGATGCGCGTGGGATGGTAGCGGCGCAGAATGTCCTGCATGCCGGACGATTCAAACTGAAAGATGCCGCTGGTGAGGGCCTTGGAAAAAATCTCGTAGGTGGCCGGATCGTCGAGCGGCAATTCCTCGGGCACCAGGCGCACGCCGTGCCGCTTCTCGATCAGCTTCAGCGCGTCGTCAATGAGCGTGAGCGTGGTCAGGCCCAGGAAGTCCATCTTCAGAAGCTGCAGCTTCTCCAGGCCGCTCATGTCGAACTGCGTGACAATTTCTTCCCGGTTGGTGCGGTAGAGCGGGACGAGCTGCTTCAGCGGTTCGGGCGAGATCACTACGCCGGCGGCATGCACGGAACAGTTGCGCGCCATGCCTTCCAGGCGCAGCGCGACTTGCAGGATCTCGGCCACGCGCGGGTCCTTGCGCTCCAGCTCGCCGAAGCCCGGCTCGGTTTTCATGGCGTCGCTGAGCGTGATGTTCAGGACGTTGGGCACCATCTTGGTGAGGCGCTCCACATCGGCAAAGCTCATGTCCAGCACGCGGCCCACGTCCTTGATGGCGGCGCGCGTGGCCATGGTGTTGAAGGTGATGATTTGCGCTACCTGCTCGCGGCCGTATTTCTCCGTTACGTACTGGATCACTTCGCCGCGCCGGTTCATGCAGAAATCGATATCGATATCGGGCAGGCTGATGCGCTCTGGGTTCAGGAAGCGCTCGAACAGCAGCCCGTATTGCAGCGGATCGATATCGGTGATGCCCATGGCGTAGCCCACCAGGCTGCCCGCCGCCGAGCCGCGTCCCGGGCCGACCGGAATGGATTGCGACCGCGCAAAGCGGATGAAATCCCAGACAATCAGGAAGTAGCCGGAGAACTGCATCTTCTGGATCATCTGGATTTCGCGGTCCAGCCGTTCCAGGTACTCCGGCAAGTCGTGCTTCAGGCGGCCGGCGGCGCGCAGAGACTCCAGGCGCGTCCTGCGCCTTTCGAAACCCTGCCGCGCGATGAATTCGAAATAGGTGTCGGTGGAGTGCTCGGCCGGGACTTCGAATTTCGGGAAAGGCTCCTTGATTTTTTCCAGGTCGACGTGGCAGCGTTGGGCGATATCCCAGGTGCGATCGAGCGAGTCTTCCAGCTCGCCGAAGAGCTGCATCATCTCGGCGCGCGATTTCAGGTAGAAGTCCGGCGTGTTCCATTTCATGCGCGATGGGTCGCTCATGGTTTTGCCGGTCTGGATGCACAGCAGGATTTCGTGCGCCCGGGCGTCGTCGCGGCGCAGATAGTGCGCGTCGTTGGTGGCCACCAGCGGCAGACCGGTATCGGCCGACAGCCGGTTGACGGCCGGCACCAGGCGCTTGTCCTGCTCGAGGTGGTGGTCCTGGATTTCAAGAAAGAAGTTGTTCTTGCCGAAGATGTCCGCGTAGGTGTAGGCGGTGCGGCGGGCTTCCTCGTAGCGGTCCGCCAGCAGGATTTCGGGAATGTCGCCGCGCAGGCAGGCGGACATGCCGATCAGCCCCTTGGAGTGCTGCGCGAGCAGGTCCTTGTCGATGCGGGGCTTGTAGTAGAAGCCTTCCAGGAAGCCGGTGGAGACCAGGTTGATGAGGTTGCGATAACCCTCCTGGGTCTCGCAGAGCAGGATCAGGTGATTGTAGCGGTCGGTGTCGTTGCGGGTCTTATGGCCCTGTTGCGAAACGTAGACCTCGCAGCCGATGACCGGGTGCACGCCTTTGCTCTTGGCGGTCGAGTAAAACTTGACGGCGCCGAACAGGTTGCCGTGGTCGGTCATGGCGACGGCGGGCATCTTCTGCTCGACGACGGTGTCCATGAGCTGGCCAATTTCACAGGCTCCATCGAGGAGGGAGTAATCGGTGTGGCAGTGCAGATGGACGAACGGATTTTCCGGCATGGCTTCCTTTAATCGGGTCTCTGGGGGAGGTGCTTCTATTTTAGCGCGGACGCGCAGAGGGCGTCGGCGAGGTTTGGAGTCTCCGGCCAGCACGGAGACGCATCGCTCCTGCAGGCCCGAGCGTAGGCCCTTTGCCGTTCCCCGAGCGACGGATGGGAGCGTCATTCGCTATTCGCGATTCGCGAATGTAGAATGGATGTGATGGTGCTGAAGCCCCAGGACGTTTACGTCGCGCTCAAGATTGTGGCATCCCGGTCGGGCCGTCCGCCGTACTCCCAGCTTGCCGCCGAGTTGGTGATGAGCCCGTCCGAGGTACATGCTTCCGTGCAGCGCGCTCAGTCCAGCCACTTGCTCCACGGCCCTCGACTGAAGAACCGCCCGAACTTTGGTGCGCTCGAAGAATTCCTCCTCCGCGGCCTGAAGTACGTCTTTCCGCCCGAACGGGGAGAACTCACCCGCGGGGTCGCGACATCGTATGCCGCCGCGCCGCTGCGCAGGATGATCGCGCAAGGCGGCGAGCCTATTCCTGTCTGGCCGTACGAGGAGGGCAAGCAGCGCGGCATCTCGTTTGAGCCGCTGTACAAGACCGCCCCCATCGCTGCCCTGCGCGACCCGTCCTTTTACGCGTACCTGGCCCTTGCCGACGCCCTGCGGGATAGTCGCGTCCGTGAACGAAAAATCGCCGAGAAAGAGCTGTGCCGCCGGCTCCGGGAGGCCAGTGAACGAACCAAATCTTAAGCGATTGACCGCCGCCGCTCGGCTCCTGCGTCCCCTGCTTGGTGAACTGGTATTCGTGGGAGGAACGGTAACGGGCCTCCTCATTACCGACGAGGCCGCAGCCGACCCGCGGCCTACCCTCGATGTGGACGCCATCGCCGAAATCACCTCCTACGCGCAGTATCCGGCGTTTGGGGACAGGCTGCGTGCGCTGGGTTCCGGGAAGACACCAGCGAGGAGGCGCCACTGTGCCGGTGGGTCCATCGGGGGACGATTCTCGACGTGATGCCGCTGGACGAGAAGGCTCTCGGGTTCTCCAACCGCTGGTATCGGGCTGCAATGAAGTCAGCGGCTACGCGAAGGCTCGCGGATGACATCGAAATCCGCGTTGTCACGGCCCCTTTCTACGTTGCCACGAAGCTCGCGGCGTTCAAGGGCCGCGGAAAGGGGGATCTGTTCGGAAGCCGCGATTTGGAGGATCTGATCTCCGTGGTAGACGGCCGCGCCGCGCTGGTTGCCGAAATCCAGGCGGAAGCCGTCGATCTCCGGACATATGTGCGTGCCGGCTTCAAAGGCCTGCTCGCGCACCCGGGGTTCCTCGATGCACTGCCTGGATACCTGCTCCCGGACGCGGCCAGCCAGTCACGAATCGGCATTGTGCTGCGGCGCCTGGAAGAACTCGCGTCGGTGTAACTGGCGAACACCGGCAACCGTCCGATGGTCATCCGGGAAGGTGCAGCTACGGAAGCTCTTCGGGATGAAAGACCAAGTCGCGGTCCAGGACCATTTCCAGGTGCGTGCCCGCGTGCAGCACCACATTCTGATTGCGTGAGAGCAGGACTCCCGCCAGAGCGCCGCCCACGCCGCCGATAGCAGCGCCGCCCAGTCCCCTGGTCATGGCGCCAATGGCGCCGCCAGCGCCGGCTCCTTCAATCACGGTGCGGCCGTCGGCCGACTTGCCCTGGCCCTCCACCTTGCCCTCTTCTCCCGGCGGCCGTGCGCGAAAATCGCGCGAGATGCCGTTGGGCAGAATCAGCGAGTCGAACCGAATGTACAACTCGCCCTTGCCCACCACCTTGCCGGCCTGCTTGGCCTTGGTGATGATGCCTTCGACATCGCTGCCCCGGGGTATGACTACCCGCCCACTCACAGCCACCGGCGACGCCGTACGAAGGTAGACATGATCGCCCTCTTTGGCGTATTTCGTGTTCACTTCATTGATCAGCGACAACAGGACGCGCGTCCCTGTGGGGACGGTGACGTCCGGAGGCGCGCCCGGCGCGGGCCTCGTCGCCAGCGCGGGCTGCTCGGTGCCGCTACCGGGTTCGGCTGGACGCCAGCCGCTCGCAGGCGGCGCTTCACCTGCCGGCGCGGCCGGAGGAGGAACAGCCACCGGAGCGCCCTCGCGCCGGTATACCAACGTGCCTTCCACTTCCTGGTTGGGGCGAACCACTTGGCGCGTAATCGTGAGAGTGTTGTGGCTGCGGGAGATCTCCCAGCGGTCCATCACGGTGTAATGCCGCGGGCCGGAAATCTGAGTATTGATCAGCAGCGCCGCGCCTTCCCACTTAGTAACGGAGCTCCTGTTTTCCTCGCCGATCAGCTTGCGCGTCTCGCTGCCATCGAGCGCATACGACCACTCGGCGGTTCCCGAAGAGCAGCGGATGCCGGCTTCGCCTTGCGAGACGTTGAGGTTGGTTTCCACTTGTCCGAGGGAAGTAGTGTCGCTGGCGCTTGGGTCCAGCACCCACTTTCCGGAAAAGTCGCGCGTCGGATCGCTGGCGCGAAGCAGCAGCGTGAAGGCCAACGCCACTAGCAGCACCGTTAGAGAAAGGCGCCCTCGCATGCTCCAAAGAATAGCACAGCCGCGGCAAGCCGCAAAACAAGCCGGCTGAAAGGGGGTGCGCGACACAAAAGTGGACCATTCGCGAGTTTCCTTTTTTAGTGGCATGAAACCTAGCGTAGTGATACGCTAGGTTTAAGGAGGCTGTACATGCCAGATCCTCTGCTT
>Ga0224534_1001239_pt1 | contig 13763 bp, 16 predicted proteins | sample 714E12024metaG_FD_172012 | JGI IMG/M metagenome (GOLD analysis project Ga0224534, IMG submission 172012) | Peat soil microbial communities from Stordalen Mire, Sweden - 717 E1 20-24 | ecosystem: Environmental > Terrestrial > Soil > Wetlands > Peat | place: Sweden: Norrbotten County, Stordalen... | reverse complement strand
TCAACAAAGAATTGCAACAAGGGCATCGCGAATGGCTTGATGAAAAGCGATTTCTGAAATCAAACAGTGAAAGACCATGTTCCAAAAAACGGCGAATTGCCACGCAACGCATCACGGGTGTTGACGAACGGCTGCGAATAGTTGCGGCGATAATGGACGCCCCAGCATATTTTGCTGATTCCACCAACTCCATTGTCATCAAAAATGGTTCACCCTACCGGCTGGAATACCTGCTGGGGCTGCTCAATTCAAAACTATTCCAATGGCGGTTTAGGCTGACCAGTTCAAACAACAACGTCGGCACGAATGAATTGGAGTCCATGCCGTTTTGCAAAATCAATTTTGACGACCTTGCCGACAAGGCACAGCACACCCGGATGGTTTCGCTGGTGGAGCAAATGCTGGCGGCCAAGCCGCAGCTTGCCCGCGCGCAGAGCGACAAGGACAAGGATTTTTACACCAACCGCTGCGACGGCTTGGATCGCCAGATTGACGCGCTGGTGTATGACCTTTACGCCCTCACCCCCGCCGAAATCAAAATCGTGGAAGGGGTGGCAAAATGAAACTAGAAAAGGCGTCTTGGATTGCAGCTATTTTAGCAATTCCAGTTGCATTTTTTGTTTGGTATTTCAAGCCAGATGACTTCAACTCATTTTTCAAAAGTCTGGGCAAGCTAATATGCACTCCGTTTTCAATGGTGTTCAACTGGTTGACGCATCCTATCACTTGGCCTGTTTGGGCTTTGATACTTCTGGCAATTTCAGGTCTAGCGATTGTCGCGGGACTGTTTTATTTATTTAGCAGGGCTAGCGAGGCCAGTGAAGGTGGAGCGCGGCCTATTCAGATTGACCCACTAGATTATCGCACAGACGAAATCTTTGGCGTTCAATGGACGTGGAGTTTTGTCTATGGAAAATTAAATGAAAATGACCTGTCAGCATTTTGTCCACGGCAAAATTGTATGTGCCGTCTGACGATGAAGGAAGACCAACAACGGATGCAAGTGCGTCAAGGCGGCTTTGGGGCAGATTTGCTTTTTCCGATTTCTTTCACTTGCTCAAATTGTGGTTATAGCCGTGAATTTGATTCAAATTGGAAGCAACTTAAACACAGTGTCTTTATTGAAATTGAAAGACGAATCAGGACTGGCGAATTTCAACAACGGATGACACCACATAAATCCTGACAGACAACCATGAATGAGCCGGAAAAACTGATTCCGCTGCATGGCGGCTACCGGAAGTTGAAAAGTTTTCAGGTGGCGCAACTGGCCTATGACGTGACGGTGCGTTTCTGCGACCGGATGGTGGAGTTTGTGGCGCAAATGCTGGCGGCCAAGCCGCAGCTTGCCGGGGCGCAGAGCGACAAGGACAAGGATTTTTACGAAAACAAATGCGCCGCGCTGGATCGCCAGATAGACGCGCTGGTTTATGAGCTTTACGGCCTGACCGGCGACGAAATTAAGATCGTGGAAGGTATAGTCGCATGAAATCAATCGAGATCGAATCTTGGGCGCTTCGCATTTTGGAAAATGTTAAAAAGCATCTGCCAATTGAAGATTCGCTCGTTGAATTAAAAGCAGAATGGCCTGAACCAAGCAAGGCAGCCCGCCGAATAGCAGCGCACGCAAACGCGGCGCACGGAGAATCAATTTTATGGCTGATCGGAGTTGACGAAAAAAACGGAATTGTAGGCGCAAGGTTTGAGGAGCTATCTAGCTGGTTTCAAACCGTGCAATCATTCTTTGACGGCACAACTCCCAATCTTCAGACATTAAATGTCAATTATGAAACTAAAATAGTTGTCGCCCTGTGTTTTGATACGTCTCGTTTGCCCTTTCTGGTAAAAAATCCCGCCTTCGGCAAAACTGCCGGAGAACCAATTGAATGGGAAGTGCCGTGGCGAGAAGGAACAAGAACGAGGAGTGCAACTCGCAATGATTTGATTCAAATGCTTGCGCCGTTAATAAAGATGCCAAAGGTTGAGATGCTGGAAGGCGAAATCCGTTTAATTACGGAGCATGGAATTAAACCGTATCTGCATTTCACCTTGAAGATTTACGTTGTTCCTTTTGATCATCTGGCGGTCACTTTTCCATTCCACAAAACCACAGCATCAATCTCGGCTGATGGTAAAGTCGTCAAGGACGAATTTGACTTGAAGTTGGATTCTCCTAAAGGCAAGTCAGAAAAACGGAACAAATTATGGGGGGCTGTGGTAGGAAGACGCGTCAGCGAAACCCCCGTCGCGCATGTTGACGTGCGAACCGCGCATGATTCTATTGAAGCAACGTCAGACGAGATAATAATTCGCGGTTCAGGCAAAATAGAAATTGAAGGCGATTCTGCTCATGATGGTGCAAGCGACTGGCCAGAATTACAGCTTGATATTACGCTTATTGAAGCTGTGTCAGAGTCGAAAATTGCTTTAACAGGTAAATTTTTGAAACAAGATGCTGTGACGGTTTGGAATTACAGAAAATAATTTGTTGCCCGAAGTTGAAAAGTTTTTAGCTTGGACAGCCTTTGTCCCACGGCCTGGGATAAATTAAGCGCAAATGAAATCGTCTGGAAAAATCTACGCGCCGGTGACGCCTTTTGAACGGCAAACGAGCCATTGCCCGTTGTATGTGGCGTGGAAACAAATGCTGAAGGCTAAAGGCTAAATTCTAAAGTTTATGAAAAGATTTCCCGCACTATTCCAATTTCAGCCTTTAGCATTCAGCCTTCAGCCTTTCCCAAGGCATTGGCTGGCCGGCGTGCTGGCCAAAGAGCAGCCCGCGCTGTTCCGCGACCTGCCGGACAGTTACAAAGTCGGCCATCCGTTGCCGTGCCGCCCTGTAGCGGCGGTCTGTGACCGCCGATCTCGCAGTAATTTCAAAGCCCGGCGCTCACAGAGCGCCGCTACAACTGCCAAATTGCATTTCGTCCACGGCTGCGAGTTGCTCGCGGTCTGACGCAAATCGTCCGCCGTCCCCTTGAAAATCCGCGCGTGGGATTTTGGAGCGCGCGGACATGTCCGCGCTTTCAAAGCGGCGACATGTCGCCGCAGTCCAAATCAAAAGCGGCCTCCGTTTCCGAAGGCCGCTTGCACCGGTTAAATTGTGTTTATTTCGCCGCCGGCGCGGGCGTCGGCGTTGGTTCGACATGGTGGCCGCCGTGGTCTTTGGGCGGGAATTTGCCGAGGCGGAAATCGGCGCGGGTCTGCGCGTTCGCCGGGTCGCTTTCCGGCCATTGCAGGTTCGCCGCGTTTTGCACGGTCAGCAGCCGGTCATACAAATCGTCCGCCTGCACGTTCTTCTTGCCGGTCGAGCCGAGGCTCGCGTCTTTCGCGGCTTCCAGCAGCGTCTTGTCGTTCTCCATTTCCGTGATGGCCGCGTCCAGCGCCGCGGTTTCGTCCGCCGTCCAGCCTTTGCTCGTCAGCGCGGCAGTGTTTTCCGCCGCCTGCATCGAGGCCAGCACGGTGCGTCCGCGCTGGAGCTGGCTCTGCAAATCGTGCGGCTTGTGGACGCCCACCTGAAACGCTTCGCGCAGTTTCACGGTTTGTCCCGGAAACGCCAGCTTGGCCGTTTTCTTCGCGTTGTCTATCAAGAGGTGGAAGGCGTGAATTTTGTCCAGTTGCGCCTTGCTCAACACGCCGGTCTGGCCGCGCTTCTGTTTCTGGTCGGCGGCCTGCGTCTTGACGTTGCCCAGCACGGTGGCGGTGGTGGCGAGGTAGTCCTTGTCCAGACGGGCGGCGACTTCGGGGTGTGCCGTGCCGGCGTCGAGGATGAGTTTGCCCTCGCCCACAAGAATGGACAGCGGGAAGTGGAATGTAGTTTTGGTGTTTTTCATGTGTTTTTTCCTTTGTTTATGATTTTACTGGCTGTGAATTGGTTGAAACGGCGTAAATGCCTCAAGTGAAACGTCTTGGGAATCGCCTGGGGCCTTTGGGATTCCGGTGGAAAAGGCTGGGATTCCGGGGGAACGGCTCGCACGGCGGTGGAAATGGCTGGGATTTCCGGGGAAAAGCCGGCACGACGGCGGAAAAGGCTGGGATTTCTGCGGAACCCACGGCACGACGGGGGAAAGCCCTGGGAATCCGGGGGAACGCCCTGGGATTTCCGGGGAAAACACGGGGACGACGCGGGAAAAAACGGGGGTTTTGCGGGAACACGACGGGAGGGTTGAGACTGGCGGCGTGCGCCGTGAAAATGCCGGAGGCAGGGACAATTCTTGCCGTGAGGGAAGCTGAAATGATGCGTCTATCTCCGCTTCGATTTGCCACCGACCACGCCTGTCGCTTCTGTTTCATGCCCGCCCGCCCGATTATTTATTTTTGCCGGGCGCCGTTGCGAACGAGGCTATGACATCAGAAACCGGATTCGGGCGCTCTACATTTTTTGTTTTTTGATGGGTGTTTTTTGTTCCGGGAAATGGCGGCCGGATTCATTTTGGACTGCGCCGACATGTCGGCGCTTTCAAAGCGGTGACATGTCACCGCACTCCTAAAAAAATTAGCTTGCCAAAGCCGGCAGTCAGGCGTCATTTTCCGACATGGCAGCAACGCACAATTCCAGTCCCGACGATCCGTTCTACCAGCCGGCGGATGAGTTTTTCCCTGCAAACAACAAGATCGGCCTGACGTTTGACGACATCACGCTGGCGACGCTGTTCTCCGAAATTCTCCCGCGCGACACGCAGCTCGACACGCAGCTCGCGGAAATCCTGCATCTGCACATCCCGGTCATCTCCGCCGACATGGACACCGTGACCGAATCGCGCATGGCCATCGCCATGGCGCTCAACGGCGGGCTCGGCCTCATCCATTACAACATGCCGGAACGGCAGCAGCTTTCCGAGGTCAGCCGCGTCAAAAACCACGTCCACGGCCTGATTCAGGAACCCATCAAGGTTTCGCCGGAACAACTCATCGGCGACGTGCTGGCGCTCATCGAACAGAAGAAATTCGGCTTCAGCACGTTCCCGGTCGTGGATGGAAAAGGGAAACTGGCCGGGCTGCTTTCCGGCCACGTCGTCAAGCCGCGTTACGCCGGGAAAAAAGTTTCCGAGGCGCTCACGCCGCGCGCGCAAGTCCACACCATCACGAAAAAGGAGCTGGGCCGCGATCCCATCGCCCGCGCCGACAAATTTTTCACCGAGCACATCGGCATCCACAAGCTGCTGGTGGTGGACGACGACGATCATCTGCACGGCCTGATCACGATGAGCGACGTGGAGCGCATCACGCAGGAGCGCAAGGCGCAATTCAAACCCGCGCGCGACGCGCACTTCCACCTGATTTGCGGCGCGGCGGTAAGCACGACGCGCAACGCGTTTGGCGAACTGGATCGCGAACGCATCCTCACCCACGTCGGCGCGCTCGTCGAACGCGGGGTGGATGTCATTGCCGTTTCCACCGCGCACGGCCACAGCAAGGGCGTTGGCGACACGGTGAAAGTTTTGCGCGCCGCGTTTCCGAAATTGCCGCTCATCGCCGGCAACGTCACCAGCGCGGCGGGCGTGGAATATCTCGCCGATTGCGGCGCGAACGCCATCAAGGTCGGACAGGGGCCGGGGTCCATTTGCACCACGCGCATCGTCGCGGGCGTGGGCATTCCACAAATGACGGCGCTTTATGTCACCTCGCGCGCGGCGGCGAAAAGGAAAGTCACGATTCTTGCCGATGGCGGCATCACAAAATCCGGGGACATTGTAAAGGCGCTGACGCTGTCGCAGGCGGTGATTTGCGGCGGGCTTTTTGCCGGTTGCAACGAGGCGCCGGGCGATGTCGTGGAAATCAGCGGCAAACTTTACAAGGAATACCGCGGCATGGGGAGCCTGGCGGCGATGAAGGCCGGCTCGGCGGCGCGTTACGGCCACGAAAAAAATCCGGCGCTGAAAGTCGCACCCGAAGGCGTCGAGGCGCTCAAGGAAGCATGTGGCTCGGTGGACAGGGTGCTGGCGCAGCTCATCGGCGGCATCCAGAGCGGCATGGGTTATCTCGGCGCGGCGAACCTGGAACAACTCCGGCAGAAGGCGCGCTACATCCGCGTCAGCCCCGCCGGGCAGCGCGAAGCCGCCCCGCACGATGTGGTGGAATTGAAGACGGGAAATTGAACCGCTAATCCGCGCTAATTTTCGCTGATTGAATCAGCGTTTATCAGCGATGATTAGCGGTTTAGAATTCAATCGGCTCGTTCAGCTTGCCGCAGTGGATGCAGCGGGAACGGTCCACATCCGGATCGTCGGTATAAATGAAGCCGCAATTTTTGCAGCGGAAAATCCGGTCCTCGGAGTGCGTCGGCCCGAAGCGGCGGCGGCGCATCTCGGAATAAATCCCCAAACCGCACAGCGCGCCGAGCAGCACGACCACATAAATTTCGATGAGTTCGGGAATGCCCATGTTACGGATTGGCCGGCGCGTTTGTCGCGGGCGACGGCACGGTTCGCCAGTTAAAAATCAACTGGCCGACGGTCAGGCGCGGTGCCGGCGCAAACCGCAGACTACGGGCGAAAGCGAGCGCGTTCGTGTCACCTTTGTCCGTGCGTCCGAGTGTTTCAACAGGATTTTCCGAAGGCAACAGGACGGCGTAAACCACGTTACCCTCCGTGTCCACGAGCGCCTGCACCCTGCTCGGCGCGAGCACGTCGTTGAATGTCAGCGACGGCAGATGGATTTCGGTTTCATTAAGCAGCCGCCTTTGCGCCAAATCGCCTTCGATTTGCAGCGTCGAAGCATCGGCGAACACCGGCTGGAGCGGCAAAACCGGCTCGCTCAATTTCGCCGGCGGCTTGAAGTCGGGTGGAGATTGGGCGAACTGGTTTGTCTGCATGAACCGGCCGAACATCGCGCCGAGGCTCTCCGCGGCCAGCGGCAGTTCGCCCGGCGGTTCAATCCAGCGAAAGGATGGTTGCGGCGCAACGAGCGTTTGCCACCGGACAGCGGACGCAAAATCATTCTCGTGTGGCAAGACAAAAAGCGTCGGGTCGTCGAGGGCGAGCAGTTCGCTGGAACTGTCCGCAAGCGTGAGTTGCGGGACATTCGCCACGGCGCGCGGCGGCGCGAAGTGGCGTTCGCCCAGGGCAAAAATGAATCCCACTTGCGCGGCAAAGACTAACGCGATGAGCGTCAGCCAGCGGCGGCGCGACCAGCCTTCGCCGGGAGGTTTTGGCCCGGCAATTCCGGGCGCGGGCGAATCTGCATCGGCGGCGTTCATGGCCGGGCGGAGGCATTGGTGCCGCGCGGGAGCGTGGCGAGGAGCGCATTCGTGATGCCGGCATTGCGCGCCAGCAACGCCAGATGGATCAACTGGTTTTCCGTCACGGTCTTGTCGGCGTGGATGACGAGCGTGAGCGGAGCGCGGGAATTTTTCACGGCGTTGCTCAAACTGGCATTCAATTGCGTTTCGCTGACAATCTGGTTCGCAAAATAATATCGTCCGCCGGAATCAACGGCCATGGCCACGGTCGGCTGGTCAATGCCGGGCAAATCACCTGCCGCTGGCGGTTGCAATCGAAACCGAATTCCCTGCGTCGGCAAAAGCGCGCCCAGCACCAGAAAAATCACCAGCAAAAAGAGGACGGCCGCGAACGGCGCCACTTCAAACGGGCTGCGCAAAATTTTGGCGTTGCGCGGAAATTTCATGGAGACTTCGCGTCGCCGTTTTCGGTGACGATGTTGACGATTTCGCCGGCGGCGCTTTCCATGTCGAGGACAATTTTGTTGATGCGGCTGACGAGATAATTGTAGCCGGCGTGGACCGGAATGGCCACGGCGATGCCCGCCGCCGCGCAGATGAGCGCATGCCAGATGCCGTCGGCAAGCGAATGTTCGCCGCTGATGTGCGCGTAAAGGCCGTCCGATTGCAATTGTCTGAAAACATCCATGAAACCGAGGATGGTGCCGAGCAAACCCAGCAGCGGCGCGATTTGCGCGATGGTGGCGAGCAGGTTCAGCCGCTCTTCGAGCTGGGGCACTTCGGTCAGCCCGGCTTCCTCGACCGCCTCGCGGACGCGCTCGCGGCCCTTGTCGCGGTTCAGAATGGCGGTCTTGACAATGCGTGCGACCGGACCGGGCGTGGCGTCGCAGATGGAAATGGCCTCGACGACGTTGTTGCGTTTGAGCACGTTCCGGACGCCGTTGAGGAATTCCGCGGAGTTGATTTGCGAGCGGTGACAGTAGAGAACGCGCTCGATGAACACAATGAGGGCGGTGGCTGCGGCGAGCAGAATCAGCCAGATCACCGGGCCGCCGTTGGCTAGAAGCGTAGGCATGGGATTTTTATAGGCGTTTGCGCGCCAAGTTCAAAGCGCAAATTTCGGAAGAATTCAGAATCCAGAATTCAGAATCCAGAAGATTTGGCAGCAATGGAAATTATGACTGCTAAATTCTGGCTTCTGAATTCCGACTTCTGTATTCTGGCTGGCATGGAAAATCCCGACCAGCTCCGCGAATTGTTCCGAATGCAAAAGGCGCTCAACGAACGCATCGGCGTCAAAACCGACGGCATGAGCGAGGCGGACAAGACGAAATGGATCCTCAACTACTGCCGCGCCATGTCGCAGGAGATGGCCGAACTCACCGACAGCGTGCCGTGGAAATGGTGGGCGAAGTATCAGAAGTTCGACGGGCAGAACGCGCGCGTCGAGGTCGTGGACCTGTTCCATTTTCTCATTTCATTGGCGCAAGTTCTTGGCATGAGCGCCGACGACGTGTTCGCCGCCTACGTCAAAAAGAACGAGGTAAATTTCAAGCGGCAGGACAGCGGCTACACACAAAAAGACCACGACGATTCCAAGCACATTTGAAATATGAGCGTCCGCTTGAAAATTGCAACCCCCAAAACCCCCGTCCCTCCACGGTGGCGCAAGGAGGTCGAGCGCGTCCTCATCACCGAGGAACAGATCGCGCGGCGCATTCAAATTCTGGCGCGCGGAATCGAGCACGATTTTCGCGGACGCGAAACCGTCGTGGTCTCGCTGCTCAACGGCACGGTGATGTTCCTCGCGGATTTGATCCGGCATCTGAACCTGCCGCTGCGCCTTGATTTCATAGGTGTCTCCAGCTACGGCGCGGGCACGGAATCCGGCGAACTGGTTTTCACGAAGGAGTTGCGCCTCGACGTGCGCGGCCGCGACGTGCTGCTCGTGGATGACATCCTCGACACCGGAAAAACCTTGAGCCGCGTGCTGCCAAAACTCCGCGCGCTCCAGCCGCGCCGGATAAAAATTTGCGTGCTGCTCGACAAACCGTCGCGCCGCGTCGAAAAAGTAAAGGCCGATTACGTCGGCTTCGAGATTCCGGACTTCTTCGTCGTCGGCTACGGGCTTGATTTTGCCGAGCGCTACCGCAATCTGCCGTTCGTCGGCGTGCTGCATTCGCAAATTTACAAAGAAGCCTGCAAACAAGTCTGCCAGAAATAATGGAACTCAAACTCATCAGTCTGCTCGGCTGGTTCACGATGATCGCGGTCGCGTGGGTGATTTCCTACAACCGCAAGCTGTTCCCCTGGCGAACGGTCGTCTGGGGTGTCGGACTGCAATTCACGCTGGCCCTGCTGATTTTGAAAACGCCGTGGGGCGGTGCGCTTTTCGATTTCGCCGGCAAAATCATCCAGAAGCTCATCCAGTTTTCCAACGAAGGCTGCAAATTCGTCTTCGGCCCGCTCGCGGATGAAAACCTGCTCGCGGACAAATTCGGCCCCGGCAACTCGGTCATCTTTGCCATTCTCGTCATGGGCACCATCATCATCGTCGCGAGCATTTCGTCGCTGCTCTATCACTGGGGCATTTTGCAGAAGGTCGTCCACGCCTTCGCGTGGGTGATGCGCAAGATCATGCGCACGAGCGGCAGCGAGACGCTTTCCGCCGCCGCGAACATTTTCATGGGCCAGACCGAGGCGCCACTGATGATCCGTCCCTACGTCCCGCGCCTGACGCACAGCGAATTGATGACCATCATGGTCTGCGGCATGGCGCACATCGCCGGCGGCGTCGCGGCGGTTTATGCGGCGATGGGCATCCGCGCCGGCTATCCGAACACCGCCGGGCATCTGCTGACCGCGTCGGTGCTGAATTGTCCCGCCGCGCTGCTGATCGCGAAAATTCTCCTGCCGGAAACAGAAAAAAGCGAAACTGCGGCCACCGCGCCCGCCACCGTGCCGCGCACGACTGCCAATTCCATTGACGCCATCTGCCGCGGCGCGGGCGACGGCTTTCAACTCGCGCTGAACGTCATCGCCATGCTCATCGCGTTCATCGCCATGATTGCGCTGGCGAATTATGTCGTCATGTGGCCGCAAACGCACCTCGGCGTCAGCCATCCGGCCTCGCTGCAAACCATGTTCGGCTGGGTCAACGCGCCGTTTGCCTGGCTCATGGGCGTGCCGGTGCAGGATTGCTTGAGCGTCGGGCAAATCCTCGGCGAGCGCGTCGTGCTCAACGAATTTGTCGGCTACCTTGACCTCACGACCAACGCGAAGCAGCTCGCGCTCGACCCGCGCAGCTTCACGATTGCCACTTACGCGTTGTGCGGCTTTGCAAATTTTTCCAGCATCGCCATTCAAGTCGGCGGCATCGGGTCGCTCGCGCCGGAACGCCGCAGCGAGATGGCCAAAATCGGTTTTCGCGCGATGCTCGGCGGCCTGCTTGCCGCCTACATGACCGCGTCGCTCGCGGGATTTTTGCTGTGATTGCTTGATCAGCTTTTGCTCAAGCGCTCCACCGGTTTCTCGTAAAACATCCGGTGCGCTTCCTCGAGGATGGTCGGGATGCGGTCGGCGAATGGACTGTTTTTCAGCGCGTCGCGCAAATCGAGTTCGCGCAACTTCGCGGCGTTCTCGCCGGGAAACCAGTGCTCCGCCTGGCCGAGCAGATTATAGCGCATCTTGCCCCAAGCGGTGAGTTCGAGCGGCTTGCCATAAGTCCAGAGCCGCAAAATTTCCGAGACGTTGATCTGGCCGGGAACGCCCACATAATTCGGCAAGCCTTCCGGCCAGCGCGCGCACCAGTCCGCGCCGAGAACTTTCACCATTTCCGCGCGCAGCCGCTTTTCAACCGGCGCAATCGTCTGCGGAATTGCATCGTAAAATTCCAGCGCGGCGACGTGTTCGTCGAAATCCGCCGGCTTGACCACGCCGCAGCTCAAGGTGTGAACTTCCGGGCGGTTCAGGCAGTAAAGATCGTTGAACTGCATCGGCGTGAGCGGCGCGCAGAGCTGGTTGATTTTTGGCCCCGGCTCCTGAAGTTTGCCGCCCTTGTCGTTCGGGCTGATGATGAACACGCCCATGTCCAGCCGGTGCGCGGCCTGAACCGCCAGCCAGTTCAGGTCGTTGACGAAATACCAGTGGAGGTTGACGTAATCAAATTCGCCGCTGTTCACCGCCTCAAGAATAATGTCGGTCGTGCCGTGCGTGGAAAACCCGACGAAACGGCAGCGGCCTTCCTTCTGCAATTTCCGCGCGGCTTCGAGGCAGCCGTTCTTTTGCAGCGACCAGTCGAGCGTCTGGCGGTTGTTAATGCCGTGGAGCGAGAGCAAATCCACGCGGTCCAGCTTCAGGTAATTCATCGAATCGTCAAAGGTCTTGAGAAATTCCGCCGCCGTGGCGCGCGGCGTGACCTTGGTTTGCACGATCATCTTTTCGCGCGGCAATTTCGGCAGCACTTCGCCGAGCTGCATTTCCGACGTGCCGTAGCCGCGGGCGGTTTCGATGTGGTTGATGCCGAGTTCGAGCGCGCGATGGATGCAGGCTTCGAGGTTTTCCTGGTTGGCGCGGGGAATGTCCTGCGGCGGCACGTCCTGCCATTTGTGCTGGTAACGCATCCCGCCACAGGAAATCACCGGCATATTTAATCCGGTCCGGCCAAAACGACGATATTTCATGGCGCGAAAAGTAGTCCTGCTTCGCGCGCATGGCAAGCGGCGAGCCGGTTCGCTGTTGGTGGGGCGAGCGTCCCCGCGAGCCGTTTGCACGCAGCCATCATTCTGAAAACGGCTCGCGGGGACACTCGCTCCACCGAAGTGCGGAAACATTAAATCAAATTGCGCGGGGCGGCGGATTTCGCTAACGTTCCGGCCTCCGACATCATTTTTATGGCATTGCTTAATGACAATTATCTCAAGCTGAAGGCCGGCTATCTTTTTCCCGAAATCAGCCGGCGCGTGAAAGCCTTTTGCGACGCGAATCCCGAGGCCGCGAAACGATTGATTCGCTGCGGCATCGGCGACGTGACCGAACCGCTGCCAGCCGCCGCCATTGCCGCCATGCACAAGGCCGTGGACGAAATGGCCGCGCGCGAGACGTTCAAAGGCTACGGCCCGGAGCAGGGCTATGAATGGCTGCGCGCCGCCATCGCGCAAAATGATTTCCGCGCCCGCGGCTGCGATGTGGCGGACGACGAGATTTTCGTCAGCGATGGCACGAAATGCGACACCGGCAACATCCTCGACATTTTCGGCCATAAAAACAAAATCGCCGTCAGCGACCCGGTTTATCCGGTTTATGTGGACACGAACGTGATGGCCGGCCACACCGGCGAGGCGAACGAAGCGGGCGCTTACGCCAAGCTCGTTTATCTGCCGTGCAAGCCCAGCAACGGCTTCATTCCCGAACCGCCGAAGCGGCACGTGGACGTGATTTATCTCTGCTCGCCAAACAATCCGACCGGCGCGGCGGCGAACCGCCCGCAGCTCGAAGCATGGGTGAAATACGCGCTTGAAAACAAATCCGTGATTCTGTTCGACGCGGCATACGAGGCTTACATCACCGACGCGAACCTGCCGCACTCGATTTACGAAATTCCCGGCGCACGCGAATGCGCGATTGAATTCCGCAGTTGCTCGAAAAACGGCGGGTTCACCGGCACACGCTGCGCCTACACGGTCGTTCCAAAATCGCTCAACGCGCAGACGAAGGCCGGCGAGTTCCAGCCGCTGCATCCGCTCTGGCTGCGGCGCATGACGACGAAATTCAATGGCGTGAGCTATATCGTCCAGCGCGGCGCGGAGGCGCTTTACTCCATGGAAGGCAAGGCGCAGGTGCGCGGGCTGATTGAGCATTATCTGGGCAACGCCAAAGTGCTGCGCGACGGCGCGAAGAAGGCCGGGCTGAAAGTTTTCGGCGGCGTGAACGCGCCGTATATCTGGGTGCGCACGCCCAAAGGAGTCACAAGCTGGCAGGCGTTCGACAAAATTTTGAACGAGGCGAATGTCGTCATCACGCCCGGCAGCGGATTCGGCTCGAAGGGCGAGGGCTATTTCCGCATCAGCGCCTTCAACAGCCGCGCCAACGCCGGGGAAGTCGCGCGCCGTTTGCAGGAATTGAAGTGGTGAATTCGTCATTGCAGCAAGGATTTGTTCTGGTATCCTAGCCTTCCGTTTTTTACCGGAAATTCAACCGAAAGAAAATTTATGTCACAGCATCGCAGTCTGCGCGCGGCGTCCACCCTCGGTGGCAAACGCAATGTTCTCAAGCGCTTCGAACGCACGGAGCTTCTCAAGAAACGCGGCCAGTGGAAGGACGGCGACCGCATCACCGGTCTCCGCAAGACGAAACCCGATGTGTAATTCAATTGCGGAATTCGGAATGCGGAGTGCGGAATGAAAAACCGCGCGTTGTCTGATTTTTCGCATTCCGCGCTCCGCGTTCCGCACTTTGAGCGTTCGTCTGCAAAAATTCCTGGCCGAGTCCGGCGTGGCTTCGCGGCGCGCATCGGAACAGTTCATTCTGGACGGGCGCATCGCCGTCAATGGCAAGACCGTCCGCCTGCTCGGAACGAAAGTTG
>Ga0224534_1001238_pt1 | contig 13770 bp, 12 predicted proteins | sample 714E12024metaG_FD_172012 | JGI IMG/M metagenome (GOLD analysis project Ga0224534, IMG submission 172012) | Peat soil microbial communities from Stordalen Mire, Sweden - 717 E1 20-24 | ecosystem: Environmental > Terrestrial > Soil > Wetlands > Peat | place: Sweden: Norrbotten County, Stordalen... | reverse complement strand
CCGCCGGCGATCTGGTCACCATTCGCAAAATCATGGATGGCGTGACCCAGAAGAGCGTACGAATCAAGCTCAACGGCTATCAGGGCGATGCGGACGACTTCGCGCGCCGCTTCCAACTGGTGAAGGATGTTCTCGACAACACGCTGCACTTTCACGAACTGGACCGCGGTAATTTTCCCTATCAGCTCCAGTCCGATCTGTTGATCGACGCCGGCTGGGACGGCTGGTGGCTGCTGGAGGCGAGCACCAAGGTGCCGGACCGCCTGCAGGCACTGATTCAGCAGCGCGAAATGTGGGAAAAGATCGTGGCAAAGTCGCTGAGCCGGTGAGGCATGCAATCCATGGCTGACCGCGAAACATCCAAGAACAGGGTGAGCCGGAGGTCTTTCCTGCACGGCGCCGCTTCCCTGGGAGCCGCAGCCCTTCCCGGCGGGACCCTGCTGCACGGCCAGCAACGGCCGGCCGGCCCTCCGTTCCGCCAGGCAATGTGCAACGAGGCCTTCGCTTCTGAGAAGGAAAAGAAGTCTTTTGCGGAAACCTGTAAGGCGATCCGCAAAGCCGGCTATACAGGCATAGAAGTCGCTCCCTTCACCCTTTCCGACGACCCGATCGCCATACCGGCGGCACAGCGCCGTGAATATGCTTCCATCATCAAGTCGGAGGGGCTGACCTTTGCCGGTCTCCACTGGCTCCTGCTGGCGCCGAAGGGCCTGCACGTGACCACCCCTGACAAAGCCCTGCGCGAGCGAAGCTGGCTGCACATGCGGAACCTGATCGACTTCTGCGCCGACCTGGGGCCGGACGGCATCATGGCTTTAGGATCTCCCCAGCAACGCACGGTCACGGGAGGATTGAGTAAGGCGGAAGCCGCCAAGAACTTCACAGACGGTCTGGCCGGTATCGCGCCGCATGCCGTCGAGCGTGGCGTTAAGGTGCTCATCGAGACTTTCAGCTCCCGCCACGACGACGTTACCACCATGCTGGCCGAGGCCTACGCAATAGTCCACCAGATTGACAGCCCCGGTATTCAAATGATGTTCGACTGCAACAATGAATCGAACGAAGCGGAGCCGCATGCCACCTTGGTGGACCGCTATTTCGATCACATCAAGCATGTGCACATTACGGAAAAGGGGGGCCCGTATCCGGGCACGGGTTCCTACGACTACAAGCCTGTGTTGAATGTCCTTCGCCGCCGGGGCTACCGAGGTTGGCTTTCCCTGGAGGTCTTCGACTTCAGCGCGGGCGCCGATAGAATCGCACAGGAGTCTTTCAAGTACATTCAATCGGAGATCGCCAAGCTGGGGTGATCGAAGGAGGAGAATCATGCGTTTTCGTTTGTTACTGACGATATTGGCGGTATGTGGCAAGCAGCGCGCAACCCCCGCAAGGGGGTACGCAGCCGCCACCCAGAAGACAGCGGCCTACTTATGAGCATCCGGGCTGGAAGCCGACTCCGCTTCAGACGGCCATGCCCAAGACCTCGCTCAAGGTCGAGGAACATAAAATCCAGAAAGCCAAGTTCCCGACCGTTGATGTTCACTTCCATGGCGGGTCGACTTACACCCGCGTTCAGATATGGCGCTCCTCATCCGAGCGCCAGGGGGACTTCACCCCCCCTGATACTAGTTCAACGTCAAAGATAGTGTTTTGAGGCAGTCGAAGCAGGTCATCGACCGGACCAGGTCCGGCTGATGGTGGAGATTGCGCAGGCCCACGCACACCTGATTGACGACGGCATCCAGAGAGGCAAAGATGCGGTTGCTGATGTAGTTCTCGCGCAAGTGATCCCAGATGTTCCACCGGATTGAGTTCCGGGCTGTAGGGCGGTAGCCGCAACAAATGCATCGTCGGCGGAATCTGCAGGCCAGCGGCCGTGTGCCATCCCGCCCCATCCAGGATCATGAGGCAGTGTTCTTTGCCGAAGCGGGCTGCCGTGTGGGCCAGAAACAGGAACATGGCTGGGGCGTTCACCCCGGGCAGAACCAGCGAGCAAAGTTGGCCGTCCAAGGGACTCACGGCGGCCAGACCGTAGACGAACTGGCGTACGATCTGTTGCCCCACGATCGGGCGCAGGGGCCAAGGGGCCCAGCAGCGGCGCTGATCACCAACGCGCGTTGGGGCACGGTCTGGCCCTCCCTTATTGGGTGAAGTCCGCAGCGAGAGGCACGATCAGACGCACCTCCGCCACTCGTCCTAACTCTGATTTCAAAAACCTCTTGCCGGAGTTCTACGCCGCTTCGCGCCAGCCGTAACGATGGTGGAGACCGCCCAAGCGGGCATTGGATGTCACGACTGCCTTCGGTGACGGTTTCTGCTCGGCCGAGCGCCGATCCGGCGCGTCCTTTTCCAGGGAGTCGTGAATCCGATCCTGATGGTAGTAGGCGATGTACTGGCGGAGCAGCCGCCGCAGATGTCCCTCGCTCAGCGCGATGACATGATCCAACATCTCGCGGCGGCAACTGCCAACCCAACGTTCACACACTCCGTTCTGCCACGGGGACTGGATGCCTGTTCGCGTCGCCTTCAGCCCGGTCGCCCTCAGAAACTTCGTGATGCCGGCGTCGAACTTCGAATCGTGGTCGAAGATCGCGTAGCGATAGGGGCTGGCCTCTGGGAAGCATTCGCGTAGCTGTTGCACAATCCAGTCTGCGGTCGGATGTCGAGTGACGTTGAAGTGCAGGATCTTGCGCCGCCCGTGCTCGATAACGAAGAAGCAGTAGAGCATGCTGAACGTCACCGTTGGAACGGTGAAGAAGTCAAACGCCACGATGGCCTCCTGGTGATTTTGCAGGAATGCCAGCCACCGCTTGCCCGGGTCGCCACGGCGGCGGAATCGCCGCAGATACCGAGCCACGCTTCGTTCCGACACGCAGAATCCGAGTTTCTGCAATTCGCCATGGATCCTCGGCGCGCCCCAATCCGGGTTCTCCGCGGCCATGCGCTGGATCAGAGTGCGAACCTCCTCGGTGACCCCCGGCCGGCCACCGCGCGGGTGCGAGCGCCAGCGCCAGTAAAGACGGAAACCAGCGCGGTGCCAGCCGACCACGGTCTCGGGCTTCACGATGATCAGTGCGTCCCTCCAGCCCGACCAGAAGCTGCTGAGCGCGCTCCAGAACAGCCGGTCGAGAGAGTTCAAGGGCAGACGAGGCCGTTTCCTTTTCAGAACGGCGACCTGCTGTCGGAGAGCGAGAATCTCCAAGGCGTTGTCGGCACGATTCCGGAAGAAGGCGGGGGCGGCAGCCAGGAGTGCGAGGACGAGATCGAACACGAATCAACCCTTGTAACACTCCGTGATGCCTCTGGGACACGTCCCGATACACGATTCACAACCCGATGAATCGAATCCACTTGGAGGTTTTGGCTACAGACAGCCTCACCCTGCCCCTTTTTCACATTCTTGCCTTCCTCTGATGGCCGGGGTGCAGCGGCACTCGCGCGTGGAATCGCCGCAAAAACCGCACTGGCATGCGTGCATGTATCAAACGCGACCGTAGTATGAAGGCGGAGTGCCGGATCACGGGGACACGAAATGTGCGTGGCGAGATGGAAGCGCAACTCCGGGCCTGCGCATGTCCTGTCAGCGTATCAGAGCAATCGCCTTCCAGTCGCAGCAGATCCGTGCGGTCCACTCAGAAAGGAGAAGGCCGCGCGTCATGCTCCCTCACCAGGAACCAGACCGCAGCCGTTGCGAGCAAAGGCAGAAGCGCCGCCGCTATGAATGCAGGGGTATAAGAGTACTTGTCCACGAGCGGCCCGACCGCCATCGTAAATACGGTTCCCGCGAGGCCCGCTCCCAGGCCGCTAAGGCCGGTTACCGAACCCACTACTTCAGCCGGGAACAGATCGGATGGGAGCGTTAAACCCATTGTGGAGAAACTAGCGTAACCGAAGAGTGCGATGCAAATGAATGCCAAAGCTCCGAACGGCGTGTGGGCCAGGGACGCAGGAATGGCCGACAGCATGGGGATGCTGCTGACCAGGCAAATCAGCTTCCGGGCGCGCAGCACCGGCACGCCTCTGGCGATCAATATTCTCGCTGCAAACCCGCCCGCGAAGTTGCCCAGGTCCGCGGCGATGAATGGAATCCAGGCGAAAAACGCGATTTGTTTCAGGCCGAAGCCGCGGACGTCGCTCAGATACTGCGGCAGCCAGAACACGTAGAACCACCAGACGGGATCGGACAAGGAGCGTCCGATGACCACCGCCCAGGTTTCCCGCTTCTTCAAAAGCGGAAACCAATCGCGAAAATACTGGCCAATGAATCCCTTCTTGCGAACCAGTCCGCGCGATGGTTGCCGGGGGCAGGCAGCCAACCACCAAATCAACCAACCAATGCCCAGGATTCCAGAGAACAGAAAAGCCGAGCGCCAGCCGAATTTCAGCGCAAGCCAGGGGACGCAGATCGCTGCCAGCACCGCCCCGATGCTCGATCCGCTATCGAAGATCGCCACCGCAACGCTGCGCTCCTTGGCCGGGAAACATTCGGCGACCGCCTTGCTCGCGCCGGGCCAGTTGAAGCCCTCGCCAATCCCCAACAGAAACCGCATTTCGGTAAACGCAACTGCCGACCTGGCGAAGCCGGTGAGGGCGCTGACGGCCGACCACCAGATCACAGCGAGCGAGAGACCCAACCTGGTCCCGACTATGTCAATCACCATGCCGCCGAGCAGCCAGGAGACTGCATAGGAGATCTGAAAGGCGCCGAAAATAGTCGACAGCGCCGTATGAGAAAGGTGGAGTTCCCGCGAGATCACCGGGGCCAGAACGGAAAGGGTCTGCCGGTTGATATAGTTAATGACCGTTGAGCCAAACAGCGCCCAAACGACCCACCAGCGCCTCCGAAAAAGTAAAGGACTGAGTTCGGGGCCGGCGTCTTCCGTTTTTGACAGCATAGTCTCAATACCGCGTTAGACTTCGGACACCACAGGCGGATCCACGCGCGGCTCTGCCAGGGCGAGACTACGCGGCGTCATCGGTTTCGTCGATTCGCGCACCACCACCCGCGTCGGAATGATCAGTTTTTGGGGCTCCCGGTCCGGCTCCTGAGCACGCCTCAGAGCAAATCCCGCCAGATGCCTCCCCAATTCCTCGGGGAACTCCGCGACACTGGTCAGCGGGGGATGCAGCAGGGCGGCTTCGGTGTCGTTGAACCCCGCGACGCTGATGTCGTCCGGCACGCTGAGACCGGACTGGTACAGCGCTTCGTAAACGCCCCGGGCAATCTGGTCCGAGCCAGCGAAGATGGCTGAAACGGGATCTCGCCGGGAGAGAATCGAGCGCGTGGCCAAGTAGCCCAGCCGCCGGTCGTCGGATTGAATTTCGCTGAGCCGCGGCAGAAGGCCGGCGTTCAACATGCTTTGGCGGTATCCCTCGGCGCAACGGGCGTACCAAGGAAGCCCGATGTCGCCGATGAACCAGATGTCGCGATGCCCGTCGGCAATCAGACCCGAGGTCAAATCGAACGCGCCTTGCACATCGTCGGAGTAAACCGTGTCGAACTCCTCCGGCCTCCAGTCGCCAACCACATTGTTGCCCAGGACGGCGAAAGGAATCTTCTGCTCGCGCAGCGCTGCCAACATGTTCGGCGAGTTCGTGCCCCCCAGGATCACCGCCCGCACGAGGTGGCGCCGGCGCAGGATCTGCGGGAGGTGCAGCGCCTCCGGCGGGACCGTTGGAGAGTAGCGGAGCGACATGAATAGCAGTTCCTTTTCCTGGGAAGCGCAGTACGCCTCGGCCCCCGCCAGGATGCGTGCCTGGAAACTATGCAGCACATCGCGGTTTGAGAGCAGGAAAGCGATGATCGTGGAAGTTCCGTTGCGCCTCTGATCGAGGTCGAGGCCCAATTCCGCAGCGGCCCTCCGGACCCGCGCCTGGATGGCGGCATCGACGCCGAGTTGCCCGCGTGCGATGCGCGATACTGTCGCGGCACTCACTCCCGCGCGTTGGGCGACATCCCCGAGTGACGGTGTCTTCTTCATGACTTTGGGGCTGGACTGCGCCTACCTCCCCTTAGCCAGGGCGAATTCGAGCAGCGCCGCAGAATGGGTGTCGAGATAAACCGTGGTGTTAGGGTGCCTGCGCACCAGCGAGCCGGGGCAGGCCGTCGAAATGGGGCCTTCCAAAGCGCTTCGCACCGCCACCGCCTTGCGCGCGTCGGGCACAGAACAAACCCAGGCTTGGGCGCGGAACAGGGCCGGACAGGTCAGAGTAATCGCTTCGCGCGGCACCGCATCGACATCTTTGAAATGACCTTCGCCCACCTGCTGCCGCCGGCAGGCTTCGTCCAGGACGACTCGTTTCACCATCAGGGGGTCTTCGAAATCGGCGACGGCGGGATCGTTGAAGGCGATGTGCCCATTCTCTCCAATCCCCACAAAGGCCAAGTCGATAGGGCCGGCGGCGAGCAGCCGTGCGTAGCGCGCCATCTCCGCATCCAGGTCCGAGGCGTCGCCTTCGATGTACTCCATGCTGCCGGGGCGCACCTTCTCCTCCACGCGGGTCCGAATCCAATAACGGAAGCTGGCCGGATGGTTCCGGGAAATACCGACGTATTCATCCATGTGAAATACGTCCACCGACTTCCAGTCGATGGCTTCCTGCCGGACCAAGGCCCCGATCAAGGCCAACTGCGAGTTTCCGGTGGCAACCACAATTCTGGCGCGGCCAGACTGCGCGATCACGGCACGAATTAAATCGGCTGTCTGCTTCGCGGCAGCCACTCCCAGCGCCTCCTCGGACGCGTAGATTTGGATACAAGCGTTTCCATATGAATGGGTTGCGATCATTTGGGGCAAATTCACACTCCTCCTTCCGGTTCTTTCGGCGGACTGGTCTGCGGACACGAGCCCACCTCGGAATCGTACTCCCACCCGGAGAATAAGTCAAGATCTAGAGAAACATTTTACCGTTCGGAGAAATATTTATTGAAATTTCAGACACCGCTCTTGACTTCGGATAAAAAGAGGTGTATACATGTCTCTTGACGGAAATCGTGATAAGAAGTCCCAGCGGCCGCCTAAGGGTGAAGTAAAAGTAAACCGGGGCGGAGGAAAAGGGGACCACCGACCCGGCGCGGAGCGCGACCGCAGGTGGAGGGCGAAGCCGTCTGGGGCGGGGTTTAGCGTGGTGGTCGGGCTGGAGCAAGGAGGTTAGGACCAATGCAATGTATAAGTCGGAAGTGCGTGTTTTGCGTAGTTGTTCTTTTTTCTGCCATATGCTCATATGGCCAGGCGGTTAACGCTACTCTCCTTGGTACCGTTACGGACAGCAGCGGCGGCGTGGTCGGCGCCGCAAAAGTGACCGTCGCTGAAGTCAACACCGGAATCAGCCGCTCCGGCCGCACCAACGAGAGTGGGAACTATACGTTCTCCACCCTGACTCCGGGCCAGTACTCTGTCGACATCGAGGCGGTTGGCTTCAAGAAGGAAACGCGCAAAGATATTGACCTGATCGTCAACACCAGCACGCGCGTGGACGTTCAATTGCAGCCCGGCAGCGTGAGCGAAACCGTCCTGGTAACCGCCGCGCCGCCGCTGCTCCAGACCGACCGCTCCGATACCGGAGCCAAGATCGAGAACCTAGAGATAGGATCCCTGCCGCTCACGACGAACCGGAATTTCCAGTCTTTGCTCAACTTGGTGCCGGGGACTACGCGAGCTACGTACGGTAACTCGCAGTTCTCCAACGCCGTAAGCTCGCTGAGTACTCAGGTAAATGGCCAACCGTTATACGGCAACAACTATCAGATTGAGGGTATCCAAGATAGCATGCGAGACGACAACCTCCAGATGATAATCCCGCCGATCGAGGCCATTCAAACCGTCGACGTTTCGACAAGCAACTTCGAAGCGGAACTCGGTCATGCCCTCGGCGCGGTTACCAATATAGAACTGAAATCCGGTACGAATAGCTTTCACGGTGCGGCGTACGAGTTTCTCCAGAACAGCGATTTGGATGCCCGCAGCTTCTTCAATCCTACGGTTGCCGGCGTGCATTACAACTACTTCGGGGCCAACATCGGCGGCCCAATTAAGAAGAACAAGATCTTCTTCTTCGTCGATTTTCTGAGGATCGAGGATCACGAGGCCAACGCGAACCTCGGGACTATTCCGTCGATGCCCTTCCGCCAGGGCGATCTGAGCGCCGCGCCCACAGTCATCTACAACCCGTTCTCGGGCAATCCCGACGGAACCGGCCGCACGCCGTTTCCGAACAACCAGATTCCTGCCAGCCTGATCAATCCCGTGTCGGCAGCCCTTCTCGGGTTTATGGCAGCGCCGAATCAGCCGTTCACCGCCAGCGCACCGAACAACAACTACTTCGCGCTTCTGCCGGCCCACAAGGACGTGAGCTCCGGCGACGCCACGATCAACGTCAACGCCTCGGAGAAAGACGTCCTCCGGGGGCGCTTCAGCTTTTCGCGGCCGGTTATCTTCCAGGCGCCGCTCTTTGGCATGGCCGGCGGGTGGGGACCGACGCAGGCCGGCAAGAACGGCTTCGAGGGCAGCGGCTCGGAGCAGAGTTGGAGCGGTGGCATCAACTACGACCGGATTTTCTCTGGGACGCTGGTGGCCGAGGTCCGCGTCGGTGCCGCGCATTTTCACCAGGTAGCTCAGAGCTCCGACTACGGCACCACCGCCTCTACGAACATTGGTATTCCGGGTATCAACATAAGCCCATTCACGAGCGGCATGACAACTATTTCCCTCGGCGGAGGCTTCACCAGCCCGATGCTCGGTTATAATGCCAGCCTGCCGTGGGTGAGAGGGGAGACACATATCGATTTCGTCAACACCTGGACCAAGACCGTCGGCAATCATACCCTCAAGTGGGGCGTCGAGTTGCGCCGCCTCCGCGACGACTACCTCCAGGCGTGGACATACGGCGTGCGCGGCCTGTTTACTTTTGGGGAGGCACAAACCTCGATTCCGGGCGCCAAGCAAGGCTTCGGGAACGATTTCGCCAGCTTCTTGCTGGACCAGCCGAGCTCGACAGCCCGCGATCTGGTGTCATCCTTCCCAGCTTCCCGTTGGTGGAATTTCTACGCCTTCGCTCAGGATAAGTGGATGGTTACCCCAAAACTTACCCTGGATCTCGGGGTGCGGTGGGAACTTTACCCGCCCCCCACGCCGCAGTTCTCTGGCGGCTTCTCCAACTACAATCCTGCCAATAACACGCTCGTGATCGCCGGCGTCGGTGGCAACCCGGAGAATTTGGGTATGGCGACGCGGTACAAGTACTTCGCGCCGCGCTTGGGTGCCGCCTATCGTTTGACGAGTTCCACGGTCATCCGCATGGGTTTTGGAATGAGCTATACGGGGTACCCCAACGATAACTACGCCTATGACCCTCCGATAAAGCAGAGCCCACAGTTTTCGCCAGCGGGCAATGGCTATGGGCCGGCTCTGCTCTCGAACGGCCAACCGGCCACCTTCCAGGCCGGTTTCCCGACGGCGACGCCAGTCGTCATTCCGTCGAATGGAATCATTACGAATCCGGATTTAAACCAGACCTATTTTGTAGTCCCCTTGAACTGGAAGAATCCCTACGTGGAGTCCTGGAACTTGTCGGCCCAGCGGGTTCTGCCGGCGCACTTCACGCTGGATGTGGCGTACGTAGGCAATCACGGCGTGGACATGTTTGTAAATCCGAACATCAACGCAGCCACTGTGATGGGTCTCGGCACCCAGGGCCAACCCGAGTATCCGCGCACGGCGACCACGCTCCTGATATACGGGGGCGCTTCCTCGAGTTATAACGGTCTGCAAGTGAAGTTGAACCGCCGGTATTCCAACGGTTTGCTACTTACAACGGCCTATACCTGGGGCAAGAGCATGAACTTTTGTCTTTCTGACATGGGCGCGGTGCTCTTCTATATCAACCAAGGGCGGAATTACGCTACGGCCGATTACAACCGTACCCAGACGTTCGTGCAAAGCTATGTTTACGATCTGCCTTTCGGAAAGGGCAGGCACTGGCTGAGTTCCGGCCCCGCGGCGATGATCCTGGGCGGTTGGGAGACCAACGGCGTCCTCACTCTCATGACCGGATTGCCGATGACTCTCACCTACAGCGCCTCCGGACTGCAGGCTCCCGGCAACACGCAGACGCCGAACCAGATCGCTCCTGTTCAGGTCCTACACGGGATTAACACGGGCAATCCCTGGTTCAGCACATCGAGCTTCACCGCTCCGCCCTCGCTCACCTTTGGAAACGTGGGCCGGAATAGTATGACTGGCCCGGGGTTGTTCGACCTCGATTTCTCGCTCTTTAAGACCATCGAGATCAAAGAGAGATGGAAGCTCCAACTGCGCGGCGAGGCCTTTGCCGTCACCAATACGCCGCAGTTCAGCAATCCGGGCACAACGCTCGGGAGCGGCAGCTTTGGGATCGTCGGTGGCGTGAACGCCAGCGGCGCTGGCGTGAACGGTGTCGGTGGCGGGCGCGCCGTCCAACTTGGTGCCAAGCTCACCTTTTGAAGGGCTGGCATAGGTAGTTTACGGTTAGGCTTGGGAGACAAAAAACAATGACGAATTTTCTTGAGCGGCGGGACTTTTTGAAATCTGTGGGTGCCGCGGCGGCAGGTTCGCTGAGCCTGGGCCTGCGCGCCGGCGCTCAATCCGCAAACAAATCGAAGTCAGTTTCACCACGATTCTTCTCCGGCTGCTGCGCGTACTCCTACCGAAAGTTTCTCGAGAAAGGCCCCATGACGATGGAGGATTTCATTCTCAAGGCGGTCGAACTGGGGATCGACGGGGTCGATCTAACAACCTATTATTTGAAATCAACTGAAGCTTCATACCTGTTGGGGTTGCGCCGTCTCGCCTTCCGCAACGGCGTGCTGTTTTCCGGAGTGGCGATCGGAAGCAATATGTGCCAATCCGACCCGGGGAAGCGAGCCGCCGAAACAGAGAAGGTCAAGAACTGGGTCGATGCGACGGACATGCTCGGCACTTCCCACCTGCGCGTTTTCGGCGGCGAGATTCCTCAGGGAGCCACGGACGAGCAGGGCATTCAATGGGTGATCGAAACGATGAAGCCGGCCTGCGAGTATGCGGCAAAGAAAGGTGTCACTCTCGGCCTCGAGAGCCACGGTGGGATCACTTCCAAGGCTTCCAACATCGTGGCAATCCTGAAGGGCGTGGATTCACCTTATGCCGGCTGTAACCTGGACGGCAGCAACTTTCCCGAGAATCCTTACCCGCAAATCGAGATGTGCGTTCCTTACGCCACGCACGCTCACCTCCGGCCCACTTACGGGCACAACCCTAGGAAGCCGCTCGACCTGGACCGCGTCGGGCAGATCTTTGCCAAGGCAGGGTACAAGGGGTTCCTGTCAGCGGAGTACGAGGAAGAGGGTGATCCGATGACCAACGTCCCAAAACTCGTCGCCACGATCAAGGCTCTTTGCAAGAAATATTCGACTGTGTAGGATCAGGAGGCGGTTCATGTGCCAATGCGAGAGATCATTATGAATTCCAACTTACAAACTTCCAACTTACCAAGACGTCAATTCGTGCAAGTCGCGGCTGCCGCGATCGCTACTGCCCAATTTCCTATCCTCGGTGCAAACGACCGAATTCAGGTCGGCGTGGTCGGCGTCGGCGCTCGTGGAACCGAGCACATCGACTCCTACTCTTCGCTCGATTCCGACTGCCGGATCGCTGCTGTGTGCGATGTCAACCAAGCCGCCCGTGAACGCGCGGTCGGCAGGGTCCGCAAAACGAAAGGCTATGCTCCGAAAGACTACAACGATATGCGAGCGATGTTCGAATCCAAGGACGTCGACGCGGTCTCTATCGTTACTCCCAATCATTGGCATGCGCTTGCGACGATCTGGGGCTGTGAAGCGGGCAAGCACGTTTATGTGGAGAAGCCCGCGAGCTACAACATATTCGAAGGCCAACAGATGGTAGCGGCGGCCCGGAAATATAACAGGATGGTCCAGGTAGGCTTGCAGTACCGGTCCCAGCCGCTAAGGATCCGCACGATCCAACTGCTCGGCGAAGGTGTGATCGGGCAGGTGTATGACGCCAGGGTGTTCTCTTTTAAGCGGCGTTTTTCGATCGGCCACACGCCCGATGAGCCGGTGCCGGCAGGTCTCGACTGGGACCGCTTTCTCGGTCCGGCCCAGTGGAAGCCATACAGCAAGAACAAATTCGCTTATAACTGGCATTGGTTTTGGGACACTGGAAATGGTGACATCGGCAACATGGGGCCGCAGTGGATTGATGGCTGCCTCTGGGGTCTCGCTCGAGACGGATGGCCGTTGTCGGTTTCGTCGACCGGTGGCAAGTTCGTCTGGCAGGATGATCAGGAAACGCCGAACACACAACAGGCCACCATGAACTTCGGCAATGCCCAGATGACCTGCGACGTTCGCAACCTGCCAACGCCGCCGGAGGGTCTTTTCGCGGGCGCGCTGCCCTCGCGGCCACGCTCAGGGGAACTATTCTTCGGCGACCAGGGATTCCTCATCGTCGATTTCACCGGCTTCCAGGTATACAAGAGCACGGCGGGGAAGCTCAGCGGCGATGCGGCCACGGGGCAGAATGCCGGAGGCATGGAGAAATATGAAAAAACCGTGGATGAAACGGCCCCCGCCGAAGACGACACCACTACCACCCATCTGCACATGAAGAATTTCCTCGAGGCTATCCGCGCATCCGATTACAAATTGTTGCACGCGGACGTTGAAATCGGCGTGCGGGCTGCGGCATTCTGCCATTTGGCGAACATTAGCTACCGGGTGGGCCGTACATTGCAGATTTCCCCGTCTACCGGCCGATGCCTCGGTGACGAACAGGCGAACGCGCTGTACACGCGCAATTACCGCAGCCCTTACACCGTCCCCAGGATCACGTAACTCACGATAACTGCTTGGTGTGTGGCGTAGGCAGGTACAGCACGAAGCGAATCGCAGACGCGACTGGAAGAATAATTCCACCTGCTATTGCGACTTGTAGATGGTTTCTGTCCCAAGAGTGTAATTGACGATAAGCGCTTTCGCGGCAATGAGTTGTGGCTTGGCCTGTGTGGCAGCTCTCCAAAGGCGGGTGATCGGGCGGCGTCCGGAAACCCAAAGCCGCCGGGATGCTTGCGGTTCGGGACTTCAGGGAATTGGTGCGGATCCGAGTTTCGTTCCGGAGCTTCCACACGCGTTTGAGTGTCCAAAACCCTCTGAGAAGGGAGGCAGGACAACGACGACGACGTTTTGGCTCTGCTCAGGGCGCAGACGCCGCATCTGGTGGCACTCGCGAAACCCAAGCAGGCTCGCAACTTCAAGGATCTAAAGGCAGGAGTTTCCCCAGAATTCTTAAGCCTCCCAACCAAGGGTCAGTTCCAGTTGTAGGGCTGGACCCTGCCGAGGACGCGTCGTGAGATTCAGGGGCTGCTTTGTACCTGGACGGGGCTCGTGTTGTTATTGCGGCGGGTTGGTCCGAGCGCCATAATACTTAACGGAGTAATACTAGGAAGCCGCTCGACCTAGACTGCGTCGGACAGATCTTTGCCAAGGCGGGGTACAAGGGGTTCATGTCAGCGGAGTACGAGGAAGAGGGTGATCCGACGACCGGCGTCCCAAAACTCGTCGCCACGATCAAGGCTCTTTGCAAGAAGTATTCGACTGTGTAGCATCAGGAGGCGGTTCATGTGCCAATGCGGGAGATCATTATGAATTCCAACTTACCAAGACGTCAATTCGTGCAAGTCGCGGCTGCCGCGATCGCTACTGCCCAATTTCCTATCCTCGGTGCAAACGACCGAATT
>Ga0224534_1001233_pt1 | contig 13811 bp, 6 predicted proteins | sample 714E12024metaG_FD_172012 | JGI IMG/M metagenome (GOLD analysis project Ga0224534, IMG submission 172012) | Peat soil microbial communities from Stordalen Mire, Sweden - 717 E1 20-24 | ecosystem: Environmental > Terrestrial > Soil > Wetlands > Peat | place: Sweden: Norrbotten County, Stordalen... | reverse complement strand
AGAAAGACCAGGCGAGGCGCGAAGGGCACCAAACTGCGGGCCAGGTGGGCGCTGATCCCGGTGGCGCCTCCAGACATGACTACAACGTCTCCGGGATTCAACTTCAGACTTGGCAGATCGTCGAAGACCGCCGGGGCCAGGTGCCCCTGCGAGGTAAAGGTCTTGCCTTCGCGATGAATGCGTTCCACTGCGGCGCAGCCCTTGTCCAGAGCGGCGCGCAGGGCCAGGAGCAGGTCGGTGTCCCGGTCGATTTCCAGCGTGCGAAACTGGACCGCGGGGTATTCCTGGGCGGCACTCAGAAACAGTCCGAGGAGTCCCTCCGTCAGCAGCCGACCATGAGTGTCGGTATCCTCGCGGGCATGAATCAGGACGACGAATTTCCTGGCTGGTGATTGGAGAAAGGCCTTCAGCAGTTGAAAGATCCCAGTGAGCAGCCGCGAAACATCCACCATGCCGGCCAACCGTTCCGACCCTTCTTGAGGCAAGGTGATGACCAGCCCCGCGAGGGAGGCAAGGCTCGATATTCTCTCTGAGATCCTGGTAACTCCCGCGGCGGTCAGAATGGTGTGGCCCTCTTCGCCCCGCCCCAAGTGCTCTGGCATAAATGGCAGGGGAAACGTGTCAACACCGTAAACTTGGTGGAGCAGGTCTCCCGCACTCTTGGCCAGTGCGTCATCCTGGTCCGGCGAGAGGAGGAGGACGGCCTCGCCGGGGCTCAATTCCAGGGGCATGGGAGCTGTCGGCTCCAAAGCGGCGAGGTTGAAAACGAGCCGTTTCAGAGGCGCCTCATCCGCTGACGGCTCCGGGATTCCGGCCGGCGCCGCGCCGGGGTCAGCCACCTTGGCGGCGGGCCGCTCGCCGGGGCTTTCCTGCCGGGCGACGATCGCGGAGATCCGCTGGGCGATGTCCCTTACGGTGCGGACATGGATAAAGTCCTCCAATTCGATGGTGATCCCGAAGTAGCGCTCCGCAGCATCCATGATGATCGGCAGGCGGCTGGAGCGGATGGACAGGTTCCTTTTGAGATCCATATCGGGTTGGATTTCGTCCCTGTCGAATCCGGTGGCATCCATGATGATGCGAATAATCGCCTCCAGGTGGTCCTGTGGCTCAGGCGCTTCGGCAAGAGCTGGGGGGGCCCGTCCGTCCGGCGTGGCCGGGGGGCGATCAAGGGCGCGGGAGGACCGTTCTCCGACTGGGGCGTGGCCCTGAGACGCGGGAGCCTTGATGGAAGCTGTCGGCTCCAAAGGGGCGAGGTTGGAAACGAACCGCTTCAGAGGTGCCTCATCCGCTGACGGCTCCGGGATTCCGGCTTGCGCCGCGCCGGGGTCAGCCACCTTGGCGGCGGGCCGCTCACCGGCGCCTTCCTGCCGGGCGATGATCGCGGAGATCCGCTGGGCGATGTCCCTTACGGTACGGACATGGATAAAGTCCTCCAATTCGATGGTGATCCCGAAGTAGCGCTCCGCAGCATCCATGATGATCGGCAGACGGCTGGAGCGGATGGACAGGTTCCTCTTGAGATCCATATCGGGTTGGATTTCGTCCCTGTCGAATCCGGTGGCATCCACGATGATGCGAATAATCGCCTCCAGGTGGTCCTGCCGCTCAGGCGCTTCGGCAAGGGTTGGGGCGGCCTGTCCGTCCGGCGTGGCCGGGGGGCGATCAAAGGCGCGGGAGGACCGTTCTCCGACTGGGGCGCGGCCCTGAGACGCGGGAGCCTTCCGGGATGCCGGGAGGGAGACGAACCGCGGTTCTCCCCGAACCCGTAAATGCCCGTGAACGAAGAACTGCGCCAGTGCAGTCCGGTACGTGTGGCTCTCCGCGGTGGGCAGGCAGGTCTGGAGGCATAGCGGTTCAGGGAGAGTGTCGGCGATGAGATTGCTCAATATGTCGCCGGGGCCCACCTCCGCGAAGAGCCGGACGCCGTAATCATTCCAGAGAGTCTGGACATTATCCATCCAATGGACGGTAGTTTCCAGGTGGGCCATTAGGATGCGCCTGATCTCACTGGGATCCGATGGATACGGCGCCATGGTTGTATTGGAGATGACGGGGATCTGCGGGGAATGAAATTGGATGGAGGCAACGTACGCCTCGAGCTCATCGTGGATAAGCCTCATGATGGGAGAGTGGAACGCCATGCTGACCCGCAGGCGGGTGGACCGGTATCCCTTCTCCTTCAGTCTCTTACCAAGATCTTTGACCGCCTCGGTGTGGCCACTCAGGACGACTTGGTTCGGTGAATTGATATTGCCAATGTGGACATCCTTGCTTCCCTGGATCATCTCTTTCAGAAGATCCAGGGGAGCGTCGGTGGCCTCCATGACGCCGGGGTCCGCGTGCATGGCAGCGGCCTTGTCCATGCAGAGGGCCCGCTTGTTCACGATTCGAAACCCGTCCTCCACGGAATAGACACCGGCCAGGCATAGGGCGGTCAGTTCGCCCAAACTGTGGCCGGCCATAGCCACAGGGTGGATACCAAGAGTGATGAGGTACCGAGCCATGGCGTGCTCCAGGGCGAACAGGGCCGGTTGCTGCCAGCGGGTTTTCTGCAGGTTCTCCTCTCGATCATGGAATAACAATTGCAGAAGGTCGAAGTCCGTGGCGGCGGCCGCCGCCCGATCCATCCACTCCTGGATGACGGGAAAGGACTCGTAGAGCGCCTGGCCCATGCCGGCATAGTGGGATCCCTGTCCGGGAAAGACCAAAGCGAGCGGCGGCTCGGGCGAATCCTCGGGGCTGATGAAGAGGCCCTGCTGCGCCAGGGAACGCGCTGCCTTGGGTGAGGCGACCGCGGCTTCGAGCAGGGAGGCGGAGCGCTCGATGACCGTGAGGGCCTCGTCGGCAGATGGTGCGACTACGCCCATCCGGCAGTTGCGGCCGGCCATCTCGGTCCGAAAGAAAGAGACGCCCGGGAGCGCCGCAGGGTCATTGACCGTCTCCGCGGCGAGACGCGCCTCTCTGCCGGTGGAGACCAGGATCGTATCCTCACCATCCAGAGCCTGCTCCACCTGGACCACGTAGTTGGAACCTCCAAACCCGAAGGCGTTGACCTGGAGCCTTCCTGGCAGGCCGTCCCGGCGCTGCCAATCAAACGGCTCTGGGGAGATGCGGAAGCCCGATCCTTCCAAGTCGATTTCCGGGTCTGGATGGCGATAGTTGAGGGTCGGGGGAAAAACCCCGGCCTTCATAGCCATGACTCCGCGAATGAGGCTGTTAAGGCCCGAAGCGCCCAGGGTGTGTCCGATTTGGGACTTGAATGAAGTGATCGCCGTGCTCTTGGAGGAATCGTAGACAGCCCTCAGGGCCCGCACCTCCTCCAGGTCTCCTTGCCGCGTACTGGTGCCATGGCATTCCACCAGGTCCACGGCCTCTGGCCCATAGAGCAAGCCGCGGAACGAGGCACGCATGGCGATTTCCTGGGTGACACTGGAGGACTCGATCATGCCTAGATGGTTGTTGCTTGCGCCCATGCCGGTGATGACCGCATGGATCGGAGCCCCTCGCTCGCGGGCCAGGCTTTCGCGCTCGATGACGATCATGCCCCCGCCTTCGCCGAGGACCAGCCCGTCTCTTTCGGCATCGAAGGGGCAACTGGCTTCGTGAGGCGGCCGCGGCCGTCCCGACAACCCGTAAAGAGCGCCCAGGGCGGAGAATTCCAGAAAATGCAGGTGCGTGAGATCATCCTCGCCGCCGCCGACGATGGCGGCGTCGATGATGCCGTTGCGGATCATCTGCAGGGCGCTGTAAAGCGCGACCAGGGATGTGGCGCAGGCGGCGGAGACCGCATAGCTGGGCCCCATGAAGCCATAGCGGTTGCAGATGAAGCCGGCGGCGGTGCAGTTGAGTCGGCCCAGAAGCGTGGTGTCGTCCGGGGCTATGCGTTCGGACTTCACCTCCCGTTCGATGGCGCTCTCCTGATCCGGGGTGAGGGGAACGGCACGCTTGATGGCGGAGAGGATTTCGTGCACATACTCCCTGATGATCATATCGGTGAGGGTGCCCGCCGCCTCTCCGGAGTTCTGGGAAATGAGGACCGCGATGCGCTCGCGCGGGATATTTGACTCCAGGATGCCGGAGGCCTGGATGGCCCTTTGCGCCAGCCACATGGTGACCCTGGTGGCCGAGGTCATGGTCCGGAAATCCTGCGGGGGAATCCCTAGTTCATTGCGTGAGACATGAAAGTCCACGAAGGCGCCCACCTGGCAGTAGGTCTTGTCCGTGACGCGCGGCCGCGGATCATAAAAGCGGTCGTGATTCCACCTGGAAGACGGCACCAAGGTAACGCCGCTCTTCATGGCCAAGCTGGCCGCCCAGATCTCTTCCGGACTCGTGCCGAGGGCATTGAGGACGCTCATCCCGCTTATGGCCACCCGGTCGCGATCATCTCTCAGGCGGTCGACGCCCTTCGGTCTCCGGCCAACCCCGGGGGTTGGGGTTTCCGCGGCCAGCGGCGCGTCGGGTGAAGGTGCCGCGGTTTTTGCGGTCGACGCCGCAAAGGGCTGATGGAGAAATAGCTGGCCTTCGGCCAACTCGCAGTGAAAGGACTCCAGCCTCTGGACTTTACCGATCAGTCCGGCGCAGGACCCGCTCATGAATTGCCCGCGTTCCAGACACGCCTGCTCATCCAGCGGCCGCCCGCTTCGGCGGTCCACGCCTCGGGCCGCGGCGAAGAGGCTGCCGGCGGTCATCTCCTCCATATTCTTGCGGAAAGACTGCTCATCCTGGTGGCCCGCGGCAAACTCTCTTTCCAGAGCTAAGACGGCGGCCACTCTCGGGGTCCTCAAGGAGCGCACGCGGAGTCCGGTGCTTTGGCCCGAAACGACGGTTCCCCCCGGCGGCGATTCCACTATCATCCGCTGATAGAGGGCCGCCAGGGCGCCAGTTTCAACGATCTCCTGGGTGGCCAGATATGCCGTGCCCATCTGGATGGCGTCGGCGCCGAGCAGAGCGGCCATGAAGGCGGTTTCCCGATTGAAGATGCCCCCGGCCAGGATCACCCGACAGTCCTGGAACAGGGATGGCTGGCGACGTTTGAGGTCCATCACCATTTGCGCCAGGGTGAGCGTGCTATGTTGCCCCACGTGGCCGCCGGCCTCGTAGCCCTCGCAGGCCACGTAGCGGACGCCCGCTTCCAGGGCAAGCTTCAACAGGGCCTCATCAGGGGCGATATACACAACGCCAATTCCGCATTGCAGCAATTCTCTTATGGGGGAGAGATCTCCTCCGGCGATCCAGACAAAACGGGGTCGGTGTTGCTTTATCCAGGCCAGATGCGTGTCCCGGAACGGGTTCTCGGCCAGCGAGACGACGTTCACCGCATACGGGCGTCCGCCCATGATCTCCGGCAAGCGTTCCAGCCTGCGGTCACGGGCCGGGGAATCAATCTGGCCGAGGGCGATGGTGGGCAGTCCGCCGGCATCGGCAATCGCGGAGGCAAACTCCGGGATATCGGTGATCGAGGACATGGCGCCCTGGATAAAGGGGTACTTGATGCCCATCTCTCGGGCTACGGGGCTGTCCAGGAAGCAATCCTTCTTCGCCTCGGCTGCGCCGCACAAGTTCCGCATCTCCGCCATGAAGGCTCTCACGGCCTTCTCGGTTTCGGTGCCAAAACGCTCGGCAAACGATGCGGCAAAGGCCGCCTCCACGCCCAGAGGGATGACCTCGCTCTGGGTGAAATGGCTGTCCAGGGGGTGGATGGCGCCGGCTTGCACCTGGCCGACGAAGGCACGACGGCTTTCGTCCGTGATCTCGGCGGCGCACAGCGAGTCCTCGAACGACTGGATCTTCTTGAAGGCCAGGGAGTTCCCTTTGTTGAAAAGGCGACACGGAACCTGCAGGTCCAAGCCCACCAGAGCAGTGGAGTCCATGCGGAGTCTGGCGAGTTGCTGGCGCTGGCGATCGTCCATGACCACCAGATCAGTCAGCCAGTGGACGCTCTCGAAGACGATACCGGCGGCTCCGGTGGACAGGAAGGCCGCGGCCGCCTCAGGGGTGGAGACACCGCCCCAGATGAGGACGCTCAGCGACTTCGCAAAGGTGTGCAGCATTTCCTTGGCCGCCGAATAGAGGACCAAGGTCGTCTCGCCGCTCACGAATCCAGCGGCCTCGCAGCCCTTGAGGACGATGCGCTCGATGCCCGAACCATCCCTGACCATGGCGGCCAGGAGAGGCACGTCCCCGACAATGGGAAAGCAGCGGTAGTCCTCCGACAAGGTCCGCAGTCGCTGTAGAAAGGCCGAAGGATCCCCCGGGAAGAACTGGGGCTGGCATTCTACCCAGAGGTTCCGGGCGCCTGTTTCCTTCAGGAGCTGGCCGACGGATGGATTCATCAGGGCGGAGGCGGAAATCTTGATATCGCTGACATGGCCGGCCGGGTCAGCCGTTTGTAGGAACGAATGCAGTGCTTCCGCCCCCATCGTGGAAAAATCGAAGATAGCCCGGCTGTCCGTGCGTTGCGCCATTTCCGTCACAGGCGGGCCTATCTCGCCAGGTCTCCAGACAAAAGCAATGATGGGAACCTGTTCCTCAACCAACATGCCCAGATCTCCACTGCAATGGCGGACGTTCACGCGACGCGGAATCATAAAGACTTTCTGAATATGCGATATCTCTTATATGGTCTGGCGCTCGCTTCCACGGCCAAGGTGTTGACCGCCTCGTTGTCCTCCAGGGTCCACCCCATCTCCAGATACTGATATTTCCTTTTCTTCCTCACGACCTCGTATATGTGGTGGAAGGCCAACAGGGGGACTCCCAGTTGTCGGTACTTCTCCTTGACCCCGAACATCAACAGCCGCAATCCGTTGATCTTCCGGCTATAGAGGAGCGCCTTTAGCAAACCCAGCAGGCCGATCCGCCCGTTGAGACGCTTGAGCAATGGGTTGATGTCGGGGAAGATTACACAGACCGCCGCTGGTTCGTCCTCGTAATAGATGAAGAAAGCCAAGTCGGGATCCGCGAAGCTCTTCACGCTGTTCTGAATGTCTCGCATCTCCTCATCGCTCAGGGGGACGAAACCCCAGTTAGCGGACCAGGAGTCATTGTAAATCTCCCTGATCAGGGCAAACTCAGCGTCATAATCCTTGGGACGAATGAGCCGGATGTGGATGCCTTTCTTTCGGGCTATCCGTCCAGCCATACTATCCATCCACTCGGGAAGCCGGTAATCGCCATCGATCAGGAAGGCGAGCAAGTCCTTCTCCTTGGCGAAACCGCACGATTCGACCAATCTGGAATAGTACGGCGGGTTGTAAGGCATCATCAACGCCGGCGGGTAATCGAAGCCCTCGACGAGTAGCCCGACCTCGTAATTGGTGGACGGGTTGAGCGGCCCCCTGACGAAGGTCATGCCCTCCCGGCGAGCCCACGTCTCCACGGCGGAAAAGAGGGTCGCGGCCGCCGCCGGATCGTCGGCGCATTCGAAGAATCCCCAAATGCCCATCTGTTCGCCGTGGAACTCGTTGTAGCGGCGATCGATGATGCCCGCGATCCTGCCCACCACCTGCGAACCGCGCCGGGCCAGAAAGAGCCGGCGCTCGGCAGACGACCAGAAAGGGTGCCGGCGGGGATCCAGCAGCCGGCTAACCTCCTTCTTAAGGGGAGGAACCCATCTGGGGTACTCGGCATAGAGATTCCAGGGCAAGTCGATGAACTCCTTTAGTTCCGAACCTCCTTCCACAACAACGATCTCGATGCCGGCCACGAGCGTCGTGTTTAAGGCGGGATTTTCCACATGACTATCATCTCACGATCATCGTGGAGCATCTCTCCGAATATAGAGGTAGAGCGACAGGTATGGCAGCAAAGCGCCAGGCTGGAAAGCGATCAGCCGGTCCAGGGCGGTGGCCGGCATTTCCCGCACGGGGAAGACGTGGAAGCTGAGCGGCGGGAAGTAACCGATAAAGAAGGCGATGACATTGCTCGCCCAGGCCATCGCTTTAAAGCGCCCATGGGCCTTCAGCCTTGGGCCAAGCCGAGCCGTTTCTTGAGTGCTCCGGGTCGGGGTCGTTCGCGGCGCGAAAGGGAGGCGGCTACTTCCGCATGACCTTTTCGAAGCGCTTCTCCCCCGTCTGCACGTCTTTTCCGTAGAGCTCGAGATAGTGGAAGGTGGGCCCGGTCAGCTTTTCGGTGGCATTGATGTACATCTTCTCGAGAATGGCCGGCCGGCCGTCGATGACGATCTCGGCACGGACAGCGCTGCCCACCTGCTTTACGGCGATCGACCGCTGGGTGGCGGCCACGATCGTCATTTGGTATCCGTTCACCGACGGGTCCGGTTTAATGTTGATGCCATAGGCCGTCTTCTTCTCGATCCAATTGAGATTCTGCCGGCGGCCGTCCTTGGCGAGCATGACCCAGTAGGCGATCACCGGTCCCTTGGGATCTAGTTTGCCGTCGGCGGTGAGCCGGGCATCGTAGTGCACCACGTTGGCGTTCTTGTTGCGCTCGATGATGAAGAGCGGCTGAGTTCCACGCCTGGGTAGGGGCTGGCGCGGGCCGGCTTTGCTCGATGCCCGGGGTTGGGCTTGCTTGGCTTGCTGCCGGCCGGCGGCTGATTTTCCCGGCTGGGCAGGGCTGGGCGCAGCAGGGCTGGGCGCGGCAGGGCTGGGCGCGGCAGGGCTGGGCGCGGCAGGGCTGGGCGCGGCAGGGCTGGGCGCGACGGTGGTCGGCGGCGGGGTTTCCGGCTTCCTACAGCCCGGCGCGGCCAGCAGGGCGAGAACGGCGAACCACCACAGCGTCTTTTGCATGAGGACTCCTTCCCAGGTTTCGCGGCTCATCTCAAACCCGCGCAGGGCCGCGCGATCGGGGCGCGCGGCAACGTTTCAAGCTTGGCCAGTTCATCGGCCGTGGCGTGGACCGTGGCACGGATCTGTTCCTGGCTGTGATTGGTGGTGATGAAGAAGCGGAGGCGGGCGGAGTGGTCGGGCACGGCAGGGTGCAGAATCGGTTGGACGTTAATGCCGCGATCGAACAGAGCGCTCGCCAGGCGCAGGCTCTTGACTGAGCTGCCGACGATCACTGGAATCACGGGCGTACCGGCGGCCGAGCCAGTGTTGAGGCCGCGCTGGCGGGCCACATCCAGGAACAGCGCCGCCAGATCGCGCAGCCGCGCCACGCGCCGCGGTTCGCGCTGGAGGACCGTCAGGGCGGCCAGGGCCGCAGCGGCGCTCGGCGGGGAGAGGCCCACGCTGTAGACGAACCCGGGGGCTGTGTACTTCAGGTACTCGACGAGCTCGGTCGAGCCGGCGATGTACCCGCCGCAACTGGCCAGCGACTTGGAAAGCGTGCCCATCCACAGGTCGACGTCGGAGCGGGCTACGCCCCAGTGCTCGCCGAGGCCCCGGCCGGTCGCCCCCATGGTGCCCAGCGAGTGCGCTTCATCGACCAGCAGCAGCGTCTTGTACTTCTTCCTGAGTTCCAGGAAGCGTGGCAATTCGGGGAAGTCGCCATCCATGCTGTACACGCCTTCGATGGCTACCAGCACGCGGCGATAGCAGTGCCGCACTTCGGACAAGAGGGTGTCGAGGGACTGCCAGTCGTTATGGGCAAAAGCGCGACGGGTAGCGCCGGCAAGCATGGCACCCTGGACGATCGAGTTGTGGGCCAGAATGTCGTGGAGGATCAGATCGTCCGGTCCGAGCAGGTGGCCGATGGTGGTGACGTTGGTGGCATGGCCGGAGACGAAGACGATCGCGGCCGGGGTGGCCAGGAAGGCGGCCAGGGCCTGCTCCAGATCACGATGCACCTGCTTTTCGCCGGAGACCAATCGACTGGCGCCGGCGCTGGTGCCATAGCGGTCGATCGCGGCCTTGGCGGCGGCGGCGACCTCCGGATCGTGGGCCAGGCCGACGTAGTCATAGACGCTGAAGTTGACGAGCGGGCGCCCCTCGATGCAGGGTGCGCTTCCGGTTCCGCCCTGGTCGACGCGGAAATACGGGTTGTCACCGACCGCCAGCAGCAGGCGTTCCTGACGTTTCAACTCGCCGTACTCGGGGAAGCGGGCCAAATCGTAGTGTTCGGGCGGGATCTGGCCGGCGGGAACATCGGGCCTGGGGCCATCGATCAGGTGCTTCTGCACAGCCTGGACCAGATCCTGCAGCGTCCGGGCCTGGCTGAACACCGTGTCGGGCAGCAGGCGGCCGGCGAAGGTTCTCTCCAGCCTGGCCACGAGATCCAGGCTCTGCAGCGAATCCAGGCCCAGGGCGGCAAGGGGTGTGTCCGGTGTCAGGTCGGGCAAAGCTGCGCCAGCCAAGGCGCGGGCGTGCTGGCTGACGGCGGCCAGAGCGGTTTGCCAAGAGTGCGGGGTGGGATGCGCCGTGGAAGACCCCGCGTCTTCGGCACCAGGGCGGATGGCGGCGCCCTGGCCGGCATTATCGACCGGCAAGCCGCAGTGTTCGGCGAGGGTCTTGAGTTCCCCGGCCAGGAAGGCCGCGTGACAGGCATGGCGCTGGATCTTGCCGCTGGAGGTTCTGGGAATCGTACCGCTGCGCACCAGCACGACCGCATCCAGGGCCAGGCCATGTTCATCGAGCACCGCCCCGCGAACCGCATCCAGCACGTGCGCGAAATCGACCTCTCCTTTGCGTGTGACCTCCTGCACCAGAACCAGGCGCTGACGGCCGTGGTCGTCCGCGACGAAAGCGGCCCCGTAGCCGGCTTCCAGCAGCGGGTGGCTACCGCGGGCGGTGGCTTCGATATCTTGCGGATAGCGGTTCAGGCCGCGGACGATGATCAGGTCGTCCAGCCGGCCGGTGACGTAGAGTTGGCCCTCGCGCATGAAGCCCAGGTCGCCGGTCCGCAGGAACGGGCCTTCGCTCGTGTCGCTCAGGAGGGCGTCGAAGGAACGGCGGGTCTGGCCGGGCTTGTGCCAGTAGCCCTGACCGACCGACGCGCCGGTAACCCAGATTTCGCCCACGCGGCCGGGGGCGGCCTCCGCGCGGCTGTGCGGGTCGACGATCGCCACGCGCAGACCGCCGACGGGCGATCCGCAGGCCACCAGGCGGCGAGCCTGCGGCGCATCGTTGGGCACGGGCTCGACCTGGTTCTCGGTCAGCCCCGTGTCGTGGAAGGTCCCGACGGTCGCGCCGCTGTCGCGCCTCGGGCCGCTGACCATGAGCGTCGCCTCCGCCAAACCGTAGCAGGGATAAAAGGCTCCGGGTTTGAAGCCGCAGGGGGCGAACGCGGCGGCAAAGCGTTCGAGCGTTCCGGGCTCAATGGGTTCGGCGCCGACGAAGGCCAGGGCCCAGGAGGAAAGGTCGAGGGTGGCACGCTGCTCGTCGGTGATCTTGCGATTGCAAAGATCGTAAGCGAAGTTGGGCCCGCCGGAGATGGTGGCCCGGTACTTGCTGATGGCGGCCAGCCAGGTGATGGGGTTCTGGAGGAACGTGGCCGGCGAGATGGAAACGTTTGTCACACCACTGAACACCGGGACCAGAACGCCGCCCACCAGCCCCATGTCATGGTGCATGGGCAGCCAGAACACGCTGCTTTCCCCGTACTGTATGCCGAAAGCCTGATGGATGGCGTGGATGTTGGCCATGAGGTTCGCGTGACTGAGCATGACGCCCTTGGGCCGGCTGGTCGAGCCGGAGGTGTACTGGAGCATGGCAAGCGTGTCGGGGGCGATGGCCGGTTCTTGCCAGCGCTCGGCCAAAGCGTCGGGAATCTCGTCGGTGGCGAGCCACGAGAGCTGGGAGGAAGTGGCCGCTTGACCGCTTTTTCTTGCTTCCATCCTGGCCTGGAACTGAGCCGCGCCCGGGGCATTGCTCAGGGCAATGCGGGCCCCGGCATCGGCGGCGACGGCCTGGAAGCGCTCGAGCATGCGGTGTCGATGCGGCGGGCAGGTCGGCACCGCTACGCAACCGGCGTACAAGCAGCCGAAGAAAGCCGTAATGAAGTCGAGCCCGGGCGGATAGACCACCAGCACGCACTGGCCGGCAAAGCCCATGTCCTGCAAGTGAGCCGCGATGGCTCGGGCTCGCCGATCGAGCTGGGTGTAGGTTAGACTTGCGTGATCGCCCTGGCCGTTGAGCAGATGGACGCAGGCCGGTTGCCGCGGGCGTTCGTCGGCGTGGCGGCGCAGCACGCGGATCAGGTGGTCGGGAAGCTGATGCGGACTAAAGTGGGTTTGGGCGTGAGCCGACATGGTCTGGGTCTCCCAGATGACTTTGGCCCACGACCGGCGTGGGCCTCAGCTCGTTTATAACTGCGGTCGACTTCGTTTTCAAGGGCTTTCTCAGTGCTCGGTAATGGCCTTGATGGGGAAATCCGGGTTGATAGTAGTCAGAGTCGCCGTAGAATGGGGACAACTCTGGAAGCGCACTGATGCTCAAACAACGTGTGGTCATAACCGGCCTGGGAATAGTTGTGGCAAGGCGATCTGATTCATAGTTGAGCGAAGTAAGATCGGTGGAGAGTTTCTCGGATAACATCGGAAATATCTCGGTAACGGTGTAGACCGAGGTGGTGTCTTGCCGCGCATGATCGTCAAGTGCCCAGTGCTTCTTGACAACAGCGTCTACGTCGGCAATGGCGACAAGGATCTTTGAGGCTCCTGCGGGCATGGCTTCGGCAACGGTAAGCTGATCCAGATCGCGCGAATCATCGTTGTCGATGGAGCACCAGAGAAGGTTCCTGAGATCGCGCGTCGATTCTTCAGTTCGTCTTGCCGGCCCGTGGGCTCCATCGAGCTTGGCAAGTGCCTGGATCGGGAAATCCGGAACACGTCCTCCTTCCAGCATCATCCGATGGGCAATTCTCTGCAGGATGGAGCGGTGTTGTCTGTCGTCGGTATTCGTCATGTCACCTTTTCAGAATAATCGGTCGTAATTCCTTAGTCAATGAATGCCTGCTCCTCGCCACCATGCGGAGGATCAGCGTGCGGATTTCTGCAGTAGTTCTCGGTCTGCCGCCACGCCTTCGGAATCGCCAACGCCAGTAGAGGCGGAAGCCGGCGCGATGCCAGCCGACGACGGTCTCGGGTTTCACGATGAGGAGAACCTCCGCCCAGCGGCCCCCGACGCAGCGCAGTGTGATCCAAAGCAGCAGGTCAAAGGAGTTCATCTTTGGGCGCGGCCGTTTCCGCTTGAGGACGGCGACCTGCTGCCGCGGAGCGAGGATCGCCAGGGCGAGATCGCTACGGCCACGGAAGCAAACTCGGACGGCGACCAGGATTGCAGGGATGAATTCGTGCAGGAACTCACGGTTCATACGTGGCAACGTCCCAGGAGCCCGGTTGCCCAGTGGCCGCAATCCTTTGATTACAGGGCATCATGGGGTTTCGGCTATCCGCTGCCGCCTTGATAGGTCGGTTGGGCCTCTCGCTTGTAGCTCTCGATGATCGTCGAGTCCAGATCGACGGTCGCGATCTTCTGGTCTGGACACCGCCGCCCCACCTCCTGCAACATCTCCTGATTGACCTGCGCCAAAGCTCGCAGTGGCGCGCTCTCCTCGGCGATATAACTCACCTGCCCCACCGGCAGTTCCTTCTGCGCATCCTCCAGTTTCGTCTCGTCTTGAAACTGGTATAGAAACTTGCGCGCCGCCTCCGAACTCGGCACTTCGTGTCCCAGCATTTCCGACAGCCCCTCGTCTTCACGCAGCCGTTCGAAATCCTTCAGACACTCCCCTCCCAGCGCGTTCAGCACCAAGAAACTCTCCACGTACCCGGCCTCGTCTAAACAAGAATAGGAGATCCCCCGGCTTTGCCGGGGTGGCAGTAGCCGTTTGACATTTCCGGCAGTCCACCGGAAAACTCCAAGACGTGAGCAGCCAAGCACACGAAAAGGAGTTTTCACGATGGA
>Ga0224534_1001230_pt1 | contig 13835 bp, 10 predicted proteins | sample 714E12024metaG_FD_172012 | JGI IMG/M metagenome (GOLD analysis project Ga0224534, IMG submission 172012) | Peat soil microbial communities from Stordalen Mire, Sweden - 717 E1 20-24 | ecosystem: Environmental > Terrestrial > Soil > Wetlands > Peat | place: Sweden: Norrbotten County, Stordalen... | reverse complement strand
GCGATGCGGCATCCGCAATACTTCTTGGCAGTTGGCGGAATTCTTCTGGCCCTCATCGCAGTTTGTCTGTTGTTCATTCCTCGCAATCCCAAAGCCTGCGTCGCGCGACTCGGCGGTCTGAAGTGGAAACGTAATCAGTTCTGTCGCGGCTGGCTCATCACCGGCGACACCGGTTCTGGCAAAACCAGTTCCGGCATCAACCAACTGGCGCATCAAGTTTTTCAAAATGAGCCGACCTGGGGCGGGTTATGCGTTGACGAGAAAGGCGTGTATTGGGAAACGCTCGCGGCAATGGCGCGTCACTACGGCCGCGAACACGATTTAATTCATCTGCAAATCCGCGCAGACCACACCGATTCGCAGTGGACGCCGCCGAATCGCTACAACCTGACCGGCGACCGCAGTATTCCGTTCTCCACATACGCCAAGTTCATCGTGGACACCGCCACGAGTCTCGGACAGGGCGGGGACAAAGGTTTTTTCAAAAGCCAGGCACAGACCCACATTGCGCACGCACTCGAAATGCTTTTTGAATTGAACCGCCCCGTGACCTTGCTCGACGCGTATGAATTGTTGTCCAATCGGGACCTGCTTGAAGAAGAAATGGAAAATCTCGAAAATCTCCTTGAAACGCCACGCCGGGCCGCCGTTTACGCACACTTTCTCGACCGTTTCCTCACCCAACCTGCCGAGCAATTTGGCGGCGTCCGTGAAACCATCGGCAATTACCTGCAATACTTCCTGACACCGGAAGTTGCCGAAGTGTTTTGCACCGGCGAAAGCACTTTTAATTTTTCGGCGATTGACCAAGGCAAAATCGTCCTGACGACCATGCCGCAAAAGTTTCAGACCGAACGGCGTTATGTGAACACATTTCTGAAGCTGCTTTACTACAATCACGCTTTGCGCCGCTTCGACAAAACCAAGTCGGACCGTGCGAAGGACAACTTGCTCGTCCTCTGGGCCGACGAGGCACAGCGGTTTATGACAGCAAGTGAAGACGGCACGAGCGATTACAATTGCGTAGATGTGATCCGGGAGGCCGGTGCCACGGTGGTTGCAGCCGCGCAAAGCACGACTTCGCTTGTTCCACCGCTTGGCAACGACAAATCAAAAGTCCTGACTTTGAATCTTCGCAACCGGATGATTTTTCGCTCCGCCGACGAAGCCGATGCCGTTCAAGCCGCTGATTTCATTGGCAAAAAACGGGTCGTAAAACGCTCATGGGGTTACAGCGCTGGAAAACGCAACGTGAATTACAACGAAACCGAGGAACACAAAATCAAGCCGCACAAGCTCCGCAATCTCCGCGACCACGAATGCGTTCTCGTCCACTGCGAGCGCGGTTTTCGCCGCGTGACCTTACCGCCGCTGGAATCGGACGGCACGGTTGCAAAATGGTTTTCTTGGTGGAGGCGATGGTTTTGATCGAGGTGGTCTTTCACACAAGCCGCGTGCGTGCGTCTTGCCACCAAGACTCAAAGTTATCACGATTCCAAGCCAATACGGCGCAACCCTGTTGAATTGCATCCTCGAAAGACAGAGTCTGTGTTGGTGTGAAAGCGACCTGAACATCGGGCGGAGAAGCTTCGTTTTTGGGAAGGGTGGGCATTGCTGATGCAAGCCCGGCAAATACCGTTTGACCAAGTTGCTTGAGCAAATTCTCCGCACAGGCGTCACGGTAGAATTGCGAGTCGCTGAACTGTTGCGCGTATTCTTCCCATTCTGCCAAAAGATGCTTGGTCGAGGCTTCAGTTGCTTGGTCGGTCGTAAGTGACAAGGCACATACCCGCACTCGGGCCGCGTCAGGCGGATAATCCAAGCTGTCCATGTCGTATGTCGGACGACCTTTTGCCATTGAAAGGTCAATCATCGAAACAATGTTGGCGCAGCCGCCGATGCATTGAGCGAACAGATCACAGAACAATTCTTCCAGACATCGGTCAGTCCAAAATTCTTCGGCCAGTTCAAACCGCTTCAGTTGCGCGGCGCGCATCGCTGGTTGCATTGGTCCGAGTTGCTGCAAGAGGTCCTGAAAGTGTGTGCGAACCACCTGTTGCATTGCGGCCAGGATGGACGGGAAACGGGCGAAGACACTGTGACCGAATTCATGATACACGCCTGGAAGGGAGAGGAATGAATCGAGCAATCCCGTTGGAATATGGAAAGCGGGAATGGCCAGCGAATTTGCAAGCTCTGGGTAAATGGCAAGTTCACCTGAACCCTGCACCGCCATATCCTCGATCCAGTCCATGCCCAATCGTTTGGTGCAGTTCAATAAAATCGAGCGAAGAAAGAGTTCTTCGCTAGAAGGCATTACCAACCCGCGAAGATACTGCATCTCGACGATAAAAAGAAAAATGCTGATTCGGTTCAGAGTGTAATCAACCAACGACCGAAACGCAGCGTCGTGGATGACTGGCTGGATGGTGAGCAGTTCATTCGCAAAGGTAGCGAGCAATGCTTCAAGCCGATCCAGCACGATGACGTGTTGACCGTTGGCACGAGGACACTGCTCCAACCGTTCTTGCAATGCCGCAAGAGCGAGTTCGACCTCCTTAGCCTTCAACGCCCGGTATGAATTCATGCGTTTTACATCAGCGTGAACGGAGTCGCCGAACGTCTTCAGCGGCCTCACCTTGGAGGAAGCCGACAACGCGCATTATTTTATCCAATTGCGACGATTCGACCGGCGCGCGAGCTTGCAATTGTCCTACGATTTTACCGAAGTCCTCCGCCCAATCTGTGAGCGGTTCACCGGATTGCGCCAATTTAGCCAGAAAGACGCGCTGTTCCTCAGAAGCCGGAGGCGTGCCGTTGAGGGCAGACGTGAGTCCGGCCAAAAATTCGATGATCCTCACCCGCGCCGTGTCAACATCGGCCGTAGTGAGTTTGAGCGCATCGAGTTTGCCCGTTAGTTCGGCGCGAAGCGCAAGCAACGCCTTGGTAAGTTCTCCCACCACTTGCAAACGGCGGTCAAGACGGGTTGAGAGTTGTCCAAGTGAACTCATACAATGATCGCCTCCTGCGGTTCGATTTCGGTGTCATCGGTCGCGCTGGGGTTGGTGACGATTTCGCGAAGCCGCTCGTCGCTCCACCGAATAGTGACGGGCAGCGAGATTTCGATGTCGGGTGCATTCCAATTGAGATGCGTGAGACCGTAGGCGTCTTCGGCAATTTTGCGTATGTCCAGAGGGCGGCCAGCCGGATTGCGCGCGATGCGAAGCAACAGCGTGCCAGCGGTGCGGCCCTGCCTGTCCCAACGACCGGGTTGGCCCGTGGGAGTCAGAATCGCTTCTGTCTCGTTCAAAATGAGATGGCTGCCTGGCATCGGATTTTCCAACGAACTTCGGTCACCGTTCAACACACTGAACAGGCGGACTGGCAAATGGCTCTTGCGGACCTCCACCACTCCTACCTGACAATCCTTGGACAACGTGCCGTCGCCTGTAACTCAGCGATGGCTTCCGTTATCGCGAGGTCTTCGTTCGACCACCAGCGACCGTCGCGATGGACAACGAGACTGTTCAACGGCACGCCCAGCCGCTTGGCTTCTCGCACGCCGGTTTTGAACTGGTCGGCAAGCTGAACACGGTCAATTTTTTCGGTGAGGCCGCGACGGCGAAGCTGGTCGCCTCGTTGCACCCACACATTGCGCCCGCCCTTGCCGCAAACGAACACGTAGATGACCTGATTTGCCAACAGATCCACGCCCATGTAGAAATCGTAGTGCAACGGTTTCGCCAACACCCACGGTTGAAGACCCGCCGCCGTCAAAATTCCGAGAGCGAGATTTCGCAACCGGCTTCCACCGACCGCCTGCTCATCTCGTGCGACTCGCGAGACAGTTCGTTCACGCACACATTGAGATGCAAGCGAACTCAGACGCCGTTTCAACAAGTCGTAAATGTGTTCACGCAGAGCATCCGCCAGCACAATCACGGGAAGAAATGTTCCGTCATTGTTCCGAACGAGATCATCCGCCGCTGCCAGCAGTCCCGCGCCGGCGTGTGGCTGTCTGCCGAGCGGATAGGGAATCTGCCGCGCGATTCGCGGAGCGACACCACACAGTTCTTTGATTTCTTCGCCGAGTCGCTGGCGAAGTTTGTCGCGGACGTTTCGCTCCAGGTTGTCTGGATACAGCAGCACCAAATCAGGCAGACTTTGCCCCGAAAAAGGTCCGTGCTCGTAGAGCATCGTCATTTTTCCCTGCCGATACCGATTGTAGCCGTCTTCAACGGACAAAGAAGCATCAACCGTGAGCGTCTGGCCATTTCCAAACTCAAGTGAGGGCGCAGGAAAAACAGACCGCTCCGCTGTTTGGAAAGAGTTATGACCGATCGCAAGCGTGCTGCCAGCAAAGCGCACATCTTTCAAGTCTTTGAGGAACGCCCGGATTGTTTCGACCCGCTCATCCGGTGACATTTGCGGCAGAACGGAACAGTTCCTCACTTCGTCATATTCAGTATTGAACAGAGGATAAAGTCGCGAGGCGGGAACGGGCCAGGAATCGCCTCCTTCACGGTCACGCACGAAAACCGCTTCGTCGTGCTCTGAAACGAGGATGCCGTAGCGTTGCTCGTAATACTCGCGAACGCTTTTCCGCCCTCCATTGTGCAGAAAGGTATATTGCGTGACCGTCTGCCCGGTTGGGCCAACGACGCGACACGGTATTTTGACCTTGCCATTGTCCCGCAAAAACGTCGCACGGTCGTCCGGCTCGATACGCTCGCTCAAGTGAAAATAGAGTTCCCGCTGACGTTGTTCGCTCGAATATTCCGAGAGCGAGCGTTGCCCGCGATACGTTGTCAGAATGTCGGCAGCCAGCCACGGCTTATCGCCCAGGAAGACGACGCTGAATTTCAGTCCGCGATAAGCGAACACCTTGTCGTGTTTGTTTTCCCAATTCTCCGGTTCAAGTCGAAAATAAAGATTCCAATGCTTGCGCCAATACTTGTCGCTGTTTCGCCCAAAGGTATCGCTGATCGCGCGCTTCACCATTTCTCCGGCCAATTGAAGCTCCTCACCGTTGGCCGAGGCGGGAGCAACCTCCACAGTTTCGGCGGTGACTTCGATGGAATACTCATGGTCAGGAACGTCTTGAACGGTCAGCACCCGTCCCACAGTCAACGACTCCACATTTGGCGTCAGGAATGCCGGCCACTCAAAGCGCCCGGTTGGGACAACGGCCTGCTTGAGTTCCTTCCAGAGTTGAGTCGCCCAGCGATTGAGGCGAACGGGCGTTTGCGTATCCATCGGGATGGATTCGCGCACACGCAGGACGCGCAGGCGAAATGCCTGTCCTGGAAGTCCCGTAATCGGGAAAAGAGTTGCACCAAGTTGTTTCTCATTCATAGCTCGTTCTCCGGTGTTAGGTTCGCGCGACACACACGCTTGAAGTTGCAGCGGCGGCATTCTTCGACCGACGCCGCGTAGTCGAGATCGCCCAGCTTCAACCGGCGTTTTGCAAAATAACTTTCCCATTGTTGAGCGAGGCGCACGCTGTCTTCGATTATCCGATATGTCTCGACCGCACGTTCCTCATCCAAATCAAAGCAAAGTTCCTTGCCCTGGTCGCCGCCGAGATAAACCAAGCGGCTCGTCACTCCATCAAGCGGCAACTTCAAACCAAGATTTGCCCACAGCATATAGACACTGACTTGCAATTCGTTCTGGCTTGGCTCGGTGCTTTCGCGCGGTGGTTTGCCAGTCTTCCAATCATAAACCGTGAATGAAACACCTCGATGATGCAGTGCCAAATCCACCTTGGTAATCACTTGCACGTTGTTGGTCATGAAGCCAGGTGCTTCAACACCCCACGCAGGCGGCTCAATCCAAATGCGGTCGGCAGTGCGGACTTTCTCGGCAAGACCGCTCCCGCCTTCCGCCCATGCGTAGAATGTCCCGGTCATCTTTGCAGCTTTCTCAATGAGGGCCTCGACCGATGTTTCGGGAGGCACTTCATCGTATTCATGCTCGAACAAGGCAACGCCTGTTTTGCCGACCGCTGCGGGTTCTTCACGGAAGCGGCGTTTCTCGGAGAACTGCCATTCGCGTTGCATCCGCTGGCGGAGTGATTCAACAAGGTTTTCTAGCGTCGGCGAATGCCGCTGACGGACTTGGTTCAGGTATTCCGCAATGACCAGATGCACGCACTCGCCCTGCCACATTGGGATGTTCTTGAGTTTCTTGAGCAGGGCGATACCGCGCAGCCACGGGTCGGGGCTGTTGATCCGTGCTTCCGCAACGTATTGGAAAAAATACTTTCGCTCGCAAGATTGAAGCTGCTGGTCACGGCTGACCGACCAGGTCGGCCCGTTGGCAGTAGTGTAGAGGCTCCTTTTCATGGGGTTGTCACCGACATTTCAATTGCCGGTCTTTCCACCATGCTTGCCGCGTGAGGATGCGCGGGATCGCTTGTTGCGGCGGCTGGAACGTCCGTAGGCAGCGGCGGGCATGTTCGCTCCGTCACCAGTGTTCAACTCGCCCAAGAATCCCCTCACTTTGTCTCCGGCGCGACTGGCAATCGCGCGCAGCCGTTCCGAGGCCGTAAGTTTCTTGGCTGTCACGGCTGACGGTTTAATGCCAGACTGCTGCCCCAATCGGGCAAGAAAAGCCTCCACGTTCACGCCTTGGGCTGTCAATTCCGCGCGGAGTTCCGCTTCGGTGCAGTCCGCATCGTCCGCCGCGAACTTATGCAATCGCTGCGCCGCGTTTTGGTAATGCTTGTTCATAACTATCTCCCTCACGATTCATTTTGTTTAGCACGGGTTCGGCGACTGTTTTTAATTGCCGCCGCAGTTCATACACCCGCGCGGTTTTGAGTCCGGTTGCTTTCACAAACTCTGCCACGGTCTGCGCACCATTCTCCAACGCCTCAACTATTCTTCGCAACTCGCTGTTCTTTTTTACACGCGAGTCGGCATAGAGCAATTCAAAGAAACGCTCGCAGAATTCCTCGCTGTGAATCCCTGCTTCCGGTCCAGGATTCCCGTCTGCCACCGGCTCGAAGAACTCCGGTTCTTCAGTGCTGGTGATCTTACCCTCTTTCAAATGGTGCAAGTTCCACAGAACGCTTTTTACCGCGCTTTTCAATTGAACCCACATCGAAGCTTCAGCGCTGAACTTTCGTTCGCCGTGTGAGTAGGCCGCATAAACGTCACAGGCCACGTCTTCTGGCGTCTTGCTGGTTGGCAGGAGACGCCCGTCGCACCAGCCATAATGAGCCTTCGCCCAATACCGAGCGAAGACGAGCAACCGTAACCCAACCAACTTCCAGTTGGCGTCGCGGAATTCATGTTCGGCGCTGTTCTGCTTCATGCCTTCATTATCTCTAGGCTACGAACTCGCCCGCTTTTGGGAAAAATCTTTCACCACCAAGTCAATTTTTCCGCCCAAGATGTCGCCCAAACGCAGCCATAGAGAATGAGCGGATATGCCAACCGCCGCGTGTGCGGCGACCGGCAAGCAGCCGCAAGGTCAGAAACCATCAAAATTAAAATGAACACTGAATTAGATCATCCCGAAACGGGTCGGAGCGACGCTCCGACACAACATTCCGAAACCTGCCATCGCGCACCCAAATGGGCCGCAGTGGTTGATGACACTCTCGTTCTGCTGCCCAAACAGCATGTCACAGTGGAGGTCATTAAGCAACAGGCTGGAACTTCCACCGAATTGGTTCTCGTGCGTGACCTCGGTTCGGCCAACGATGTTCCTTTCGAGGACAAGGCAGAACTTGATCTTGCTGCTGGAAACGTATTTTACACGTTGCCACGCTGTGAAGTGAAACCTGCCGATGGCTGTATTGCGCCGCCAAAGCTTGCATTCGTAATCAACGATCAGCCAGAGCAAACCCTCAACCCTCACCAGACCGGACGTTCGCTTCGCGAGCTGTTTGGCTTCGCGCTCACAAGCCGGCTGTTTCGTGATTACGAATCGCCCAATGACACCGCCATCGGTCTCGATGACGTTGTGGATTTCCCTGATGGCCCTGTTTTTTACACGCGCCGCGCTGAAATTGGCCTTACCATCATCGTCAATAAACAGACATTTGGCGAAGCAGATGGCGTGAAGGAACGCAAGACCGGACGCGAAATCGCCAGCCTCGTCAGCCCGCAGCCCGACAAGACTGAAGTCACCCGTGACAAAGGAAAGGAACGGATTCCAGTCGGGCTTAATGAAACTGTCGAGATCAAGGGGTGCGAGGAATTTACAGTGATTCGCACAAATGTTGTCGGCGGCTTTGAACCGACGCGAATTCAACGCGAACTCGGTGCGCTGCGTGAAAATGGAGGTGAGGTTACATTCGTTGAATCACCCGTGGCGTGTGCCGTGTATCACCGGTTGCCTGCACGAAAGGGCTATCCGCATCTTGCCGAGACGGACGTTCTTGTTTCGATTCCATCTGCCTATCCCGGCGTAATGCTTGATGGAGCATACCTGCCAACAGGCTCCCCTTTGCTAGGGAAGGTTGAAGGTTCGCCTCAAGGCCAGGTAATCCAAGCGTTGGGTCGCACGTGGCAATTGGTGAGTTATCATCCGCACAACGGCGGCGGCGGGCCGGCATGGAATAAAGATCTCCACGGTTTGCAGACCTACTATACGGAAATCCTGTCGTGGATTCAACGCGCACGAATCTGATGAAACCGATTCGCATCGTTCAAGATGACCGCGAAGCCCTGTGGCGCATCACTGAAGCCGACCGGGAGAAATTGTTCCGCTTGCTCTTTCATCGCTATCCCGATAGCGAGTGGGGCACTTTCTTCCAGTTCGGCTACCGGCGCACAGGTTGGGGCATTCTGGTCACATGGGTTGATGTTCTGAAGCCGGAGGCCGGCGACCTTGACCGCAACAGCCCGCTCGTGGAATTTCGTCCTTCCTACATCCGTCGAGCTTTAACAGCGTTGGATTCCGATGAACTTGGCATCGGCGTGATACATTCACATCCTCAAGACTGCGCGCCATTGCCGAGTCTGGCAGATAATGACATGGATTCCTACTTTGCTGAAGAGTTCGAGCGTTTCGGAAATGGACGCCCTTATGCCAGTCTCATCGTTGCTCGCGATGCGGATCGGAAAATTTCCTTCAGCGGCCGAGTATTCGACCGAGAGGTTTGGTTGCCAGTAAAAAGCTGTTTGGTGAGTGGCGAACGGTTGCTCCATGAAAAAGCGCATCAAACTTCTGATTTTCTTGCTGAAACTCGCGAATCTACAGCGAACGGGGCGATACAAGAACGACTCACACAGCTTCTCGGCACTGATGCTCCGCAACGACTCCGCGACGCGGTGGTTGGTGTTGTGGGATGCAGCGGCACTGGTAGCCCAGCCATTCACTTGCTGGCGCGGGCCGAGATTGGCGAGCTTATCTTGGTTGACCCTGGGCAATTCAAACCGTCCAATCACCAGCGCAATCACGCAAGCCGCCATGCCGATCTTTCCGTCAATCCCGCTCCAACGAAAGTCGCGCTCGCGGCTCGCCTCGTCCGTGAAATCAGCCTCGCAACAAAAGTGACCGGCTTCGTTGGGGACTTGCTTGACGAAGTTGTCCTCGACGAATTGCTCCGTTGCGATTTGATTCTTGGCTGCACGGATTCTAACTATGCGCGAGCGGCATTAGGCGACATCGCTTCGCACTATCTTGTGCCGGTGCTTGATCTTGCAGTGCAAATGCGAGCCGAGAACGGCATCCTTCGCGAACAAATCGGAGAGATTGTGCTTTACGCGCCGGGACTTCCGTGTCCTTGGTGCTTGGGCAGAGTTGATGTCAAAGGAATCCGATACGAGACCGCCACCGAAGTAGAACGCCAATTTGGGGCCAACGCAGCGGCGGAGGCAGAAGAGCGAGGCGTGGATGGAGCACAGTATTGGGGTGGAGTGCCTCCGCCGGAACTCACCGTGGGTTACCTTACAACAATAGTTGGCGCAATGGGCGCTGGATATGCGCAAAACCTGCTCCTCGGCTCGGCAAAACTGCCTCATCACCGGTTTCAGTTTGATCTTGGTTTTTCTTCGTTGGGTGTTGTTTCAGACGAACGCCCCCCACGCGCCGACTGCGCATGTCAGAAGTCAATCGGCCGTAGTGACCAAGCGCGTGCCGACCGCAGTGTTACTCGCCCTACGCACTGGCCACTCGCTATGTTAGTTTTTCCAATCAAGGATCAAATTGACTAATCGATTTTGAAACTGCACTTGTGCAGACTTAAATGAGTGGTTCAAGTTTATGCCGCCAAGCGACTTTTCAGTTGATCCTGAAGTCCGCTAAGGCGTTTCACAAAGCCGGACCATTTCACGGGTGACAGAATGGAACTAAAGAATCCTGGCCCGGTAATCGGTCCTGACACTGTCATCACCACCAGCCGGGTTTGCTGAAGCTGGATAAGCCTCTCGCGGTTACTAATCGCACGTTGCATAAGGATGTTCAGGTCTGGCAGGTTCTCGGCAAATTCCGCACTGATTTTGCTCGATGAAACTGCGTCAAACAGAGCATCCAGATAATCAACCGCCGTCATCTCAAAAAGCTCCTCCAGCACTCGATAGTAGGCGTCCAAATTGTCGCGAACCTGATGCCAACGATCCGGGCTTATCTCAAGGGTTTTATCCGCTTCCAAGGCCGCGACGATACGGTCAATTTGAGACAGGAGCAGATTGCCAATGGTCAGTAAAATATGGAGGAAATTTGGAATTCCCTTTGCCGTCCCACGCTCCACATGTTTGTTGAGTCGTCTTTGATGCCGATGCACAAAATCCATGACTGCCTCGTGAAGCACCTCAAAGTGCCGCAGATTCTTCGCCCCGGAAATCTGAAACCTGTCGCCGCCCGGTCCAGCGGCATTGCTTACGCTTGCCCGCCGACGCAGCAGTCGCGTCGGCAGATCAATCGGGATGTCGCAGTAGGTTAGAAACTGCTTCAGCCTTTCCTCATCATCGCCGCTGCACAACACCGTCAGCACATCCATGAACCGCTGCGGACTTTCGCGGGCTTCCCGGATTTGTCGTTCTCGACGAACATCCCGCCCCGTGACAATGTCCTGAAGATTCGTGACGAGCACGGGGTTGCTTTGAGGTGTCCAATTCCCGGCTGAATTCAAACCAAGCTGCGCAAGTGCGGGCGCGGTGCGCAACCGTTTCTGATTGGTTTCAACGAGACGGCAACGCAGGAAGCCTAATTCAATCCTTTCAACACTGAGATGAAACGGTCGAGTGTCACCCTGAACGATCCGGCAACCGACCGCGCTCGAAATTTGGCCACTCACTTTCAGCTTCAGCCAGTCCTCCTCGACCTGCGACTCGGTAATCCTGAATGGAAAGCTATTGGACGGAGCGGAAGATTCGTCTGTGTTGTCAGTCGCAGTTTGAAGTTGATTTGCATCCCTCAAAACGACCGAAGTTTCATCGGGGTCGAACAACAACTTGGGCGTAAACTGTTTCGTCGTTACCGGTGGATAGCACAGCAACACCTCAAGGTTGCCGTTTGTCGCGGTCCGGCGTAGCGCGGCAGAGGTAAAATTCGCGCTGCCCATCGCCAACACGACCTCTTTCCCACAGGTGAAGGCATACGCCTTTCCGTGCAATTGTTGGAAATGCTCCTCGTCGGCATAGCGACAGAGCCGGATTTCCATGTCTCCATCGGTGAACGCCGGCACTCCAAGCCAAGTCTTGGTCAGGGTGGTGATGCCGTTTTGAGTGTAGAGCGTCAGCCGTTTGGCTTTCGCCGAGTCCCGGACGAAATCAACCAGTGACGGTTTAGCATCGAAGAACCGGGATAGGACAGAAATATGCGATGCTGGGCCGGGCAGCCGCTCGACCAATTGCTCCCAAAGCGGTCTTTCCAAATTGGAGAGCAGAACCGGGAGGTCACTTTTTGCCGACTCAGGCGCGACCTTGGAAAGCCAGGGCACTTCGGCCACCAATGTGTTCAGGTTTGAATGGAGTTGTTCCGCAGGCCAGCGCTCTGCGAGTTGCTCAAAGAACCGCAGGGCCGACTGAAACAATGGCAACGCGGACTCGTTCTTTTCCTCCTCATAATCGAAAGCGGCGACCAGTTCTGCATTTGAGCCGAGTCCATCTTGGGTGAAATTCGCACTGCCAATCAACAACAACCCGCGTCGCTTGCCCGCAAGCAGGAAAACCTTTGGGTGAAATACACCCGGAACGCGAATCGGGTGCAGCAGGTAGCGAAGATTCGCCTGCTTTGGAAAGGACTCCGCATTCTCGCCAGCGGCTTTCAACAAATCCTGATACTCGCCCTCATCCAAAAGGACGCTGACATTGCCGTTGTCTTGGAGGCTTTTGAAATTCTCCAACGCGTAGTCTTCAAAGAACCGCGAACCGAAATTGTAGGTCGTGATGAGCGCGTGCTCGAAGGCGTGCTTTTTGAGCCGCCCATGCAAATCCAGTTTGAGTGGTTGCTGGCTCATTTCCGAAGGAGGATTACTTCGTTGAGAACTTGCTTTCCCCTTGCCGTGAGTAGCAGCGGCTCGTCCAAGCCCGCGTGTTTTATCAAGCCGAGGTCTTGCAGCACCGTAGTAGCATTTCCGTGACGCGATGCCCGAAATCCGGGAACGATGTCCTGTTGCTTGACGAAACGCCCATTCGCCAGCTCAAACCAACTGGCGTCGAGTTTTCGCTTTTGGAACTTCACCTGATCGTGGCGCATTGCTGTCCATTCCAGCAATCGCTCCACGGCCTGTCGCCAGTCCAGTTGTTCGGCCTGCCATGAGTCCAGCCAGGGGAAGATGGTTCCCAGCCACAGCTCTCCTTTGGCTTCGTCAGCCACCCGGAGCAGGGCATCCTCATCGCTTCGCCCGCGCCATTTTCCGTAGAGCATGGCCAGTAGCAGCATGGCGCGTCCCAAACGGGTTTGCGGCGACACGTCACGATCCCAACAAACGCTCCATTCGTCCACCAAGGCGTCTCCGCCAAATCTCTTCGTGACTTCGAGGCAGGTCGCAACATCTGGAACACCCACAATGCCGATAGCCTTGAGCAGCGCGGCTGGTGTGCCAACTTTGGCTTTAATCACCGTTTCCAAGTCCAGCACGAATTCTTTGCTCACCAGTGCATCAATCAAAGCCGTCTCGGTCAGCCCTTCTGGGTGTGCTGACAAAGCATCAAGCACCGCCGCAAGGAATTCTTCAAGGGCGAACGCAAGAAACTGGTGGGCGCAAAACTGACGCCAGAAAGCGTCAGCCTCGGCAAACGCAGGTGCGGGCTGATAGCGCAACAAATCATTGTCATCGTCAGCAAGGCCACCGTAATAATGCGGCCAGAAAACAGCGCCGCCATCCACATCACGACGGCTCACCTTGACACCCGCTTCCTCGCAACGCTTCAAAACGTGAAGAAACATGCCCAGCGTTGCCTGGCGGTTCAACGGTCTCGTGGCCGAAGGTGATTCGCCCAAGTTAAAGAACATGCTGATTAACAATTCGCGCTCCGCGTCAGCCGCATGACCACCAATTGCATCCAAGGAAAAAACCGCCGCCGACTCTTCCAGCACCTTTTTCGGAACTCGTGGGCCGGATCGCCAATTACCCGTCAAATAGGGCGCCTTCACCACCGAAGCCGCAAACGCCTCGGCGAGCTTGCGACCTTGCTCGGATGGAGAGGTCCATTCGCCCTTCTCATCAACGCGGATCAAATCCAGTGCGTGCAAGCAGCCCTCGTAGTATTGGCCAAGCCCTCCAGTTGAATTGGAAGGCAGCACCCGAAAATCGGTATCAAGGTTGTCGTCATCGTCGGCGGAGGCAAGAATCGTCCGCACCGCACGGAGGCCGACGATTGGAAGATCAACTTTTTGTCCGAGGCGCGAAGCCAGGGCGAAAGCAGCTTCTC
>Ga0224534_1001220_pt1 | contig 13920 bp, 11 predicted proteins | sample 714E12024metaG_FD_172012 | JGI IMG/M metagenome (GOLD analysis project Ga0224534, IMG submission 172012) | Peat soil microbial communities from Stordalen Mire, Sweden - 717 E1 20-24 | ecosystem: Environmental > Terrestrial > Soil > Wetlands > Peat | place: Sweden: Norrbotten County, Stordalen... | reverse complement strand
ATGTTGCCATCGTCAATAGGGAAAAAGGGTCGGGCAGCCGGGCTCTGCTGGATTCGCGGCTGCAAAGAGCGGCAATGGAATCAGGCAGCGTCCGCGGTTACGATCAATTGGCGCCGGGGCATCTCCCGGCGGCATGGCAGGTGCGGACGGGCGCGGTGGATTGTTGCCTGGCAACGCGCGCCGTCGCACGCGTGTTTGGTCTCAACTTCATTCCGCTGGTGAGCGAGCGATACGATCTCGTGATCCGCAGGCGGCATTTGGAATTGCCTCGCATACAGAATCTGCTCGACACTCTGAGCCGGTCGACTTTTCGCCGGGAGCTGGAGGGCCTCGGCGGATACGATGCGCGTGTCGCCGGTCAACGAGTGCTCTGATTTTTCTGCGCTACGCCCCCTTGGGATAGCACCCCAGCACGCGCAAAAAGTCCGCCAACTCCCGCAAGTGGTTCAGCGCATTCTGCGCGTTGGGCGAATCCGCGCGGCCCAGGAAATCGAGATAGAAAAGATATTCCCACGGTTTTCCCCGCAGCGGGCGCGATTCGATCTTGATCAGATTCAGGTCGCGGAGGGCAAAAGCGCTCAGCGCGCGGAACAGGGACCCGGGAACGTTGCGCGTGCTGAACACCAGCGAGGTTTTCCAAGGCGCGCGCCGGTCGACCCGGATGGGATGTTGGCGCGCGTATTCGGGCGTTCGCAGGAGAAAAAACCGGGTGAAATTCCGGCGGTCGTCTTCAATCGATCGGCGAAGAATGCGAGCGCCGTAAATCTCCGCGGCTACCGAGGAAGCGATCGCCGCGGCGTCCGTGAGCTTCTCCTCCGCGATCATTTTGACGCTCCCGGCCGTGTCGTAGAAGGGAATTCTTTCGATCCGCGGGTTCCGCGCAAAGAAATCCCGGCACTGATTCAACGCCACCGGATGGGAAAACACTTTCTTTATTCCGGAAAATGGCACGCCTTTTAGAGCGATCAGATTGTGCACGATGCGCACATTGGTCTCGGCCACAATGGGCAGCTCGAAATTCACCAGGTGGTCGTAATTCTCGTGCACCGACCCCGCCAGCGTATTCTCGATCGGCACCACCGCTCCGGCCGCGCGGCCCTCCTTCACGGCGCGGAAGATGTCTTCGAAGCGTTCGCATGGCAGAACGGTAACTCCTGGTCCAAGCAGGTTGCGCGCGGCTTCTTCGCTGAAAGCGCCGCGCGCGCCTTGAAAGGCAATCGCCGCCGGGGGCTTTCCTCTGGCCCGGCTGGTTCTCACGCTCACTTTTCCGCTCCTTCCCATCTGCTCACCTGGGCGTCGGGGACGCCGATCAGGTCCAGAACGCGATCGATGCTGTGATCGACGATATCCATCACCGTTTGGGGATGGTGATAAAAACCGGGAATCGGGGGAGCGATTATGGCCCCCATTTCGGACAGAGCCGTCATGTTTCTTAGATGCCCCAGGTGCAAAGGGCTTTCCCGGACCAGCAGAATTAGTTTGCGCTTTTCTTTTAGCGCGACGTCCGCCGCCCGCAGCAGCAGGTTCGAGCTGATACCGTTGGCGATGGCGGACATGGTGTGGATCGAGCACGGAGAGATCACCATCGCATCGGTCGGGTACGAGCCGCTGGCCAGTCGGCAGGATATATCCTCTACTGGATAGGAGAAATCCGAGAGCCTCTTTACGTCCGCGGCAGTTTTGCCGGTCTCTAGGTACAGTGTCTTCTCGCCGGACCTGGTCACAATGAGGTGGATCTCGGCGTTTTGCCGATTGCGCAGCCGTTCCAGCAGGCGCAATCCGTATATCGCGCCGCTCGCTCCCGTGATTCCCACGATGATTCTCACGCCCGTCTCTCCGCCACAATCTTGCCTCTGTTCCGTTATCGGAACAAAAATCTGCGTTCCCGCTTGCCCCAATTACCCCGGGAGGATATAATGCCGTTCGGATGCATCGTTCGCGCAACCGTTCAGCGAGGATCATATCATGGAGCGTCCCGGAGAAAAACTCAAGCGGGTTCGCGAGCGGCTCAAGCTGACCTACCGCGATGTCGAGAAAGCCAGCCAGCAGATCGCTGAACGCCGCGGAAGCGACGAGTTTGCGATTGCCTTGAGCCGCTTGGCTGACATCGAGAATAAGGGCACCCTGCCCACCATTTACCGGCTCTACACGCTTTGCGCCATCTACCGCCAGGATTTGACCGAGGTGCTCCGCTGGTATGGCGTCCCTTTGGACCAGTTGCCCTCCGAGGCCCTTCACGTCGGACTGGATGAGACCCATGCCATCCATTTTAAGCCGAGCGGCACTGTGACTGTCCCCCAGCCTCCGGATCTCGAAATCGACCCGCATAAGACAACATTTCTGAGCTATTTACTCCGACATTGGGGCAGAATGCCGCTCAGTTTTCTGAACGGTCTGGACTTGCGAGAATATCGTTACGGTTTTATCGGGTTGGAGGATTGGTCGATGTATCCGATTTTGCAGCCCGGATCGCTGGTGGTGATCGATGAAAGCCGGCGGAAAATCGTCAGTTCGGGTTGGACCAGTGAATTCGACCGCCCGATTTATTTTCTCGAGCACCGCGGCGGCTGTGTCTGCGGCTGGTGCGTCCTCTCGGACAACCGGCTCCTGGTCCAGCCGCATCCGGCCTCAAACCACGCGCCGCTGGTGTTTGAGTATCCGAAGGAGATCGACATCATCGGCCAGGTAGTCGGAGTGGCTATGCTTCTGGAATCGAGAAGACGCCGTCACGCCCGAACTTCATAGCCATCTCTCCCTATCCTGAGAGTACTGGTCCATTTGGTCTATGTAGAAGGTGGGGCAGGCGCTTTCGCCTGCCAACCGATTCCTCCAAACCTGCTGAATTTTCAGCGGTGTTCCAGTTTCGGAAAATTTTTCAGTGTTATCCCCTATGATGGTACGGTCAGGTCTAGTATAGTACCAAACTTACTATCGTAAGTTAGTAGAAAGGATACCACATGAGAAAACTCATTCTCCTCGCGTTGGCTGTATTCGCTTTTGTCGCGACCGCTCAGACCGCCAAAATTCAGGGGCCGCTTCCGACGTGTGATCCCTGCCCGTGGGTGCGTTAATCCCAAGGAGAACGGTAAACCAGCGCGGCGGCCGGTGTTAAAATCGGGCCTGAGAGCCATTCGATGCCGAGCCCCGCGCTGGTCTTGTTTTTTGAGTGGATTTCGCTGTTAGGCGCCGGCCTGACCACGCTCAAGCTCCTCAGATCAGGGCTATATCGCCGATACCGGTTTTTCTTCGCTTATCTTGTTTCTCTGGTTCCCTACGGAATTTGCCTGGTTGTGCTGGACGAGCATTCCGGTCTGTATCAGAAATTCTGGACGGTCACCGCGCCGCTGTTCTGGCTCTTCTATGTCCTTGTAGCGTTTGAACTTTGCGGATTGATCCTGGAAAAGTACAAGGGCTTGTATACTTTGGGCCGATGGGCGATGTATCTTGCCATGGCGGTTTCCGTGATGGTCTCCGTGCTGAGCCTTCTCCCGCACATCACCCCGGCGATGCCACAGCGAACCAGGATCATGGGCTATGTCTATGCCATCGAGCGCGGAGTGGATTTCAGCCTAGCCATCTTTATTCTGTTGATTCTATTCTTTTTAACTCGATACCCTGTGCCGTTGAGCCGGAATGTCGTGGTGCACGCGGTGGTGTTCTCGCTATTCTTCCTCAGCAATACGTTCGGGCTTCTTCTCCACAGCGTCTTCGGTTTGCAGCTCAAGAATGAGGTCAATATGTTCTTGATGGGGACATCCTCCGCTTGCGTGGTGGCGTGGCTGGTCCTGCTGAACGCCAAAGGCGAGGAAGTGCGGCTGCGCACCCTGCATTTTGGCCGTGGGGATGAAGAGCGGATTCTGCTTCAGTTGGATTCCTTGAACGATACCCTGTTGAAAGCCTCCCATAAATAGGTGTTATCCTAAGTTAAACTAGTACCGTTATTACCTTGAAATTTGTTGCATTTTAATGAAATTATTCGTATGCTGTTTCTAGCACCAAGAGTACAACGCGATGGATTTATTAATTGTCTTACCAGTTCTGATGGTCCTGGCGCTGGCGGCGGCGGTGGTCGTACTGGCCCGCAAACTCGCATCCACAGACACCAGTCTCCCTCTGACCGCCGAATGGATTGATGAACTCTCAATTGAGCGCTATCGGCCCATGATGCACCTGCTCGACGCCGGCGATGCGGAGTTCCTCCGCTCCCAACCCGGGTTCACCCCGGGAATGGCCGCTAAGCTTCGCATCGAGCGGTGCCAGGTTTTCCGTGGATACCTGCGCTGTTTGCGCACCGATTTTCAACGCGTGTGCGCCGCTCTCAAGCTCCTGATGTTGCACTCGCGCGATGACCGTCCGGATTTGGCCGGCGTGCTCATCCATCAACAGTTGATGTTCGAGTGCGGCCTGGTCTTGGTTGGTGTCCGGCTTTTCCTCTATCGTTTCGGACTGTGCGGGGTGGATGTCACGGACCTGGTCAAGATCTTCGACCTGATGCGTTTGGAACTGAGGCGCCTGGTTCCGGCCACCGCGGCCGTGGGCGCCTGAACCCGCCGGAATTTCCGCCGAATACTATCTGTGGGCAGCCCCACTTTCCCGCTCAGAGCCGCTTGAGTATTTCCTTCGCTTCCTTTAATTGTGGGAATTCCTTCTCCGCTTCCCGGAATTCCCGCGTGTGCACCCGGCGGCGCGCCGCCGCGTGGTCCACGGGATAGCGCAGGTGCAGCATTTCGTGAAACATCACGTACTCCAGGGCTACAGCCGGAGCCCGCGGCTGGTCGAGGATGCGGCTGATGATAATGGCGTTGTGCGACGGGTCGAAGTGCCCCAGCATGCTGCGGGATGGCCGGCGGCTCCATCCCAACTGCGGCCTGCCCAGCAAGCCATCGAAGAATTGCCCGTTCAAACGCTCGAAGATTTCCTCCAGGTTGTGGTGCGTGCCCTGCGGCCCTGAGATGAACTTACGGCCGCGAATCTGCCGCACCAGATGCGCCTGGCGGCGGAAGTCGCGGCGGTTCAGATAGAGGCGGTAGCGGTGGGCATACGATCGCGGCACGGGCTTGCGGTACAGTTTGCCCAGCAGGATGTGCGCCAGGGCTTCCATGACCGGCGCCGGCGCGCCCGCCAGGAGATCGGAAATGCGCACCTCCAGGCGCCCCTCTTCCAGCCGGATGAAACTGTCCGCATTGGCGAAGCGGCGGAACTCCACGCGCAATTCGGGCAGCGGGGCGCGAGGCCTCAGCTCGCGGAACACCCGCGCGTAGATCTCTTCCGGCGTTTCGAAGAAAAGAGAACTCTGCAGGCCCTGGCTGTCGCGCATCCCCTCGGTGTTGTCCATCTCCTACCCAGGGTACCGCGCGCACGCCCCTTTGGTTACACTTTCCACACGCGGATGGGTTACTCTGAGTTTTTGCAGGAAAGGACAAACTTGCCCAAGGCCAAAATCAGCGCGCTGGGGTGCTACACTCCGCCTCGCGTGCTCACCAACCAGGACCTCGAAAAGATGGTCGAGACCAACGACCAGTGGATCGTGGATCGCACCGGAATCCGCGAGCGCCATATCGTGGGGCCCGAGATGGCCACTTCCGACATGGCCATTGAGGCCGCCAAATGCGCCCTCGCCGAGCGCGGCGTGGCGGCGACCGAGCTCGACACCATCATCGTCTGCACGGTCACGCCGGACCACTTCTTCCCCTCCACCGCCTGCCTGGTGCAGCACGCCATTGGCGCGCGTGGCGCCTGGGGATTCGATCTCATCGCCGCCTGCTCCGGCTTCGTATACGGCCTCACCACGGGCGCGCACCTGGTGGCCTCCGGCACGCACCGTAAGGTCCTCGTCATCGGCGCCGATACCATGAGCCGCATCGTCGACTATACCGACCGCGCCACGTGCATCCTGTTCGGCGACGCCGCCGGGGCTGTGCTGATTGAGCCCACCGCCGATGATGAGGACGACCTGGGGTTCATCGATTTCATCGGCGAAGTGGATGGCTCGGGCGGCGATTTCCTCAAAATGCCCGCCGGCGGCAGCCGCCTCCCCGCTTCCCACGATACCGTCGATAAGCGCCAGCACTACGTCTTCCAAGACGGCAGCCAGGTGTTCAAGTACGCCGTCCGCAAGATGTACGAATCCTGCACCGCTCTGCTCGAGCGTAACGGCCTCACCGCCGACGACGTGGCCGTGGTGATTCCGCACCAGGCCAACAAACGGATCATCACCGCCGCCAGCGACCGCTTGGGCATCGCGCCCGAGAAGGTCCTCATCAACATCGACCGCTACGGGAACACCGTCGCCGCCACCATCCCCCTGGCCACGCGCGACGCCATCCGCGAGGGCCGCCTCCGCAAGGGCGATATCGTGCTCTTCACCGCCGTCGGAGCGGGCTACACCGTAGGCGCCAGCATCTGGCGCTGGGCGTATTAAATAACCTCATGGCGCTTCCCTGACCCGCACCCCCACTTCCTTGCCGTGCGGCAGGTCCAGCTCCAGGATTCCGCCGGGGTCCGTGATGGCTTCCAACACCTCTTCGTCGTCGATTTCCACCTGGTAGGCGCGGCGCGGCGCGAGTCCCACGATGAAGGCCCCTTCTTCTTCGTCCAGCGTCACGCGGAACTTGCGCGCACCCGGTCCCATGCAAACCACCGCCTCCCCGAGCGAGATCGGCGCCACGACGCTCTGCGGATTCACAACCGTGAGGCGGCCGTCCGCGAACATCTGCGCCACTCCATCGAAATACCCAAACCACCGGGCGTCGTCTTCCCAGCCCGACCGTACGAAGAGCTTTCCGGAATCCGGATTGTGGTAGATCAGCGGAACCAGGTAGTAGCTCAACCCGGGTTGATATGGATTGGCCCACAGGAATTCGTAAGGAGCGCCGAACGTGCCGCGGAGCATGAAGTGGTCGTGCATCAGCCAGCCTTGCAGCACCTGGCTTTCCGCCGCGTTCACGTCATACGCCACCATGGCCAGCTCCGCCGCGCGCGAAAGTGCGGCCAGCCGCAGATCCGGCTGGTCCGGCTTGAGAGGCGGCGCAATGCGGTACTGGTTCTCGGGCGTATCGTAGACCGCCGGGTAGTGGCTCACCAGGTGCTCGATGGGAAAATCCTTGAAGAAGCGCGGGCAGCTTTCCCGCAGATCGAGGTTGGTGTTGTCCCGCATGGCGTGCAGCAGCTCGAACAGAGGGTAGGCATCGTCGCGCGCCACCACGCTGCGTCCGTTCTGGAGCGCCGGCGCCATCTTGCCGTTCCACCAGTTGCGGACCACGCCCTCCAGCTCGCGCTGAGGAGCCTCCGGCACGTGATCGAAAAGCGCCACTGCCGCCAGTACCCGCGAGCGCACGGCGCCCATGCTGTCATTCGCGGCGGCCGCCGCCATGCCCTTCTCGAGGCGAGCCGCGAGGTCCCGCCGCTGCCCCTCGCTGAGCAGATCCTGGCACCAGTCGAAAACCAGCGCCAGTTGCCGCAAGTCGTTACCCGGACCGAGCGCCCACGCCACCGCCTGCCGTCCCGCGGCGGCATTCCCGGAGATCTGATAGTACAGCGCCTGCGCCATGCCGGGCTCCGGCATGGGAGCGTTGCCGGCCAATAAAGCATCGAACTGCTGCCATCGCGCCGAAGCCCGCTCGCGCTCGCGTTTGAGCAGGCGCAACCGCCCTGGCCGAAGAAACAGCCGGGGATGATCGCTCGACACCGTGACCGGTTCGTCGGAGACTTGCGCGGCGATGGCGGGCCAGCCAGCGGCTAGCAGCAGCCCGGCAAGGGCCGCGGGAATTCTCCTCATCACCCCCGATTGTGTCATAGCGACACACCGCCGTGCCCACCAGTCCCCCACCCCCACCGGCCTGTTTCACAAGTTATTTGATTTAAAACGGGTTAAAGCGATTGACACGTGGTTGTCCGATTGCTATTTATGGTTGTGAATTGGTGAAGTAACCTTTCAAACCTGCCCTCTGCTGCAACAGGCAGGCGGAAGAAGGGTGAGCCGAAGAGACAGCGTGCTTGCGGGAGCCGATGTTTGCATGAGTTTTAGCTCACTGTTCTTCCCTTGGCGGTTGCCGCAGAGGGGTTTTTTTGTAGAAACGGCTTCAAACGATCTCACCGGGGATCATCGGTAGCGGTGGTTATCTGGCGTTTCTGGTTAGGAAAATAGGACGCGGACCTGACCAGGAATGGACCGAAACAGTGAAGCCAGATACGCCGACGCTGGATCTCCAGCCCAACCTGGGCGAGCCGCATCGGATTCAGTCCCGAAAGTCTAGGGACGGAACCGATGCGGTTTTTCTTTGTACCGGCCGTGGGGCAGCCAATCCTGGCTGCAGCCGGCTTTCAGCCGGCGCGCCGCCTGAAAGGCGGCTGCTGGCAAGATTGCCAGCCCCACAAAACTAATAGCTCAGCGTCCCCGTCCGCGGCTTTTCTTCCGCATTCGGCAAGTACAGCGTCTGGCAGTGTTCGCAGCGGTAGATCTCGGCCTCCGCCCCGAATTTCCGCTTCACTTCCTCGCCGAAGAAGTACCACCGCTTCAGATGGCCCGCGCACAGCTTGCCCTTCGCATCCTTTTCGGAGCACGCTCTCATGCGTGGGATGCGCCGCTTGACCTTGGTGCCGTCGCTGAGCGTATCTACCAGCTCCGCCACCGGCGCCGGCTTATCGGAAACCGCGTATTTCGGATTTGCCATGTCGAGAACGACGAGTATATCAGGTAGCCCCGGCTATTGGACCGGGAGCACCACGGCCGGCGACGTCTGCCCTCCGATGGAGACCGTAACCTGCTGGTTGCCGGTAAGCCCGGATGGCACCGTCACGTTGATCTGATACAGCCCCGGGAAGCCCGGCGCCAGCCCGCTGAATCCGACTTGCGCCTGCTGCCCGCCGATCATCACCACGGGCTGCGTGGTCGTGCTGGCCAGGTTGGCGCCGCCAGGCGCCGGAGCACCGCTCGCCGGCTGGTTCGTCACCGGACCCAGACCATTGGCAAAGAGCGCCAGAATCTCTCCGGCGTGGGCCGGGTTGCTCGACAGGATGTAGGCGTAGGTGGTGGCATCCAGGGCGGCGATGGTGCCGTTCCCCACAAAGAACGACGGTGTGTACTGCGCCAGCGGCACCGTGACCACGTTGCCGAACAAGTAGTTGTCATCCACGCTCACCTTCATCTGCACCGACGACTGACCGGCCAGTTCCCACGGCACCTGGACATTGATCTGGCCCGAACTCACGAACGTCAGGTACCCCGGCACGCTGATACCCGCCGACGGCACGTCGAAACTGACGGTGGTCCCATCGATCACCATCGGAAGAGCATTAGTTGTCGTCAGCGTTGGCCCGTCTCCGTTGGAGTTCGAAAGATAGTCTGGGTCCACCAGATCCGTGCCGTATATGGAGATATAGGATCCCGGTGCGATGGGGCCCTTGGAGGACGCTGCGTTCACCACTCCAGCCGTGGTAATCGTGGGCTGGGCCACTATGTAGACATCTATCGTGTTCGTAACACCCGCCGCCCTCACGGTGATTGTCGGAGTGGCGACCTGGGCGCCCAGCGCCATATCCACCCAAGCGAAGCCGTAGTTGTCGGTGCTGCAAGAGGTCACGGTGGTGGAGTTGTTGGGCGAGCAGGCAGGCGCCCCCGTAACGCTTCGGAATGTGAGGCTGCCCGCCTGGCTGACCGACAAACTCACCGCCGCACCCACAACCGGTACGCCGTACTGGTCCACCACCTGCGCCACGGGCATCGGTAACAGATCCTGGCCCGGTACGCCTTCCAAAAACGTGCCAGAAGCCAAACTCAGGTTGTAAGCCACGCCGCTGCCCACCAGAAACATGAACGGAATCCGCAGCGCAGTACCGGATCCCTGCAAGGTAACCGCTCCCGAGTATTCACTCGCCTTCGGAACCGTGCCGGATAGCGTCACGGTAAGCGCCGTGGCCGCTTCCGCCGCCAGCGTCAGGGTTTGTTGGTTGGGCGCTACGGTCACACCCGAAACCGCACCATTGGCTGCGTTGACGGAACAGCAGGCAACGGTTACCGCCAGGGTCACGGAGCTCGATCCCTGGTTGGTGATGGTAATCGACTTGGTGATGGGCAATCCGCCCGATTTCACGTAACCGAACGAAATGGTGGATGGCTCGGCGGTGACCGAGGCATTCACGGCCGCTCCCGCATCCAGTCGGCCGGCGCCGATCCACTGGACATCCACCGCGTCGCCGAATTCATCGGTGGTTGTGTTCTGCGCGGCCGCATTCACCAGCGCCGACTTGATCTGTGCCGGGGTATATTTCGGATGCGCCTGCTTCACCAGCGCCGCGGCGCCGGCGGTCATGGGAGTGGAGAAGCTGGTGCCGGCCCCGATGGCGGCATAACCGGTGGTGCTGAACAGGTCCCCGTTGGGATCGAAGTTCTGCACGGCCACGTACAGCGCGCCCGGAACCGGCAGGTCCGGGTCGTTGTAGTCCGGCCCGAAGTCGTAGGAGTCCGTATCGAATCCGCCGGTGGCCACCAGGTCCGGTTTGATGGCCCCATCGGGCGTGGGCCCCAGTGAGGAATACTCGGCAACGTTGTTAGCGGCCACCGTCAGACCGGCAACCTGATCGTAGGTGGCCAGTTCCTGTTCGATTCCGGCGGAATCGATGGTGACCGCTTGCCCCGGGTGCTGATCGATGTACTGCTTCAGAGCCACCCCGGCGGCGTTCGAGATCATCACTACCGGCCCGAGGAGTGGGTTGTTGGCGGAAAACCCCATGCCCTCCGGATTGATTGGGGCGGAGGAATCGTACATGTAGAGGATCACACCTGCGGCGCCTGCCGCCTCCGCATTGGCCACTTTGACGTTGAAACTGCACGTGGTGTTGCCTGCCGGCCCGCGCTCAATCAAAGCGAACGCGCCGTTCAGAGAACCGGCCGCCAGCGATGTGCACGCATAGCCGTCATTGCCGGTTTGGGCCACATCGATCAACGGCGCCGATACCGCCGGGAAAACGGCGTCCCACGCCCCGTAGGTGGGGTTGTTGACGTACGGGAAAATGGCATCGCTGTCCTGGGCCGCGATCCCCTTCAGGCTTGAAGGCGCACTCGCCGCGTTCACGCTCACCGAGGGCTCGAGCACATGGGAGTTGACGGTGGCTCCGACACCGATCACCGAAGGCGCGCTGGCCGGTGAATAGATGCTGTTGAACGTCGGGGAATTCGGGTAGTAGTAGCCGTACTCGCCGCCATTCCCCACGGCCGCCACCACCACCATCCCAGCCTTGACCGCATTCTCGTATGCCGCCGCCTCCATATCGCAATAGTTGTTGGGTCCATTGGGCAAACCGCAGATCGAGCCGGTATCGAGCGCGCCCGTGTACGCCGGCCCCACCACCGAGAGGCTCGCGATATCCATGCCGTCCGCCAGGGCGTCCTCAATGGCCAGAATCGTATCGATCTCGTCGGCGCTGTCCAGCACTCCCGGACTTCCCGTAATCTTGTAATTGCCCAGGTAAGCCTTGGGCGCCATGCCCACAATCGTCAGCGGACCGCCGGTGGTGGTAATTGCGGGGGTCGCGGTTGAATTGGCCGCGGCGCAGGACGCCACCGCCGTGCCGTGCCCATCGCGGTCGCGCGGCGAATAGTCGTCCGGCATCGACTCGGCGGCCGGCGGCGGCACCGAGGTGTCGTCCGGAAGTTTGACGGGGTCTTTGGACGAGAAGCCATTAAGCTGGCGCACGTAGCTGCGCGCCACAATCACTTTGTTGGTGGTGTAGGCGCAATCCTCGGGATGCCCGGCGGTGCAAATCGGAAAACCCGCCGGCATGGGCAGCGTCGAATCCTGAAACGCGGGATGCGTCTGGTCGATGCCGGAGTCCAGGATGGCAATCTTGATCCCCTCGCCGCGGTTGGACACTCCGCCGACCGCATTCCATGCCGCAGGTGCATTCATGAGTTGCGTGGCCCGGTTCAACGCCATTTTGAAGCGGCGCACCGGCCTCACCCCGACCACTCCCGGAATGCTCTCCAGTTCCGCCACGCGGCTGGCCGGAGCGCCCACGAAAATGACATTCACCAGCACCGAAACCGAGCCCAAGACCTGAAAACTGCGGGACGCCAGCTCCTTCCGCACGGCCGCCTGCTTCGTCTCCACCTGTTGCCGGTACGCCACCGCCGCTGCCGTTTTCATCTGCTCCCGCGCCGCAAATCGCGCCGAGACCGGAGCGTCTTCCAGCAGCAGAATGTACTGGTTGGGAACGAATGGCCCCGGCTGTGGGGCTTGCGCCCCGGCGGGAACCGCCACCATCCAGGCAAGGGATAGAAAGGAAACAAACAGAAGGCCACGTCTAACTATGCAAAGTGCCATAGTTATCTTGACGGTACATGTTCCGTACGGGTTTCGCAAGATGACTGTAGCCCGGCCCGGGCATGCCCGGCCCCTACGCCACCGGTAGCTCCATCTCCACCTCCAGTCCCGGCCGCGCGTTCCTGGCGCGGATACTGCCCTGGTGCAGTTCCATGGCGCGGCGCGCGATCGAGAGGCCCAACCCAGTGCCGCCGCTGGCTCGGTCGCGGTCGCCTTCCACCCGGTAGAACGCGTCGAACAGCCGCGGCAACGCCTCTTCCGGCACGCCCGAGCCCTGGTCCCGCACACCCACCACCGCCTTGCCGTTGTTGCGCGCCACGGAGACTTCCACCGCCGTTTCCCTGGGTGCGTACCGGATGGCGTTGCGGATCGCGTTTTCCACCGCGCGCCCCAGCAGCTCCGGATCGCCCGCCACCGTCACCGCCTCGCGCTTCTCGTATTTCAGCTCGCAGCCGTGCGCCGCCGCTTCGATCGAGGAATCGTCGACCAGTTGCTGCACCAGTTCGTCCAGGCGCAATGGGGCGCGGCGCAGCGAAGAGGGATCGCCTTCCGCCCGCGTCACTTGGAGCAGTTGGCCCACCAGCGCGTTGAGCCGGTCGGATTCCTTCTGAATGCGGTTCAGCGCGGAGTTGGCGTCGTCGCCCGAGCGCGCCAGCTCCACCGCCACCCCCAGGCGCGCCAGCGGCGACCGCAGCTCGTGAGAAATGTCCAGCAACAGCCTGCGCTCCGCCGTCAGCAGGGTCTCGATCCGTCCCGCCATGCGATCGAACGTGCGCGCCAGTTGGCCCAGTTCGTCGCCGCGGTTCGAGCCCACCCGCGCCGAAAGGTCGCCGCGCCCGAACCGTTCCACCGCCTTCTCCAGCTTTCGCACCGGGCTGGTCAGGTACAACGCCAGCCAGTAGCACAGCAGCACCCCCGCCGCCATCACGAAAGCGTGCTCCGGCAGCAGAAACCAGGACCCCACTCGCACCCGCGGCACGATGTAGAAGAACCAGTAGCGGCCGTCATCGGCGAACCGCGCCACCGTGGCATCGCCCGTGCGGAAGATCTGGTAGAGAGAGGGGCGCCGCGCGCGCCGCACCAGGTCCGAACGGTCTTCGTTGGTCAGCAGGTCCCGGCCCTTCTCGTCGGTCAGGATGCCCCTGGCATCGTAGACCCGGTGCAGCGTATCCAGGAACGCCTGCAACCCCGGCCGCCCGCCAATTTCGTATGCTGAACGGGCCTCTTCGAGCTGGAACGTAACCAGCCGGGCCACCGGGGCCCGCTCGTCGGAAGCAGTTCCGCTGACGTTCAGCGCCGAGATGAATGCCGACCCCACCACCGTGATGGCCAGGGTGAACCAGAACCATAGCAGGATTTTGGCGAACAGCGATTTCATTCGGCCCCGGCGTCCTCCGGTGTGCGGCAGAACTGGTAGCCCACGCCGCGAATCGTCTTAATCAAGGCGTCGCCATTTTCGAGCTTCTTGCGTAAGTGGCTGATGTGCATGTCGATGGAACGGTCGTAAGGCGTCGCCTTGCGATTGTAGAAGTTCTCCATCAGGCGGTCGCGCGAAAGCACGCGCCCCGCGGACCGCATCAGCATCTCCAGAATATCGAAT
>Ga0224534_1001219_pt1 | contig 13920 bp, 15 predicted proteins | sample 714E12024metaG_FD_172012 | JGI IMG/M metagenome (GOLD analysis project Ga0224534, IMG submission 172012) | Peat soil microbial communities from Stordalen Mire, Sweden - 717 E1 20-24 | ecosystem: Environmental > Terrestrial > Soil > Wetlands > Peat | place: Sweden: Norrbotten County, Stordalen... | reverse complement strand
TTAAAACATCCATCATGTAAGGGCTGATGTTGCCGGTCACCTGGTGCAGCAGATCGGCAACATCAGCCCTTACATGATGGATGTTTTAAATGCCTTGAACGTCAAGCCGTTGGAGTTGGTGACTTGACCGGCTGAAGACTAGCCTGGAGAGACTATTTCTTTGTCAATGTTCAGATAAGATTTCCCTTGGTGCGAAAGATGGGTATTAAGTATAGTAAGTAACAACGAAAGGGAAGACTAATGTCTACGAATAAGAAGAGCGTCTATGTCGAGACATCAATCGTCTCATACTTAACGGCTCGACCATCCAGTGATTTATTGGCTGTCGCTTGGCAAAAAGTTACCATCGATTGGTGGGACACACAACGAAATCGCTTCAATTTATACGTTTCGGATGTCGTGATCGAAGAAGCAGGTCGAGGCGATAAAATTGCGGTTGCCCGAAGGCTCAAATCTTTGACTGGAATTCATCTCCTCGCAATAACTGATGAGGTCCTCTCTTTCGCGGAAATGCTTATTCAGAACGGTGTGCTTCCAAAAAAGGCCATAGGCGACTCCCTACATATCGCCCTTGCTGCTGTGCATGGGGTCGATTATCTACTATCTTGGAATTATCGTCATATTGTAAATGCTGAGACAAAACCAATAATCCGAAGAGTTTGTTTTGAAAATAGGTACATGTATCCTGAAATATGTACACCTCAAGAACTTATGGGGGAGATTGAAAATGGCTGATGAAATCATTAAGGAACTGTGGCAAATTAAGGACGGCATCGCCGATGAATATAATTACGATGCAAAGGCCTTTGTCGCCCATTTACGAGCAATGAAAATTGAAGAAGAACAGCGGTTAGTTGATCTCCGACCTGTCAACTACCCCCAGAATAAGCATAAAGGCTTGCGGAAACATAGCTGAAGTATCTGTTCACTTCGATTAGAAATGCCGTTGATGTCGCCCAGTAAAATCCGGTGGATCAAACCAGCTTCGGTTAAGCAAATTTTTGTCCTAGTCCATGGGAGACATGGTCATCTATTTTTGAGGAGTGTTGAAAATGAATAAGAAGAAAGATTATGAAATAATAATTTTAGGCGACCGTAAAGAACCCGAGGTTAATCCCCTTTCAAAAGAATGGGGAAACTATGTCACTCTTCTCTGGCAATTGAGAAAAGATAAGTCTTTTATTCCTCGTGGCATATACCGATTCAATACATTCGAGGAGGCAAACTGGTGGAACGACAGAATGATTCTGGGGGAGAAGCCTACAGTAGAATACCGACGCCGGATGATCTGACCAAAATCTGTACCTCTCTTGAGGAAAATAATGTTATTTATGTTCTTGTAGGTGGTTGGGCAATGGCATTTCATGGAGCAGCAAGGGCCACCATGGACATTGATTTACTTGTTGATCCTTCGCCAGAAAACGTGCTCAGGCTAAAAAAAGCGCTTTCCATTTTAGAGGATAACCAAATAGCAAACCTAGAGCTCGATGACATTCAAAATCTGGTTGTGGTCCGAGTTGCCGACGAAGTTGTAGTTGATTTGATGGGCCGAATTGGAAATGTCAATGCTTGTAATGCCGGAATCGAAATTATAGAATACAATGGCGTAAAAATAAAAGTAGCAAACCTAGAAACGATGATCAAGACGAAACAAGGACTACGGCCAAAAGACCAAAGCGACCTGTTGTATTTAATAACTAAACAAAATAAGACTCCCTAAACGGTGAATTCCCAAATTCAGTCCAGTTAACTCGTCCAAAGAGTTTCACCATCCCTAGCCACGTTTATGGCAAAGGGGGCTTTTAGGAAAGCCAGACGCTGAAACTCCTCCACTCCGTAAATGTTTAAAGAAAAATTTAAATCATAATCTACATCATCATCCAATAAATAATCGTAAATTTGATATCGATCTATCCTATTACGATCACGTACCAAAACCAGAATGTCGATATCGGATCCATTATCAAAATCACCCCTAGCCTTGGAGCCATAAAGTATGACCGAAGCCAATTCGGGACCACATGTATTAGCCAAGTGTTGTATGATCTTCTTGAGTGTCAATTGCTCTCTCGCTGTCAAAGTGGCCATTTAATGACCCCCCTTCGTCTAACGAATAAGAACTATCTGCTCTTCATATTATATCCAAAAATATCACAGTTGGTAAGAACACGTTTTCGGATCACGTTTTCGGATCTTTGAACTGTGGTTGCGTTAGATTCCAAGCGTCACCATGCTTTGCACTAACAAACTGGCATCACTCCGTGCCACTCCGATCTCCGAAATATTCCTTGGCGGCGTTTCATAAGTTACAGAATATGGTATAATATCATCTGAACAGACTTGGTTATCGTGAAGGAAGTGGTTATAAAATGGCGATTGATCCTAAGATATTAGAAGCTGAGGCGTTAAAACTTGATCTTGAAGCGAGAGCACGTCTTGCAGAAATACTTATCCTGAGCCTTGATGCACCATCTGAAGAAGAGAATCTGTATCTTTGGGTCGTTGAAGCAGAGCGCAGGCTTGGCGAACTCCGCGAGGGCAAGGCTAGGGAAATACCGGCTGAAGATGCTTTGCGCTCTGCCAGAGCGGCACTTTCATGAGAATGGTTACTTTTCATGAAGCAGCCTTTTTCGAAATGAATGAGGCTGCTAAATATTATGAAGATCGGGCAACAGGACTCGGATTTGCGTTCCTGACCGAAATAGAAGAATCTGTCGAACAGGTGCTGGCTAATCCTGAATCATGTCTTTGTGAGTATGGCGAAATCAGGCGTAAACGTCTCAGGCATTTTCCCTACAACATTTTTTACGCGATCGAGACTGACCGTATTCGGGTTTTAGCAGTTGCTCACCAGAAGCGACGACCGGGATATTGGTGTAATCGTTAATAACGCAAAGGAAACTTTAGTATCTGGTCAACGAATTAACGGCGACCGGTTTATACACTTGGCATAAGATCGTCTCTAGCTTGGTGGCCCCATTACCGGAAGCCTGGCTCAATTATTCCGGAGATGTGGCTCAACCATAACCGGAACGGTGGTGGCTCTGAGTCACCGTATTATGCAGTCAACCTGTCAATGTGGTGGTCATAGTCAAGAAAACCAAGTCGGATTGGGAAGTGCAAACAGCATTTGATTTATGGCCACATGCAGATTGGAGCAAGATCGGAAAGGTGATGACGTGGAGCCGTGGATAAAACAGTTGAAATCTGCTATGACCGGTATCGGGATGTGCTTTTCGGATCTATTCGTCCAGAGCCACAAATTCAAGCGGAACCAGTTGCTATTGATCTATATCTCTTGCATGACCGTTCTACAGGAGATATTGTAGGGTTGGAATGCGTTGACTTCTCTGAGCATGTCGAGGACGACGAATGGCTGAATACTATTCCGGAGATTATGCCGTTCTATGATCTGAGAGAACCGGTGAAAATGTGGTCTTTACTAGATGTGCTGGTACATATGAAGGAGGAAATTGGATGTTATAGCCAGACCGATCAACAACCGGCATTGGCGTTACGCAACGCAATATAAATGATCAGTCTCATATAACCCATAAACCAGAAATGCCATGTCATCGAGCTGGCATCTATTCAGCAAACGTGGGTAAGAATAACGATATTCAGCCGCCTATCTTGGTGGCTATTTCTATCTATCAACCTGTGAGAGTGTTAGATTCGGCGTAATAGCCCGATAATATTCAATCATCAAAACATTTATGATGCGCGTTCTTTTTCCCCTGTTCAGTCAACTTCGCATAGACCATCGTATGCTCGATGTGCTCATGGCCTAGCAATTGTCTAACCCAAGTTTCGATTTTAGGTAAGTAAAAAGCTTGCCATGTCTAGGATCTTCGATTTTATTTGGTCACTACAACCTTGACCCGGCCAGGCGATGCGTCCTTTTCAGAGGATTTTTCACCCCGAGCAACCGGTAGATTTCCTGGTGCTCCTTCTCCGGCATCCCGGAGACCCGGATGTGATGGATTTTATTGTCCGCATCAGTAAATATGACCGTGCTCCGCTGATGAGTTGATAGCTGTTCCCGAATCGTAGACCACCTGCGGTGGTCCCCATGGGAGCGCAAACTATGCTCAATGCTGATCAGCAAGTGGTAGGCCAAAACCGAAACAAACAGGTGGGATCTGGTCCTCCGGGCAATTTGATGGTAGACCGGCCGCATCCCGAGGCCTGTCTTCAGCGACCTGAACGCTCCTTCCACATGGGTGAGGGTCATGTAGCACCACCAGGTCTCTTTTGCAGTCATCTCTTTGTGGCTGGTTTCAATGACATAACACCCGTTTATGGTAGCCCGCTCTTCTTCGATGGGCTTTTTTACAATCGTTAGATTTTGCGCCTTCTTCCCCGAGTCATCGGTTTTGGCGGTGATATCATAACGGCGGGCGACCGCAGGGTGTCGCTCTTCTAATCGTCCTACCCGCTCGGCAACTTTTTCAACCCGGCGGATGTTCCCTTTGGCTACTGATTGTTGCAACCTGTGAAAATCATCGAGAAAACGCCGTTCGTGAAGCCTATTGATCGCCCGTTCCTTTTGCTCCCGGCCTTCACTGTAACAAAGCACACGGCAGCCTTCTTCAAAAGGAAGTTTTTTAACGTATACCGCCTGAGCTGCCTGAAGGTCGCTCCTTGCCTGGCCGGATGCGCCGGCGTCCTCTTTGCAAGAAAGATCGATCCGTTCAAAGGTCTCCCGGACGGATTCGAATTCCTTGATGTAGTCCTTTTCGACCGGGCGCCGCTCGATCACGATGTATGGGTATTCTCTTTCCTTTAGCAAGTCGATATTGCCTTTGGTGGCGATTCCTCGATCCATGACAATGGTGGGGATGAACAGCTTAAATAGAGACTCGCCTTCTTGATAAAGTTCATCCAAAATTGCAGCCAGGGTTTTCGGCTCGGACTGATTCCCGCTATAAATCTGGCTAAACACCGGAAAACCGAGCTGATCAACCACCAGGGCGAGAGTGACCAATGGGCAGTCGGAGCGCTTTTCCTTCGATTTACCCCGCTCGGCCAAGTCGTTTCCTTGACAACCACCCTCAAAATAGGTGTTAGTCAGGCCAAAAAGAAATAGAGTAGTATTTATCGAGAACAGCGTTACCTCGCGGTCACGCAAACCTTTTTCCAACTGCTCCTTGCATAAATAGAGATCATCGGCGATCTCATAAAAAGCGTCTTTTCCGGCAGTCGTCAGATCAACTGGAAGCATTTCGGCCAATGCCGTCCTCTGGCAGAGCCAATGCCACGTCCCGTAATCACTGTCCGGAGCCAGGAGACGGGCGAGGATCACGGACTTGGCCAGGGACAGTTCTTTCAGATCAAGGCCACTGGAGGTCAGGATCTGATCGAAACCCAGGCGGTCCCAGAAAGAATTGGCTACCAGTTCAGGTCCCAGGGAGCGGGAATACCCGGCGCCGATACTTTGAACATCCACTGGGACAATATCGCGATTTTCCTTCTGCGCAGCACGTTCTTCACGCTGTGACTGGATAAACCGGAAATGGTCGAACGCCTTATCTGCAGCCGCGGCAATTGTTGGATACTCCTCTTCGAACAAGGACAACTGGCCTGCCAGGCGTGACTCCAGAATTTTAGCCAGCTTGCGCCATTCGGACTTGGGCAGGGAAAGCGTGCCGAGGTGCATGATAATCCTCTGCCGCGGCCCCTTGTCGGTCTGGATGGCTTCGACCAGGCGGTGCGTAATGTACCGGGTATCCGTTTTCTTGTTGTAGGTGACATACTCACGGATGAACATAGTTTAATTATACAGGGATACCGCCTGGATATCAACACGTTTTCTAAAGTACATGTAATTATTAGGTCACTATTTTCAGATTTTCAAGGAGCGATCCAGCAATATCAAAGTTTTTGGCTTCAATATTCCCAATTATTAGTGGAATTTTGCCCAATCAGCCGAAACTTGGGTTAACCTGTTATCTTAATGTATATTGATGACGGGAAATGTTGTTGGATTGGTTCATAAGGTTTATATATACCATGAACTAATCCATAAATGTCATTTTGTGGGTTGTAATCTGGGAAAATACCTAAAAGCACTTCTTTATAATCATAATGAAGCTGACTTAAGCAAAATATAATTTCTGCCTTAGTGTTGTTTATAAGAAAAGCCTGTAATAAAGATGCTTCACTCGAAAAGACAAGCGTATCTAAAAGATCTCTCTGGTAATCATAAGGAAAAAATATATCATGGAAATGGATTACCACTCCTTTTTTGAGGCGTGGAAGTACTTCCAACACAAGATAATTTACATCTCCTCCAGACTTGACAGCATGGCTTGAATCAATAAATAAAAAATCGTTTTCGTCAAGTTCATTAAATACCTGTAATGGCACCATCTGCACAGGTTTGCTAATTAGATTAATTTCAGTGCTACTTTCCAGCCATTCATAAGGGTATGGTTCTATGCAAGTTATCGATGATTTTGATTCATTTAGTTTTATGGCTTCAATTATGCAGTGCGTTGATATACCACTACCGACCTCTATTACTCTTTGAGGTTTGAGGTATCTCATCATTGCATGGAGAGCTTGTGCTTCGATATACCCAAATCCCGGACCGCTTTTATTTTTTACGCCTTCAAGATAAATCTTATTGCCGTCGTATTCTTTTTGATATGGCAAACATATCCTTGTAAGATTTGAAATTTGTGTTTGCATATTAGTATTTAAACCAGGCATCTCGGATTTCTTCGCCCATATGTGTTTAGTTGCTATTAGTTCATTAATATTCGGGGTGGAAGCGCCAAAGTGATATGGCAACAAAATGATATTTGCTTTTAAAGATAATTTGTATATCTTGTGAAAAGTCTTCATTGATAATAACCTAAAATTATTCATGCTTAGGCCTCCCTAATATTTTTAAAAGCAAATTCAATTATTTGTACCAATTACCTGCTATTAATAAAAAATAATTTTCTCGCGCTCTCGGAAGGTCTATAGTTGAATAATAGTCGTTGCATATTATCTGGAAATTGACTTGATCAGATCAACACTATAAGCCAAAATAATCACGTATCACTCTATTAGTAGATATAAAACTCTTCCGTTAGCGGCAATTCGATCTCCTTCTTCAGTCTGACCGAGTGATAGATAGCTAAAATAATCTCTAACGCCTTTCTGCCTTCTCTCCCATCAATGAAAGGCCTTCTGCAATCTCCGATGGCGCAGATCATATCCTCGATCAGCGCCCCGTGCCCGAAACCGTAGACATTGGGCACGTCCTCCTGCTGTCCCTTCAAGTTCGCTTCCCCGGGCGCATCGCCGAACCTCCACTCCTGAACCTTATTGACAGCAACCCCTCCCAGCACTACAGTGCCCTTTTCTCCAAAGATGCTCAGCGTTTCTTCCAGGTTCTCCGGAAAAATCGTGGTCGATCCTTCAATCATCCCCAGTGCCCCGTTCTGAAACCTCAAAATCGCCGCTCCCAAGTCTTCAGCCTCAATATCTCTCAGATTTCTGGCTGTGTATCCGAAAAGCGAGGATACCGGACCCAGCATCCACTGCAGCAGGTCGATATTATGGATCGATTGGTTCATCAGACACCCACCATCCATCGCCCAGGTCCCTCTCCAGCTTGCCTGGTCATAATAATCCTGTGGCCGGAACCAGCGCACCACCGCGGCGCCATGCGTCAGTTTGCCGAATCTACCATCGTCCAAGGCTCGCCGCAATTGTGTGACTGCCGGATTGAAACGGTTCTGATGGCATACCGCCAGTAAAACTCCGTTATCTTCGCAGGCCCGGATCAGGGCATCGGCGTCTTTCAAAGTCAGGGCCATAGGTTTTTCTACAATTACATGCTTTCCTGCCTGAGCGGCTTCGATTCCCATTTGAGCGTGCAGACCACTGGGAGTGCAGATATTTACCACATCTATATCGGTCCGCTCCAGGACTCTATGAAAGTCAGTAAAGCAATGCTGGGCTTCATATTTATCCCTGAATTCCCGGGCGCGTTCGGGAATCAGATCGCAGACAGAAACCAGTTTCGCCTTTTCATTCTTTGTCAGGGCATCCGCATGCCTATGAGCGATGCGCCCGCAGCCGATCAGGGCAAAGTTCAAGCCATTCACCTGCCATCTCCATAGTAGCTTGCTATTTCGGCAACCACCCGTGCGATCTCGTCAGGAGTCAATTCGGGAAACATGGGGAGCGATAGCACTTCCAGCGACGCCTGTTCGGCATGAGGAAAGTCACCCGCTTGATATCCCAGATCCTTAAATACATCCTGTTGGTGCAAGGACAGCGGGTAATAGAGGCTGGTACCGACGCCCTTCTCTGACAGGTAAGCCTGCAGCCGATCGCGATCTTTGAGGCGTATGGTGTACTGGTTAAAAACATGGCGGCATCCAGGGGCTTGATAAGGCAGTACCACCTTGCCCTGTTCAACCAGGCCGGACTCATTGAACAGTTTCCCGTAAATGTCGGCGCACCGGCGCCGCTTTTCAATCCAGCCCTGCAGGTATGGCAGTTTCACCTTCAATATGGCCGCCTGAACCTCATCCAGCCTGCTGTTGATGCCCATCAGTTCATGGCGGTATTTCTGCCTGCATCCATGGACACGCAGCATGCGCAGGCGCTCGGCAATATTAGGGCTGTTCGTGACCACCATGCCGCCGTCGCCGAAACAGCCAAGGTTCTTGGTCGGAAAGAAGCTGATGCAGCCAGCGTCTCCCAGGCCACCCACCGGCTTTCCGGAATATACGGCGCCGATCGCCTGGGCAGCATCCTCAATGACCATCAGGCCGTGAGCTTTGGCGATATCCATAATCATACTCATCGCGGCCGGCTGGCCATAGAGATGTACCGGAATGATCGCCTTGGTGCGAGCAGTAACCTTGTCCTCGATCAAGGAAGGATCGATATTAAAAGTACGCGGTTCGATGTCGACAAAAACAGGTACTGCTCCAACTCGGGCAACAGAACCGGCTGTCGCAAAAAATGTGAACGGAGTGGTGATCACTTCATCCCCCGGTCCTACCCCGCAAGCCTCAAGGGCCAGATAGAGCGCATCACTGCCATTGCCCACACCAATTCCATACCTGGTATTACAGAGTTGCGCGATCTCTTCTTCCAAGTCCCTGACATTATCGCCAAGTATGAACTTACCCTTGCCGATCACCTCGTCGAGGGCATGTCTTATTTCAATTTTTAAGGTATCGCTCTGGCGTTTCAGATCAAAACTGGGGACATGTCCGAGCTTAGTATCTTCATTATTCATTATGGAGGGCTTCCTCCTCTGGTACATCTCTTATTACCCGGGCCGGTGCGCCCATGACCAATCGATAGGGCGGAACATCCCTGGTTACGACACTGCCGGTGGCCACAAAAGCCTCTTCGCCGACGGTGACCCCAGGCAAAATATGAGCTCCGCCGCCCACCCGGCATCCTCGCTCGAAAGTGGGCCCCTTGCGGCAGGCAAAACGCTTTTCCGTTCTTCCAATATAATTGTCATTGGTGGTAGTGACCATTGGGGCGATAAAGACATGGTCCGCCAGGAGTGAATTGGCAGTGATATAGGCGCCGGTTTGAACCTTTGAATAATCACCGATTACAACATCATTTTCCACCGTAACGCCCCGCCCGACCAGGACAAAATCACCCAGGAGGCATCCTTCACGCACCGAAGCACAATCCCCGACAAAAGAAGATTTACCTATCCTGGCGCCCCTGTAAATAATTGCCTTGTTGCCGATCGCGCAATTTTCTCCAATAGTTAGAACATCTAAGTCTTTTTTTGCGGCGGTGCTGGTAGCAGCAAGTGCCGGCGCGCACCCCAATATGCAGCCGTCGCCTATCTTGACATTAGCTCTAATTATGGTACCGGCATGGATAATCAAGTGATGCCCAAGCACTACGCCGGACTCGATGATGACATCTGCCTCAACCACACAGAACTCACCCATGCAACAACTAGGGTGTATTTTCGCTTCATTATTTATTACAGATGAATTCACGATAGACATCCCTCTCTACCTGAAAGCCATTTACCCTCATTGCCACTTTTATGATCAGATTTTAACGATCCGCTCTCTATGCTCTTGCACTGCCTTGGTGGCGTTGCGGGAGTCGACGACCAGCTTTGCCTGCGCCACCACCCTGCTATAGTCGATGGAAGAGTGATCGGTGAGAATCAAGACACAATCTGCTTCTTGGAGATTTTCATCCGACAGGGGCCGTCCATCCATCTCCCATTTGTATGGCGCATGGGGCTTTAAATGAGGTACGAAGGGATCGTAATAGCTTATATCCACACTCTCATTGATCAATAAGTCAATTATTTTTAAAGCCGGCGATTCCCTGATATCATTGATATCTTTTTTATAGGTGACACCCAGCGCGAATATCTTGGCGCCCTTCAAACATCTACCGGTATTGTTCAAGGCGCGCCCCACCTTGCTGACTACGTGATATGATGCCTCGATGTTGATCTCCCCGGCCAATTCGATAAACCGGGTGTGAAAATCATACTGTCGCGCCTTCCAGGTAAGGTAGAACGGGTCGATAGGGATACAATGGCCACCCACACCAGGCCCCGGGTAAAAAGTCTGAATACCGAAAGGTTTGGTTGCTGCAGCATCGATGACTTCCCAGACATCGAGCCCCATTCGGTCACACATAAACATGAATTCGTTAACCAGGGCAATGTTGACGGAACGGTAGGTGTTTTCAAACACCTTGGTCAGTTCCGCGATCGCCGGGCTGGACACGGGAACTACGTTCTGGATCGTTTGCGAGTAAAAGGTCAGGGCTACATCGAGACAGGCCGGCGTGACCCCGCCGACCACCTTTGAGGTATTCTTCGTGGTAAAGCGCTGATTGCCAGGATCAACCCGCTCAGGAGAGAAAGCCAGAAAGAAATCTTCCCCAACCCTGAGACCGCTTTGCTGCAGTAGTGGCAGAATGACCTCTTCGGTAGTTCCCGGGTAGGTAGTGCTCTCCAGAGTCACAAGCTGCCCCCTGCGCAACCGTGGCGCTATCTCATTGGTGACGTTGAGGATGTACGATATGTCAGGATCGCGATTCACTGTCAGCGGAGTGGGCACGCAGATGACTATTATATCCGCCTCATTCAAGCAATCAAACTGATCGCTGGCAGCAAGCTTATCATTCTTTACCAGATCATAAAGCTCTGCATCATCGACATCACCGACATAGTTCTCGCCACGATTGATCTGTTCCACGCGAGCGCGGTTCTGATCCACTCCGAGAACCTTAAAACCAACCTTGCCTTTCTCAACCGCTAATGGTAACCCCACATAACCCAAGCCGACCACTGATATAATAGCTGTCTTATCGATTATTTTTTGCTTTAAAGCAGCTGCTGTCTTTTCAAGAACGCTTTTCTCAGCCATCGTTGCTCCTTTCATTGTTTTTTAAAATATGCCCACAGAAGAGATGCTTTCCCCTCACTCATTTTTAGATGTTAGCATAATTTTCTTGATGTGTAATAACGCCAGAAAAGATTTTCGATAACTTCAAACCCGCTGTGGTTGGTAGATCTTAAGAATATCACGGGCATTTGTTAATAAAGCACCCTCCTGCGCCGCGCAAGCTAATATATTCTCATAGATGTTTGTCCACCCCGGATAGCTATCTGGATCAAAAAAAGAATTGTGCCAGAGGAGAACCATGACACCTCCGTATTTTTTTACAGTCTCAATATAGCTTTCAACTATGGATAGTCCTTCTATTGGAGCAACATTTCTATAGTTTGATAAGGTGCCGTCCATGATGGTGAGAGGTATTTCCCAAATATTGAGAATGCGATTTTCAAGAAGGTCAAAGGGCTGAAACGGATGGCAAATCCCAGCCCGGAAGCCTTCGTAGTCAGCATAACAAAGTGTTGCATCGTAAGCAATGCCACACTTTTCCTGGATGCGCCATGTATCCGGCGTTTTCCAGCGCAAAAAATGCTGACGGCAACCCGGGCTTTTTTCATTAACAGTACTTGTAAAATTGTTTTTCTGCTCTTGAAAAACACCTAAATTATTGTAGCTGTAGTAACCCGAGTGCAGACCTACCTCTGCATTGGCTGCTTTTAGTCTTTCTATTATCTTCAATGTTTTTTTACTGTTTAGCTGATACCCTCCGCTATAATCTGGTTCTGTCATAAAATAAAAGGAAGAGGATGCCCCATATTTATTTTCCAGAGACAGAATCTGATCAAAGGTATCATAGGGGTCATTTTTCTTATGCAAAGCTACCTGTAGATAGTCTGCTAAGCTTGATATTGCTTTTTGTGGCTTGCGTTGTTTCAAAACAAGGCTGCCCAGAGTCAGTAATTCCGAGAACGGTTTATACTTGCGAATTGAATCAACATCATGCGTAAGACAGAGCGCAAAATCTTTCCCGTTCCAGAGGGGCTTCCTCTGCAATCCTGGAGATAACATTTTTATGCAGTTCCAGAGTAGTTCAAAATATTCATTGACAAGTGGCCGGTTAAGAAAATTCTCTTTGTATGCTATGCTGGCCGTGGCCGGAAAACGATCATGCTGATCAAGTATTTCTGTACTATCATTGACAACTTCTTCATAGCGAGTAAGCATAAAAAACGAAGAAGCAATGACATCTATGTTGATGATGATTTTGTTATCTCTGCCATAGACGAATGGTTCATTGACACCAGATCTGCCTTGATAGAGGACGGGCAGGTCATTGTAGCGACCGATGGGAAGCTTGGGGAGGCTTCTTTTTGTTAGGTAACCTTCACCAAAATATTTTGATTCGTAAATATGTATATGATTATTCTGCCAAGGTGGAATGCTGGTTCCGTACGATATAACCATAGCACTATCATCCGGTGCATCAACATTTTGATAGGAATTAATCATGTAAGATAAATGGTAGATTTGCGAAAACGTCTTGATAATATAATTAAATTGTTTTGAGATCTTCTGATTTTCAAAATAAAAAATAATCATTAGTTACCCCTTAAATGAAAAAGTTAGAGCTACCTACTCTAGATCTTGATTGCACATTTACCTCGGGTTAATCAGTGCCTAGGTAAAACGTAGCCGCAAAGCATTGTCCAGCAAGGGGTCTGGGGATCGGTGAAAAATAGCCATTTACCTAGGAATTTTCGGGGTGTTTTTTGCTGAGATCCAGTATCCTCAGGGGTTCCTTGATTTTGAGGTCCTTAAACAATTGCTTCAAAGCCGGGTTTAAGGTAGACGTTTTGGTCATGCTGCCGGATGCTGTTTTGAGTCCGGTCGCCTGAATTCGTGACAGTATCCGACGCAATTTCGTCCAGGTCTGACCTGTCTGGTTCTCCATCACCCTGATGAGTAGCAGCGCCAGCCAGCAGAGCAGGATGTGGGAGCGGATGCGGTCCTCCAGGCGGTGGTAGACGGGGCGCAGTTCCAGGGTTGTTTTCAAGGTGCGGAAGGCGTTCTCCACCTGGTACAGTTGCTTGTAACCCAGAGCCACATCCACCGAGGAGAGGGTGTCGTCGGATGTCCTGATCAGATACTTGCCGTCCAGTCTCTCCTCGGCTTTGACCTTTGCATTATCGATATGGGGATGTCCCTGTTCGTCCATCTTCAGGTATCTGCCGTAGCTCTTGTGGGCGATCAGTTCGCAGCAGGCTTTGGAGTGGGGTTCCCCCTCCATGTCCCCGAGTTTGGCCAGTTCCTCCTTGATCCTTGATAAAATAAGCGCTCTTTTCTCCCTATCCCGCAGAGCCTCTTTCGGGTTCCTGGCCAGGACGTAGCGGATGCGGGCTTCTCCATCACCCACGACAACCTCCTTGATTTCCAGGTTGTCAGCAACAGGCTTGAACCTGCCGGGACGGGAGAGGGCCTGCTCCACGTGATCCATCCCGGATCTCATCCGCTCGCCGGCGATGTAGTGGCCGCCGGCCCTTTGCAGGTAGCGCAGGTTGTCATC
>Ga0224534_1001217_pt1 | contig 13926 bp, 7 predicted proteins | sample 714E12024metaG_FD_172012 | JGI IMG/M metagenome (GOLD analysis project Ga0224534, IMG submission 172012) | Peat soil microbial communities from Stordalen Mire, Sweden - 717 E1 20-24 | ecosystem: Environmental > Terrestrial > Soil > Wetlands > Peat | place: Sweden: Norrbotten County, Stordalen... | reverse complement strand
CGCCATCTTCTTCGGCAGCCCGCACTGGTGCAGCTTCAACTCTGGACCCACCACGATCACCGATCGGCCCGAGTAATCCACGCGCTTGCCCAACAAATTCTGTCTAAAGCGGCCCTGCTTGCCCTTGAGTGTGTCAGACAGCGACTTCAGCGGGCGGTTGTTCGCGCCCCTCAGCACGCGTCCACGGCGGCCGTTGTCGAACAAGGCGTCCACCGCTTCCTGCAGCATCCGCTTCTCGTTGCGCACAATCACTTCCGGCGCATGCAGGTCCATCAGCTTCTTCAACCGGTTGTTGCGGTTGATCACTCGGCGATAAAGATCGTTCAAATCAGACGTGGCGAAGCGTCCGCCATCCAGCGGCACCAGCGGGCGCAGTTCCGGTGGAATCACCGGCAGCACATCCAGAATCATCCAGTGCGGCTTGTTCGAGCTCTTGCGGAACGCCTCCACAACCTTCAGCCGCTTGGCATACTTGATCTTTTTCTGCACCGAGGTCTCGGTCTTCATCCGCTCGCGCAGCTCCACCGATAGCTCTTCGATCTGCACCCGCTTGAGCAGCTCCTTGATCGCCTCCGCGCCCATCATGGCCTTGAACCCCGAGGGGCGGAACTGCTGGTCAAGCTCGCGGAACTTGCCTTCGTCCTTGATGATCTCGCGTTCCTTCACCGGCGCGTCGCCGGGATCGACCACGACATACGACTCGAAGTACAAAATACTTTCAAGGTCGCGCAATGAGATGTCGAGCAGGTGGCCGATTCTCGAAGGCAGGCCCTTGAAGAACCACACGTGCGAGCATGGAGAGGCAAGCTCGATGTGGCCCATGCGCTCGCGGCGCACCTTGCTCACCGTCACTTCCACGCCGCACTTGTCGCAGATCACGCCGCGGTGCTTCATGCGCTTGTACTTGCCGCAGAGGCACTCCCAGTCGGTCACCGGTCCAAAGATGCGCGCGCAGAACAGGCCGTCGCGTTCCGGCTTGAACGTGCGGTAGTTGATGGTCTCAGGCTTGGTTACCTCACCATGCGACCAACTGCGGATCTTCTCCGGCGATGCAAGCATGATGCGGATGGCGTCAAAGTCGGTAATGGGGCTGGAAAGCTCAAACGGGTTCGAACGAAACAAGGCGACCCTCCTTGGCGAGCCTTTCGGCCTGCCGCGGCTTTTCCCGGGATTCTTTGATGGGCCCTTCCTTCCCGGGAAGCGGTGTTTACCGCTTTCAAGAAGAACCCTTAATACAGTGGTCAGTCGTCAGTTTTCAGTTCGACCGTGCTGCTCGTTCACTTTGTCGATCACGATGATGTCTTTCGCAGATCGCCAAAAACTGACTACTGACAACTGATGACTGAAAACTCGCTTCTAGTCGGCCACCGCTGCCAAATCCGGCGCAGGGAGCTTCTTGATCAGATCCGCGCGCTTGATCAGCTCCACGTCCAGGCACAGCGACTGCAACTCGCGAATCAGCACGTTGAACGACTCCGGCACGCCGGGCTCGATCGCCGCCTCACCCTTGACGATTGCTTCATAGATCTTCGTACGGCCATAGACATCGTCGGATTTCGCCGTCAGCAATTCCTGCAGGATGTAAGCCGCGCCATATGCCTCGAGCGCCCACACTTCCATCTCGCCGAATCGCTGACCGCCGAACTGCGCCTTGCCGCCCAGCGGCTGTTGCGTAATCAGCGAGTACGGCCCGATCGACCGTGCGTGAATCTTGTCATCGACCAAGTGCGACAGCTTCAGCATGTAGATGTAGCCCACCGTCACAGGCTGCTCGAACTGCTCGCCCGTCATGCCGTCGAACAGTGGCGTCTTGCCCGATGAAGGCAAACCGGCCGAAGCCAGAAGCGCCTTGATCTCGCTCTCCTGCGCACCGTCGAAGACCGCGGTCCCGAACCAGATGCCGTGCTCCATGCCTGCTCCCACGCGCAACAGCATCTCGTCGTCCAGCTCCAGCAACTGCCGCAGCGTTGCGGTTCCCGCGAACTCCTTCTTGAACAGTTCGCGCGTATACGCCGCATCCGTGTTGGCCTTGATCAGGTCGGCAATCTTCTTGCCCAGCGCATGTGCGGCCCAGCCAAGATGTGTCTCCAGAATCTGGCCCACATTCATACGCGAAGGCACACCGAGCGGATTCAGCACAATCTCCACCGGTGTTCCATCGGGCAGATACGGCATATCCTCTTCAGGCAATATGCGCGCAATCACGCCCTTGTTGCCGTGACGGCCGGCCATCTTGTCGCCCACTGAAAGCTTGCGCTTCATGGCCACATACGCCTTTACCAGCTTGATCACGCCTGGCGGAAGTTCGTCGCCCTTCTGCAGCTTCAGAATCTTCTCGTTGGTGATCTTGCGCAGCACTTCGATCTGCCGCGAAGTCATCTCCTCGATCTCGTCGATCTGCTCGTTGACGCGCGGGTCCTTGTCGGCGTAGCGGATGCGCTTCAGATTCTTCGTCGAAATCCGTTCGATCGTCTCCCGATCGAGAAGCGCGCCCTTGGTCAGCAAGCGCTTGTTGGTCCGCTCGTCGTGCAGGTCGGCCAACACTTCTTTGCGCCCCAGGATTCCGTCCAGGCGCTTGAGCCGCTCATCGGTAAGAATGCGAATCTCGTCGCCCAGGTTCTTCTCGAGTTTGGCAATGTACTCGCCCTCGATCAGCTTGGCGCGCTCATCCTTCTCCTGCCCCTTGCGGCTGAAGATGCGCACATCGACCACCGTGCCCTCGATTCCCGGAGGGCAAGTCAGCGATGCGTCGCGCACATCCCCGGCCTTTTCGCCGAAGATCGCGCGCAGCAATTTCTCTTCCGGCGTAAGCTGTGTCTCTCCCTTGGGAGTCACCTTGCCCACCAGAATGTCGCCGTGCTTGATCTGGGCGCCGATGCGGATCACGCCGCTCTCGTCCAGGTCGCGCAGCGCATGTTCGCTCACGTTGGGAATGTCGCGCGTGATCTCTTCGGGTCCCAGCTTTGTGTCCCGCGCCTCAATCTCGAATTCCTCGATGTGGACCGACGTGTAGTAATCCTCCCGCACCAGCTTTTCGCTGATCAGGATCGCATCCTCGAAGTTGTAGCCGCGCCACGGCATGAAGGCCACGAGGACGTTGCGTCCCAGCGCCAGCTCGCCCTGTTCGGTGCAAGGTCCATCGGCAATCACCTGACCCTTTACAACCCGATCGCCCTCGCGGACAACGGGCTTTTGATTGATGCAGGTGTTCTGGTTCGACCGCTTGAACTTGATCAGCTGATAGATGTCGGAACCCACCTCGCGCGAAAGCTGCGTGGGATGATGCTCGCCCTCCACGCGCACGATAATGCGCTCGGAGTCTACCGAATCCACAATACCGTTGCGCTTGGCCAGGATCACGGCCCCGGAGTCGCGAGCTGTCACGCCCTCCATGCCCGTACCCACCAGCGGAGCCTCGGCCACCAGCAGCGGCACGCTCTGCCGTTGCATGTTCGCGCCCATCAGCGCGCGGTTCGCATCGTCGTGCTCAAGGAACGGAACCAGCGACGCAGCTACGGATACAAGCTGCTTGGGGCTCACGTCGATGTAGTCCACATCGCCGCGCGCCACCAGCACAAAGTTCCCCTGCCGGCGCGCATTCACCAGGTCCTCGGTGATCACGCCCTCTTCGTTGAACTCGATGTTCGCCTGCGCAATGGTGTGCTTGTCTTCTTCCCAAGCCGAGAGGTAGAAGCTGAACGGAATCTGATCGATCCCCCGCTTGCCCGCCTTCTTCAGCCCTGCATTCAGCCGCGCGGCCTCTTCCTTCTCAATGTGATCGCCCACGCGCAGGCCGCTCTCGCCTGCGTTCACGATCTCCACATAATCCAGAATCCGCGAGTCCTTGACCTTGCGGTACGGCGACTCGATAAACCCATACTCATTGATGCGTGCAAAGCAGCTCAACGAGCTAATGAGACCAATATTCGGACCTTCCGGAGTTTCGATCGGACAGATGCGGCCGTAGTGCGTCGGATGTACGTCGCGCACTTCAAAGCCCGCGCGCTCACGCGACAAACCGCCCGGCCCAAGTGCCGAAAGGCGCCTCTTGTGCGTGATCTCCGACAGAGGATTGGTCTGGTCCATGAATTGTGACAACTGGGATGATCCGAAGAACTCGCGGATGGCCGCCATCACCGGCTTGGCGTTGATCAGGTCGTGCGGCATCGCCGTCGAAAGCTCCTGATATACGCTCATCTTTTCCTTGATCGCCCGCTCCATGCGCACCAGCCCAATGCGGAACTGGTTCTCCATCAGCTCGCCCACCGCGCGCACGCGCCGGTTGCCCAGGTGATCGATGTCGTCCACCATGCCGATGTTCTTGCGCAGCTTCAGCAAATACCGGATCGTTGCGTAAAAATCCTCCGGCGTCAGCGTGCGATGATCCAGGTGCGTTGCGTCCTGGTTCTCATACAACTTGATGTTGAACTTGAGCCGGCCCACGCGCGAGAAATCGTACTTCCGCGCGTCGAAGAACATGCCTTCAAACAGCGCAGTCGCCGTATCCAGCGTCGGCGGGTCGCCTGGACGGAGCTTGCGGTAGATCTCGATCAGCGCTTCTTCCGGCTTGCGCACAGAATCCCGCTTCAGCGTGTTGGTAATGATGTTGCCCACATCGTCGCGCTCCGGGAAAAATACTTCGAAGCTTGCCGCGCCGCTGGAAAGCACCTTGTGCAAGCGGTCGGCCGTCAACTCGACGTTGGCCTCAACCACGACCTCGCCGGTATTCAGATCGACAACATCGGCCGCCGTCACTGCGCCATCCAGCTCGGCCGCCTCTACCTCGATCCTGTCGATCGCGGCTGCGCGAATCGCCCGCAGCGTGTGCGTCGTAATCTTCCGTCCGGAGTGCGCAATCTCCTCGCCTTTATGCAGCACCGCGTGCGCCGGCTTCGCGCCCACCAGATGCGTGCCCGCCTTCAGGTCCTGCTGCACCGCCCACTGCAGCTTGCCGTCGGCAATGTGCAGCCGGTCCACCGTGTAAAACGTCTTCAGAATCTCTTCGTCCGAGCGCAAGCCCAGCGCGCGCAAAAAGATGGTGCCCAGAAACTTGCGCTTGCGATCGATGCGAACATAGAGCGTGTTCTTCTGGTCGTACTCGAACTCCACCCACGACCCGCGATAGGGAATGATCTTGCCCAGGAAGTAGGTGCGATTGTTGGCCGTCTCAAAAAAGACGCCCGGCGAGCGATGCAACTGCGACACAATCACGCGCTCGGTCCCGTTGACGATAAAGGTGCCGTTCGGCGTCATCAGCGGAATGTCGCCGAAAAACACCTCCTGCTCCTTGATGTCCTTGATGCTCTTGTTGCCGGTCTCCGCGTCCTTCTCATAAATTGTCAGCCGCACCGTCACCTTCAACGGCGCGGAGAAGGTCATGCCCCGCTCCTCGCACTCCTGCTGGTCGTACTTCAACTGCAGGCTCACCGGATCGCCGCACTTGTTGCAGAAGTCGGGCGTGTTCTTGTTGTACGTTCCGCACTTCTGGCAAAGCACTTCGCCGGGAAGGAACGGATCCGTAATGACCATCGCCCCGCAATGCACGCAAGCCGTGCGCAGGTGGTGCAGCCCCTTCAAGTGGCCGCACTTGCACTCCCAGTTCCCGATCGAGAAGTCCACGAAATCAAGCTGCGAAATGCCCCGGAAATCGGTGATCGGAAATACCGACACAAACACCGACTGCAACCCCGAGTCGTCGCGCTCGTTGGGCAGCTTGTCCATCTGCAAGAAGCGCTCATAGGAGCGCCGCTGCACTTCAATCAGGTTGGGAATCTGTGTTGCGGTGGGAATCTTTGAAAAATCGAGCCGGCTGCGAATCGCGCGCTTCTCGTTGGGCATGTTCACTCCTGAGGCTCGTCAGTCCGGCTCCGGGGCCGCCTGATTGGGGCCGGATCCGGGCCAGCGCCCGAGTCCCGGGGCGCCAGCTGATTACGGTAAGAAAAACGAAAATCCAAAAAAACGGGAAACCTGACTGGAAAACCACTCCACGATCCAGTTCCCACCCGTCCGCTCCCGGCAAGCGCCTCGGCAATTGCCGAATCAGGCCAAGCGCGCCCCGGTTACGTTAGCCATGCCAAGCATGTTTCGTGAGAGTTGCGTAAAAATCGCGCCGTGGGCATTGCCCCACATCCGGTAAGTGCGCTAGACTGCGCACAATTGAGAGAAGCAAGCGCAACGGGGAAACCCGTCAAAGATACTTGTGTGCGCAAGGAAGAAATTCCTCAAAAAAACTTCTCCCGCCATCCTCGGAAGACACAATTAGCCCGTGAGGACACAATCCCTCACGAGCGCGGCTCCTGGCCTGTGCCCCCATCCGAATTCTCTTGCATTGCTCTCGCCGATCCCAAAGCTCGCTTCTGCCGCGATTCGCCAGCCACTCGCCACTCGTCAAAGGGCTTCCACCTTGACCCAAGGTAAGCCTTTGACCCTAAGGCACTTAACCATCGCCGCATGCCCGCCGCCAGAGTGCTTGGCTCTGCTCCGGCAAACCGACGCTTGCGTGCCCCTCCACTACTCCCAAGACGCGCTGCCAGCCCCGCTCCATTTCCCCAAAATAAAGGGATGGGCCGAAAAGACGCGCAACAAACATCGTAGCGCGTCCCGGCTGCGCTTGCAAGTCCCCAACGGCCTGAACTTGCCTACTTGATCTCGACCGTCGCGATTCCTTCGAACTTCTTCTTGATCGCTTCGGCCTCGTCCTTGGTCGCGCTCTCCTTGATTGCCTTCGGAGCCCCGTCCACCAGATCCTTGGCTTCCTTCAGGCCCAGCGACGTGACCTCGCGGACGGCCTTGATGGTGTTGATCTTGTTCGCGCCAAAGTCCTTCAGGATCACTTGAAACTCGGTCTGCTCCTCGACCGCGGGAGCTGCCGCGCCCGCTGCCGCCACCGCTACCGGAGCCGCCGCTGCCGCCGAAACGCCGAGCCGCTCCTCCAGCACCTTCACCAGAGCCGCTGCTTCCAGCAAGCTAAGGCTTACAATCTGCTCTACCAACTGCGCTTGATCCGCCATTTTCTTCTCCATTCAAAATCGTTTGACTTGCTTTTTCTCAGAATTGCCCCGGCCGCGAGCCCAAACCAGAAAGTTTCCGATGCGCCAGACCCGCGCACTTTCTGCCTGTTCCACGACCAAATCCCTTGTCTCATTCCGGCATCCCCCGCACAAAGCGGGCTTGCGCCAAAACCAGCTTTTACGCCGCTCCGGCGAACTTTTCCTTCTCCACGCCCTGGCCCAGTACCACCGCCAGGTCCCGGCCCGTCGCATTGAGCACCGTCACCAAACGCTGTGCCGGCGCATTGATAAGGAAAAGCAGCTTCGAGAACAGCTCGTCCTTGCCCGGCATGGTCGCCAGCGCCTTCACTTCGTCCACGCTCAGCAGCTTGCCTTCCACAATCCCCAGCTTGAAGTGGAACTCTGCCGCGTTCTCGCCGGCCCACTTGGCAAAAACCCTGGCCAGCGCCACCGGGTCGCCCGCGGTAAACGCCACCGAGTTCACGCCCTTGAGACCCTTCAGCGCGGCCTCTACCTGCGTGCCCGTGCCGGAGATCGCCGCCAGCTTGTTCTTCACCACGCGATACTTGCCACCCGCCTCGCGGATCACCTTGCGCAGTTGAAAATCCTTGGCCACCGTCAGCTTTGAAAATGTGCCGATAATCGCCGTCGTCGAGGTCTCCAGCTCCGCTGCCAGCAACTGGACCTTCTCCGTCTTCTTCGCCCTTGAAATCGCCATCGTCCTGCTCCCAACAGTGGTCAGAGATCAGTGATCAGTGGTCAGTACCCAAAAACCCGCTGATTCTTCTTCCTTTTTCACTGTTCCGCGCCCTCAACAAGCGCTCTTTAAATTGTGTGGCCCGAACCGCCAGGTTGGGCACGAGGTCAATCCGATCAATGAACAAACTGACCACTGATCCCTGATCCCTGACCACTGTCTTTTAGTGCTTGCCCGCCGCGTCCGCAACCGCCGAATCCAGCGGCACTCCAGGGCCCATCGTCGAGCTCAGCGTCACGCTCTTGATGTACTTGCCCTTCGCCGCCGAAGGCTTCGAGCGCACAATCGCGCCGATCACAGTAGTCGCGTTGTCGATCAGCTTTTGCGGGTCGAAGCTCAGCTTGCCCACCGGCACATGCACCAGGCTGGTCTTGTCGGCGCGAAACTCCACCTTGCCGGCCTTGATCTCTTTTACCGCCGAAGCCACGTCCAGGGTTACCGTTCCCGTCTTCGGATTGGGCATCAGGCCCTTAGGCCCCAGCACTTTGCCCAGGCGGCCAACCACCTTCATCATGTCCGGCGTGGCGATCAGAGCGTCGAAGGCAGTCCAGTTCTCTTTCTGGATCTTCTCCACCATCTCCTCGCCACCCACAAAGTCGGCCCCGGCCGAAGTGGCTTCCTTCTGGCGGTCGCCGGTTGCAATCACCGCGACTATCTTGGTCTTGCCCAGCCCGTGCGGCAGCACAACCGTACCCCTGACCATCTGGTCCGCATGGCGCGTGTCTACTCCCAGGCGCATGGTCAAATCGACAGTCTCGTCGAACTTGGCGTACTTTACCTGCTTCAGAAGCCCCACGGCCTCGCCAAGCGCATACGTCGGCTTGGTCACAGCCGCGCGCGCCTTCACTATGTTCTTGCTGATTTTTCTTGCCACGTTTTCCTCGTCTCCCACCGCTCTTGCCAGCCCCGCTTTGCAAGGAACCCGAGTGCTGGGCGCACGGCCAACGCGTTTTGCGTGCCGTAGCCAGCTTGTTGGAACGGGTCCAAAAGCCGTGGTGCCTATGACTGCCCAGGGATTTCCCTCAGGCGCATCTTTGAATCATAACCAAACGGCCACCAGAATGCAAACTTGACTTTCCGATCGCCTTCGCCTTTAGGGGCAGGGTCCTCCCGAGGAGTTTACGAGAAGGCGATTTGGCAACCATCTAGAAGCATTCCCGGTGACATTTACGTTTTTCGGTCCTTACCCCTATCTGGGTACGAGCTTTCCGATCGCCGATCACTTTCCAATAGCCCATCCTTTAATGCGGAAATGGATCGGCGTGTGATTGAATGAAGGGCAAAGGTGCGGACGTGATACATTGTGTGCATCCGCAACAGGCAGGGTCGACATCCCCACACAGCGCATCAGATTCGGTGAGTTCGAAGTGGACGTCCGCACGGGCGAGCTGCGCAAGCACGGGCGGCGCATTCGTCTGCAGGAACAACCTTTTCAGATCCTCCTGATGCTGCTTGAGCATCCCGGGGAAGTGGTGACGCGGGATGATATCTGCAATCGCATCTGGCCTGATGGCACGATCGTCGAGTTCGACCACAGCATCGGCACCGCGATCAAGAAGCTACGCCTGGCGCTGGGCGATGAGGCGGAGAACCCGCGCTATATCGAGACTCTGCCGCGGCGCGGCTTCCGCTTTGTCTTTCCGCATGTCGAGGTGCTCGACGCCGGGCCTGCAGCAGAAAAAGCCGCCCGCGATTCCGCGGCGGTTGAACCGGCTCCGCAACAAGCAGCCAGACTTGGAGAGCCCGTAATCCCGCCGACGCGGGGTGCGGGTCTGGTGACCCGCACGACAGTCGGTCTAGAGACCGGCATTCCATCGCAAGCAAAGCGCCGGCTTTGGCTCGTCCTTGTATCGGCGGCCGCTCTTCTCGCGGCCGTCGCGCTCTTCGCCGGCTGGTGGCGGCACCGCAGCCGCAGTGAAACTCTCGACGAGTCCAGTCTCACCCAGGTCACCACATCCATCGGCGCAGACATCATGCCATCACTCTCGCCCGACGGCAGCGCCGTGGCCTACAGCTCCGACAAGAACGGCAGCTTCGAGATCTATGTGAAGACGCCTGCGCCTGGCGGCCGCGAAATCCAACTTACGACGGATGGAAATGAGAACTTCGAACCGGCCTGGTCGCCGGACGGAACTCAGATCGCATACTACTCGCGCAAAAAAGGCGGCATCTGGCTGATCCCTGCTCTCGGCGGCACCGCCCGCCGCCTCACCGATTTCGGCTCCTGGCCGGCCTGGTCGCCCGACAGTTCGCGGATCGTCTTTCAGTCGCAGGGCATGAACGACTACAGCCAGACCTCCTATGCGGCGATGCCTCCGTCGACGCTCTGGGTAGTCCAAGCGCAGGGCGGCGCGCCCACGCAACTGACTCAACCCGGCAATCCCAGCGGCGGTCATGGCGCGCCCTCGTGGTCGCCCGACGGAAAGCATATTGCCTTCAGCAGCACAAGCACGGGCCTGGCCGAGATCTGGATGGTGCCGGCAAACGGTGGCACGCCGCAGCGGCTGGTAGCGGGCGTAGTGTGCGACCCCGTTTATGGACCGGGCGGGCGGTATCTGTATTTCTCACAGACCCACTTGGAATCAAATGAACAGAAGGGGACTGCGCAGACGTTCGCGCTGATGCGCCTGGCACTGACGCCCGAGGGCGCTGCGGACGGAAACCCGGAACTGGTGCAAGAGTCCGGCAGAGTGATCTATAAGGGCCTGCACTTCTCAGCCAATGGGCGATTGCTGGCCTACTCTGCAATCGCGGACAACAACAACCTGCAATCGGTTCGTGTGTCTCCGGCCACCGGGGAAGCCGCCGGCGACCCCGTCCCGCTCACCCGCGACACCGCGATGCGCAAGACTTCGCCGCGCTTCTCTCCCGACGGCAGTCAGATCGCCTACTCGTTGGTTCAGTCCGGCGAGGATATCGCCGTCTGGATGGTCGATGCGGATGGCAAGAATGCCCATCCCGTGGGAGCGATGACGACCAACAGTGTGCTGCCTGGATGGCTTCCGGCGGGCGGAACGCTCACCTTCCAGGGCGAGCAGAATAGGCAGAAGGTGATCGAGGCCATCGACCTGAGCACAGGGACGACATCCGTGTTGCGACAGTTCGGCGAGAACGATGCGCCCCTGCGTCTCTCGCCCGACGGCAAACGGGTGGCGTACGGCGAGCGCCAGGGGGGTGCAGTGAATGTGTGGGTGGCGCCGATCAATAAGGAAGGCGGCCCGCCAAAGCAGTTGACCTTCGGCAACGGATTGATGTCGTATGGGTGCTGGTCGCCCGATGGCGGGACCATTGCTTTTGAAGACGGGTTTAGGATCGCCGTAGTGCCCTCCACCGGAGGACCCGAGACCGTGCTTACGGCCGACCGTCACCCCAGTTTCCCCAACGACTGGTCGCCTGACGGCGACAAGATCGTTTTTGCCGGCCTGCGCAATGGCCTGTGGAACGTCTGGTGGGTCTCGCGAAGCACAAGACAGGAGCATCAGGTGACGCATTACACGAGCGAGAACATCCAATTGCTCTATCCCGACTGGTCTTCCCGCGGCGATCAGATTGTGTATGAATACTCCGAGACCACAGGTAACATCTGGGTGATGCGCGTCAAATAATCATCGAGCAGCTTCGGCCCCGTTCCCGGGGCCGAAACCGTTCTCATCTTCCATCATCCATTCTTACTGCGCATGGCTCAGTTGTCCCGGACCTGCTTCCGCCAAGCGCGTTGCTGCAGCCTGTTCGCGCTCAGCCAGCCGAGCCTTCATCGCGCTCGCCTCGACCGGAGAGAACAGAATTTCAGAGCGAACCAACATGCCCAACTGCCGGTGGCTCCACGACGCACTCATGATGCCAGACCGCGACCGATACGTCACGCCGATGAGCAGTTGGCCAATCTCGCGCGCCATCACACGGCCTGCCACCACATAAGAGGGCGCCACGTTCCCGCCCGCCAGCCCCTGGATGCGGTCATAGTAGACGCTGGCAATACAGGCCCCATGCTCACAATCGGCCGCGCTTCCGAATGCTTCCTGCGACTTCTCCTGCACTGCAGCCATGGAGTTGGAAAGCAGCCGCAGCGTGTACTCAGTCCCCTCTGTAGCGCTTGCGCAGGCGGGATACTTCTCTGCATCTGCGTGCTTCGTCGGGCAATCCGCCCAATGGGCGATCACGCCGGCTTTAGCCAGTATCCGGGCCGCTTCTCCCTCTGCTGCCTGCAATGCCTTCTGATCGACATGCGCGTAGTCATAGACTCTCAACGTAATGGGGGTGGTGCTCTGTTCGCCATCGGCAGCTCCCTGTGCCATGACCAAGTTGCTGGATACTGTGGTTGCGATCGCTGCCAGGCCAACTGCCAACTTCACGATTACTGATGCCATCTTCACCGTATTTGTTGTGCTGTTCATCGTCATCTCCTCTTCGCGGGTTGCGCGGTGATTCCCACTTTGCGCGAGAGGCAAAAGAACAGCTATGCACTGCGGATGAACTAGATTTGGACTGTTTGTGGATTGTGGATGAACAGCTAAGTAAAAGAATCAGAGTAGTTTAGAAATGGATTCACTCAATGCTACAGTGATCCGTCCTCATAAGTCGCCCGGCGTTCGCCGATCCATCCGGGCAAGGTCCTCGGTTGGCGGCAACTGTCCTTCCCACGAATCGACCCGCACCAAACAAGGCAATCGCCACACACTCATAATTCTTTTCCACTCGCACCCTTTTGTGTCACACTTCTACCCATGGGAAGCAAAGACAAAGGCAGAAAAGAAGCCAAGAAGGCGCCGAAGCCCAAGCCGAAACCGGAACCCAGCCAAAGACGCGAAGGGTTCACTCCAGCCCCGCCGAAGTAGGGCCAACGCAGTTCGCCCCGCTTCGACGAGCAAAAACGCGCCACAAGCTGCGCGCCACGAACACGCAAAAGCCCTCTCTGTCTCTATCGCCGGGCGCGGAGGGCTTTTCTGTGTCCGCGAACGCCGGCCATTGCCGGATTTAGTTCTGCTCGTCTGAACTTTCCACACCCAAGGTCACAGCACAGCCCCGCAAAAGACTAGCCTTGAAGACAGACGATTCGCCTGGAGGTACGACTGTGCGTTTCCAAAGTGCCGCAACCCTCCTAACCGCCGCGATTCTGGCAACCGGATCGCTTACACCGTCGCTGGGGCAGCAGGAGGAGGTCCCCAGACCCATCGACGCCAAAGCCAATAAGGCCCTGAATACTCCGCTTCCGCCCGTTTCGCCGCCCAACCGCCCCGTCATCGGCCTGGCTCTCGAAGGCGGCGGCGCCCTCGGTCTGGCCCATGTCGGCGTCCTCCAATGGCTAGAGGACAACCACATCCCCGTCGACCGCGTCGCTGGAACCAGCATGGGCGCCCTCGTCGGCGCTCTCTACGCCTCAGGACAGACCCCCGCCCAAATGCGCGCCATCGCCTCCAGCGATGCCTTCAAGGGCGTTTTCGCCCTCCAGACGCCTTACGTCGACTCCAGCTTCCGCCGCCGCCAGGACCGCCGCCAGGTTCCCGCCGTGATCACCCTGGGCCTCAGGAACGGCCAACCTGCCTTGCGCAACGCCATACTCACCGACCGAGGCGTCAATGAGTTCCTCACCAGCAACATGCTCGCCTACAATCGCCAGGATCTCGACTTCAACCAGACCCCCATTCCCTTTCGCTGCGTGGCCGCGGATCTCAATACCTTCCAATCCGTCACTTTTTCCAGCGGCCCACTCGCCCAGGCCGTCCGCGCCTCCATCTCCCTCCCCGGCGTCTTCCCGCCGGTTCAGGCTTCCAACGGCCACTACCTCGTCGACGGCGGCATCCTGGACAACCTGCCCACCGATGTCCTCAAGAACGATCTCCATGCCGATACCATCATCGCCGTCCGCCTTCAGGACTCTGCGCTGAGCGGCGTTGACACCGGCTCGATCGTCGGCGTGCTCAACCGCGCCTTCTCAGCCGGCATTGTGCGCAACGTTGACCAGGCCGAGCGACTCGCCGATGTCGTCGTCACCGTCCCGGTGGGCAACTTCTCCGCGACCGACTACGCCAAGGCCGGCGATCTGATCCGCGCCGGATACCTGGCCGCCGAGCAGAGCCGCGCCGGCCTGCTCCGCTACGCTCTCGACGATCAAGGCTGGAAAGCCTATCTCGCCGCGCGCGATGAGCGCCGTCTCGCCCA
>Ga0224534_1001215_pt1 | contig 13948 bp, 8 predicted proteins | sample 714E12024metaG_FD_172012 | JGI IMG/M metagenome (GOLD analysis project Ga0224534, IMG submission 172012) | Peat soil microbial communities from Stordalen Mire, Sweden - 717 E1 20-24 | ecosystem: Environmental > Terrestrial > Soil > Wetlands > Peat | place: Sweden: Norrbotten County, Stordalen... | reverse complement strand
TGTACAGGATGCGCCTGGTGGCTGCCGAGATAGAAAAAAATAATGCCTAGTGCCTGGACATCGGTGCTTTGCATGCTATAATTAATTAGGTATGGCCATACCAAAACCAAGTCGTGCATCATCGATGGAACGCCGTGTGCGGTAAAAGCCGCACGCACGGTGTAGACCGGCCGAAAGCCTGCAAGGGCTAGGCGCGGAATGGAGTTATCCCAGCGATAGTGAACCTCAATTCAGCCGCCGCTTTTGCGGTTCTGGCGAGTTCCGCGATTACGTACAATAGTAGCTACGTGAATAATGAGTCTGATGGTATTTATCCATACGTCACATTTGGAGCTCCATTATCAGGCTCAACTGTAACAGCAGACACTGTAGATGCAGCGCAGGCCCAAACAGATCTGCTCGCGGCCTATAACAGCATTACAGGAACGCCCCTTACCATACCCGCACAACTCGCAGGGCAAAACCTTGGCCAAGGCATCTACACATGTGGGTCCGATACATTTAACCTTGATGGTACTCTCACGCTCACGGGCAACTCTAGTTCAGTCTTCATCTTCAAGACGGGTACGTTAATCACGGAAGGTGGTAGTTTTGTAGAACTTGATGGCGTTTCGCCAAGCAACGTCTTTTGGCAGGTTGGCGTAAGTGCGACGCTAAATAGTACTACCTTCTATGGAAACATCCTGGCTAATCAATCAATCACAGGAACTAGTTCTACAGTAGATGGCCGATTGCTGGCTATTGGCGTCGGCGGGACAGGTGGCGCAGTGACGCTAAACAGTTGTACAGTCAACGCTCCTGTTATAACTGCAGCAGTCGTCTCAAGCTTCCCAACAGGTGGTGCGTATAATAATTCTAGTTTGGGCTACGCTTACACTGGAACCTTTAGTCTGAGTGACCCGAACGGGAATGCTGTCTCCGGTGCCGTGCTGTCTTCCTTCACGCTTAGTGTGGGGGGAACAACTTACACTTACAGTGCCATCCCAACTAGCTACGGACAATTTAGCGTCGTTGCTGGCGTCACCTCTGGCCAGTATGTTGTCACGTTCTACAACGCTGTAAGTGGCATAACAGGAACAACAGCTAAGGTTAGCTATCCTGGTGTGGTTTCTGCTACCACGGCAACGTTCTAAAGGACGATAAGTAAAAGGACCGGCCGGAAGGCCGGCCTTTTTACTTGGTGGTGTGCCCACCATGTCTGCTGCGCTGATGAGTCAAAGTTGCCAGACCAAGCGGGAAAACAACCCGTAGGTAAGGGCGTCATCGGCAGCGATGGGGCCGAAGCTGAAGGGGAGCCTGGAGCATAGCGCAAGCGTGCGATGTTGGCCAATCAGGCGGGTGACCCTGCTAGAAAGGGGGAAAGCCCGAAAGCTGGATAACCTGGTAGGTTGGGACGGATGCATTCAGGTTCAGGCAGGCTTAACTGGGGGCCCAGCTCCATCCTGTAAAAGGGTAATCTTAAACAAGTGTGCAGTCTGTATAAATGCGATAAGGGCCTGATCGGATAAATTCTGATCAGGCCTTTTATATTTCCAGATATTAACCAGGTGGTTTCCCGTTAGAGAAAAAAACCATAATCACCGCCTATCGAGCCAGTGTACGCAGCTAGCGGCCAGAGCGCCAGAAAGCAGTGTGCATGTAATGGTCTGCAGCCCTGAGCAGCTATAAGTACTGGGTGCGGAATAGCGCCGGGGAAATAGATCCTGCTGCCAATTAGGTGGTTTCTGGTTGAGATACGACCGTCGATGACGACGATGCCTTGGTGATCAGAATCGGAATAGGAAAATAATGATCTGCGATCGTCAATCTACCAATGCTGCAGGATATTCTTCTTTCCCTACTACAGAAATACCGGGAATTTAACTCACCCTACCAATGTATGGCTCGTACCAGTTTTTATGACATGGGGTATTCCGTGCATACCTGGCGGAGGACTTTTGCCACCTGGCTCTATAACAAAGGAGTGGACCTGCTTCAGATCCAACGGCTGCTTGGCCACAGTCGGCCTGAGACCACCGCCCTTTACGTGCAGACCCCGTCTGACGATTTATTTGAAGCGGTCAGCATGCTTGATGATTACAACGTGATTCCGCCCAGGGAGCCAAGCCTGCACAGAGAGTTTTACGGCTAAAAACACTGTTGACAATACGTATAATACGTGTTAATGTATACCAAAAGTAGGTGAGTGCCCAATGAATCGACGGGGCTTGATAAAAAAGCTTGAATCGGCCGGATGGTATCTCAAACGACACGGAGATGAACATGATATCTATAAGCACGATATGCCTACAACGGAACCGGGTGCAGGTCCCAAGACACAGAGAAATTGACGAAATAACGGCAAAACAAATCCTGAAAGATGCAGGGCTGAAATAAGCCCTCTGCTTCCCGTGTATATAGAAAATCAGCATTCATTATTAAGGAGGTAAGGCTATATGGTTTACGTTTTCCCTGCCGTCTTCACACCATCCAAAAACGGATACGCTATTCGTTTTCCGGACTTATCCGGCACAAACAGCCAGGGTAAGGATATGGCCGATGCCGTCTATATGGCACGCGATGCCTTAGCAATGTGGCTCGACTGCCTGATGGATGAAGGCGATGATATCCCTGAACCTACAGCCCCAGGCGATGTCACCCTGGAACCCGGTCAGTTTGTTACGATGATTGATGCCGATCTGACGGCTTACCGCCGCCATAAAGACTCAAAAGCGGTTAAAAAGACAGTGACCATTCCTGCTTGGCTCAACGAAGAGGCTGAAGCCCATAAAGTAAACTTCTCAGCCATCCTTCAAGAGGGGCTGAAGAATCATCTTGGAGCACGGTAAGCGAAACAACCTGGCAGTTTGGTCCCTGCACGACAAGCAATTCCCTTAACCTGAATGATCGTGGTCTGGCTCCGGGAACCTATCAGGTTACAGCGATGGCTATCGGTGCGACGGACTTCACGCTTGGCAACTGGAGCAACGCCGTCTGGGCAAGCTCACCTACGCCGGTCACTGTCTCGGGGAATGTGACGGTAACGGTAAGCAGTACCACAGTAACAGCGGCGTCTACCGACGTTGCAACCCCTTACTACCTGTTCTTCATAAGCCCATCGGGCAGCGATGTTAACTGGACGGCGCTGTTGTGCTGGTTGCCCTTACTGGTGGCCTTGTACAGAAGATATATGGGGTGAAGCTGGCTGGCATATTGAATGTGATGCAAGGGAGTGGAAGCGGGTGCCCCGCCTGCTCCCTGTTCTTTCAAGGCAGTGTTAGCAGTATGTATATGGTATAATATTACAAGGATAAGGGGGTGCAGCTGATGAGTGCTGAAGCGAACCAGATGGTGCAAGTCCCTTTGGATACTGAAAGTATGGTCAAGCTCTGCAACCAATCGCCTCATTCAGGCCATCGACGCCAAGCTCACCGGGCTCGTTAAGTCCAGGTGGGGCACTGAGGGCAAGTTCAGCGGCTCTGGCGGCCGCGCCAGCCGCGCCCGCCACAACTACCTCGTCGATTAGCTACTTCACAGTAACGCCCCCTGCGACCGCCCAGGTTGTCGGCGGTTCTGCCACCTATATGGCGTATGTCTATAATGGTAGCGTCCTCGACTCCAACTCTGAGTACGAGTTCTGGTATTTAACGCCGGGTGCCAGATACGGCCAGCGCGGCAGCGACAACAACGGTGGCATAGCAGCAGGCGGTAGCAGCTAAAAAAGAAACTATTCACCAAGATACAAGTCTCTAATAGAAAGTGGTTGGGTTGTTTAAGCGCCCAGCCACTTTCTATGTTCACCCGGCAGGTCCTGCGCCGATCGACAAGGTGTACAGTGTACAGAATAAGCCGATCTCTTCAGTCCTGAAAGGTAAAAATAAAAATATGACGAATATAGTAGGGTGCGTCAGATGGTGAAGTGGAAGATTTAAGCTTATTTTAAGCAAGGTACAATAATGGTTGGCGACTGGCAGGCGCGCTGCCGCCAGCCTGGATTAACCTTACAAGACGTTGAAAGGAGCAGCGCATGAGAAGAGTGATCCTGTTTTCCCTGGTCTTGGCCGCTCTCTGTGTATTGCTGGCACTGCCAGCCGAGGCGCAGCCGCGTAGCATGACTTTCACGGCCGGCAGCTCTGCCTGCATAGTTGACGGCCAGGTGTACACGCTGCAGCAGACCCCGGTGATCATTGACGGTTATATGTTGATTCCTTTACGGGGGTTGGCCACTGCTCTGAACGCCAGCCTGCAGTGGGCGCCTGTCCAGCAGGAGGCTACGTTTACCTGGCAAGATGGTTCGCGGAGATTTACGGCCACCGTTAATCCAGGATCGGACGAACTGGCCCTGACCAATGCTCCTGGACCAGGTCTGGCCGCCCAGTTCATCCAGCAGACAAAGGTCGATCTTGGACAACCGCCCCTGGATCTATCCGGGGGGCTGTTCCTGCCGTTGCGGCCGCTGGGCCAGGCTCTTGGCTACCAGGTGATCTGGCAGCCGGATACCCGATCAGCAACCCTGACTAGGGAATGAGAATGAAAATGAAAGAAAGCTGGGACGAAAATAGCGTCAGGGAAGGAGATTCCGTCTTGCAATTGGATAACAACATTGATAAAAAGGAGAGCAACAGTAATGCTACCGGTCATTTGCTTGAATGGACCGGCGAACGTTACTTACCATGGTTGCAAGAGGGGCAGCCTGATATTCATTATGAGCATTTGCACCGCTATTTTTTTGCCTCCCAGTTCGTTGACGGTAAACGCGTCCTGGACCTGGCCTCCGGTGAGGGGTATGGCAGCGCCATACTGGCGAAAAGGGCGCTTTCTGTTGTCGGGGTTGATATTGATGTCAAGTCAGTCAAGCATGCCTCAAGCCGCTACTTACTGCCAAACCTGGAGTTCATAGCCGGTTCCATCACCGATATTCCGATTCGGGAAGCACGGTGTTTCGATGTCATTACCTGTTTTGAGGCTCTTGAGCATGTGGAAGAACAAGAAAAACTGCTCAGCGAGGTAAAACGCCTTTTAAAAGATGACGGTCTGTTCATTCTGTCGAGCCCGAATAAATTTGTCTATTCCGATGAGCCAAATTTTCAAAATCCTTACCATCTGAAGGAACTCTATTTCGATGAACTGCGCAATCTGTTAAAGGCATATTTTCCTTACACCGTTTTTTTGGGGCAGAAGATCGACCCGGTCTCCATAATCTGGCAGTTAGGCAAGCTGCAGGGATCTTATACGGATTATTGCGTGCAAAAGACCGAGTCCGGTTTTGTTGACAGCAGCAGCGACAAGATTCCACTGTATTTTCTGGCGATAGCATCTGCAGCAGTCTTGCCTGCAGAATCATTGTTTTCCACATTGACAGACCTCTCTGAGGAATATAAAAAATACTTCGCGCGAGCGATCTTGGAAAAGGATAGCCTGATAGCAGATAGAAAGAAATTAATATCAGATGCAGATAGGCGGGATGCGGAGGAGCAAGAGGAGAGATCGAACCTGTGCAACAGACAGGCGGAACTGACCGATTATAAGCGGCAATTAATCAGTATCGGGGAAGAGAACGAGAGGCTGCAGGCGGAACTGACCGATCATAAATTAAACAGTATCGGGGAAGAGAACGAGAGGCTGCAAGCCCATATTGGCTCCCTAGAGTTTGAGCTGGCGATGATGAAGAGTTCAATGGGCTGGCGGATCGTCAATAAATACCGTTCGGTGATGGACAGGCTCTTCCCTCAGCATAGCGGCAGGAGAAAGCTGTATGAGTTCACCCAAAAGGGAGCAAAGACCATCCTTGTCTGCGGGCCTCTGGCCGCGTGGCGCAAGGTTGCGGAAAGAATAAAGAACAAGCGGGTGGCTCCACAGGCAACTGTTAGCGAACCCCCAGCCGATGTCAGCGTCAATGATCAAGTCGATGGCAGTTACTTCAAATATGTATTTGAACAGACAAAGAAACTCTCCGACATCGAGAGTTTTGTTCCCTACCGAAAACACCAGACCACCGAGACCGATCTGAAGCTGATAGCGTTTTACCTGCCTCAATTTCACCCCATACCGGAGAATGACGCCAATTGGGAAAAGGGGTTTACCGAATGGACGAATGTGGCAAAGGCCGTGCCCGAGTTTATCGGCCATTATCAGCCGCACCTGCCGATCGATCTCGGTTTTTATGATCTGAGGCTGGTGGAGACTCTGCAACGACAGATCGAGCTGGCCAAGAATTATGGAATACATGGGTTCTGCTTCCATCACTACTGGTTTGACGGCAAGGGCTTGATGCGGACGCCGGTTGACAATTTTCTAGCTCACCAGGAAATGGACTTCAAGTTTTGCATCAACTGGGCGAACGAAAACTGGACCAGGCAATGGGACGGTCTAAACCAGGATGTCCTGCTCCGGCAGAACCATTCTCCGGAAGATGACATCGCCTTTATCAAGGATACTGAAAAGTACCTGCGCGATCCGAGATATATCAGAATTGAAGGTAAACCGCTGTTGATCGTCTATCATCCATCACTGCTTCCCGATCCCAGGGGAACGGCGGAACGGTGGCGCAGGCACTGCCGGGAGGCGGGCATTGGCGAGTTGTACCTGGTGACAGCGCATTCTCTCGACCAGATTGACCCGTCGGAAATCGGCTTCGATGCCGCCATTGAATTTGCCCCCATTTGCTATAGCCTGGAGCCGACGACAGAGCCGATCGTTTTTGCCAATAAGGATTTTGCGGGCGTGGTAGTCGAGTACGACAGCGTTGTGGCCTGCGCCAGAGCTTTTGAGGAGCCGGGATACCGGAAATTCCGGGGAGTGTGCCCATCCTGGGACAATGAGCCGCGGAGGCCGGGGCGCAGTTGCATCCTCAACTGTTCCACACCCACCAAATACGGGGAGTGGCTGCTATATAGCTGCGAGTATACGAGGACGCATTATCCGAAACAGGAGCAATTGGTCTTCATAAATGCCTGGAACGAGTGGGCTGAGGGCGCCCACCTGGAGCCTGACCGGAAGTTCGGTTACGGCTACCTGGAGGCAACTGCCGGTGTTCTCGAAGAATACGACCGGTTACAGAAAGGAAATATAGTTGTAGTTTCTCATGACGCCTATGAACATGGGGCACAATTTCTGGCCTTGAATATAGTGAAAACTCTGGTTGAGCAGTTCAATTTCAGAGTGGTCACGATCCTGATGGGCGGCGGAGAGCTGCAGCCGGAGTTTGAGGAGTACTCCGAGGTTGTCGAATGGCACAGGTTGACCGCTAATCAGAAGCAGAAGTGCGTGGCCGGTTTATGGGCCAGGGGATTTTCGAAGGCCATCTGCAACACCAGCGTGACCGGGGAGGTGGTAGGCTATCTGAAAGATCAGGGGTTCACGGTGGCCGCTTTAATCCATGAACTCAAGCAGATCATGCTGGAGATGAACCTGCTGCCTTCTGTGCAGATGATCGCCGACAAGGCGGACACCATCGTCTGCGCATCGCCGGTGGTGGCCGATAATTTTGTCTCCGTGGCTGGCCTGGACAACAATAACGTTGTAATCAGGCCACAAGGCATCTATTATAAGAACAAGTTCTCTAGAGAGCCGGCACGTCGGGAGATAGCTGCCAGATATGACTTGCCAGCGGATGCTTTCATCATCCTGGACGTCGGATACGGGGATGCCCGCAAGGGATTCGATCTGTTTTTAGACATTGGAAAAGAAACGCTTCAGCACCATGAAAACGCTTATTTTATCTGGGCGGGGAAGATCGCGCCGGAGATGCAGGAAAAGTTTCGTGCCCTGCTGGACGAGAACGACCCCCATTTTATCTTCCCAGGTTTTGTCAAGGATGTCGGTCTATTCTACAGCTCCGCCGATGTTTTTCTGTTGACGTCGAGGGAGGATCCCTTTCCCCAGGCTGTCTTGGACGCCTTACAGTCAGGCCTCCCGGTGATCGGTTTTAGCGGCGCCGGCGGGTTTTGTGATCTGCTGGAGTCCGGTAGCGGGATGCTGGTTCCTTACCAAGACGTCAGTGCGGCATCAAGTGCAGTAAGGGATCTGATCTCCGATTCAGGGAAGAGAATGCTTTTGTCCCAGCAAGCCAAGCAGGTGGTGGCCGAAAGATTTGACTTCGTGGACTATGTCTACGATCTGCTTGGTTATGTTGGATTAAAGGTTTTCAAGGTCTCTGCAATTATTCCCAACTACAACTATGAAAGATACCTGGTGGGAAGGATTGACTCCGTGGCCAATCAAACCCTCAAGCCCTATGAGATTATCTTTCTGGACGACCGGTCGACGGATAATAGTGTGGCAACGGCGAGAGAGGCCCTTTCCCAAACCGGAATCAAGTATTCCATCATTGAAAACAGCGAAAATCAGGGCTGCTTCAAGCAGTGGGTAAAAGGGATCTCGCTGGCCAGGGGAGATCTGATCTGGATGGCTGAGGCTGACGATAGCTGCTGTGACAACTTCCTGGCGGAGTTGGTCCCAGCCTTTGAGGACGACGAGGTGGTGATATCTTATGCCAACTCTTACATTATCGACGAGGACTCCAACATTTTACCCGGGGATTATGCCGAGTGGCTGAGCGACATCTCTACGGCCAAGTGGAAGTGGTCCTATGGTAATGACGGGCGCAGCGAAGTCATCGGAGCCTTATCCATCAAGAACACCATACCCAATGCCAGTGCCGTGGTGATGAGAAAATCCGCCTTAGGCGGGATTGAACAGTATCTGCCGCAATTTACTACCTCGGGCGATTGGTTTGCGTACATCTATGCGCTGCAATGTGGGTCAATCTGTTATAATGCTACCAAACTGAACTATTACCGCCGGCACGAGAAGAGCGTCATCGCAACCAATGCCGCATCATACGTTCACCTTGATGACAATCTTGTTATATTGGAGTATCTTCTCAAGAACTTCGATTTGTCACCAGAGGCCAAGTCCAGAAGTATAGACTTTCTGAACTGGTTGTATAAATATATTTTGACTCCCATAACAGGTTTTCCCGACATCTTTACTGACCCGCGGTACCGGGAGAAGTTGGCAGTATTGACCCGGGATGGTTATGGAACAGGACCGGTCCCCGTCAAGGCTGGCTCTTAAGAATATAATTCTGCTATTTGTCTTGTCTGTAATGCTTCATCCATAAAGTTAGGATTTGAAACTACCTTGTTGTCGCCTTGGCGTGCGAATACTGAGAAACAATCATTTAATACACTACTGCCCCAATTGATTTTCTCTTGGCTCAGGCAATGTAAATCAGCATCGAGGCAAAATTTAACAAACAATTCGGAGCTCATGTTTCCACGCCAATGATCGTTTTGAGCACCCGGAAACTCAGCAATATTAGAATGATGAATGAATCCTTTACCATCATTTTTAAGAATCCTGGCGAACTCTTTGATGTATGACTCAATAGTATCCGGTTCAGCATGAACAAGTGAATCCCAACTGAATATGAAGTCAATAGATTTATCGGCGATCATTGGAAGAGATAGGCCGTCATTGGTATAAAAATCAATACGATGTAAAAATGATTGCTTAAATCGTTTCTTACATGCTTCAATGCAATTAATATTAAGGTCAACGATTTTTAAGGTGCGGCAGTAATTATTAAGATATTGTGTGATTCTTCCATAACCAGGTGCTATTTCGAGAATGCTATTGGTAGGAATAAACCTTTTGATACGTGGGTAAATGGTTCTGAGCCAAAGATATTCAGTTTTGCCCCAGGCCTCTGACCATTCATCGCCCTGATCTTTCCAGTCATAGTTAGACCATTGGTATTTGTTCTCTTCAACTGAAGGCATATAACTCACTCCTAGTTTTTGTTCTATTTTATCACGGACTAACCCGCTCCTCCACATCCAGGCCTCCGGCCTGGACCGAAGAATGCGGAGTACATAATACCCCCGCTTCCTCCTCCGCATCCGGGCTAACGCCCGGCCCGAACGGAATGCGGAGTACATTTAAAGCGGCGGGATAAGAGCGGATAAAAGAGCGCCGGTCGATATGCCATACTTGCATTGAGGAGGGAAACAGTATGTGGCCATTCAAAAAGAGGGAAGAAAAAGCAACTCCTGTGAATTATGATGAAAATCTTGTTCCGCCGGTAGAGATGCTCAATGATGGCTCATCTTCTCTAGAGGAATTTCGGAGCGTAGGTGAAGGGTTTACCTACAATCTACTCGTTAGTAGAGCAGGGTTGAAGGCTCATGACAAGGTTCTTGATGTCGGTAGCGGCATAGGTCAAAAAGCAAGGGTGTTGGCAAGCTATCTAAATAATGATGGTTCATATGATGGGTTTGACGTCCTTAAATCTGCTATTGAGTGGTGCCAGGAACACTATGAGCAATATCCAAACTTTAAATTTCAGCACACGGATATAATAAATTCACATTATAATCAGGAAGGGAAGATAAAATCTTCAGAGTTTATATTCCCCTATCCTGATCATTACTTTGATCTGGTTTTCTTATCTTCGATTTTTACTCATATGCTCCCTAAAGATATGGAACACTATATTTCGGAGATACATAGGGTTTTAAAAACGGGTGGCAAATGCCTGGTTACGTTTTTCCTGCTGAATGAGGAGTCGAGATCAAATATGGACAAAGAGACATGCAAGATAAAAATCCCTCATATCTACGAAACAGATAAATGTCGGGTAGCAGATTTAGAAAATCCTGAAATGATCGTGGCCCATGATGAAGATCGTGTTAGACATTTGTTTTTATCTAATAACTTGGGCATTTGCGAAATCGCTTATGGCGATTGGTGCGGAAGAAAAGAACTACTCGGTTGTCTGCAGGATTATATGATTGCCGTGAGTTAGCATTACTTAATAAATGGCGATTATCCCTAAATATTATTCAGAATTCCGCCAGTTAATATAAACTTGATGTACGATAATGGAATAATACAATCTTATCGCATTATTCCTGAAACCGCAGCCGATGGTCTTTTAATTAATTATATTCCTATGAATATAAAAGATCTAAACAATATATTCATGGGAAACTCAGATAATAGTGTAATTAGCTTTAAAATATCTGGGCCAGGCGTCTTTTATTATAATAAGTTAATTGATGTGAATTTTATGGAGTCGAGACAAGTCATATTTCGATAGGATCGCTTCCACCCATTCCGATAAAAATTGTCCACCTGTTGCCGGTCAGGATGTTAAAACGTCCTGACCATTCTCCAAATAGACAGCATTCTGCCGCTTACCCTGGTCTTTCTCGACAGTGATCGCCCGTGCGCTCCGCAGGTCGGCGCCTACGCTGACGATGATGTACGGTGAATAGATGCCGGCGTCCCAGTTGATCGGTGAATCCGTAGCGTCGGTCCCATCCAGGGCGTAGCCGACAACATAGTAGCTACCAGCAGCCAGGCTGCTGAAATTGTAGGTGTTGGTCTGCGAGAAGGCGGGAGCATTCCAGGTAAGAGTGGAACCCACCGGGCTATAGAAGAACAGGTACCAGGGGCTGGCAACCCCGGTAGTCGCAGCCGTTACTATGGTCCCGTTTGCCGTTACCGTTACATTCTCCGAGACAGTAATCGTGCTGGGCGCACTCCAGACGCCGTCGCCCCAGTTAGTGTCGCTGGAGGATAAGGCAAAGGCTTCAACCTGCCAGGTTCCCGCAGCCAGGCCACGATTATTCAGGTTGATGGAATTAGCGACGCCATAGGGGCCGTATTGCCAGGCGCCTCCATTTTGACTATAGGCGAACATGTAGTAGGGGGATGTAATCCCAAAAGCCGTGGCCGTGGCTACGCTGCCATTCACGGAAATAGTCACACTGGTGGTCACGTTGGATACCGTTACTGCCACCGACAGTGAACTCGTACCGCCGCCGATCCTGGTCTCCTTGACGGTGATGGTGCGCGCCCCGTTGGTCAGGCTGGTGGTGTTTAGGCTGTAGGTGAAGCCAGAGTTGGCATTGTTGTAGGCGGGGTAGGCCGCCTCCACGTCAGGCCGGAAAATACCGTAGGTCGCCGTTCCGCTCAGAGCCCCGTCCACCAGCACCTGGATATTGGAGACTCCGCTGTCGTCCAGGTACCACCCCGATACTGTAATGGCGCCGCTCACCGTCCGGTTTGATGTGGGAGACTCGATATTCCCTATGGGGGGCAGCGCCGTCTGGTAAGTGAATTTGTCTGTAGCACTAATTGCGCTGGCGCCAGCCGGGGTGGTCACGGTTACATTGACCGTGCCTGCTGATTGCGTCGGCGAGATGGCAGTGATCGAGGTATTGCTGTTAACGGTGAAGCTGGTTGCAGCCACCGCCCCGAAGGCGACGGCAGTGGCCCCGGTGAGGTTGGCACCGGTGATGGTCACCGAGGTGCCGCCTGCCGTAGGCCCGGCGATCGGGCTGATGCCGGTCATGGTCGGGATCACGTCATTCCCGGCCATGACCTGGATCAGCTTGTCGACATCCGGCACACCCCAGCCGGTGACCATGTTGTAACCCGCAGAGCAGTTATAGGGACCGTTGGAGCCGCTGGTGATCTCCCTCAGGGCTGCGCTGTTTTCCTCGCCCAGGTTGTACAGGGTGGAATTGAAGCAACCCAGGGAGGACTTGCCCTCTTGAGTCAGGGCCTGGTCGGCCAGCACCAGAGCGGCTGCCACCTCGGGCGCCGCTGCGCTGGTGCCGCCGTCCCCCCCGCCTTCGGTTACGTAATTCCACTGCCCGTCGTAATACAGGGCATAGCCCGGGTCCGGGTCAGCGTCGAAGGCCAGATCCGGAGCCAGGCGATAGCTTGGCGGCGGACTGGTCAACTGATCCTGCCAGGTTGGCGCCGGAATGATGTCGCTGGGGCCGCCACCGCTGTCATCCCAGCCTGTTTCCTGGTTAATCGTTTCGCCAGTCGCATCAAACTCCAAAGAAGTGCCGCCCACGCTGGTGAAGTAGGGGTCGTTGGCAGGAAAAGCCGGATTGCCTCCCCCGCCGTCTCCCGAGGCGCCCACAAAAGTGATGCCCTCTGCTGCTCCAGCCTGAGTGATGGTGTCGACCGCGCTGTAAAAGTCCTGGGTGAGCGCGTCGTCATCCTCGCCCCAGCTCAGGCTGGCTACCCTGGCCCGGTTATCGTCGACCACCTGGGCCAGGGTATCGGTTATAGCTTGACTGGTCGCGCCACCATGCGTGCCCGGGCCCTCATATACCAGAAGTTGGGCGCCGGGGGCGCTGGACAAGAGGTTTTCCACATCCATACTGCTCTCTATCGAGCCACCTTGAGCCCAGTTCAGGCTGGCGCCGCCATCGACGCTGACGACCTGGATACTGTTTTTGTAACTGAGATTGAAGCCGCTGAAGAACTTGCTAATGTCGCTGGTTTGGAAAGAGGCGAAGGTGACCACGGCCGCGGTCACACCAGTCCCGTCAAGGCCTGCGCTGTAGGCCGGATTGTAGTCGTAAGCAGTGTGGATATCCTGGGGCGTGTAGTACGGCGGGATCCCGTCCTGCGAGCCGGAGCCGCCGCTCGTGGTTTGCAAGTGTTTAATCACCATGGGGTGAAAAGCCAGGGCGTTGTCCAGACCGAGGATGCTGCTGACCAGGCCGCTCATCGGTGCTGGCAGTTGAGCCTGACGGTCATTGGCGAAAAACTCTTGTCCGGCATAGTTGTAGAGATCCAGTTGCACACCCAGGAGATTTTCCACGGCATACACGCTGCCGGTGACGCTGATCACCCGGCCGCCAAGCAGGCTTTTGGTCACCGTCAGGCCCTGCCCCTGCAAATAGGTTTTCAGTCCGGTAGATTTAGCAGTGGTTTGAATCGAGGGGCTGGTCACCATGGTCAGGCTGATCTGCTGCTCGCCGTCCATTGGGCTGACTTTTTCGGAGCGACTCAATAATGGCAGCACCGCCCCCGGCGCCTCCTCGAGGCGCACGGCGCCAGTGGCCGTCACGGCGGCTGCTGAATGGGGCAGGCTGCTGACGAGCATGATCAGGACAAAGCAAACAGCCACCAGCTTGGGTGTTTTCATTTGTCC
>Ga0224534_1001214_pt1 | contig 13962 bp, 10 predicted proteins | sample 714E12024metaG_FD_172012 | JGI IMG/M metagenome (GOLD analysis project Ga0224534, IMG submission 172012) | Peat soil microbial communities from Stordalen Mire, Sweden - 717 E1 20-24 | ecosystem: Environmental > Terrestrial > Soil > Wetlands > Peat | place: Sweden: Norrbotten County, Stordalen... | reverse complement strand
GCGTGATGTTTCCGCAATGGGGCGTAGCCCCGGCCTACAGCATCCGTAATTTACCGAGTCCAAGCAACTAGCGGGTTCGAGCCTGATCTACTGCCATCGTATAGGTCTAAAGCTATTTTGGCAAAGACGCCCATCTGTCGCCAGACAGGGCTTCCGGTTAACCGGCAGTGGGATAATGCAATCAGGCAGCATACCTGAGCCGGAACTTTGTTCCGGTGCCCAGGCTGCCGACAAAATCGGAGTTGACGCCATGCGTCTTGCAGTTGGTGCAGCGGGCCAGCTTAACGCCACGTTTCCGACCGGGCGTGTAGCGCCTGATGGTGATGAAACCGCAGTAGGGGCACCGGGCTGACGTGTATTTTGGATTTACCCGAGAAGTGAGAATGCCGGCGTGCAAGGCCTTGTACTGGGTGTACTTGAAGATCCGCGCCTTGAGCCAGTAACCCAGTTTCCGGTTGAGCCAGTGCGACTTGGTGCCCTTTTCCGGTTTCAGGTTGGTAAGATGCTCGAAGACGATCACGGTAGCTCCATGCTCTTTGGCGAAGTTCACGATCTGCCGGGAGACCTGATGAGCGATGTCGTTGTCTAAGTTGCTGATCTTGTCCCACAGGTCTTTGGTGAAACGCTCGCCTTCAGGAATGCTTTTTGTCTGCTTTTGCAGCCGGATGATCTTCTCAAGATACCGTTTCCTAAGATGGATGTCTGACGCACCGGAAATAAATTTGGTGGCGTAGACCCTGCCTTTGGCATCCTGAATGGTCATGCAAGCGTGGTTGTTGATGCCGAGATCGACCGAGCAGAAGAGGAAACCTGGGAGGAAGAACTGCTCAGCGATTTTGGTGAGACTGAGCTTTTTCTGCAGACCTATTGGAAAGTGAAGCTCCCAGCCCCAGGCCTTGTGAACCAGGGTTGGAGAACCGATCACGTAGCCCTCGGGGACGGTCAGCGGCTCAAGCAGGGTTATCTTGCGATAGACATAATCGCCGCCGGTAAAGAGTTTGAGCATGATGTGGTGGTCGTCAAGAAACTTATATTCTGTGCCGTAGAATGATGGCCAGCGTTGGCACTCCTTCGGGTACTGCGGCGGATGTTTGACGAATAGGATGGGGTGTTTGCCCGCCACTTCACGCTGCTTGTTCTTGAGTTCGTGCTTCTCTTTCTCCGTCTGCCACTTGCGATAGCTGGACCTCCAGGAACAGGCCGATCCGTAGGCCTCGGAGATGGCAGCCCGGCGAAGGCCTGATGGGTAGTTCGGAAACTGCGAATCGAAGTCATACCTGGGTGATGGGTTGCGCCGGGTAGTATGGGTTAAATGTTCGGCTATCTTTAGCCATTCACCGTTGCCAAGGATCTCCTGGCGCTCTTGAAACACGTTTAGATAGAAGGAGACCGCCTGGCGATGCTGATTTACTGTCTGATCGAATTGGGTAGCTATGCCCTGGGAGACCAGCAGGTTGAACATTCTTGTCTTGGCGAAACCGTGCATGTGAGGCACCTACGAAGCACCTGCCTTTTGGCTCTCGATATACTTTTTAACAGTATCTTCGGAAATATGCCCGACAGTGCCCACGTAGTAGGATGCGTTCCAGAGATGCCCGCCCCAGAGTTGGTGTTTGATATCCGGGTGCTCTTTGAACAGGAAGCGTGCCGACACGCCTTTCAGCGCCTTGACAATATCGACGATGATGTGCGCTGGAGTGGCGGTAATGAAGAGATGCACGTGGTCAGGCATGATCTCCATTTCTTGTATCACAAACTCGTTATCGTCGGCAATTTTGAGAAACAGGGTTTTGACAAAGTTGGCGATCTCTCCGACGAGCAAGGGCTTGCGATACTTCGTACACCACACAAGATGGTAGCCTATTTGATATACACTGTTCCTATTCCTTTGCAGTTCCATTTATGATACCCCTGCTTAATACGACATGCTTATATTATAACATATGTATAGGTAGGAGTAAATGCTAGAATGACAAACACGCCGCGCCTAACTCCTGACTGAAGTCAGAAGAATGCGGCGCGGACGATTTTCAATAGTCCATCATCAAAACTTGCGCCTGGGTCAGACCCGCAAAGCAGCAAGGTATTCCGCAATCCGGAAGCCTTGCTGCTGCTTATTTTCTGTGGTGCGCCCAGAGGGGATCGAACCCCCAACCTACAGATCCGAAGTCTGTCGCTCTATCCAGTTGAGCTATGGGCGCCTGCCTTTCAAATAAAACATGGCGGAGAGAGACGCGAACCCTCAAGGCGAGTCTTAGACCCACCTGCTCAATTTCCAGTCGAATCGGCTAAATAAAATAACGGCACTATGCACTATTTTTATTATAGCACCTGTTGCCAATCCTATCATATCAAGGTTTTTTAAATTTCAATTATAAAGCCGTAGCCAATAATGACCTAATGAGCTTATTTTAATGATAGAAAAATGATAGAAAACTAAGCCGAAATATTCTCACGGAGCAAGTAAAGAAAATGCTCAGCTTCCATTCTGCAACATAGAGGGTGCATCTGGACCGGCTGAACATAGTCCGCAGCATTGGCCATTGAGTGCAAACCCCTCATATTTGCCCTTTAAGAGGGTCTATTTTTCTAGATAGTAAAACTCTTTTGTATTGCTCCCCTTTTAGGGGCTTTTCTGCGCCTTATTTGACCGTCTGCCTGATAAACTCTGTCCAGGATTCCAGCTCCAGGCGTAAGAGTTCTGATATTGCTCAAGCTGAACCCAGTTACCCTGCTGCAAGTAACTAACTCGTATATATTCAGTAAACCCGGATGCATGGCGGGGTAGCTATTCCACCACGCATGTCCTGACGATTGGAGTAAACTATTCATGGAGTGCGACGGCTATGCACGGCCAGATAACGGTGAATGCATCTTACTCGAAGACTGCAGTGTAAATGACGAGAGAGCCTGGGCGGTTTGAACTGCCAACAGCTTCCTCTCTGCTGAAACCCTCTCTTCTCTCCTCATAAAAATATGCTCCCTTCATGGCGACAGTTTTATTATTTGAACTGTCTACCATGAGGGGAGCATACTAAATTCTGGGTACGCTCTTTTCTTTAACTATACTTACTTGCCCAATACGGTAAGCAGTTGGAAAACCATCGTCGCGGCCTGGGCCCTGGTGGCGTTAGCCTGTGGGGTAAGGTAATCTGCGGATATGCCGCTTACGATACCTGCCTTAACGGCTTTTTCCATTCCAGACACTGCCCAACCGCTGACGGCTGAACTGTCGCTGAAAGCGTTCAGTTCAGTGCTGACAGTGACAGGGGCTTTGGCTCCCAGAGCTTTGGCTACCATCACGGCCATCTGCTCCCTGGTAATCAGAGCATTTGGAGCAAACAGGTTATCACCCGTGCCGGATATCAAACCATCCGAAGCGGCGGCGTTCACAGCGCCATAGAACCAGTCATCTTCGGCAACGTCCGTAAACTGGCCGGTTGTTCCGGTAGTGTTCAGGCCGAGGGCTTTAACCAGCATGGTGGCAAACTCAGCTCTGGTGATGGAGGCATCCGGTTTGAAAGTTCCGTCCGGATAACCGGAGACAATGCCCTTGCTGCTCAGAGCGCTGATGGCATCATATCCCCAGTAGGAGGCGGAGACATCGGAGAAGACCGGAGCCAGCGGAGTGGTTGGGGTGGTTGTAGGCTGTACCCCTGCGGTAAAGCTCAACACCGCTCCGTCTGCCGTGCCATACGAGTTAGTGGCATAGGCCTCGAAGTAGTAGGTCGTACCTGCCGTCAGGCTGCTCAGGGTATCCGTGAAGGCGCCGGATTGATTGTTGGTGCCTACAGCCAACGTGTTGGTGAGACTGCTGGAACTGGTGCCCCAGAGGAAACCATAGGCAGTGATGTCATACCCGTTGTCTGAGGTGATGTCGCCATTCAGGACAGCGGAGCTGGCTGTAACTGTCGTGGCAGCCGCGGTCTGCACAGTCGGAAGATACGATACTGCTGCACCGCCCCCGCCACCACCACCGCCAGAGATGATCGGATAGCTTACCGTAAACGTGGCTGAGGCTGCGCTGCCCCACCCATAAACGCTGGCATACACCGCTGCATCCACCGTATATGTGCCGGGTGATGCCGATACGATAAACGGCGTGGAGTAGACGGGGCTGGTAACTATCGGAGTTGTGCCAGTGCTGCCGGTGTCGATGGTGTAGTAGACAGCCTGGTCGACCGACAGGGTGGCGCTGATGCTCACGGCCTGCGACGTGTAGATGCTGCCGCCGTCCGGGCTGATCGTCGGCGCTGCCAGGCTACCACCACCACCAGCTACTGCCTCCATCACCGTAGCCTTGTCGCCATTGGCCTCATCTGTATATGCCACATAAGGTGTGCCATTGTAAACGCATAGGGATATATAGTCCGCCTCGACACCGGAGACAGTGGAGTTGCCTACCAACTGCCACGAACCGTTAGTATACTCCATCACCGTGGCTGCATCGCCGTAGATGCCCTCCTCGTATACCACGTAAGGGGTGCCGTTGTATACGAAGAGAGACTGATCGCTCGAGTTGGTGGCGGATAAAAGAGCGCCACCGACCGGCTGCCATGATCCACCAGTATACTCCATCACCCTGTCTCTAGCGTAGTCAGGGTCATCACTAATGCCTATTTCGCTGTCATCCTGGTACGCCAAGTAGGGCGTGCCGTTGTATACGTAGAGGGATTCAGATTCCGTATAGTTGCCGTAGGTATAACCGTTCATGCCGCTCAACGGCAAAATGGGGCTGCCTACCGGCTGCCACGCACCGTTGGTGTACTCCATCACCGTGGCTCCGCTGCTATTCTGGCTAACCACGTAGGGGGTGCCGTTGTATACGTAGAGAGATTCATATTGCGCCACGCCACTGGAGAAACCGGGACTGCCTACATACTGCCACGAACCGTTGGTATAATCCATCACCGTGGCCGGGCCGTCAGTGCCATCCTCGTATGCCACGTAGGGCGTGCCGTTATAAACGTAGAGGGATTCGTATTGCGCCTCGCCGCTGGAGAAATCGGGGCTACCCACCGGTTTCCACGACCCGTTGGTATACTCCATCACAGTGGCCTTATCACCGTTGGCAACATCCTCGTATGCCACGTATGGTGTGCCGTTGTAAACGTAGAGGGATTCAGAGCCTGCCACGCCGGCGGAGAAATCGGGGCTGCCCACATACACCCACGAACTGACGTTATACTCCATCACAGTGGCTTTGCCGCTGTTGGCAACATCCTCGTATGCCACGTATGGTGTGCCGTTGTAAACGTAGAGGGATTCAGAGCCTGCCACGCCGCTGGAGAAACCTGGGCTGCCAACCGGCTGCCAGGTTAGCGGGACAGGAGCTTGCAAGTTGATATCGCTGCTGGTCAGTTGGATCTGGGTGAAAGCGACTACGGTTCCGTTGCTACCAAGCTCATAGACGCCTACGTATTCGCCAGCAGGAACTCCGCTGATGTTGCTGCAGGATGTATAGGGGTTGGTAACTCCTGTTCCTGTAGGGGCAGGTTCACCCACGATCGGAGTAGGGATGCTTGTGGTGGAAACCTCAACTGCTAGGGTATCTCCTTGAGTGTTGGGTGTCGCCGTGATTGCTGTAGTCCCGTTCGCTTGGCCTGGCCCAGCAGTGGGGGTTGTAGCCAGGGCGGGAACAGTTGGCACCGCATCCATCACCGTAGCCTTGTCGCCATTGGCCCAATCCTCATATGCCACGTAAGCCGTGCCGTTGTATACGGATAGGGATTCATAGCCCGTCCCGCCGGCGGAGAAATCGGGGTTGCCCACATTCACCCATGCACTGCCGTTATACTCCATCACAGTGGCCTTATCACCGTTGGCGCAATCCTCGTATGCCAAGTAGGGTGTGCCGTTGTATACGTAGAGGGATTCACCGTACGCCATGCCACTAGAAACTGGGGCGTTGCCAACCATCTGCCAAGAACCGTTTGTATACTCCATTACTGTGGCTTTAAAACCGTCACCGTCATCCTCATAAGCCACATAAGGAATACCGTTGTAGATGTATAGTGATTCATTGTGCACATATCCGTTGGAGAAACCTGGGTTGCCCACCGGCTGCCACGAACCGTTTGTATACTCCATCATCGTGATCTTGTAGCCTTGAGTGCCATCATCATAGGCAACGTAGGGTATGCCATTGTATACGAAGAGAGATTCGTTTTGCGCAATTCCACTAGAGAAACCGGGATCGCCTACGTACTGCCACGACCCATCTGTGTACTCCATCACAGTGGCCTTGTCGCTGTTGGCAACATCCTCGTATGCCACGTATGGTGTGCCGTTATAGACATATAGGGATTCATCCCACGCCTCGCCACTGGAAAAATCAGGGCTACCTACCGGCTGCCACGAACCGTTGGCATACTCCATTACAGTAGCACCTTTGAGATCACTGTATGCCACGTAGGGCGTGCCGTTGTATATGGAGAAGGATTCACACTGCACTAAACTGCCAGAGAAGCCAGGGTTGCCCACAGGCTGCCATGAATTGCTGACATACTTCATTACTGTCGTACCACCACCGTTGCCATAATCCAAATATGCTACATAGGGCGTACCATTATAGACGAAGAGGGATTCAGAAGTCGTTGAGCCGCTGGAGAAATCGGGGCTGCCCACCGGCTGCCAGGTTAGCGCTGAGGTCTGGCTGTTAGGGAGCACTGCAAGGGGTTTAACAGCGGCATAGACAGAGTTCGATACATTATCAGTGCCGGGCGTGCCGTGGTTCGATTGGATCGCTGAACTTGCTGCTATAGGCTTAACAGCGGCATGTGCAAGGTTCGGAAAGATTGAGGCTGCAAAACAAATAGCAGTTAAAAAAATGCTTGCTAACAAAAATAACCTTTTCATTTATTCTCCCTCCAAATACAATATTATCGAAACTTCACTGGTTTGATCGGGTTGTTGCTTGTCTGTTGCTGTCTTATGATCTTGTCAAGCTCTTGGCGGCGGTTGTCGGTTTAATAGCACTTGGCGAAGCCGCCCCTACGGTGATCGTGACGACAGGGGCATAGATGCCGTTGCCCCAGTTGGCAGATACCGGTACCCCGTTTGATAGGGTGGCGTCTGCCGCATCCAGGGCGTAACCGACAACTGAACTTCCCCCGCCAGGATCTATCTAAAATGAGTCGACTTCATCCTCGTTTTCATCAACTGGAATGTGCAGCAAAGTTAACACCAGCCCCAGGCGATTAAATGCCACCGATTCTTCGATAACATACAAGTCAGGCGATGTAACCTGGCACCAAGCATAGGCTAGCGCTTTTTGAGGCCCATCAGCTAGGTGGCCATCTACAAAATAATCATAGGCATATATCCATTTATGCAAGGGCCCCTTGTTAATCCAATAGGGAAATGAGCTAGATTTTCTAAACCATTTAATCTCACCATTATCAGAAAGAATAATTACTATCCTTTCACAGGTCACCTCAGCAATCTTCACGGCGGTAGCCGTTAAGGATGTGCCATACAGTTCGCTAAACTCCTGAATTAGATCCATTGTGGGGGGGTGCAAAAGAAGACTATCCAGCTCTGCTGTAGGTAGCAACAGTTCAGCGGCGAACTCGTTGGCCTCATTCTCTTGCTTTTTGTTACTTTTGTAGGATTGGATATCTCGCCCCACGCAGCGAAAAACCTCGGCTTGGTGATGTGGCATAAAAAAATGCCCGATCTCGTGGGCAACTGTAAAACGTTTACGAGTTTCGTAGCCGATCCCGCTATCGACCAGAATACGGGTATCCTCTCCCTTTCTTAGCAGGTAGCCATCAGCATCAAGGGGCTCTTCAAAGATTGCTATTCTCAATTGTTCGGCAACACAATCCGGGTTCACTGGTCCAGATAAATGTAGTTCAGCCCGCAACTGACGGGCATAATCGCCAGGAGACAAGGCTATGGCGCTTACCCCCTTACCCCTGTCCCATCGCAGCCAGGTGTTTCTGTATGATTACCGAATCATTGCTGGAAATACCATCGTCGCCAGTATCCCTGGCAGCGATTGCTATGGAAGCTTCCCGCTCCAGGGCCATAGTCTGCCCCCTGCTTCCTTCACAGGCGAGCAACTCCATAATCCTGGGGCGCGAGAAGCGCCATTCCCTGCCGATCTTCGTTGCCGGCAGGCGCCCCTCCGTCACCAGGTTATAGACAGTCTGGTTGCTCACCCGCAACAGGTCGGCAACCTCACCAACATTCATAATCTCCGGGTACTCTCTATCTTTAAGGGTGCCTTTGATTAGCCCCTGCATCAGACGCACGTCATCCGGTTCGTAGGCTTCCTCTTCACAGGCTGCACAGTACCATACATCCAGCCCTCTAAAGGTAATATTGCGCCCCATCCAGTTAGCATCTACATCCTTTTTGATCCGTTCCATTTCCGCACCGCAGATATAACACTGCATTAGTATTACCCCCTTTATCTTTGCCTGAAAGACCCCTGGTCACCCCATACGTCCTTTCGGAAACGGCAAACTGTCACAATTATTGACGGATCGGAATACCTTAAGGCCACTATCATGTAAAAATCTTGACCTTCTGAATCCATGCTTTGCAGCAACAGCTTGATATCTTTTCCATGGTCTTGGCTCTCAAGCACATTTCCAAGCAAGGCGCATTTCTCCACATCTTCTTCGTCAATACCCCGCTCACCCATACGCTGCAAGGCATGTTTAGAGATCAGATAATGGCGTTCCTGAGCGGTACTTCGCAATAGTACAACCCATGCTTCTTTGATCAGCATTACCTTCCTTCTTATAAGATATCATAAGATAATATAAATTACAATAAAATGTTTAAAAATATAATAAAATAAAAAAATTTATTTATAAATATCAATCACCCAATGCCTTTATCAATGCATCACGGGCGTCCGAATAGAACTGGGTATTGATCTTTGTAGCCATCTCATCAGACAGGTCATATAGCTGTTTACGGCAGGAAACAGGGAGCAACAAAGTAGAGGCGCCCTTCTCGACCGCTAACTCGGCCAGGCTTACTGCGTTGTATACATTCTCGATTCCGCCTCCCAGGTTGAGCCCACCCACCACGATCAGGCCGCCTTTGAGGTTCTTTTCCAGTAGAGCGCTGCATAATGCCAGCAAAACTGGTACCCCTAAAGAGCTGCCACTACGTGAAGCGTCAAACGAGAGCAGTTGAACAGAGAATTCATGCGCTCGAGGATCGCGGTCGGCGACCAGATCTTTCGCACTAGCGCCAGTTTCCTAGTTATCATTGAGTAAATCAGTACAACCCTTGTGCTACAAGGTTTTTAGGCCTCGAAAGTGTATTACCCTCTTAAAGCGTATTGTCAATGTTCGGTCCTGAGTTGTTGCCTTTGTCAAAGACCAGCGTCACACTCTGAGGTTCACCGCAGATTCTGGTAAAGCGTCCTTTTAGCTTTGCAAGTGCCCTGTCAAATTCTACGGAATCGCTCCTGTTGCCGGGATAGACCTCGTGAAACAGTGGGACGTTGAAGTCCGGGGTCACCATCATCGCCAGACCGACGATCTTCAGGTCAAAACGCTTCTCCTTGGAGTGGCCGCGCTGGGCAAGTTCGCTTTCCGACTCTGTATCGATGTAGGTAAAGAAGTTGGTAGCGTCGTAGATCAGGCAGTCCGTTGACAGGTGGTACTTGTTGACGATCAGTTCAGCGAAGGCGTCTTCAAAATTCTCTATGGATTCATCTGAAAGCAGGCTCATGTGGTCCCAGAAACGCTGGCTCGAAAGCATCCTTTTGTCTGCGGGAAGCAGTCTTTTCAGCATCGTCCTGGCGTACCAGTCGGCTATCTGCAATTTGCTGGTGGGGGCAACCGCCCGGTTGATGGCGGCGATCAGCATGTAGGCGCCGATACTGAGATCCTGGTTGCGTTTCCTGGCGTACTCGTCGATCAGTTCAACTACCCTCAGCTCTCTGGCAATCTCGTACAGGGCGCAGACCGCCCCGAACTCCATGGGGATGCTGTATTTGGGTGTATCGAGATTAGTGCTGCGTGAACACTTCTTGGCAATCTCCTCGGCACGTCCGAGGTACTGCTGGTGGACTATTCTCGGCTTGCCGTCGATGCGGGCGGATTCCACCAGGTAGTAATACAGCTGGTTCTTCTTTTTCTTCTTGATGATGGTGGCCACGGGACTCCCCCTTGTCTATAGTAGGGAATACGTTTGGCTACCATCTCTGTTATTTAGTTCCATCACCTTCTTGTGCTTGATGATTGACGTTGCGGGTTTCGGCATCTTTGTAATTGGTCATTTTATATGGAAATTATTTGGTTAACTCGTAACTACCGCTAGTCTCTCTTTAGACGATATTTCTGATCTGATAACTGGCAGAATTACTCGGGTGATGGATTTCACTTCGGCAGAAGGCAAGCAGTTTAAGACACGGCTGGGTCTACAAGGATCTGATCTTGAATTTCACTTTCTTAAGGAAACGGAACCTTTTTTAAAAGCCTGGGCGAATGTCCTAACTGTGACGGTCACATCTATGAAAATAGCACCGCCTATTTCTGTTCGAATTGGCAAAATGGCTGTGAATTCAAAATATGGAAGACGATAGCTGGCAAAAGAATAACCCGTGATATTTTAAAACAATTAATCACTTGCGGCAGGACTCCAATAATCAGTGGCTTCAGGTCGCAGAGAGGGAAAAGATTTGATGCGGAATTGTTCTTAAATGACACTGGTGGTTGTTCATTTTCTTATGATACCGAATAAACATGGTGACGATTTGTAGCGGGTGCTCCTTCATAAAAATGGATTTAATAGCGCACGAATCGCCCTGTTAGAAAATCTGTTAGAAAAGCAGATATGAAGCCCAAGATATTTACCAGAAAGGGATCCAGCTTAAACCGCTAGATCCCTTGTAGTGCCCTTATGGCGGAGAGAGAGGGATTCGAACCCTCGAGGCGAGTTTTAGGCCCGCCTACTCGATTTCCAGTCGAGCGCCTTCGACCAACTCAGCCATCTCTCCGCGTCTGTTGTTCGGTTGTATTATATCAGATTTTTCGCTGTCGGCAAAGCATCCGTTTCCTGCCAGGTGGTTCCCAGAAGGGCCATGTTGAATTGGCTCAAAACAGCCAGGATTGAGCCTCAGTGGTTGCCAAACAAAAAAACGAGCATTATGGCTCGTAAGATAGAGAAACACTCCGCAGAGATCTGCCAAGAGAATGCTTGAATGCTTGATTAAGAACCAGTTATTGCTAAAATACTGGATGATAAATTAAGCATGTCATCCATGATCTATCCCGTTCAGCCGGTCTTGAGCTGCCCGATCAGCTCCTTCAAAATCTGCACCACGTCGCCCACCAACCCGAAGGTTGCCGCCTTGAAGATCGGGGCCTCGGGGTTTTTGTTGATGGCCACGATGATCTCCGCGCCCTGCATACCTGCCAGGTGCTGGACGGCGCCTGAGATGCCGCAGGCAATGTAGAGCCTGGGAGCGACCGTCTTGCCAGTCTGCCCGATCTGGTGGGCATAAGAGATCCAACCCTCGTCGACGACAGCCCGGGACGCCCCCACAGCGCCTCCCAGCAGGCCGGCCAGTTCCTTGACCAGGGCAAAGTTCCCGGCGCTGCCCAGACCACGGCCTCCGGCTACGATAACGGAGGCATCCTCCAGGTTGACAGTTTCCGTCTCCTCGGCAGTAAATCCGGATACCTTAGTGCGGGCAGTCAGCAGATCGTCGCTAATATTCAGCCTGACAACCTCGCCGCGCCCGCTGAAGCGGGCACCTGGGTGGTCGTCACGCTGCAGCGGTTTGAATACTCCCGGCCTCACCGAAGCCATCTGGGGCCGGTGATTGGGGGTAATAATTGTAGCCAAGATATTGCCACCGAAGGCGGGGCGGGTCTGCAACAGGTCGCCGCTGCCCCGGTCTATGTCCAGTCCGGTGCAGTCGGCGGTCAGGCCGGTACGCAGGCGGGCGGCCAGGCGCGGCGCCAGTGAGCGCCCGGTGGCGGTAGCTCCGAATAACAGGATGGAGGGCCGGTATTGGTTAACTGCCGCGGCTAAAACAGCCGCATACGGCTCATCGCGAAAAACGGCCAGGGCGGAGTGCTCAGCCAGGAAAACCCGGTCCGCTCCATAGGCGACCAGTTCCTCCGGCAGGGTGCCCAAATCGTTCCCTAACAGGGCAGCGCACAGGTTCTGGCCAGTCTGATCCGCCAGTTTGCGTCCTTCTCCGAGCAGTTCCAGCACCACCCGGGCCAGTCTTCCGTCCCTGATCTCAGCAAATACCCAGATGCCACGGTAAGACGTTTTATCTACAGCGGGACTGGCTGTGGCGGCAGGCCGTTCGATCGCTCCGGACGGGCAGGCCTCGGCGCAGGCCCCACACAGGTTGCAGGCGTCACCGAACACGGGCCGGCCGTCCCTCATGGTAACGGCGTCGTACGGACACGAAGAAACGCATTCCTCGCATCCGCCACACTTATCCGGAAACAGCTTCATGCTGGACATGGGCATCCTCCACTGGATAACATTGGCTGACCACAGGAGCCATGCAGGAGTCTCCCTAGAACAGACTATGCAAGTCCGGCTGACCGCAGGGTCGCTATCAGAGCCTTGGCCTGATCCTCGGGACTTCCGGCAAAGCACTGCCCCTGCCGGTCGTATTCCGGCACAAAGACCCTGGACACCCTGGTGGGCGAACCGGCGATCCCGATGTGCTCCGGGTCCGCACTCAGGTCAGCCACCCCCCATATAGTGATCCCCTGGGTCCTAGCCCTCAGGCTGGCCCGATATGACGGCAGACGGGGTTCGTTGACCTCCCGCAGCACGGTCAACAGGGCGGGTAGTGTAGAGGAGGCTTGTAAGTAACCACCTTCCACCAGGCGTGACACCGTTATGCTAGCTCCAGCCGGCTCTGTCGGGAACACCTCGTCGATATTGCGCACATAAGTCAAATGGGGAATATCGAGCCATTCGGCGATCTCCGGCCCTACCTGGGCGGTATCTCCGTCGATGGCCTGTTTGCCGCATATAATGAGATCGAAGGAGCCGATTTTTTTTATCCCGGCGGCCAGGGTATAGGATGTGGCCAGGGTGTCAGCGCCGGCAAAGGCGCGGTCGCAGAGCAGCACGGCCTGATCGACTCCCAGCGACAGGACCTCCCTGAGGGCTGTCTCCACCTGGGGCGGGCCCATGCTGATCACCGTCACTGTTCCGCCAAACCGCTCCTTCAGCAGCAGGCCCTCCTCGACGGCGTTCAGGTCGAAGGGGTTGATGATGCTGGGCACCCCTTCCCTGATCAGGGTGTTGGTCTCCCGGTCGATCCTCACTTCCGCAGTGTCGGGCACCTGCTTGATGCAGGCAATGATCCGCAACTCGCACACCACCTAACATGCTTGAATACCGTGTCCTGTCCGCCCCTATTGCAGGTGATGGCTGCAATCGATACGCCATCTGACGCCCTCTTCGAGTGGGCGGGAAATCGATCGGATATTTCTGTCGACTTTGCTTATGGCAGGAAAACAGCTTTGCCTACCATTCGTCCCGCTGTTTGATCAGTTCCGAGGCGATGACATTGCGCTGGATCTGGTTGGTGCCCTCGTAGATCTGGGTGATCTTGGCGTCGCGCATCATCTTCTCCACCGGGTAGTCCTTCATGAAACCAGCGCCCCCCATGACCTGCACGGCATCGGTGGTCACTCTCATCGCCACGTCGGAGGCAAACACCTTGGCCATGGCCGAGACCTTACTGATTTCCTTAGCTCCGGAATCGATCGTCCGGGCCGCGCCGTAGACCAGAGCCCGGGCAGCCTCGGTCTGGGTGGCCATGTCCGCCAGCATGTGCTGGATCGCCTGGAACTGGACGATCGGTTGTCCGAACTGCACGCGCTGTTTGGCAAACTTCAGGGCTTGGTCGAGAGCGCCCTGGGCAATCCCCACCGCCTGCGCCCCCACCCCGGGCCTGGACTGGTCAAGAGTTTTCAAGGCCACGATCAGGCCCATGCCCTCCCGGGA